>Ga0207695_10000503_pt1 | contig 83026 bp, 79 predicted proteins | sample KBSC54metaG_FD_184354 | JGI IMG/M metagenome (GOLD analysis project Ga0207695, IMG submission 184354) | Corn rhizosphere microbial communities from Kellogg Biological Station, Michigan, USA - KBS C5-4 metaG (SPAdes) (version 2) | ecosystem: Host-associated > Plants > Roots > Rhizosphere > Soil...
TGACAAGATCGGGAGCCTCTCCCCGGATCGCGGTTCTCGACATTGGCAAGACAAACCTGAAACTGCTGGTGGCGAGCGAGGACGGCTGGCCGCTCGAGACACATTCGATCCCGAATGTACCGAACGCAGCAGGACCATACCTTGCCTATGATCTTGCCGGGCTTGAAGAGTGGTTCCTCGACACTTTGGCCATGCGGCTCGGCGGGCGCGATCGCGTCGGCGTCGGCGTCGCCATATGCGATAACTGGGCGCTCTTACGTGGATCTGGAGCACGGATTCTTTTATCGTAAGGCCATTGGCAAGCGCGCGACCAAGAAGCGTCAGACGCCAGCACCCATACCGCCTCGGCTGCTCGCCCACCTTCGACGCTGGTGGAACCTGAAGCTGATCGCAGAGTGCTTCGTTGAGTTCAACGGCAAGCCGGTCGCCTCCGTGAAAAAGGGCTTCAAGTCTGCCGTGGGGCTTGCCGGCCTACCGGGCAAGGTGACACCCCATACCCTGCGCCATTGGCTCACGCAGCGTGGCGTGCCGATTTGGGAGGCGGGTTCCTGGGCAGGTCTCCCGAGGTCTTGCAGGACACCTACCAACACCACCACCCAGACTTTCTGCAGGGGGCGGCCACGGCCATTGGTCAAAAGGGCCGGTATGTTTCGGGGGTTGAAACGGTGGTTGACTCGGGAAAGACCAAAGATCAGAAGGAAAAACCTAATGATTTCTGGTCGGAGTGGCAGGATTCGAACCTGCGACCCCTGCGTCCCGAACGCAGTGCTCTACCGGGCTGAGCCACACTCCGACAAGAGGCCGGCTTATAGCGTCGGGTTTGGCGCACCGCAAGCGGCCGATAAGAGGAATTTTGTCCCTGTGAAAACGGGTCTTGAAACACAGGTTTTGCGGGCCGGCGCGGCCGGCGCGGAAGCCGCCGCCCGGACCCTGGCCGCCGGCGGGCTGGTCGCGTTTCCGACAGAGACGGTCTACGGGCTCGGCGCGGACGCGGCCAACGCAACGGCAGTGGCCCACATCTACAGCGCCAAGGGTCGGCCGGCGTTCAATCCGCTGATCGCTCATGTGCCCGACCTTGCGGCCGCGCGGCGGATCGGCCGATTCGACGCGCGTGCGTTGAAGCTCGCGGAAGCATTCTGGCCGGGACCGCTGACGCTGGTGGTGCCGAAGACGGATGACTGCCCGGTGGCCGATCTCGCGACCGCGGGCCTCGACACCGTCGCGATCCGCATTCCCGCCCACCCCGTGGCGGAAGCGATCTTGCGCGCCTTTGGCGGGGCAGTGGTGGCGCCGTCCGCGAATATCTCGGGCCATGTCTCGCCGACGCTCGCTGCGCACGTCGAGAGCGACCTTGCCGGGCGGATTGATCTGATCATCGACGGCGGGCCGGTCGCGGTCGGCGTCGAATCGACCATTGTCGGCTGCTTCGAGGCGCCGATGCTGCTCCGTCCCGGCGGGCTGTCACGCGAACGGATCGAGGCCGTACTCGGCGCGCCGCTCGCAAGGCCGCCAGTGGAGGCCGAGAGCGACGACAGCCAACCGCTGGCGCCGGGCATGCTCGCCTCGCATTACGCGCCGCGCGCCACCGTGCGGCTCAACGCGCACGATGTGGCGCCTGATGAAGCGCTGCTGGCGTTCGGCCCCGCGCGCCTGCCTGGCATTGAGGCCGCAGCTGCAGTCATGAATTTGTCGCCCGCAGCTGATCTCGATGAAGCCGCGGCCAACCTGTTCGGCTATCTTCGCGCTCTTGATGCGAAGGCACCGAAGGCGATTGCCGTGATGGCGATCCCCGAACAGGATTTGGGCGAAGCGATCAACGATCGGCTGCGGCGTGCCGCGGTGGCACGATAAGCGCATGATCCGAAAAGTGTGCAGCGGTTTTCCGATAAGATCATGCGCAAGAAGTAAGAACGAAGTAGAGACGAGACGATGAACATCAATCAATCCGCCATTCCGCCGCTTGCGCCGGAGTTGATCGACCAATTCCGCAAGATCGTCGGCGATCGTCACGCGATCACCGATGCGGCCGACATCCAGGCTTACGTCACCGAAGAGCGCAATTTGTTTCACGGCCGCTCGCCGCTGGTGCTGCGCCCGGGCTCGACTGCGGAAGTGTCCGCGATCTGCAAGCTCGCCTCCGCGCACAGAATCGCGCTGGTGCCGCAGGGCGGCAACACCGGGCTCGTGGGCGGGCAGACGCCGCACAATGGCGAGGTGGTGGTGTCGCTGCGCCGGCTCGACAAGATCCGCGAGGTCGACACCGCCTCCAACACCATGACGTGTGAGGCCGGCGTCGTGCTGCAGATCGCGCAGCAGAAGGCATCCGAAATGGATCGGCTGTTCCCGCTGTCGCTGGGCGCTGAAGGCAGCTGCACCATCGGCGGCAACCTCTCGACCAATGCCGGCGGGACCGCCGCGCTCGCCTATGGCGTAGCGCGCGAGATGGCGCTTGGACTTGAGGTGGTGCTTGCCGACGGCCGCGTGCTCAACGTGCTGTCGAAGCTGAAGAAGGACAACACCGGCTACAATCTGCACAACCTCTTCATCGGCGCGGAAGGCACGCTCGGCATCATCACCGCGGCGACGCTCAAGCTGTTTCCGAAGCCGCGGGCGGTCGAGACTGCCTATGTCGGACTGAAATCGCCGGCAGCTGCGTTGAAACTGCTGACGATCGCGCAGAGCGAAGCCGCCAATGCGTTGACGAGCTTCGAACTGCTGTCGGAGATGGCTGTCGATTTCTCGGTCCGCCACGGCATCGACGTGCGCGATCCGCTTGCCGAAAAGCATCCCTGGTACGTGCTGATGGAATTGTCTTCTCCCAGCGACGACGCCCGCACGCCGTTGGAGACGATCCTCGCCCGCGCCATGGAGGAAGAGATCGTCGACGACGCCGTGATCGCGGCCAACCTCACCCAGCGCAACGGCTTCTGGAAGCTGCGCGAGGAGATGTCGTCGGCGCAGAAGCCCGAGGGCGGCTCGATCAAGCACGACATCTCAGTGCCGATTGCCGCCGTGCCGGAGTTCATTGCCGAAGCCAACGCCGCCGTGGTGAAGCTGATCCCCGGCGCGCGGCCGGTGCCGTTCGGCCATCTCGGCGACGGCAATCTGCACTACAATGTCAGCCAGCCTGTTGGTGCCGACACCGCGGACTATCTCGCGCGCTGGCATGAGATGAACGCCGTGGTGTTCGAGATCGTGCTGCGCAAGGGCGGCTCGATCTCGGCCGAGCACGGCATCGGCGTGCTCAAGCGCGACGAACTGCCCGAGGTGAAGGACAAGACCGCGATCGAACTGATGTGGTCGATCAAGGCGATGCTCGATCCGCACGGCATCATGAATCCGGGAAAGGTTCTGTGACCGTGGCTACTCTGACGATTGATACGATCAATGATGCCGATGTCGAGAACGTCGTTGCGCTGTGGCAGCGCTGCGGTCTGACCCGGCCCTGGAACGATCCGCATGCCGACATCGCGCTGGCGCGACGGCGGGAGAATTCGACCGTGCTGATCGGCCGCGACAATGGCGCGGTCGTGGCGAGCGTCATGGTCGGCCATGACGGCCATCGCGGCTGGGTCTATTACGTCGCGGTCGATCCCGACGGGCGCAAGCGCGGCTATGGCCGCGCGATCATGGCAGCCGCCGAGGACTGGCTGCGCACAGCTGGTATTGCCAAGCTCCAGCTGCTCGTGCGCCGTGAGAATTCCCAGGCCAATGCGTTCTATCAGTCGCTCGGCTTCGAGGAATCAACATCGGTGATGTTCCAGAAGTGGCTCGACGGCCGCGAACAGCCCCGCTAGCTCTCACCCGGAAGACAGCAATGACCATTTCCGACCGCGTCCGCATCAAGGACGTCCGCGTGCTCTCGAACGGCTGGACCACGCTGAAGACCACCACGTTCGAGTACCGGCGCGCCAATGGCGAGTGGCAGACGCAGCACCGCGAGACCTACGAGCGCGACAACGCCGCCGCCATCCTGCCGTACAATCGCGCGGGGCGCACGGTGATCCTGGTGCGCCAGTTCCGCCTGCCGGCCTTCATCCGCGGCTATGACGATCTCCTGATCGAGGCGGCCGCCGGTGTGCTGGACGACGCTTCGCCCGAGGTGCGCATCCGCGCCGAGGCCGAAGAGGAAACCGGATATCGCCTACACGACGTGCACAAGGTGTTCGAAGCATATATGAGCCCGGGCGCCGTGACGGAGAAACTGCACTTCTTCGTCGCCGAATACGAGCCGGATATGCGGGTCAGCGCCGGCGGCGGCCTCGAGCACGAGGGTGAGGACATCGAGGTGCTGGAGCTCGGCATCGACGAGGCGCTGGCGATGATCGCCGACGGGCGGATCATCGACGGCAAGGCGATCATGCTGCTGCAATACGCAGCGCTGCATATTTTCAGGTAGCCCCGCCGGGGCGGCAAGTCTGGCCTGCGCGGCCGTGGCACCTGTTGAGCAAACCGTCGACTATCTCTAGTCTGGCCCTCAACGAGAACCAGGAGACGCGCCCATGTCCGCCCTGCGCGACGATGAATTTGGCTTTGCGCCCGACTATGATTCCCCCGCCCCCTATATGCAGCGCACGCGGGATTATTATGCCGCGATCGGCTACACCACGGCGTATCGCTGGGCGCATTACATCGAGGCGCCGTTTCAGCCACTGAGGAAACCGCTGGCGAAGTCTCGCGTGACCATCATCACCACGGCGGCGCCTTACGATCCTGATAAGGGCGATCAGGGGCCGGGCGCGGCGTATAATGGCAGCGCCAAGTTTTATCAGGTCTATGACGGCGACACGTCGAAGCCACATGATTTGCGCATCTCGCATATCGGCTACGATCGCAAGCACACGTCCGCGACCGACAGCGGCACCTGGTTTCCGCTGCCGCAGCTTTTGAAGGCAGCCGCCGCGGGTCGGATCGGCGGGGTCGCGCCGCGCTTCTTCGGCGCGCCGACCAATCGCAGCCACCGGGTCACGCTCGACACCGACGCGCCGGAGATTTTGGCGCGCTGCATCGCCGACAGGGTCGACGTCGCCGTGTTGGTGCCGAACTGTCCGGTCTGCCACCAGACCACCGCTTTGGTGGCGCGGCATCTCGAAACCAACGGCATTCCGACCGTGATCATGGGCTGCGCCAAGGACATCATCGAGCACGCCGCCGTGCCGCGCTTCCTGTTCTCGGATTTCCCGCTCGGCAATTCCGCCGGCAAGCCGCATGACATCGCCTCGCAAACCCTGACGCTCGAGCTGGCGTTGAAACTGCTGGAGACAGCGAGCGGCCCGCAGACGACGATGCAGTCGCCGCTGCGCTGGAGCGAGGACGCTTCCTGGAAGCTCGACTACAACAATGTCGCGCAGTTGTCGCCGGAAGAGCTGGCACATCGCCGCGCCGAGTTCGACAAGCAGAAGGAAATCGCACGCGGCAATCGTGCCGCCTGACGTCCTCCGATAACGACAACAAAAAGGGAGAGAGACGTGACGCGACCGTTCGAGGGCGTGAAGATCCTGGACTTCACGCAAGTGCTGGCCGGCCCCTATGCGAGCTATCAGCTTGCGCTGCTGGGAGCCGACGTCATCAAGGTCGAGCGGCGCGAAGGCGAGGACATGCGCCGCACGCCGCTATCACGCGAATGGGCCGAGCGCGGCCTGGCGCCAGCGTTCCAGGCCATCAACGGCAACAAGCGCAGCCTGACGCTGGATCTGCAAAAGCCCGATGCGATCGCGATCGTGAAGAAGCTTGCCGCGCAGGTCGACGTCGTCATGGAGAACTTCCGGCCCGGCGTGATGGACAAGCTCGGCATCGGCTACGAGGCGCTCTCGGCGATCAACCCGAAGCTGATCTATTGCGCAGTCTCGGGTTTCGGCCAGACCGGTCCGGATCGTTTGCGGCCCGGCTATGACGGCAAGATGCAGGCCTTGTCGGGCATCATGGCGATCACGGGTCATCCCGAGACGGGCCCGACGCGCGCAGGTTTTGCGGTGTGCGACGTTCTTTCCGGCGCGACCGCTGCATTTGGTGTGTCGAGCGCGCTTTACCAGCGCGACCGCACCGGCAAGGGGCAGCTCATTGACGTCTCCATGCTGGAGGCGACGATGGCGTTTCTCTCGGGCCAGATCGCGGACTGGTCGGTCGCGGGCCATCGCCAGCAGCTTTCCGGCAATCAAGCCGTCAGCCGCCGGACCACGGCGAACCTTTTCAAATGCGGCGACGGGCACATCCTGCTCGCCGTCAACAACGAGAAGCAATATCGCGCGCTGATGTCCACGCTCGGCCGCGAGGATACGCTCGCCGATCCGCGCTTCGCGGACTGGTTTTCCCGCAACGAGAACGAGCCCGCGCTACGCGCGATCATCGAAGAGGCGCTCGCCGCAAAGCCCGCGCGTGAATGGGAGACAATCCTCGAGGATGCCGGCGCGCCCTGCGCCAGCATCTGGAAGATCGAGGAGGTCATCGACCATCCGCAGATCAAGGCGCGCGGCGCGATCCAGGAGCTGGATACGCCCTACGGCCGGCTGCGCTTTGCCGGCAGCGGATTCAAGCTCGCGCATGGCGGAGGCAAGCTCGACCGAATGGCGCCGGAGCTTGGCGCGGATACCGATGCGGTGCTGGGCGAGCTTGGGTTTGATGCGGCGGAGATCGCGGCGCTGCGGGCAAAAGAGATTGTTTAGACCACCGCTGCCGTAGGGGGGCAAAGCGAAGCGTGCCCACGCATTTTTCGTGATGGAGAGAGATTGTGGGCACGGCGCGTTGCGCCTTTGCCCACCCGATATCGAGATCGTCCAAGCACCTGCGAATGACTTAGATCGCCTTGGCTGCGACCTTCGCTGCGGTGAGAATCTCGCGCCTGACGGCATCGTCCTTCACAGCTCGGGCCATGTCGGCCGCGCCTGTCAGGATCGCAAGCAGCGCCAGCGCGCGCTGCCGCGCATGCGCGCCGCGAAAACCTTGCGCGACGAGCTCAGCCAAACGTTCCAGCTCGCCCTGATAAACAGCGCGCGTTGCGGCGTCCGAGCGCGCGACATCGGAGGAAAAGCTCGGCAGCGCGCAGGCCTCATCGAGGCCGACCTCCATCCGCTCACCCAGATAGAAATCGATGAACGGCTCGCGCCAGCCGCTGCCATGTTGTGCTTGAAAATGGGCGATGCCGCCACGCAGAAAGGCGAGCCCGTCCGCCACCGCGAGGCGGAACGCATCCGCCTTGGATTCAAAATGGGCGTAGAACGCGCCTGAGGTGAGGCCCGCGCCCTTTGCGAGCGCGTCCACGCCGGCGCCGCCGAATCCGCCGGTGCGAAAGCCGCGCCCGACTGCATCCGCCAGCCGCGTCCGTGCGTCCCCGTCGCTCTTCTTCGGTCGTGCCATCGGTCACCTCTCGATAGCGATCGTTATATTAGGCTTGACCGGATAACGATCGTTATGTTTTATATAACGACCGTTATCTTACGGTTCAAAGGGAGACCCCTATGCCCATCCAGATCATCGTTCCCGAAGGCGCACTGACGCCATCAGCAGAAGGCGAGGCTTTCGGCAAGCTGACCGAGTTGCTGTTGCGTTTGCACGGCCTCACCGGCAACCGCTTCATGACGCCGAACGTCATCGGCGAAGTGACCGTGGTGCCGAAACGGCGAACCTATTCCGGTGGCAAGCCCGCCGACATCGCAGTTTTCGAACTCAAGGTGCCGTCATTCGTGCTGCCGACGCAGGAGCTGAAGGACGCCTGGATCTCCGAGGGCACGACCATCATCGAGCGAGCCGCCGAGGGACGCATCAAGCGCGAGCACATTTTTGCAAACGTGAGCTACGCCGTCGACGGCGGCTGGGGCATCGGCGGCGAGGCCTACAGCAACGCCGCGCTCGGATCGGCCGTCGCCGCGGCGGCCTGAGTTCTACGCGCGGAGAGACGGTGGGCACGGCGCATTGCGCGTTTGCCCACCGGCATCGCAGATCAGAACAACGACCCCTGCCCGTCATCTGATGACGCAGCAGCAACTTTCCTCGCCGCTTTCTTCGGCTTCGCGGCCTCTGCCTCGGCTTCCATCTCCTCCGCGCTGATCGGCAAGAGCAACTGCTCGTCGTCATTGGCGACGCGGTTGACGCGACTGGAGACCGGATGCCAGGCGAATTCACCGATGCGTGGCGCGCTCATCAGCGGCAGGATCGCGTCGATCTCATCGCCGCGGCAATCGAGCCAGCGTTCGAAATCGCGCGGGCTGATCGTCACCGGCACGCGGTCATGCAGCGTGGCGAGATCCTCGCTGGCTGCCGCCGTGACGATCGCCACCGTGTCGAGTTCCTCTCCGTTCGGCCCGATCCAGGTCTCGAACACCGCGGCGAAACCGAGCGGCGCACCGTCGGCATGATGGATAAAGAACGGCTGCTTGCGGCCACCATCCGCCTTCCATTCGTAATAGCCGTCGGCCGGGATCAGGCCACGACGCCGGCGAATCGCTTTTTTGAACGCCGGCTTCTCCAGCACCGTCTCGGAGCGGGCGTTGATCAGGAGCGTAAAGCGCTTGGGATCCTTAACCCAGCTCGGCAGCAATCCCCAGCGCATCAGGCGAAAATGGCGCGCGCCATTCTCGACCAGCACGACCGGAATCGGTTGTGTCGGCGCGACATTGTACCGGGGCGGGAAATTCGGCTGCTCGATGTAGCCGAACAGTTGCCGCAGGGCCGCGGGGGCCGAAGTTATGACGAAGCGTCCACACATCCTGGCGCCAATATAGGGTCCGTTGAGGACCTTTTAACCCCGAACGTTAACACTGCGGCGGATGAGCTCAATGGCCTCGCAGTCAGCGCGGACGCATGGACAGACCGGCCCCGAGGCGCAAGCCTGGGCGGAACGGCTGCGCGTGGCCAATATCAACCCGCGGACCGGGCTTGCTACTGACTATCTCAACCATTTCAATGAAGCCGTGATGCTCCTGGAGATGATCCCGGACATGCCGGAATGCGCCGAAGATTTCTTGACCTGGTCGCCGCTGTCCTATGCCGAGCATTTCACGGCCTCGAACTTCAAGGCGCGGGATCTGGCCATCGAGGCCTATGAGAAGGCCGAGCCCAGCGTGCGTGCTCAGTTCGACCACATCGCCGACACCATGACCTCGATCCTGACGGCAGTCGGCTCGGCCATGCGCGAGGTCGAGAAGGACACGACCCGCGTTCGGCTGGCCGAGCAGGCGACGGCTTGGGTCAAGCCGCTGATCGCGGCCTGCGGCGGCATCATCAACGGTGGCGCGGAAGCCGACGTCGACACCATCATGGCGAATTGAGCCAGGTCCTTAATTAATGCCTGCGGTCGTCCAGCCCACCCATCCCCAGATCGCCGTCAGCGCAGCCATTTTCCGCGACGGCAAGGTGTTGCTGACCCGCCGCGCCCGCTCCCCCGCCAAGGGCTTCTATTCGCTGCCGGGCGGGCGGGTCGAGTTCGGCGAATCGCTGCATCAGGCGCTCAAGCGCGAGGTCGACGAGGAGACCGGGCTCGAGATCGAGATCATCAGCCTTGCCGGCTGGCGCGAGATGCTGCCGGCCTCCCCCGGTGCCGGCCATTATCTGATCATGTCCTTTGCCGCCCGCTGGGTTAGCCGGGAACCGGTCTTGAACGACGAACTCGACGATTACCGCTGGATCGCCCCGGACGCCCTTGGCAGCCTGGGCGACCTCAAGATGACCGCGGGGCTGGAGGAGATCATCCGGTCCGCCCACCGGCTGATCGGCCCCTGAGCGCCCCGCCTTGCGTCATCAGCCCTGAGGGGGCATACAGCCCGCCGATGTCGACGCGATTTCTGGCCATTTTTGTCCTGATCCTTGCCTGTGCTTCCGCGCCCGCCCGGGCCCAGGACGTGGCAGCGCCGTTCGACGCCGATTTGCAGCGGCTGGCCGAGATCCTCGGCGGCCTACACTATCTGCGCGGCATCTGCGGCTCCAACGAGGGCAACAAATGGCGCAGCGAGATGCAGGCGCTGATCGATGCCGAAACCCCTGCCGGCGAACGCCGCACCCGCATGATCGCGGGCTTCAACCGCGGCTATAACGGCTTCCAGCAGACCTACCGGAGCTGCACACCGGCGGCGACGGTGGCGATCCGCCGTTACATCGAGGAAGGCTCGAAGATTTCGCGCGACCTCACTGCGCGCTACGCGAACTGAGTTCGCGGGAACTCTGTCATCGTCTTTGTTCACAGCCGTTAACCGTTCTTAAAGATGTGGCCTAGCGGACGTTAATGCGCGTGCTACACCTCTTGCACAGCGCATCGCCGTGGATCGCGCCCCAGCCCTGATCGAGTTTCATGAGCCAGCCGATTTCCTACGCCCCCGCCCGCGCGCCGCTGCCCGACCACGAGCAGAAACAGGCCGCATTGAGCTATCTGAACGAGGCCTGGGCCGAAGCACGCCATGACGGCGTCGACGGCGACTGCCTGGCGCAGGCGAGCCTGTTCGCGGCGCTCGCCGAGCTCGTCGGCACCTATGGCGAAGACGCGGTGGCGAAATTCGTCGAGGGCTTTCCCGCCCGTATTCGCAACGGCGAATTCTCGGTCTGCCTCGCAAGGCAGTAAGTACGGCCGGGACGACTCCGCCACACGGGCGGGGCCATTCACTACGGTTCGATCTTGAGCGTCGCTTTCATGTTGGGATGATAGCGGCAGTAATAATCGACCGTTCCCCCCTTCTTCAGAACTGACGTCGCCGACTTCTTCGGCGGCAGCATCACGTCGAAATCGCCGTTCGTCGCCGTGGCGGTGTGAGCGAAAACGTCCTTGTTGATCCAGGTGATGGTGTCGCCGACCTTCGCCGACACCTCGGCCGGCGAGATCACGAGATTTTCCATCGTGATCTCGATAGTCGCGGCGCGGGCCGGGACTGATATCGACAGGGAGCCGACCGCAAGCGCGATCGCAGCGAAGCGTCCCGGCTTCATCGCATGCCCCTATTTCAATTCAGCCGCAACATGCTCAGCGTGCTGCTGATGGCCCTGGAAGATCTTCAGGCCGGTCTGCAGCAGGCTCTTCAGTTCGGCATTGCTGGCGGACGGAATGAGCTGGCTCTCCAGCGCGCCGTTGACCGTCTTGTGATACGCGACCTCGTTGGCGACATAGGCCTTGTCGAAGGCCGCGCCGTCGAGCTTGTCGAGTTCGGCCAGCTTGTCGCTTGCCTGCTTCGACAGCGCCTTGCTGGTGTCGTTGTCCTCCGGCGTGACATTGAGCTTCTTGACCAGCGCAAGCGCCTGCTTGTTGACCGCTTCGTGGTCGCGCAGCATGTCCTCGGCAAACGCCTTGACGTCCTTGCTCTTGGCCTTCTTCTGCGCCTGCTTGGCCGCGTTGATGTCGATCACACCGGCAGTGTAGGCGATGTGAGCGATCTGCGGATCGGTGAGCTTATCGGCAGCGTGCGCGTCTTGCAGCAGCACGGGGCTCGACAACAGAACGGCTGCGGCGATCGCTGCGCTCCAACGAACGAACATGGTTTGACACTCCTGTGCTGCCGGGCGTTTTGCCGGCGTTGCTTCACAGGAATTGGATGAGCATTTCGCGCAAACGTTCCCGAAAAATTTCAGCCGCTGACACCAAGCCGCTTCAGCACCGCCTCCGTCAGGCGCTCGCAGCGCCAGCCGGCGAACGGAAACGCGTCCATCATCACCGGGCCGATCTCTTTCTCGACGTTCTCGCGCAGCATGGTGCGGGCGCGGTGCAGCCGCGTCTTCACGGTCTCGGGCTTCACGCCAAGCAGATCGGCGGTCTCCTCGATGTTCATGCCCTCCATAACGCGTGCGACGAAGACCATACGGAAAACATCCGGCAATTCGTCGATGGCGCGCTCGACGACGCGCTGGATTTCACGTTGGGCCATTGTCCTTTCCGGATCGGCTGCGGGAGAAAGGGGAAATTTGATAATCTGCGCTTCGAGCGCCTCTTCCGGAACCGCGCCGAGCTCGACATGCGGCTTGGCGCTGCGCACCCGGCCCAGCGCCTCGTTGATGGCAATGCGGGACAGCCAGGTCGACAGCCCGGACTCGCCCCGGAAGCCATCGAGATGGGTGAAGGCGCGGACATAGGTTTCCTGCACCACGTCCTCGGCCTCGCTGTCGCTGCGCAATATTCCGCGCGCAAGGCGATAGAGCCTGCGATTATTGGCCTGCATGATCTCGCGGAGAGCGACCTCATCCCGGCCCCGCGCCCTGTCGACCAGGTCGGCTTCCGATGCCCTCATCTCCGGGGTCTTTGCGCCGGCGGACAGGCCGGCTGCGGTCCGTTGCATGGCACCCGTCTCCATTGGTTCCAGACATTGGATGCAGACTGGCTGAAAAGGTTCCTGACTTTCTTACCGCCGTGAAGGGTAAGATTGTCCGACTAATCGGTCTCGATTGGCAGCGACGCGTCCCTCGCCCATTCGCCCATCGAGGCGTCGTAGAGCGTGAGCTTGTCGTAGCCGAGCTGCGTCAGCAGGAATAAGTCGATCGTCGCCGAGATCCCGCCGCCGCAATAGAGGATCACGTTCTTGTCGCGCGTGACGCCCGCCGCGCTGAATTTCGCTTCGGCATCGGCGAGCGGGGTCAGCGTCTTGTCGGCATTGACGAGCGTTGCGGCCGACACGTTGACGCTGCCGGGCACACGGCCGGGCCGGCCGTAGCGGCTCGGTTCGAGGCCCTTATGGAACTGCGGCCCAAGCGCGTTGACCGTAACGGTCGAGGGATCGCCGATCCGCGCCTTCACGGTATTCTTGTCGACGAAGAAGCCTGCGCGCGGTGCGGCCTTGAAGGTCGTCGCCGGATAGCCTTTCGGTGCGCCAGTCTCGATTGCTCGCCCCTCGTCCTTCCATTTGTCGAAACCGCCATCGAGCACCTGCGCATCGACACCGAGCGAACGCAGCATCCACCAGAACCGCGTCGACCACATCATGGTGCCGATGCTGTACAGCACGATGATCTTGCTGGCATCGAGACCGTGGCTCCCGAAGGCGGCTTCGAGTTGGGCCTCGCCGGGCATCATGAAGAACTGCTGCGCGGAGGTGTCGGAGAACTCGCCCTGCAGGTCGAGGAAATCGGCACCGGGGATGTGGCCGGCCGCGAACGTCTTGTCGCCAGGAACGGCGCGATACGGCACATCACTGCCTGGTGGCACCAGCTCGTTGTAGGTCGTGCAATCGTAGAGGCGGAGGTTGGGGTCGCCGAGGTGGGCTGCGAGTTGCTCGGTGGTGATGAGCGCTGGTGGCTGGGACATTGGACTGCACTCCCGTTCGTGAGCGAATGTAGCCCTCTCCCCTCGTCATTGCGAGCGCAGCGAAGCAATCCAGACTGCCGCCGCGGAAAGATTCTGGGAAGCACCGTGCGCCCCCGCGCATCGCCCTACTGCTTCAGCGTCTCCAGAAACCGTACCGCCTCGCCCTGCGATGCCGTCACCAGTTCGCCCTGCCACATCACGCGGCGGCCGCGGATGAAGGTGCCGACGGGCCAACCCGTCACGCGCACGCCGTCATAGGGCGTCCAACCGGCTTTCGAGGCGACCCATTCGTTGGTGATGGTTTCGCTGCGCTTGAGGTCGACCACGGTGAAGTCGGCATCATAGCCGGCGGCGATGCGGCCCTTACAGGCCATGTTGTAGAGACGCGCGGGGCCGGCGCTGGTGAGATCGACGAAGCGCGCCAGCGACAGCCTGCCAGCATTGACGTGATCGAGCATCAGCGGAACCAGCGTCTGCACACCTGTCATGCCGGAGGGCGAGGCCGGATAGGTTTTCTGCTTCTCTTCGAGGGTATGCGGGGCGTGGTCGGAGCCGAGAACGTCGATGATGCCCTGCTCGATGCCGCGCCAGATCCCTGCACGGTGACTGGCGTCACGTACCGGCGGGTTCATCTGCGCGAGCGTGCCGAGCCGCTCGTAGCATTCGGGTGCGGCCATGGTGAGATGATGCGGCGTCGCCTCACAGGAGGCGACGTCCTTGTGGTCGCGCAGATATTCGATCTCTTCCTTGGTCGAGATATGCAGCACGTGGATGCGCTTGCCCGTCTCGTGCGCGAGCTTGACCAGACGCTGCGTCGCCATCAGCGCCGCGGTCTCGTCGCGCCAGACCGGATGCGAGCGCGGATCACCTTCGATGCGCAGCGACTTGCGGTCGTTGAGACGGTACTCGTCCTCGGCGTGGAAGGCGGCGCGGCGACGGATCACCTGGAAAATGCGGCGCAGGCTCTCATCGTCCTCCACCAGCAGCGCGCCGGTGGACGAGCCGATGAACACCTTGACGCCGGCGCAGCCCGGCGCGCGTTCCAGCACCGGCAGGTCCTGCACGTTCTCGCGGGTGCCGCCGATGAAGAACGCGAAATCGCAATGCATGCGATGGTGGGCGCGCTTGATCTTGTCGGAGAAGGTCGCCTCGGTCACGGTGAGCGGCGAGGTGTTCGGCATCTCGAACACGGCGGTGACGCCGCCCATCACGGCGCTGCGCGAGCCTGTCTCGAGGTCTTCCTTCTGCTCCAGCCCGGGCTCGCGGAAATGCACCTGCGTGTCCATCACGCCAGGCAGGATATGGAGACCCTTGCAGTCGATCACCTCAGCAGCGGAAGCCTGCGACAGCGGACCCAGCTCGGCGATGCGGCCATTGACGATGCCGATATCGCGAACATTCTCGCCATCCTGGTTGACGACGGTGCCGCCCTTGAGGATCACATCAAAGCGCTGGGTCATGGCTGGAGGCCCCTCTCATCCCCAAGCGCAGGGCTCGAGGTCTTGTCGTTTATGCCTTGCGGGCTTACGTTCCGCAGCACCATGTCGCAAGAGATTTTCGTATGAAATCAGCGTTTCTTCCCGACCGGGGCGTGATCAAGGTCGCGGGCGAGGACGCGCGCAACTTCCTCAACGGCCTCATCACCACTGACGTCGACAGGCTCAAGCCGGGCCTGGGGCGATTCGGTGCGCTGCTGACGCCGCAGGGCAAGATCATTGTGGATTTTCTGATCACGGAAGCCCCGAGCGGCCACGGCGGCGGGTTCCTGATCGACTGCCCGAAGCCGCTGGCCGACGGGCTCGCCACCAAGCTGAAATTCTACAAGCTGCGCGCCAAGGTGACGGTGGACAACCTCTCCGGCGATCTCGGCGTGCTCGCGGCCTGGGATGGACAACCCGCGGCACAGCCCGACCTTGCCTTCGCTGATCCTCGCAATGCCGAGCTGGGCATGCGGATCCTCATCCCCGAAGATCTCAAGCAAAAGCTGTCCGACCTGATCGGCGCCGAGCTGGTCGATGCCACCGACTACGAGGCGCATCGCATTGCGCTCGGCATACCGCGCGGCGGCCTCGATTTCATGTACAGCGATGCGTTCCCGCATGAGACCAACATGGACCGCCTCGCCGGCGTCGATTTCGACAAGGGCTGCTATGTCGGCCAGGAGGTCGTCTCGCGCATGCAGCACCGCGGCACTGCGCGAACCCGCAGCGTGAAGGTGCTGCTCGAGGACTCCGCACCCGAGGCTGGCGTCAGCGTCATGGCCGGCGACAAGTCCGTCGGAACCATGGGCTCCTCGGCGCAAGGCAAGGGCATCGCGCTGGTGCGCATCGACCGCGTTGCGGATGCACTCGACGCCGGCCAGCCGCTCTCCGCTGGTGGACTCGCGTTGAAGCTGGCAGAACCTGATGTCGTTCGCATTCCCTTGAAGCAACCCACCGCATGAGTCGTGCTCCCCGCCTGCATCATGACGGAAAGACCCGCTGCCCCTGGCCGGGCGAAGATCCGCTTTACGTCGCCTATCACGACACCGAATGGGGCGTGCCTGAATATGACGACCGCGCGCTTTATGAAAAGCTGATCCTCGACGGCTTTCAGGCCGGCCTGTCCTGGATCACGATCCTGCGCAAGCGCGACAATTTCCGCAAAGCCTTCGACGACTTCCAGCCGGAGAAGATCGCGCGCTACACCGACAAGAAGGTGCATGCGCTGATGAACGATGCCGGCATCGTACGCAACAAGGCCAAGATCGACGGCGCGATCCTCAGCGCGAAGTCCTACCTTGATATCATGGAGAAGGGACCGGGCTTCTCGAAGCTGCTGTGGGACTTCATGGACGGCCGTCCCAAGGTCAACAATTTCAAGACCACCGCGAGCGTGCCAGCCTCGACGCCGCTGTCGACGCAAATTTCCAAGGAGCTGTCCTCGCGCGGCTTCAAGTTCGTCGGGCCGACCATCGTCTATGCTTTCATGGAAGCGACCGGCATGGTCAACGACCACCTCGTCGACTGCCACTGCCACGCGAGTTGCAGCAAGCTGCAGCGCAAGCCGCGCCTCAAGGCCAAATGACCGCGAAGAAGACCGCGCGCGCAGTGGAGTCCCGCGCCTGGCAGCGCATGCTGTCGGGCCGACGGCTGGATCTGCTCGACCCCTCTCCCCTCGACGTTGAGATCGCCGACATCGCGCATGGGCTGGCGCGCGTCGCGCGCTGGAACGGACAGACCATTGGGGCCCACATCTTCTCGGTCGCGCAGCACACGCTGCTGGTGGAGACCGTGCTGCGGCACGAGATGCCGAACGTCGACCAGCGCATGCGGCTCGCCGCGCTGCTGCACGATGCGCCTGAATATGTGATCGGCGACATGATCTCGCCGTTCAAGGCCGTGCTGGCCGGCAATTACAAGCCGGTGGAGATGCGCCTGCTCGGCGCCATCCACATCCGCTTCGGCCTGCCGCCGGTGCTGCCCGACGACATCACGCTGGCGATCAAGGCTGCCGACCGCGGCGCGGCCTATCTGGAGGCGACCGAACTCGCTGGGTTTAGCGCGAGCGAGGCGAAGCGGCTGTTCGGCAAGGACCCGGGCCTCTCTGACAGCATCAGGCGCGACTATCTGACGCCCTGGACCGCGGCGCGGGCCGAGAAGCAGTTTCTGGAACGGTTCGGCGCCGTGTTTGCTTAGGTGCCGTAGGGTGGGCACGCCGCGATGCGCCTTTGCCCACCCAACGAGCGCCCGCTATAATCGTTGCCAAAAGGTCCGCCATGATCCACGTCTGTTCGCTCGCCGCCCTTCCTGAAACGGTCCGCCGCACCGGGGCCAGCCACGTGCTGACCGTAATGGCCAATGTCGAGCAGGTGGTACGGCCGGCGTCGGTGCTCCCGGCCAATCACCTCAAGGTGTCGATGGACGACATCATCGAAGAGATGGACGGCTTCGTCGCCCCGTCCGAGACTCACGTCGACCAGGTGCTGAATTTCGTGCGCGGCTGGGACCGTAGCGCACCGCTGGTGGTGCATTGCTATGCCGGCATCAGCCGTTCCACCGCGAGCGCATTCGCGGCCGTCTGCGCGCTCAATCCGGATCGTGACGAGGTCGAGATCGCAAAGAAGATCCGTGCGGCCTCTCCGATCGCCTCGCCGAACCGGCGCATCGTCGGCCTTGCCGACCGTGCGCTGGGGCGCAACGGCCGCATGCTGCGCGCGCTCGACGAGATGGGGCCGGGCGAGATGCTGGTCGAGGGCCGCCCCTTCGTGATCGAGCTCGAATGACAGCAGCGATCATCATCGCATGAGTGACAAGCTGCTGACGCCGATCGAGATCGGCCTGACTGCCGCGATCGTCGCGATCGAGGATCACGAGCCGCTGGTGCTGACCGCGCGCGGCGGCGACGGCTTGACCGGGCTGCCGTTCGGCCCGTTCGATGCACCGAGCCATCGCACCTTCGAGATCGGCCTGCGCGCCTGGGTCGAGGAACAGGCGGGCTTGCGGCTCGGCTATGTCGAGCAGCTCTATACGTTCGGCGATCGCGGCCGCCATGCGGAGGCCGGCGACACCAGCGCGCATATGGTGTCGATCGGCTACCTCGCGCTGACGCGCGCCGCCGAGGGGGCTGCGACTTCCGCGAGCTTCGAGCCTTGGTATCGGTTCTTCCCCTGGGAGGACTGGCGCGAGGCGCCGCCCGCGATCATCGCCCGTGACATCATCCCGGCGCTGACCACATGGGCCGAGGAGGAAACGCCGGAGACCACGCGCGCATTGCCGCGCAGGGATCGCGTGCGGTTCTATTTCGGCCTCGAGGGGGCCGCTTGGGACGAGGAACGCGTGCTCGACCGTTACGAGCTGCTCTACGAGGCCGGCCTCGTCGAGGAGGCCAGGCGCGACGGCCGGCCTGCGGCGCTCGCACGGACGACGCTGCCCGCGCTCGGCACCTCCATGCGGTTCGATCACCGCCGGATCCTCGCCACGGGAATCGCCAGACTCCGTGCAAAACTGAAGTATCGCCCTGTGATATTTGAACTTTTATCCGCCGAGTTCACACTCACTGAGTTGCAGTACACGGTCGAGGCGATCTCCGGCCGCCACCTGCACAAGCAGAATTTCCGTCGCCTGGTGGAAACTGAAGCCCTGGTCGAACCGACCGGCGTGATGTCGACACAGACGGGCGGGAGACCGGCGGCGCTCTACCGCTTCCGCCGTGACGTGCTCCAGGAGCGGCCCGCCCCGGGCTTGCGCGTACGTTCCCGGCGCTAGAGCATGATCCGGAAAAGTGCGAAGCGGTTTTCCGACAAGATCATGCTCAAAAGGTAAGAATCAAGTTCGCGATCGGCCCCTGCCCGCCGATTGCCTGGAGGCCCCATGTTCGACGCCCCTTTCGACGTCTTTGCAGTGATGATTGCGATCGCCGCGTTCCTGATCGCGCTGAAAGCGTCGAACCAGGCGACCGATTTACGCCGGCGGTTGGGTTCGCTGGAGGCAGCCCTGCAGGCGCAGCGACAGGTCCAGCCACCGCCGCCGCTGCCTGTGCAGGAGCAAGCGAGAAGCACGCCTGTGGCAGAACCGCCGCCGCTTGCGCCTGAAGCCGAGTCCGCGCCGCCGCTCGTCACCGAAGACGCTGCGCCGCCCCCGCTCGAAGCAAGCACCGAGACCGCTACGCCGCCGCCGCCGCCCGCGCCGGAGCCGGGTTTCGAAGAACGGCTCGGCACACGCTGGGTGGTGTGGATCGGCGGCCTCGCGCTCGCGCTCGGCGGCTTCTTCATGGTGCGCTATTCGATCGAGGCTGGCCTTGTCGGCCCCGGCGTGCGGGTCTTCCTCGGCGGCCTGTTTGCCGCCGCGCTACTTGGTGCCGGCGAATGGACGCGGCGCAAGGAGGACATCTCCAATATTCAGGCGCTGCCGATCGCCAACATCCCCGCAATCCTCACCGCGGCCGGAACGGCGGTGGCGTTTGCGACCGTGTATGCGGCCTACGCGCTTTATGACTTCCTCGTGCCTGCAACAGCTTTCGTCCTGCTCGGTATCGTTGCAATGGGCACGCTCGCCGCGGCGCTTCTGCACGGGCCGGCGCTTGCCGGTCTCGGCGTGGTCGGTGCCTTCGCGACGCCGGTGCTCGTCTCCAGTGGCAAGCCGGATTATTGGGCGCTCTACATTTATCTCGCCATCGTCACCGCCGCGAGCTTTGGGCTTGCCCGCATCCGGCTGTGGCGCTGGCTGGCCGTAACGACGATCGTCTTCGCCGTGCTCTGGACCTTCCCGGGACTCGACACCGGCACATTGCAGGTCGCGCCGCATGCGTTCCATGTGATTGCCGGCTTCGTCCTCGCCGCGCTGCTCGTGGTTTGCGGCTTCATGTTTGGGCCAACGATCGAAGAAGGACAGATCGAGCCGATCTCATCGAGCGCACTCGGCGCCTATCTGTTCGGCGCGCTGCTGATCGTGCTGTCGAGCGCACATGCCGATCTATCGTTGATCACCTTTACGCTGCTTGTCGCAGCGACGCTGTTCGTCGCTTGGCGCGCGGAAGCAGCGACCGGCGCACTTGGCGCAGCCGCTGCGACCGTGTTCATCGTATTCGTCGAATGGGCCGTGCGCGCCAATCCTGATATGCTGGTGCTGCCCGGCGGCCCCATGCCCGGTATCACGCCGACCGCAACCGACAGCGCGGTGACGCAGCATCTGGTGATGGCAGCGATCTTCGCCATCGGATTCGGCGTGGCAGGCTTTTTCGCGCAGGGCCGATCGACCTCGGCGATCATTCCCGTCGTATGGTCGGCGGCCGGCGTCGCGACGCCGATCGCAATCCTTATCGCTCTCTACGCCCGCATCGCCCATCTCGACCGTTCGATCCCGTTTGCGATCCTGGCAGTGTTGCTCGCCGCCGCCTTTGGCGCAGCCACGGAAGCGCTGACCCGCCGCGACGCGCGGCCGGGCCTTGCAGCATCGACCGCGCTGTTTGCGACCGGCACGCTCGGCGCGCTGGCGCTGGCGCTGACCTTTGCGCTGGAAAAGGGCTGGCTCACCATTGCACTGGCGCTGATGTCGCTCGGCACCGCCTGGATTTCGATGCAGCGGCCGATTCCGTTCCTGCGGTGGCTCGCAGCGATCTTCGCCGGCATCGTCACCGCGCGCGTCGGCTATGATCCGCGCATTGTCGGCGATGCGGTCGGCACCACGCCGATCTTCAATTGGTTGTTGTGGGGCTATGGCCTGCCGGCAGCCTCGTTCTGGACCGCAAGCCTCTTCCTGCGCCGCGGCATCGACGACCCGCCGCTCCGCATGGTGGAAACGGCCGCGATCCTGTTCACCGCGCTGCTCGCCTTCATGGAGGTCCGCCATCTCGCGACCGGCGGCAACATGATCGCCGCTCCGTCGCTGTTAGAGGCGGCCTTGCAGGTCTGCGTGGCGCTGGCGATGGCGATCGGACTGGAACGGTTGCGCCTGCGCAGCCGCTCGATCGTGCACAATGTCGGCGCGATCGCGCTCACAGCGATTGCCGGCTTCATCGGCGTGTTCGGCCTCTTGTTCCTCGAGAACCCGCTGATCTGGCACATCGATGTCGGCGGCGCCGTCTTCAACCTGCTGCTGCTCGGCTATGCGCTGCCTGCGGTGCTGATGCTGCTGCTCGCCTATGCCGTGGTCGGCGAACGCGGCAAGGTCTATGCGAACACGATCGCGGCCACGGCGCTGGTGTTTGCACTGTCGTATCTGACGCTGGAGATCCGCCGCTTCTATCACGGCCCGTTCCTCGACAGCGGCGAGACGACGGGCGCCGAGCAATACACCTATTCGATCGGCTGGCTCGCCTTCGGCGTCGTGCTGCTCGGTATTGGTATTCTGGCCAACTCCGAGAGGGCGCGGCTGGCGTCCGCTGCCGTCATCGCGCTGACGATCCTGAAGGCGTTCGTGATCGACATGTCGACGCTGACGGGCGTCTACCGTGCGCTGTCGTTCATGGGCCTCGGCATCGTGCTGGTCGCGATCGGCTGGCTCTACCAGCGCATCCTGTTCCGGCGGCAGGTCCCGCCGCCGGTCCAGCAGACAGGCAGCTAAAGTCAGGCCGCGCGGACCGATTCCAGGAACTGCGCAACCTCGACCTTGAGACGGGTGCTGTCGGTCGCAAGCGATTTCGCCGCCGACAGGACTTCGGTCGAGGCCGAGCCGGTCTCGATCGCACCGCGCTGCACGTCGGTGATGTTCATCGAGACTTCCTGCGTGCCGAGCGAGGCCTGCTGCACGTTGCGCGAGATCTCCTGCGTGGCGGCGCCCTGCTCTTCGACGGCGGCAGCGATCGCGGAAGACACTTCCGACAGCCGCTCGATGGTGCCGCCGATCTCCTGGATCGCGCTGACCGATTCCTGTGTCGCCGCCTGGATACCTGCGACCTGCGCACCGATTTCGCCGGTCGCCTTCGCGGTTTGCTCGGCTAGCGCCTTCACCTCGGAGGCGACGACGGCAAAGCCGCGACCGGCCTCGCCGGCACGCGCGGCTTCGATGGTGGCGTTCAGCGCCAGCAAATTGGTCTGGCCCGCGATGGTGTTGATGAGCTCGACGACATCACCGATGCGGGAGGCCGCCTGCGACAGCTCGTTGACGCGCGCGTTGGTGCGCGCCGCCTGGTCGACCGCTTCCGCGGCCATCCGTGCCGAATCCTGCACGCGCCGGCTAATCTCGGTGACGGAGGACGACAGCTCTTCGGAAGCCGAGGCGACCGACTGCACGTTGGTAGACGCTTCCTCGGAGGCCGCCGCGACGGCTGTCGACAGTTCCTGACCGCGCTGCGCGGTGTGGCTCAATGTCGTGGCCGATGCCTCGAGCTCGGTCGAAGCCGAGGACACGGTGCCGACGATCTCGCCGATCATGGCTTCGAACTTGCGGGTGATGGCGTCGACGCGGCGGCCGCGTTCGATCTTGGCTTCAGCATCGCGCGCGGCCGCCTCGTCGGCTGCCCGCTTGGCGATCAAGGCCTCCTTGAAGATCTGGAGCGCATCCGCCATCGCGCCCATCTCGGTCCTCTCGCCGCGATGCGGCACATCGGCCGAGAGATCGCCCTCACCGAGCGATTGCATCGGCTTGATGATGGAGGCAATGCCGCGGGAGACGTCGCGCACGAGATAATAGGCCGCGCCGATCGCGATCGCGACCGAGGCGATGATGATGCCGACCAGGACGCGGAAGATCGTGGCGTAGCTGTCGGCCGCTTGCTTCGTCTCGGATTCGGCGCCGCGGTTGTTGAGCTCGATGTCCTTCGTCAACAGAGGATCGGCCGCCTGCGCCATCTTGGCGACCTTGGTCTGCAACAGCTCATTGGCTTCAGCCGGAAACTTGCCTGGGCTCTTGCGCGACAGTGCCATCACCTCTTGCACGCCGTTCAGATACTCGCCCCATGCCGTGGTCCATTGCCCGTAAATCGAGCGCTCCTCGGCGGACGTGATCAGCGGCTCGTAGGTCTTGCGGGTCTGCTCAATACGCTCACGAAGCGAAGCGAGCCGTTTCTCTGCGGCTTCCTTGCCCTCAAGCGTGTCCTGCATCAGATGCAGGCGGAGCGAGACGCGCAGCTCGTTGACGTCGGCACGGATGGAGCCCAGCGCACGCACGCTCGGCAGCCAACTTTCCGCGATCTCGACGGTGTGCGAATTGATGTTCTGCATGGTGCCGATCGCGACTACTCCGACGCCCGCAAGCGAGAGCACCAGGACCGACAACACGGTCAGCAGCTTGAACACGATCGACAATTTCGACATTACGACAAATCCCGATGAGGCCTAAACGCGCGAATAACCCGCGCCGCGACCGTCACGACCGGCGGCGGGGCGGAGATCATTCCAACAATGCTGGCTGGTTATTATCCGGTAAGATTGCCCACATTGTTGCAAACAGCCGTTAACAGAGGCCTACGTGGAACCACGGATACCACAATGTGGTAGCCATTTCTTTTGCAACCATTTGTTGCAGTCGAATGGCTATCTCGTCTCACCACGTCAGATCAGTTGATGCCGGCGCGTCTCAAGCTGCGCGAACGGTACCCAGGAACTTGCCGACCTCGAGCTTGAGGCGGTTGCTGTCGCCGGACAGCATCTGCGCCGCCGACAGCACCTGCGATGATGCGGATCCGGTCTCGCTCGCCCCGCGCTGCACGTCGGTGATGTTGGACGACACCTGATGGGTGCCTTCCGCGGCCTGCTGCACATTGCGAGATATTTCCTGTGTCGCAGCGCCCTGCTCCTCGACAGCAGCCGCGATGGTCGAGGAAATTTCCGACAGTTTTTCGATCGTGTCGCTGATGTCCTTGATGGCACCGACCGATTGCTCGGTGGCGACCTGAATGCCGGTAACCTGCTGACCGATCTCGCCGGTCGCTTTCGCCGTCTGCTCGGCAAGAGCCTTCACTTCGGACGCGACCACCGCAAATCCGCGGCCAGCCTCGCCGGCGCGTGCCGCCTCGATCGTGGCATTGAGCGCCAGTAGATTGGTTTGGCCCGCGATCGTATTGATCAATTCGACCACGTCGCCGATCCGTGTTGCCGCCTTGGACAATTCGCTGACGCGCTCGGTGGTATTGCGGGCCTGGCCGACCGCCTCACTGGCCACACGCGCGGATTCCTGCACCTGGCGGCTGATCTCGGTGATCGAGGACGACAGTTCCTCGGTTGCCGAAGCCACCGACTGGACGTTGGTGGAGGCCTCTTCGGAGGCGGCAGCGACCATTGTGGCAAGCCCCTGCCCACGCTCGGCAGTCGACGTCAACGTCGAGGCAGAAGCCTCGAGTTCGGTCGCGGCCGAAGAAACGGTCTCGACGATCTCCCCGATCGCCGATTCGAAGCTGTCGGCAAGCTTGTGCATCTCGGCCTTGCGCTGCGCAGCGGCGGCCTGATCCTGCCTGATCTTGGCCTCGGATTCGTCGCGCGCCTTCTGCTCGGAGACGACCTTGAACTTCTCGACGGCCGCGGCGACTCCGCCCACCTCGTCCTTGCGGCCGAGCCCGGGCAGCACCACGGAGAAATCGCCTCCCGCGAGATTGTCCATGGCGACAGTCAGTGCGCGGATCGGGCGAGCGATGGTCAGGAAGGACATCAGCCACGAGCCAATCAGGACGAGCACGGCACAGATGCCGACGATCAGCCCGATCTCTTCACTCGAGGCCATCGCCTGCAACGCAGCGGCGCCTTCCTCCTCGCTCCTGTGCTTGGCGAAATCGGCAACCTGACCGGTCAGCTGGTCCAGCTCACCTGCGATCGGCAGCGTGACCTCCCGGGCTAGACGCGCGCCCTCTTCGACCAATTTGGTGAGTCGCGCAGCAGCGTCGGCTCCGGTGATTGCGATCGCTTCGCCGCGGACCGCTGCGACCTGCTGGGCCCCCTTGAGGTAGTTCGCGTTGAGGCTTCCGAGCTTCTCGATCCGCGCCCGGTTTTCCGGCGCGCGCGACAGCTTCAGCATCTCTTCTGCGGCCCGGGCCAAAATATTGGAGCGTTCGACAAGCGCGTCGCCCGCCTTTTGCAATTCGCCCGAATTGTTTGCGAGCCGGATATCACGCACAGCGAGTTGCATGCTGCGCGCCGCGAGCTTGGCTTCGAGCGCCTCACGCGCGAGCTGCTGCTGCGCGACCGCCGCTTCGCTGGAACGGCGCACATTGCCGTTGCCGATCAGCTGGCTGACGTTCAAGGCGAGAACCAGGAGGATGCCGAACGCCGACGCAATCGCCAGCTTGGTTCCAATCCGCAAATTTTGAATGAGGCTCAACATGGGCACGCTTTCCTCGGGGAACGCGCAGCCAAGTCATTGTCAGCTGCCCTCGGCGTTGATCGCCCTTGCCCAAAAACTAAGCGTCGGGCATTCCGATTTGGTTAACAACGGATCCGGAGAAGTACCGCCTCGCGGTCAAAACACAGACAAAACAAACACGTAGCACGCGCTTAACATGTTAACCGCAAGCTGCGATAGGCGCGCGATCAGGCCGCGCGCACCGTCTCCAGGAATCTGCCGACTTCGAGCTTCAAACGCTCGCTGTCGGTGGACAGCATCTGCGCAGCGGACAGCACCTGAGAAGAAGCCGACCCGGTCTCGCTCGCGCCGCGCTGCACGTCGGTGATGTTGGCGGAGACCTGATGCGTGCCGTGTGCGGCCTGCTGCACGTTGCGTGAGATTTCCTGCGTTGCCGCGCCCTGCTCTTCCACGGCTGCCGCGATAGTCGAGGAAATCTCGGACAGCTTTTCGATGGTGTCGCTGATGTCCTTGATGGCGCCGACCGATTGCTGCGTGGCGGTCTGGATGCCGGAGATTTGCTGACCGATTTCGCCGGTCGCCTTCGCCGTCTGCTCGGCGAGCGCCTTCACTTCGGAAGCAACGACCGCAAATCCGCGGCCAGCCTCGCCGGCGCGCGCCGCCTCGATCGTGGCATTGAGCGCCAACAGATTGGTTTGACCCGCGATCGTATTGATCAATTCGACCACGTCGCCGATCCGTGTTGCCGCCTTGGACAATTCGCTGACGCGTTCGGTCGTGCTACGGGCCTGGCCGACGGCCTCGCTCGCCACGCGCGCGGATTCCTGCACTTGCCGGCTGATCTCGGTGATCGAGGAAGACAATTCCTCGGTCGCCGAGGCCACGGACTGCACGTTGGTGGAGGCTTCCTCCGACGCAGCCGCGACAACCGTGGTGAGCTGCTGCGTGCGCTCGGCAGTCGAGGTCAATGTTGTGGCGGAGGCTTCGAGCTCGGTAGAGGCCGACGACACCGTGCCGACGATCTCGCCAACGGCGCCTTCGAAGCTATCGGCGAGCCGGCGCATTTCCTGCTTGCGCTGCTCGGCCGCGATGCGATCCTGCTGCGTCTTGGCTTCCGTTTCCGCGCGCGCCTTCTGCTCGGACACGATCTTGAATTTCTCGACGGCGCCGGCGACCTCGCCGACCTCGTCCTTGCGGCCGAGTCCCGGCAGCACCACCGAGAAGTCGCCGCCGGCGAGCTTTTCCATCGCGGCCGTCAATGCGCGCATGGGCCGCGCGATGCTGAAAACGGAGAAGATGCACGCGGCGATCAGGACCAGGGCGACCAGCATGCCGGTGACGAACGAGGTCCGCGCAACGGAGGCAGCTTCCGCTTCCGCCTGGGCGCGCGCTTCGACGCTTCTCTGCTTGGCAAAACTGGTGATCTCTTCGGCGAGTGTGGTGATCTCTTCATTGATCGGCGCCAGCGTTTCCATACGGAGGTGGTCGATTTCGGCGGCGAGCCTGGCGACCGCCTCACCATCCTTCTTCGTGTCGAGCGCGAGCGCCCGCTTGTGGGTCGCCTCGATCTGCTGCTCACCCTTGCCGAATTCACCGACCAGCACAGCAAGGCGGTCGATCCGCTTGCGATTTTCCGGCGAGCGCGAGAGCTTTGCCATTTCGCCCGCGAATTTCAACGCCGCCGTCTGCCGGTCGTTGAAATAGGTGACGGCCTTCTGCAACGCCTCCGGAGAGGATGATGTCAGGATGTCGCGAATGCCGATCTGCATGCCGCGCACAGAGGCCTTCGCTTCAGCGGCATTCTGCGCGATCGCCTGCTGTCCCGATGCGCCAGTGCTGAGCTTCTGGACCTCGGCATCCCCGCTCATCTGGAGGACGATCATCAGAGCGACTAGGCCGATGGTGAGCGCCGAGGTCACGGCGAGCTTGGTGCCAATTCGCAGGTTCTGAATGAACATCATTGAAGTATCCTCGGAGTGCGAATTGCCGCGGCGATGCGCGTAAACAGCCAGGGAATTCTAACCGGCAGCTCGCTCATTAACGTTAAGCGCGAGCGCTCACCGCATCAGTAGAACTACGCAAAACTCCACCCAAGACGCCGAATTTACACAGCTTTCACGTGCAGAGAATCGCCGCTTCGCGGAATTGCAGATGCCGCTTTCGTTAACGTCAGTCCGCAGTGGAGTCAGCGCAGCATACGGCCTCGCCGACCAAACTGATGCGAAACACCTGCTTCTTGTTCTCGTCGAGCAGCTCCATGCTCCACTTCGCGTTCGGCTTCAGATTGCGGGCGATACTGCCGAGCAAATTGGCGCACACCTCGGTCATCTCGGTCCAGGCCGCGGTGCGATCCTCGAACTCGTACGGCTGATCAGCGGCACCGGAATAGCGACCGGTGCTGATGCGAAAGAAATACAGCGACATTTTTTACTCTTGCGTAGGGCCGCCTCCCGGCCGTTACGCAGGCTGGGGCGACAGTCGCTACCAAGGCATAAAAACCGCGGGCCGTATCACTACGGCGTCGCGGCTTCGCGTGCGATGCAATCATCAAAGGCAGGTAAATAGGGCGCGCCGTCTTGCGCTGGCATCACTCGGTCGAACGGCGCAGCTCGAGCGGAGCGTCGTTCTTCGCCGGCGCGGGCTTCACTTCCGATTTCACCGGTTCGATCCGGCTGCTCTCGACACGCGGGGTCTCGACACGCGCGGCAACTTCGGTGCTCGGTGCGTTGACCGAACCGGTCTGCTCCGGCGCGCGGAGCGAGCGTGGCCGCGCAACCGCGCGCGCCATTAGCATCTGATTGCCGCCCTGGTGGTGGAAATCGCAATAGGCGAAGCCCATGCCCGACACCGAGCCGCGGAAGCTGCGATCGTCGGTCTTTTCCAGGTTGAAACAAGGTTCGAACGGAATACCCTTGATCGAGGCGCAGACATTCTGGCCACGGATCTGGAGCGTGTTGCCCGGCAGGCGGAGATGTTTCACCGGGCCTGAGCCCGAGAACTGCACAGCGCCGGCGGCGCCGAGATCGTCGAGGATACGGCCTGCACCGCGGGTGCCGTCGAAACAGGTGAAGGCGAACACCTTGCCGGCGACGAAGCGGCGTGCCTCGTCCGCATTCATACTGCCAGCCAAGGCGATGGCCGGCGCAAACGTCACAACTGCCGTGACAGCCCCCAACACAATACGCGCAAGCATGTTCAACTCCGAACCAAACCCCGCAGCGGGCGATGCCTTATCTCTTTACCCGCTGCTTACCATACTAACCAAGGCGACATTGAAGCAGCTTGGTTGGTAAAGTCTGAACGTCGTTAGACAATTTTTACCACGATGCGACCGCGGACCTGGCCGGCCAGGATTTTCGCGCCCCATTCCGGAACTTCGTCGAGCGAAATTTCCGTAGTAATTTCAGACAGTTTTGACCGATCCAGGTCGGAGGCAAGGCGCTGCCAGGCGGCTTTTCGCGGCTCGATCGGACACATCACGGAATCGATGCCGAGAAGGCACACCCCGCGCAAAATGAAGGGTGCGACAGAAGACGGCAGGTCCATGCCGGCGGCGAGGCCGCAGGCGGCAATGGCGCCGCCGTACTTCGTCATCGACAGCAGGTTCGCGAGCGTGGTCGAACCGACACTGTCGACGCCACCCGCCCAGCGCTCCCTGGCGAGGGGCTTTGCCGACGCCGACAATTCATTGCGATCGATGACTTCGGCAGCGCCGAGGCTCTTCAGGTAGTCGGTCTCCGACGCACGACCGGTCGAGGCGATGACGTGGTAGCCGAGCCAGGACAGCACCGCGGTCGCGACCGAGCCGACGCCGCCGGCTGCACCCGTCACGACAACCGGGCCGCTCTTCGGCGAGACGCCATGCTTCTCCAGCGCCAGCACGGAGAGCATCGCGGTGAAGCCGGCGGTGCCGATCGCCATGGCGTCGCGCGCCGACAGGCCTTGCGGCAGCCCGACCAGCCAGTCGCCCTTCACTCGCGCCTTCTCGGCATAGGCGCCGAGATGGCTCTCACCCATCCCCCAGCCGGTGCAAACGACCTTGTCGCCGGCCTTCCATTGCGGATGGGAGGAGGCTTCCACGGTGCCGGCGAAATCGATGCCGGCGATCATCGGGAAGCGGCGAACCACGGGCGCCTTGCCTGTCAGTGCGAGGCCGTCCTTGTAGTTCAGCGTCGACCATTCCACGCGAACGGTGACGTCGCCATCCATCAGCTCGGCCTCATCGAACTGCGCCAGCTGCGCCGTGGTGCCCTTGTCGGCCTTGTCGATCCTGATCGCCTTGAATGTGGCCACGGCTGAGCTCCCTGACTTGTTTCAGGCGATGTTTAGCCGATCAGGCGGGCTGTGCAACCACTCGTGCGACCGGCTTCTCCACGATCGGAAGATTGATCAGCGCCGAGAGCACGCCGAACAGGATCGAGAGCCACCAGATCGGCGTGTAGGAACCGTACTTTTCGAACACGATGCCACCGAGCCAGACGCCAAGGAAGCCGCCGACCTGATGGCTGACAAAGGCGAAGCCATAGAGCGTGGCAAGCCAGCGCGTGCCGAACATCAGCGCCACCAGCGCCGAGGTCGGTGGCACCGTCGACAGCCAGGTGAGGCCCGAGACCGCGCCGAACGCGATCGCCGAGAACGGCGTGATCGGGAACGAGATGAAGGCGAGCGTCGCCAGCGCGCGGGTAAAGTAGATGGCGGAGAGGATGTAGCGCTTCGGTAGCGAATTCTGGAGATAGCCGACGCTCAGCGAGCCCATGATGTTGAACAAGCCGATCGCCGCGATCACCCAGCCGCCGGTTTGCGTCGAGATGCCGCGATCGACTAGAAACGCCGGTAGATGCACGGTGATGAAGGCAAGCTGGAAGCCGCAGGTGAAGAAGCCGAGCACCAGCAGCACATAGGAACGATGACCAAACGCTTCGGCGAGCGCCTTGGTGATGGTCTGCTCATCCGCAGGCGCTGCGTTGGCCGTGCTCGTGACCGGCGGCGTCGAGATCGCCAGCGCCAGCGGGATGATCAGGAGCATCAGGAAGCCGAACACGGTGAGCGCCTGCTGCCAGCCGAAATTGTCGATCAGCGCCACGCCGATCGGCGCGAATAGGAACTGGCCGAGCGAGCCCGCCGCAGTGCCGGCGCCAAGCGCGAGGCCACGCTTCTCGGCCGGCAGCAGCTTCGTGAAAGCCGACAGCACCAGGTTGAACGAGCAACCGGCAAGGCCAAAGCCCACCATCACACCCGCACCGATGTTGAGCGACAAAGGCGTCGAGGAGTAGCGCATCAGCAAAAGGCCGCCGGCATAGAGCAGCGCGCCGACGAACATCACGCGGTACAGGCCGAAGCGGTCGGCGACGGCACCGGCGAACGGCTGGCCCAATCCCCACAACAGATTCTGAAAGGCGATCGCGAGACCAAAGATGTCGCGGCCCCAGGCGAATTCGTGGCTCATCGGCTGCACGAAGAAACCCAGCGCCGAGCGCGGGCCGAAGCCGAGCATGCCGATCGCGCAGCCGCAGAGGATGATGACTCCAGGCGTACGCCAATTGGAGGAACGAGAGAGTTCGCCCGCTTGGATCGACATGGGTCTTCCTCATCGTTTTTGGCGGATCCGGAATAGGCGGCCGCGAGTCATGCGTTTAATGCAGATGCATGGAAACCCCAAGTCCAAAATGATTGCGTTCCACGAGGGGCTTTTTCCGGAGCATTGCATTTCATTGCGACCTCCCCCCTGAGGCATGGCTGCGATTTGACGGAAATGTGTGCGGGAAAGTGTGGCGGTCTTGTCGATGCCGTGCTATCTCTGATTTACTCATATTGAGCATATTTAAGCTCTGGTGAAATCCGCCCCGGCCTCTCGGCCGGATTTCTCGGGCTCTATATATACTCATATTGAGCATATATATAACTTACGCGGGAGGCTTTGATGCCAATCTCTGGAATTTACGGCCCTGACGATTTTGCCAATCGGCCACAGGGCCAAACCACCTCCATCGCATCAGCGGTGGTACGACGAGGACCTGTGCTGCCAAGGCCCTCGCTCGAATGGACTGATGAGGTCCAGCGCGCGACCGCGCCGATTTACGAGCGCGTCAAGCACGTCATCCCGTCGATCGAGTGGCCGCTGATGGCGCCGACGATTCATGCGATCAACGAGCTCAAGCGCGCGCGTAACGCGGTGATCCTCGCCCACAATTACCAGGCGCCGGAGATATTCCATGGCGTCGCCGACATCGGCGGCGATTCACTGCAGCTCGCCGTCGAGGCCACCAAGGTGAAGGCCGACGTCATCGTGCAATGCGGCGTGCATTTCATGGCCGAGACGTCGAAGTTGCTCAATCCGGACAAGACGGTCTTGATCCCGGATTCACGCGCCGGCTGCTCGCTTGCGGCCAGCATCACCGGCGCCGACGTCCGCCTGCTCCGCGAAAGATTTCCGGGCGTGCCTGTGGTCGCTTATGTCAACACATCGGCGGAGGTGAAGGCCGAGGTCGACATCTGCTGCACTTCGTCGAACGCGGTGCAGGTGGTCGAGAGCCTGAACGCACCCAGCGTGATCTTCCTGCCGGACCGTTATCTCGCAACTTATGTCGCCTCGAAGACCTCAGTAAAGATCATCGCCTGGAAAGGGGCGTGCGAGGTGCACGAGCGTTTCACCGGCGACGAGTTGCGCGCCTTCCGCGACGCCGACCCCTCCGTGCAAATCATCGCGCATCCCGAATGCCCGCCTGACGTGCTTGCGGAAGCCGACTTCACCGGCTCGACCGCGCACATGATCAACTGGGTCCGCGAGCGGCGACCCAAGCGCCTCGTGATGATCACGGAATGCTCGATGGCCGACAATGTTCGCGCCGAACTGCCTGACGTCGAGATGCTGCGTCCCTGCAATCTCTGCCCGCACATGAAGCGGATCACGCTGTCTAACATCCTGGAGAGCCTGCTGACGCTCGGCGAGGAAGTGACGATCGATCCCGCGCTCGCGGAGCGTGCGCGGCGGTCAGTCGAGCGGATGATCAATCTGAAGAATTGAGAGCGTGACATGACAGACAACATCCACAACCTCACCCGCTCCACCGACGATGTCGTCATCGTCGGTGGCGGCCTCGCAGGACTGTTCTGCGCTTTGAAGCTGGCACCACGACCGGTGACGCTGATCTCGGCGGCGCCGCTCGGACAGGGCGCGTCATCCGCGTGGGCGCAAGGCGGCATCGCGGCTGCAGTCGCCGAAGGCGACAGTCCCGAAGCCCACGCAGCGGATACCATCGCGGTCGGCGGCGGCATCGTCGACGAAGCCATCGCCCTCTCCATCGCGCGCGAGGCGGGTGTGCGGATTCACGATCTGCTCGCCTATGGCGTGCCGTTCGACCGCGATCTCGAAGGCCGGCTCGCCGTTGGGCGCGAGGCCGCGCACTCGGCGCGACGGATCGTTCACGTCCGCGGCGACGGGGCGGGCGCAGCCATCATCGCGGCGTTGAGCGAGGCCGTGCGCGGCACGCCGTCGATCCGGCTGATTGAAGGCTTTGTCGCCGAAGCGCTACTCACCGAGGACGGCGCCGTCACCGGACTGCAGTTGCGCGAGGCCGGCAACTTTGCTGCAAAGCCAGTGATGATCGCTTCGCGCGCGGTCGTGCTTGCGACCGGCGGCATCGGCCATCTCTATGCCGTCACCACTAATCCGGCCGAGGCCAACGGATCCGGCCTTGCAATTGCGGCGCGCGCCGGCGCCGTGATTGCCGACCCTGAATTCGTGCAGTTCCACCCGACCGCGATCATGGTCGGACGCGATCCGGCGCCGCTTGCGACCGAGGCGCTGCGCGGTGAAGGCGCGACGCTGATCAACGCTGACGGCGAACGCTTCATGGCGGCGCTTCATCCGCTTGCCGAACTCGCGCCGCGCGACATCGTGGCTCGCGGCGTGTTCGCCGAGATCGCGGCCGGACGCGGCGCCTTCCTCGACGCGCGACAAGCGCTGGGCGCGCGCTTCGCGAACAGATTCCCGACTGTGCATGCAAGCTGCATCGCCGCCGGCATCGATCCCGCGGCGCAAGCCATCCCGATCGCACCGGCCGTGCACTATCACATGGGCGGCATCGCGGTCGACACACGCGGCCGCAGCTCGATCGACGGGCTCTGGGCCGGCGGCGAGGTATCGTCGACCGGCATGCATGGCGCCAACCGGCTCGCCTCGAACTCGCTGCTGGAGGCCGTGGTCTATGCCGCACGCATCGCCGACGACATCGCCGGTCACGCCATCCCCGCACCTGCCCGTCTCCCCGAGGCGCTGGTGACATCGCGCAGCGGCGCGCCGGATCCGAGCGTCGTGAAACGGCTGCGGGCGATGATGAGTGCGAATGTCGGCGTGATCCGCGAACGCGACGGGCTTGCGGAATCCGCCCGCAGTTTTGCCGCGCTCGAGCACACGGCGACGAGCATTGCCGTTCGCAACATGGCAACGGCGGCTCTGCTCGTGGCGGCCTCAGCCTGGAGCCGGCGCGAGAGTCGCGGCGCCCATTGCCGCGCCGACCACCCGACGGATGTGCCCGCGCAGGCGCAGAGAACGATGACGACACTCACGGCGGCGCGCGAGATCGCCGACGGCCTCACCGAACATCCAATGCCGCGCATCGCGCAATCCATGATCGCTTGACGGAGATTTCCATGATCACCCCAACCTCACTGCTCAATCCCGACGCCTTCCTCTCCCCGCTCGCGATCGACGAGGCCGTGCATCGCGCGCTCGACGAGGATCTCGGCCGTGCCGGCGATATCACCTCGCTCGCGACGATCCCGGAAGCGACGAAGGCGGAGGCGGTGCTTGTCGCGCGCCAGTCCGGCGTCATCGCAGGCTTGCCGCTCGCGTTGACGACGCTGCAAAAACTATCGCCCGATATCGAGGTCCGCGCCCATGTCCGCGACGCCGCGCGCGTCAACCCCGGGCAGCAGGTGCTGACGATCTCAGGACCGGCGCGTGCCATTCTCACCGCGGAGCGGACCGCGCTGAATTTCGTCGGCCGCCTCTCGGGCGTCGCTACGCTCACCGCCAATTACGTCGCGCGTACCGAGGGCACCAGGATGCGGATCTGCTGTACGCGAAAGACCACGCCGGGATTGCGGGCGCTGGAGAAATACGCTGTGCGTTGCGGCGGTGGCTTCAACCACCGTTTTGGTCTCGACGATGCGATCCTGATCAAGGACAATCACATCGCGGTCGCCGGCGGCATCCGTCCCGTGCTGGAGCGCGCCCGCGCCCATGCCGGCCATCTCGTCAAGATCGAGATCGAGGTGGACACGCTCGCGCAGTTGCGCGAGGTGCTCGCCACCGGCCTTGCCGAGGCGGTGCTGCTCGACAACATGGACATCGCGATGCTGCGTGAGGCTGTCAGGATGACCGAAGGCCGGATGAAACTGGAAGCCTCCGGCGGCATCACGCTGGATTCGATCGCCGCGATTGCCGCCACCGGCGTCGATTACGCCTCGTCAGGGGCGCTCACGCATTCGGCGCCGAACTTCGACTGCGCGCTGGATATCGAGATGTGAGGCGGTCTACTCCCTCTCCCCGTTCTTACGGGGCCGGGACGAGCCCCGCTCGCCCTGAGAGGGTTGGGGTGAGTGGCCTCTCTCCGCACACGAGCTGCTCGCGAGACCTGTACCCCCTCACCCGGATTGCATCTTCGATGCAATCCGACCTCTCCCCGCAAGCGGGGCGAGGTTAAGAAAGACTACCGCCTTTCCGTCACGCCCATCTCGGCTGAGCTCTTGGCTTCTTGCGCGAGTTCGGCCGAGAGCGCGGCCGTCTGCGCCGGCGTGCCCCAGCTCGGTTCCTCGCTACCGTCGCCCCAATTGCGCGGCCGGTAGAAGGTGTGCACGCCTGTCTTGTACATCTTCTTCATCTCGGCGACCCAGGACGGACGCACCCAATAGGCGTGGTAATGCGTGGACTTCCCGACTTCTGGCAGCCAGATCTGGCCGTCGAGCATCGCCTTCGAGATCTTCCTGGCGCGCTCCCACATCTCAGGCTCCCGGATCACGTCGGGATTGTTGTCGCAGGCGAACGTGAACTGGCAGGCGAGATGGTGGTACTTGTTCTGATAGACCACGCCGCAGACTGTGTCCGGATATTTGCCCGAAAACACGCGGTTCATCACCACTTGCGCGACCGCGATCTGGCCGCGCACGGCCTCGCCGCGGGATTCGAAATAGACGGCTTCGGCAAGGCACTTTTCAGACTTCGCGCGTGACTTCTCGTCCAGCGCCAGCCGCTCGGCCGGCGATTTGGCGCGCTGGTTATCGGCGTTGACTTCACCCTTCGGCGCGACGCTCTCGCCACTCTCGGTCGCAGCCGCGACGTCCTCGTTCGACGGCGATAGCGAGGCCAGCTTCATGTCGGGGTCGGGCATCACGATCAGCGGCTCGGCGCCGGGCTGCCAGCTCTCGATGCTCTCGACATTGCCCCCGATCGAGGAGCTGCCAAAGAACAGGTTCGAGGTCTTTACGCTGAAGGAATCGCGGGGCGGCGTTACGACCGTCGCGTGCTTCAGCGCGTTGAGCGGCTGGGCGGCGAAGGACAGTGCGTTGTCGTCAGCCTTCGGATTGGCATATTGCTGCAAGGGCGGCGCGCGCATCGCTTCCTGAAGCTCAGGATCGAGGGCCGCCGCGGTCTCCGGCGACATCGCTTGCGGCTGCGCGACAGGCAGCTGAACTGTTTTGGCGCCGAACACAGACGTATTGGAGGTCGCAGGATCCTCCTGCGTGGGCGTGGCGGCCGGCGCAATCTCGGGCGCTGGCGTCACAGTGGCGAGACGATCGCCTTTCAGTGCACGCTCGACCTTGGGGAAATCGGAGGCCTGGTAGCGTGCCGGTGCCTGCAGCGCCGGATTACCGCGAGAGATGGTGCCGGTGACATCGCGGCCATCGAGGCTCGCGAGGCGAACCATCGCACTCTGCGGCACCGACGTTCCGATCGGACGCGAGAAACTGTAAGTGGCGAGCTGAATGGACGAGGCTGCAGAGAACACCTGCTTCTGCCAGCGCTCGGCAACGCCGGGCTGACGCGCCAGCAGCGAGCCTATGTCCTGATATCCGATCTCTCTCGGCATCAATGCGAAGATGCAGAGACCGAGTCCGAAGGATGCGAACCGCGCACCCTTCGGATGGTTACGCAACACTGACATCGATACGCTCACGCTACGCTTACACTAGAAAAATCGAGCCGCAGTACATCCGTGCAATTCGACCTTTATCGTGAGTATCTAATTTAGGTTGCCGGGGCGTTAATCCGCGTTGCACGCCGAGCACACTCAAGCGATGTCAGGTGTTTTCACGGGCAAAGACGCGCGTTGGTAAAGGCCGCGTCATTTGAAGCGGTAAACAACTGGTCAACGCGAATGGTGAAGGAACTCTTGCTGGCGTTCTTGCACGCACGTATCAATACGGGACGCGACGAGTTCCCTCCGCCGTCAATGCGCTCGCAATGAAGCGTGGAGAGAGCGATGCGTAAAATGAAAGAGGCGGGGCAAGCCCCGCCTCTCTCGTATCACACATGTCGTTCAGTCTTACGCCTGGCTCGCAACCGCTTTGCCGAGTGCGGCCTGCGCAGCGGCAAGCCGCGCGATCGGCACGCGATAGGGCGAGCACGACACGTAGTCGAGGCCGATATTGTGGCAGAAGGCGACGGAGGCGGGATCGCCGCCGTGCTCGCCGCAGATGCCCATCTTGAGCTTCGGGCGCGCCTTGCGGCCGCGCGCGACGCCGATCTTGACGAGCTCGCCGACGCCTTCCTGGTCGAGCGAGACGAAGGGATCGATCGAGAGGATGCCCTTCGCCACGTAGGGACCGAGGAAGCTCGCGGCGTCGTCGCGGCTGATGCCGTAAGTCGTCTGCGTCAAATCGTTGGTGCCGAACGAGAAGAACTCGGCACTCTCGGCGATCTCCCCCGCGAGCAGGCAGGCGCGCGGCAGCTCGATCATGGTGCCCACCTGATAAGCGATCTTGGTGTTGGTATCGCGCATCACGGCTTTCGCCGTTGAATCGATCCGCGCCTTGACCAGGTCGAGCTCGGCCTTGGTCGCGATCAGCGGCACCATCACCTCGAGGCCGACGGCCTTGCCGGTGCGCTTCTCGGCTTCGACAGCGGCCTCGAAGATCGCCCGTGCCTGCATCTCGGCGATTTCAGGGTAGGCGATCGCGATGCGGCAGCCACGGAAGCCGAGCATCGGATTGAACTCCGACAGCTCGCGCGCGCGGTCCGCCAGACGCCGCGGATCGGTGTTCATGGCGCGCGCCACTTCCTCGACCTCGGCGTGGGTGTGCGGCAGGAATTCATGCAGCGGCGGGTCGAGCAGACGGATCGTGACGGGCAACCCCTTCATGATCTCGAACAGTTCGACGAAATCGGCGCGCTGCATCGGCAAGAGTTTTGCCAGCGCGGCACGGCGCGACTGTTCGTCTTCGGAAAGAATCATCTCGCGCACCGTGCGGATGCGCGTCTCCTCGAAGAACATGTGCTCGGTGCGGCAGAGGCCGATGCCCTCCGCGCCAAACTTCATCGCGGTGCGCGCGTCCTCCGGCGTATCGCCGTTGACGCGGACGCCGATCTTGCGGACCTGGTCGGCCCATTTCATCAGCGTGCCGAACTCGCCTGACAGTTCCGGCTCGATCATCGGCATGCGACCGGACAGCACCTGGCCGAGCGAACCGTCGATGGTGATGACGTCACCGGCCTTGAACGTGCGCGAACCGATGCTCATGGTGCCGCGGCCGTAATCGACACGGATGGTGCCGCAGCCGGAGACGCAGGGCTTGCCCATGCCGCGCGCGACGACCGCCGCATGCGAGGTCATGCCGCCACGGGTGGTCAGGATGCCTTCGGCGGCGTGCATGCCGTGGATGTCTTCAGGGCTGGTCTCGATGCGGACCAGAATGACCTTGCGGCCGTCGCCCTGAAGCTTGGCCGCTTCGTCCGACGAGAACACGATCTCGCCGGAGGCCGCACCGGGCGAGGCCGGCAGGCCGGTCGCGATCACGTCGCGCTTGGCGTTAGGATCGATGGTCGGATGCAACAGCTGGTCGAGGGATGCGGGATCGATCCGCATCACCGCTTCCTTCTTGGTGATCAGGCCTTCATTGGCGAGCTCGACCGCGATGCGCAGCGCCGCCTTCGCGGTGCGCTTGCCGCCGCGGGTCTGCAGCATCCACAGCTTGCCCTGCTCGACCGTGAACTCCATGTCCTGCATGTCACGGTAGTGCTTCTCGAGCAGCGTGTAGATTCGCGTCAGCTCCTTGAAAGCTTCAGGCATCGCAGCTTCCATCGACGCCTTGTCGGAGCCCGATTCCTTGCGCGCCTCTTCGGTGATGTCCTGCGGCGTGCGGATGCCCGCCACCACGTCTTCACCCTGCGCGTTGATCAGGAACTCGCCGTAGAGCTTGCTCTCGCCGGTCGAGGGATTGCGGGTGAACGCAACGCCGGTCGCCGAGGTCTCGCCCATGTTGCCGAACACCATGGCCTGCACGTTGACCGCGGTGCCCCAGGATTCCGGAATATCGTGCAGCTTGCGGTAGGTCACCGCGCGCGCGTTCATCCAAGACGAAAACACTGCGCCGACCGCGCCCCAGAGCTGGTCATGCGGATCCTGCGGAAACTCCTTGCCGGTCTCGCGCGCAACCGCGTCCTTGTACTTACCCACCAGATCGACCCAGTCGTCGGCGGTGAGGTCGGTGTCGAGCGTGTAGCCCTGGCCGTCCTTGAAGGTGTCGAGGATTTCCTCGAAGTGATGATGCTCGAAGCCGAGCACCACGTCGGAATACATGGTGATGAAGCGGCGATAGCTGTCATAGGCGAAACGACGATCGCCCGAAAGCTCGGAGAGCGCTTCCACGGTCTGGTCGTTGAGACCGAGATTGAGCACGGTGTCCATCATGCCCGGCATCGAGGCGCGCCCGCCCGAGCGCACGGAGACGAGCAGCGGGTTCCTGGTGTCGCCGAAGATCTTGCCGGTCAACTTGCCGACATGGTCCAGCGCCTTCTCGACCTGCGACTGCAATTCCTTCGGATAGGATTTGTCGTGGGCGTAGAAGTAGGTGCAGACCGAGGTCGGGATCGTGAAGCCGGGGGGCACCGGCAGACCGAGATTGGCCATCTCGGCGAGGTTGGCGCCCTTGCCGCCGAGCAGGTCGCGCATGTCCGCCTTGCCCTCGGCCTTGCCGTCGCCGAACGTGAAGACCCACTTGTTGGCGGGGATCTTGGCGGGCGCGCTTTTGGCAGGTGCAGCCTTCGCAGCGACCTTCGGTGCGGCCGTTTTGGTCGCAGCCTTTGCAGCGGGCTTGGCCGCCGGCTTCGCAACCGGCTTGGCCGCGGGCTTCGCGGCGACCTTGGCGACCGGCTTCGGAGCGCTCTTGGCCAGCGCCTTTCGGGCTGCCGGAGCGGCCTTGGCCTTAGCGGAAGGCTTTGATTTCGCTGGGAGTTTCTTAGGCTTCGAGGCGGCTTTGGCCATAGCTTGCACACAACCTGCGAGAGGAATGGGAAATCGCGCGCCTTACACCACTTTGAGCAGGGTCGCGCAAGTCGAAGAGTTCCGGAAAATGAAGGCCTAGAGATGGAGCCACTTCAGCAAGCCGAGGCCGATCGCTCCATTGAGGATGAGAAAAATCGCCACGATGAAGTTGAGCAGGCGGGGCATGACCAGGATGAGCACGCCCGCCAGCAGTGACAGCAGCGGCGAGATGTGGGCGACGGTGAGATGCATGAAAAGTCTTCCTGTGACGTGAGGCGAATCGCGGGCGGATCATACCGGAGCGGGTTCCGCGGGTAGAGACGCGCTGAGGCCGCGCGAGTTCCCTGCTTCGCGAAAACTGCCCGAAATTGCCGCGTATGCGGCAGGGCTTTTTCGGAACATCAGGCGTGGCGCAGCATTGGCTCCCGGTCGCGCCACTGGCCGGCAGAAATCAATTCGAAGGAGTTGCCTATGCGGAACAGGATTCTCGCTCTCGCTGCGCTTGGCGTCGCACTCAGCGCGCCGGTCGCGGCGCAGGCGCAAACCGGGATCACGGTGGGACGCGCGCCTGTCGTGGTCGATGAAGGCCCGACGATTGCGGTCGAGCAACGGCCGGCGTTCCGTGACTACGTGGTCGAACAACGCGTGCCGGCCTTCCACATTCCGGATCGCGTCATCGTCGGTGCGACCTTACCAGAGACCGGCATCACCTATTACGACGTACCGCAACGTTTTGGCGCGACGACCTATCGCTACACCGTCGTGAACGGCCAGACCGTGCTGGTCGAGCCGCGGTCGCGGCGCATCGTCGAGCTGATGGACTAGCGCAGTTCAACTCGATGTCCGGCGCGTCACATCAATCAGGCTGACGCGAGCAGTGGAAACGGACATCAGGCCCCGCCCGGTCTTCCCCCCGCCGGGCGGGGCTTTTTTTGCCTCTCGTGTCCGGGGCAAGCGAAGCGCAGACCCCGTGGTGCATATGGGCCCCGGCTCTGCAGCGCACCGCCAAGTGGCGCTGCGCCGCGTCCGGGGCACGAGCCTAGTCCTGGATTTTCGAGAAATCCGCCACCGCACGCGTGGCGCTGCGGATCTCGCCGAGCAGCTTCAGGCGGTTCTCGCGCACCTTCGCATCGTCGTCATTGACGCGCACCTTGTCGAAGAACGCATCGACCGGCGGACGCAGCTTCGCCATCGCGCTCATCGCGGCGGCGAAGTCTTCCTTGGCGACCGAGGCGCTGGCTTCCGCCGTCACTTCGCCGATCGCCTTGGCCAGCGCCTTCTCCTCGTCGAGGCTGTAGAGTGCAGCATCGGGCGCGCCGTCGAATGTGCGCTTGTCCTTCTTCTCTTCGATCGAGAGAATGTTGCTGGCGCGCTTGGTGCCGGCGAGCAAATTCTTGCCGTCGTCGGACTCGAGGAACTTGCCGAGTGCTTCAACACGGCGGACGATCATCAACAGGTCGTCCTGGCCGCCAAGCGCAAAGACAGCATCGACGAGATCATGCCGCGCGCCCTGCTCGCGGAGTTGGACCTTTAACCGGTCGGCGAAGAAGGTGAGCAGATCGCTCGGCAGCTTCTCTGCGTCAGCAGGCTTCACTGACAAGCCGGCAAGCGCAGACGCAGCTACTTTCATGAGCGACAAACGCAGCGCGTTCTCGACAATCAACCTGATAACGCCCAATGCCGCGCGACGCAGCGCATAGGGATCCTTCGATCCCGTCGGCTTCTCATCAATTGCCCAGAAGCCAACCAGCGTATCGACCTTGTCCGCGAGCGCCACCGCAACGCTGACCGGATCGGTCGGCACGCGATCGGCGGGCCCTTGCGGCTTGTAGTGCTCCTCGCAGGCAGCCGCGACGGAAGCATCCTCGCCCTGCGCCAGCGCGTAGTACTTGCCCATCAGTCCCTGCACCTCAGGGAATTCGCCGACGACTTCGGTCAGCAGATCCGCCTTGGCGAGATGCGCCGCACGCGTCGCCTTCGCGACATCTGCACCAACGAGCGGTGCGATTTCGGCCGCAAGACGCTCGATGCGCTTGATGCGTGCGGCCTGCGTCCCCAGCTTCTCGTGGAACACGATCTGCTCGAACTTCGGCAGACGGTCCTCGAGCTTGGTCTTGAGATCCGTCTCGTAGAAGAACTTCGCATCCGACAGGCGCGGACGGATCACGCGCTCGTTGCCCGAGACGATGACCTTGCCGCCGTCGGTCGCCTCGATGTTGGCGGTGAGGACGAACTTGTTGGTCAGCTTGCCGGTCTTGGGATCCTTGACGACGAAGCATTTCTGGTTGTTGCGGATGGTGGCGCGGATCACCTCGTCCGGAATTTTGAGATATTCGGCCTCGAACGATCCCATCATGACGACAGGCCATTCCACGAGGCCCGAGACCTCGTCGAGCAACACCTGATCCTCGACCAGCTCGAAGCCCTGCGCGAACGTCAATTCCTTGGCGTCGGCAAAGATGATGTCCTTGCGCGCCTGCGGATCGAGGATGACTTTTGCCGCCTTCAGCTTCGCTTCATAGTCCTCGAAGCGGCGCACATTGATCGCTCCAGGTGCCATGAATCGATGGCCGTAAGTGGTCTGACCGGTCGCGATGCCGTCGACCTCGAACTTCACGATATCGGGCTCTTCCGTCTCAGGCCCGAAGGTCGCGGTGATCGCGTGCAGCGGACGCACCCAGCTCAGCGAGCCCGGCTTACCCGAGCGCGCGCCCCAGCGCATCGATTTCGGCCAGGGGAAGGTGCGGATGATGACGGGCAGAATCTCTGCGAGCACATCGATCGCGTCGCGGCCGGCCTTCTCGATCAGACCGATGTAGAAATCACCCTTGGGGTCGCGCTGGATCTTGGCCTCATCCAGCGACTTCAGACCGGTCGCCTTCAGAAAGCCCTGCACGGCCGCATCGGGCGCGCCGACCTTCGGGCCGCGGCGTTCGGTTTTCAGATCGGGCTGGCGCGCGGGAATGCCGTGCACGGTGAGCGCAAGGCGGCGCGGCGTTGCGAACGCTTTCGCGCCTTCGTAGACGAGGCCTTCGGCGACGAGCTTTTCGGTGACCAGACGGCGCAGATCGTCGGCCGCCTTGGCCTGCATGCGCGCGGGAATTTCTTCCGAAAACAGTTCAAGCAAAAGATCGGGCATCACGCCACTCCGCCCGCTTCAGTATGGATCCAGGCCTCGCCGCAGGCTTTTGCTAGATCGCGTACGCGCGCGATGTAGCTTGCCCGCTCCGTCACGGAGATCACACCCCGCGCATCGAGCAGGTTGAAGACATGGCTCGCCTTGATGCACTGGTCATAGGCCGGCAACGCCATCAGATGCGTTTCACGCTTGCCGTCTTTCCAACCCAAATCGAGATATTTCCTGCAGGCCGCTTCAGCCATCTTGAACTGCTCGAACAGCATTGTCGTGTCGGCATATTCGAAATTGTGCCGGGAGTATTCCTGCTCGGCCTGCAGGTAGACGTCGCCATAGGTCACCTTCTCGGCACCGTCACGACCGTTGAAATTGAGATCCATGATGCGGTCGACGCCCTGCAGGTAACAGGCGAGGCGCTCGAGTCCGTAAGTGAGCTCGCCCGCGACCGGCGCGCATTCGACGCCAGCGACCTGCTGGAAATAGGTGAACTGGCTCACCTCCATGCCGTCACACCAGCACTCCCAGCCGAGGCCCCAGGCGCCCAGCGTCGGGCTCTCCCAGTCGTCCTCGACGAAGCGGATGTCGTGTACGGCGGAATCGATCCCGATCGCGGCGAGCGACTTCAGGTACAGTTCCTGAAGGTTCGGCGGCGACGGCTTCATGATCACCTGGAACTGATAGTAGTGCTGCATCCGGTTCGGATTCTCGCCATAGCGGCCGTCCTTGGGCCGGCGAGAGGGCTGCACATAGGCGGCGTTCCAGGGCTTTGGCCCGAGCGCGCGCAGGGTGGTGGCCGGATGGAAGGTCCCCGCACCCATTTCCATGTCGTAAGGCTGCAGGATCACGCAGCCCTGCTCGGCCCAGAACCGCTGGAGCGCGAGGATAAAACCCTGGAACGAGCGTTCCGGGCGCATGTGGTCGGGCAAGGAATCCATCGTCAGATCAGGCTCTCGCGGGGGTTTTGAATCGCGCGGGACCGTATCGACGGCGGGGGAGGGAATCAAGGCAAAGGGGGCGGATTCGGGCTTAACGGCTGTCCTAGGACGGTGCCGTAGGGTGGGCAAAGGCGCACTTGCGCCGTGCCCACCATCTTTCCCTGATTACGGCGCGGTGGTGGGCACGCTTCGCTTTGCCCACCCTGCGGCACCTTACGCATGGAGAGACCTACCCCGGCCGATACGCTCCGGTCACGGGGTCACGTTTCAGCGTCTGGATATCCCCCATGCGGGCGGCTTCGGCGACGCGCGACAGGCGCATCTCCTCCAACTGCTCATTGACCTGGAGTGCGGTCTTGTAGGCCCAGCGGACCACGGCAAGCCCACCCAGCACGCCCGCGAACGCGATGAACGGCGGCATCGGTCGATCCTTGTCTAGTGCTCAGCCCCCACGTGCATATTCGCTCAGTCCGGGCCGCGCCGCAATTGGCTCAGTCTGGACCAAATGGCGCGGGATGGGCCTCGCCTAGAACCCGAATTTCGCCCAGATCGCCCGGGTCTCGACCGCCGAGATCAGCTCGTCCGGCAGCCCGGCCATTGATTCCATGGCCGAAAGCTGGCCCGCGCCGGCCGATTTTCGTCCCAGCAGGCCGGACAGCAGCCCGGTCGGCTGCGCAATCACGGGGGTGAGAACCTTCTCGCCATAGCGGGCACGAAGAGTTGAGCGGAGGTCGCCGATGCCATCGGCCAGTCCAAGTGCGATCGAACTCTCGCCGGCCCAGTACTCGCCGGTGAACAGGGTGTCATCGGCGCCCTTGAGCCTCGCGCCGCGGCTCTCCTTCACCAGCGCAATGAAGATCTGGTGGATCTCCCGCTGAAGCGCCTTCAGCTTGGCGACGTCATCGGGGTTTTCGGGCAGGAACGGATCGAGCATGGCCTTGTGGGCGCCGGCCGTGTAGAGGCGCCGCTCGATGCCGAGCCGCTTGATCGCCTCCTGAAAACCGAAGCTGCCGCCGACCACGCCGATCGAGCCGAGGATCGAGGACGGATCGCAAAAAATCTCGTCACCGGCGCAGGCGATCATGTAGCCGCCGGAAGCGGCGACGTCCTCGACGAACACAAGCACCGGCAGCTTCTTCTCCGCCGCAAGCTGCTTGATGCGCAGATAGATCTGGCGCGACTGCACCGGCGAGCCGCCCGGCGAATTGATCACCAGCGCCACCGCCTTGGCGTTGCGCATCGAAAAGGCCCGCTCCAGCACGCGCGCGACGCCGGCCAGCGACATGCCCGGACGCAGCGGCGTCACCGCACCAATGACGCCTGATAGCCGCACCACCGGCACCACCGCCGTGCCGGGGCGGAAGCGCGCCGGCAGATATTGCAAGAGCTTGTCGGCCAGGCCGGAGCTTCCACGATCGTTCAATTGTTCGGCCATGCCGTTACCTCTGATTAACCAATTCTTATCACGCGACTGTCATTGAAAGTGCCTGGAACGTGTTTTGCAGAATCTCTGTCAGGAAGCTGCAATGAGGCAGCGGAGGAAGCGACATGAAGGTCTATCTGGTGTTGATGCTGATCGGCGCGCTTTTCGCTGCGATTCGCCTTACATCTCCGCAAGAACAGCAGTCGGAATCGCTTCCGCAGTAAGCCGTCACGGCTCCGCCAGCGGCAAGACCGCTCTCCCTTCCAGAATATTCCTTACCTCTTTTTTAGGCACGCGTGACTCATCGTTGAGCATGAGGCCCGGCAGCAAGCAATGCGGCGCCCGGCCGCCCTTGACCGCACGTACCAGCACACGGATCGCCGGCTTCTCCGCTTCGCCATGAACCGGCAGGATCGACAGACTGCCAAAGCCGCGTGACAGCGCTGCCAGAACCTCCGCCAGTCCATCCGCACGCCAGATCAGGGTCAGCACACCGTTCGATCGGAGGATACGCCGGGCTGCATGCACCCAGGCAAGCAGCGTCTCCACCGTTGCGACATGCGCCGTGTGACGCGCCCGATCAGGCGAGCCACGATGCCGCGTGGCATCGTTGAACGGCGGGTTCATCAACACGCAGTCCGCGCTATCAGGCATGAGCCCATGTGCCGCAAAAGCCTGCGCATCATCAGTGACATCGAGCACGATCACGTCAGCGACAATCCCATTCGCAGCTGCATTGGCGCGCGCGAGAGCGGCCAGTTCCGGATTGATCTCGACGAGGCAAAGATTGATCCCGGCCACGCGCCGGGCCAGCGCCAGACCCGCCGTGCCGATGCCGGCGCCGAGATCGACCACACGGTCGCCTTCGCGGGCCTGCGTCGCCGCCGCAAGCAGGATGGCATCGTGCCCCGCGCGGTGGCCGGATCGCTTCTGCTTGAGCAGCAGCTGCCCGCCAAGAAAGGCGTCCTCGGTGAGATCGGTGACGACGTCAATCATCGCCGCGCAATTCGTGGCTGAGGCCGGCCTCGGTCAGTAGCTGCCGGGCCTCGCTGGCATCGTCTTCATGGACCAGGATCCGCCGCGGCAGGACGCCAAGTGAGCCCTCGATGATGCTCATGTTCTGGTCCAGGACCAGATGATGGATGTTGGCGCCGTCGAGCAGCGCGCCGATCGCCGACACCAGCACGATATCGTTGGTCCGAACCAGTTCACGCAAACGAGCCTCCTAGGCTGAAAGGGGTGAGCGGCAAATGTCAATGGTTCCACAGGCCTTGCCGCATCCCCGTCCAGTTTCTATTGTCTTTCCATCAGAATAGCCCCTCCGGGGCAAATATTGGAGACCGGCGTGGCCGTCATCGTACCTTTCGAAACCCCCGGCGCGTCGATCGAAGAGCTGGTTGCCCTTGTCGCCCCTGATATGGAGCGCGTCAACGCCACGATCCTGTCGCGGACCGGCTCTGATGTGACCATGATCCCGGAGGTCGCCAATCACCTGATCTCCTCCGGCGGCAAGCGGCTGCGCCCGATGCTGACGCTCGCGATGGCCAACCTCGCCGGCTACACCGGCGACGGCCATATCAAACTGGCTGCCTCCGTCGAGTTCATGCACACCGCCACGCTTCTGCACGACGACGTCGTCGACGAGAGCGAGATGCGCCGCGGCAAGCTGTCGGCGCGTATGCTCTGGGGCAACGAGGCGAGCGTGCTGGTCGGCGACTTCCTGCTGGGCCAGGCCTTCCGCATGATGGTCGAGGTCGGCTCGCTCCGCGCGCTCGACATCCTCTCGGCCGCCGCCGCCACCATCGCCGAGGGCGAGGTGATGCAGCTCGCGGCTGCCAAGAACACTGCGACCACCGAGGACGAATATCTCGCCGTCATCCGCGGCAAGACCGCCGAGCTGTTCGCGGCGGCCTGCGAGGTAGGCCCCGTGATCGCCAACCGCCCGAAGGCCGAGCAGACTGCCTGCCGCTCGGTCGGCATGAATCTCGGTATCGCCTTCCAACTCGTCGACGACGTGCTGGACTATGGCGGCAAGAGCGCAAAACTCGGCAAGAACACCGGCGACGATTTCCGCGAGGGGAAGATCACGCTTCCTGTCGTGCTCGCCTTCCGCCGCGGCAACGACACCGAACGCGCGTTCTGGATCAAGGCGCTCGAGCGCGGCGAGATCGGCGACAGCGACCTCGACCACGCCATCGGCCTGATGAACAAGCACCGCGCGCTCGAGGACACGATCAGCCGCGCCCACCACTACGGTGCCATGGCGGTGGATGCGCTGGCGCTGTTCCCATCCTCGCCGATGAAGAGCGCGTTGGAGCAGGTGGTGGCGTTCTGTCTGGCAAGGTCGCACTAGCTTATTGCGTTTAGGCGCAAGTACCTTTTACATCAACGGTGTCGTCCCGGCGAATGCCGGGACGACACCGTTGAGATAGGCGGGCGACTGCATCAACACCGTCATTTGCAATGACGGAGCCTGGCGCGCTGCCATCGCTCACTCACTTGCAACTTGAGCCGCAGCAACAGTCGTCGCAGCAGCAACAGCTTCACAGTCTCACCCGCCATTCCATTCGCTCCTGTCCACCCAGTAACTTGCATTTTGCAAGCCACTCACCTACCTTTCCTGTCATGCAGCCCAAATCCCCCTCCATCCTGGAATGCCCGGTCGGCCGCGCCGTGGAGACGGTCGGCGAATGGTGGAGCATCTTGATCCTGCGCGACGCGCTGCAAGGCTCGACGCGGTTCGACGAATTCGAGCGTAATCTCTCGATTGCACCGAATATCCTGTCGCGACGCCTTACCCATCTCACCAAGACCGGCATGTTCGTCCGCAGGCGCTATCAGGAGCGTCCGCCGCGTTACGAATATGTGCTGACGGACAAGGCGCGCGATTTCTTCCCCGTGATCGCGACGCTGCTCGCCTGGGGCAACAAGCACCTCGCGCCGAAGGGCAAATCCGTTTTGCTTGCAAATCGCGACGATCGCCGTCCGCTCGACCCGGTCGTGGTCGATGCCGCCGACAGGCAACCGATCTCGCTGGCCAACGCCGTCGTGATCGCGGGCCCCGGCGCCAGCCGCCTGATGCGGCGGCGGCTGACCTCGCTCAAGGCCATGAACCCGGCCGTCGCGCCGGCGGGAGACTGACATGCGTCGTATCGTCGTGACGGGAATGGGCGCTGTGTCGCCGCTCGGTTGTGGTGCGGAATTATCCTGGCGCCGGCTGCTCGCTGGTCAGAGCGGGTTGCGCCCACTGCCCCAATGGTCGCAGGCACTGCCGGCGCGCATCGCCGGTCTAGTTCCCGACAAGGCTGATGATGCGGAAGGCGGCTTCGATCCGGCAGCGGCCGCGGCGCCGAAAGATCAGCGCAAGATGGACCGCTTCATCCTGTTCGCGCTGCTCGCTACCGCCGAGGCGGTCGCGCAGGCCAAATGGACGCCACAGGATACGGCGTTACTGGAACGGACCGCAACGATCATCGGCTCCGGCGTTGGCGGCTTCCCGGCGATGGCGGAAGCCGTGCGCATCACCGAGCAACGCGGTCCGCGCCGGCTGTCGCCGTTCACGATCCCCTCGTTCCTCGCCAACCTCGCCGCCGGCCACGTCTCGATCAAATACGGCTACAAGGGCGCGCTGGGCACGCCGGTTACGGCGTGTGCCGCCGGCGTCCAGGCGATCGGCGATGCCGCGCGCCTGATCCGATCAGGCGAGGCCGACGTCGCGATCTGCGGTGGCGCGGAAGCCTGCATCGATCTCGTCAGCCTCGGCGGCTTCGCCGCGGCCCGCGCACTGTCGAGCTCCTTCAACGACGAGCCCACGCGCGCCTCACGCCCGTTCGATCGCGACCGCGACGGCTTTGTCATGGGCGAAGGCGCCGGCATTTTCGTGATCGAGGAACTGGAACATGCGCTCGCGCGCGGCGCCACACCCGTCGCCGAGATCATCGGTTATGGCACCACCGCGGACGCCTATCATATGACCTCAGGTCCGCCCGATGGCGACGGCGCCCGCCGCGCGATGGAGATCGCGCTACACCAGGCGAACCTTGCACCTGCCGATCTGCAGCACCTCAACGCACATGCGACCTCGACGCCAGCCGGCGACGAGAGCGAGCTCAGCGCGATCGGCACGCTGTTCGGCCGCAACAAGTCCATCGCGGTGAGCGCGACCAAATCGGCCACCGGCCATCTGCTCGGCGCGGCCGGCGGCCTGGAGGCGATCTTCACTGTCCTGGCTTTGCGCGACCAGGTCGCACCACCGACGCTCAATTTCGAAAACCCGGATGCGGGCGCCGACGGCATCGACATCGTCGCTGGGACTGCGCGGCCCATGCCGATGCTCAACGCCATCTCCAACGGCTTTGGCTTCGGCGGCGTGAATGCGAGCGCGATCTTTCGTCGCATGGGCTGAACGACTGGCCTTGCAATCGCGGCACGCTGCGCTACGAAACCAGGATGATGGACACGAATTTCTGGCTGTTCCTCGGCGCAGCCCTCATCATCGCCGCCATTCCCGGCCCCGGCATCTTCTACGTCGCCGCGCGCACCCTGTCGGAAGGCCGCGCGAGCGGCTTCGCGTCGACCGCAGGCACAGCGCTGGGTGGAGCGGTTCACGTGGTCGCGGGCAGCCTCGGCATTTCCGCGATCATCCTGGCGAGCGCCGAGTTGTTTGCGGCCGTGAAGTTTGTCGGCGCACTCTATCTGGTCTGGCTCGGTATCAAGACGTTTCGCAGTGCCGGCCGGACGCTGTCGCTCGCAAGCGAACCCGTCCGTGACACCAGGGCATTCCGTGATGGCGTGCTGGTCGAGGCGCTGAACCCGAAGACTGCGGCGTTCTTCCTCGCTTTCATTCCGCAATTCCTCGATCCCGCAGGCGCGAGCCCCACGCTGCAATTCATCATGCTCGGTGCGATCTCGGTGACGCTGAACACGCTCGCCGATGTCGTCGTCGTGCTGATGGCGTCTGCAACCCGCGCGCAGCTGATCGGACGACCGCAATTGATGGGTCGCCTCACGCAAGGCTCCGGCGTCTTCATCGCGGGTCTCGGCCTATCGCTCGCGCTGGCGCGGCGGCCAGTACAGGGCTAACGCGCGACTTCCTCGCAAGAAAGAAAGAAAGAAAGAAAGGGGCCGCAGCCCCTTTCTCAGCTCTCACCAGTGGTGCCAATGATGCCAGCGATGCCAACGGCGCCAGCGCCAGCCGTCATCCCAGTGATGGTGCCAGCCGTAACCACCACCCCAATATTGCGGGTGATAGTAGCCACCGCCATAGGAGTGCCGGTGCCAGCAATGGCCCCATTCGTTGCAGATATAGCCGGCGGGAACGACGCTAGATGCACCGGGGACTTCGATCGGCTGGGCCGATGCGGCCCCGCTCGACAAGGCGACGCCGCCAAGTGCGGCGAGGCCGACAAACGCGGAAACGAGTTTCATGATTTCACCTCCTAACATCCGTTGGAGGTGATGAACGGCACACGCGTTCGGTGCGTTACGAAGGTTTAACGGCGATGAACAAGCTGTCCAATCTGTCATGACTTGCCGACATGTAATGCGCACAATTCGAACGAAGCACCGGCGCGAGCCCACCCATTGATGTTGCGATGGAGGGTTCGATGAAGATGATGTCCTGGTCGCGTTACCACCTCCTGCCGAAGTCGTTGTCGCGTGCGGCGCGTCGTTGTCGGGCCGCGACGCGGCTCAATGTCCATCAGCGCGCAAGGTTGATGCGTCAGCCGACGCCTTGCAACGGAGCGGCTCCGAAGCGGCCGTAAGCGATTGCTTGTCGAATGACGGGCGGCAGGCTAGTTCAATATTTCTGCCGTCAGTCCGGGGGATCGCGACCCGATGCTTGTCCCACAAAGCCGCTATTACGAATCCCACGGTTTGCGCCTGCATTATGCCGACTGGGGCAATGAGAGCGCTCCGCCACTGATCCTTGTCCATGGCGGCCGCGATCATTGCCGGAGCTGGGACGCGATCGCGCAATCGCTGCAACCGCATTTCCATGTGATCGCACCCGACCTGCGCGGCCACGGCGATTCCGACTGGACCAAAGGCGGCAGCTACGCGCTGACCGAGTATGTCTACGATCTCGCCCAGCTCGTCCGCAGCATCGCGGCACCTCAGGTGACGCTCATCGGCCATTCGATGGGCGGGATGGTGAGCCTGATCTTTTCGGGAGCATTCCCCGAACTGGTCTCGAAACTCGTCGTCCTCGATGGCGTGACGATGCTGCCAGACTCACCGAAACCGCCGGCGCATGAGCGCATCAGCCGATGGGTTGGACAGCTCGACAGGCTGCATGACCGGACCCCGCGCCGTTATGCGACACTCGAGGAGGCTGCTGCGCAAATGGTGCTTCACAACAAGCGTCTCACCCGCGACCTCGCGCTGCATCTTGCAACGCATGGCGCACGCCAGAACGAGGACGGCAGCTATAGCTGGAAGTTCGATCCCTATCAGCGCGCCTCCGCACCGCACCGGCTCTGGCCGGACGACCACGTCGCGCTGTGGTCACGTATCGCCTGCCCGACGCTGCTGCTCAACGCGGGCGAAAGCTTTCTGACCGGCGCGAGGGCCGCGGGTCTGGAGCGCTACTTCCAGCAGGTGCGCATCGAGACCATCGCCGGCGCCGGACACTGGTTGCAGCACGACAAGCCGGAAGAGGTGCTGGGTGAGATCCGACGGTTTCTCGGGCTGGCTGAGGACGGCGCGAGTTAGCTCCACTGCCGTAGGGCGGGCAAAGCGAAGCGTGCCCACCATCTCGCTATCATTGATGGATCGTGGGCACGGCGCTACGCGCCTTTGCCTACCCTACGGCAGTGTTGCCTTAACTCAACGCTCCCGCATGCACCCACCAGCCGGGGTGATCGCGCCGAATCTTCTCGGCGGCGGTGTGTGCGTCAGTGGACGCTCCGTAGATCGCAAAGCACGTCGCGCCCGAGCCGGACATCCGCGCCAGCTTGACGCCCGCGGACTCGCGCAGGGCCTCCAGCACGTCACCGATAACAGGCTCGATACGCAACGCAGGCGCTTCGAGATCATTGGCAACTGTTTCGAGAACCTCGACCCAATCGGAGATTGATCCGCCCTCTTCCGGCCAGGCCGGAGCCTCGAGAACATCGGCCGCGCCAACCAGCAATTCGCCGTTGCGCAGGCCCAACTCCTTGAACACATCCTTGGTCGCGACCGGCACACGTGGATTGACCATCACGCAGGGCATGCTCGGCAACGCCAGCGGCAGCAGCTGCTCGCCAACGCCAGTCATATCGCAGGCGCGCGAGAACAGGCACACCGGCACGTCAGCGCCGGTCGCAAGCGCGACTTCGTGCAGTCTGGGATCATCGAGCGAAAGATTATTGAGACGCGCGAGCAGGCGCAGCGCCGCGGCCGCGTCGGCCGAACCACCGCCGATACCGGCTGCGACCGGCAGAACCTTCTCGAGCGCGAAGGCACCGAGCTTCAAATTCGGCACCGCTTCGGCCAAGAGCTTCGCAGCCTTGAACACGAGATTGTCCGACATCTCGCCGCACGCCGCCGCAAGTGGCCCTGTGGTCACGAGCCGGAGCTCGCCACCCGGCTCCAGCGTCAGCCGATCGGCACAATCGGCAAACGCAACGACGCTTTCGAGATCATGATAGCCATCGGCGCGACGGCCGACCACGCGAAGGCTCAGATTGACCTTCGCGCGCCCTTCTTCAATCAACGCCGACATCGGCGATACGCCCCCAGTTACGCAGCCTAGCCGCCCTTGTCGTCGTCTTTCTTCTTATCCGCCTGCGCGGCCGAAGAGTTCGAGTTGTCATCGGTCATGCCGTTGGCGATCTTGGCTTCGATCTTGGGCAGGTCGTCCGGCTCGGGCTTGAGATCGCGAGCATGCGCCCACTGGAATTTGGCTTCCAGCGTACGGCCAACGCGCCAATAGGCGTCGCCGAGATGGTCGTTGATGGTGGGATCCTCGGGCTTCAGGTCGATCGCGCGCTCGAGATTCTTCACCGCCTCCTCGTAATTGCCGATGCGGTAATAGGCCCAGCCGAGGGAGTCGACGATGTAGCCGTCGTCGGGCCGCTGCTCAACGGCGCGCTTGATCATCTTCATGCCTTCGTCGAGGTTCACGCCCTGGTCGATCCAGGAATAGCCGAGATAGTTCAGAACATGCGGCTGGTCGGGCTGCAACTCGAGCGCTTTCTTCATGTCGGCTTCGGCCTTGCCCCACTCCTTGGAGCGCTCCTCGCAGATGCCGCGATAGTAGTACCAGACGCTGTTGGCCTTGTCGTTGCCGGTGGGCAGCACGGCGATGCCTTGCGAATAGGTCGCACCGCAATCGCCGAATTTCTTGCGGCCACGCTCGAGATTGCCGAGCGCCATGATGGCTTCGATGTCTTTGGAATCCTCTGAGATCACGCCCTTGAGGATCTTGATCGCCTCGTCGCTGCGGTCGGCGGAATCCAGGTCAATCGCAAGCTGGATCTGCGCATTGCGCTTGAGGGGCGAAGATGACGGAACGCGCTCATAGATCTTGATCGCCATCTGCGGCCGCTTCACCGATTCATAGAGATCGGCGAGTGAGAGCAAGGCCAGCGGGTGGCTCGGCTGGAGATAGAGCGCGAGCTGGAGATAGACCAGCGCCAGATCCTCACCACCACGGCGGGTCAGCGTAGCGCCGATGCCATAGAGAGCTTCGGCCGCGCCGGCCTGTGCCGAATCGACCAGGGATGGCAGCTTCTTGCCCGCCTTGGTCTCACGCAGACCTTCCACGATCAGCGGATGGCGTGCGAGCTTCTTGTCGAAGGCTTCATAGATCGCGGTCGCCGATGCCGCGTCCTTGTTGCGCGACAGCCAGCGCGCATAGGCCTCGCTGACGCGCAGCATGGAATCGTCGAGCTTGTAGGCGCGCTCGAAACGGACGCCCGCGTCCTTTTCCTTGCCGGCGTTCTCGAGGATCATGCCGGCGTGCAGGTCCTTGAACAGCGGATACCATTCCGGACCTGCCAGCTTGTCGATGGTGGCAACCGCGCCCTTGGCATCGCCCGCACCATAAGCGGCCCAGCCGGACAGCAGCGTTGCGACGAGATCGGTGATCGGGCCGCGGATCGACTGATTGATATTGCTCTGCGCGCTCGGATATTTCTTCAGTTTCAGATCGTGCACGCCAACCACGAGGCGCGCGATACGATTGGTCTTGTCGATCGCAAGGATGCGCTCGGCGAGCTTGACCGCTTCCTCGATATCGCCGTCGTCGACAGAGGAGATGAAGGCGCGGTCGAGCAACTCGTTATTCTTGGGATCGGTCCGCAGCGCGGAGCGGTAGAAGGCGGACGCAGAGGTCGCGTCGCGCTCGACGCTGGCGTGGCGAGCGGCGAGGTAGCTGCCGGCGGTGGTGAGCGACTTCAGATCGTTTCGGGTCGGAAACTGCGCCGCCGTGTCGGCCGGATGATCCGGCGTCTGCGCCAGCACCGCACTGGGGACCGCGATGATCGCGGAGCCGGCAAGGGCGATGGCAGCAGCAGTCAAGCGGTTGAAACGATTTGAAAACATCAGGGCTCGCCTTGAGTTGGTAGTGCCTGGGTTCGAAGCAAAAGGCCGTCTCGCACGCGAACGCGGCCGGCGACATGGGACCCGGAACCGTCGGGTCCGGACAATGCCGCTTTTGGCGCTTCACCGCAAGGATTCGGACCGGACGATCCCCTCCGCACGCCCCAAACCGGCCAGTAACCGTTCAAGTGACGGTCAGGGCGCCCCAAGACGCTGCTAGTATGGCCTTATCGTGGCCGCGACGGGTGGCCGCGGCCGGGTCCTCACGCGAACGTGCGCTCCGTGACCCTCCGGACCTATTTGGTCGTCTGCGCGCCCCTACATCGCCTCGTAGTTCGGGCCGCCGCCGCCCTCCGGAGGAACCCAGGTGATGTTGCCGTTGGGGTCCTTCACGTCGCAGGTCTTGCAGTGGACGCAGTTCTGGGCGTTGATCTGGAAGCGCGGAGCCGCGCCCTCCTCGACCCATTCATAGACGCCGGCCGGGCAATAGCGGTTCGACGGACCGGCGAAGACGTCATGCTCGGACATCTTCTGCAGGTTCATGTCGGCCACCCTGAGATGGATCGGCTGATCCTCCTCATGGTTGGTATTGGACAGGAACACCGAGGACAGCTTGTCGAAGGAGATCTTGCCGTCCGGCTTGGGATAGTTCCTCGGCGCGTGTTGCTTGGCCGGATCAAGCGTCGAGCGATCGGGCTTGGCGTGCGACTGCGTGCCGAACAGCGAGGTGCCGAACAGCGTGTTGAACCACATGTCGAAGCCACCGAGCGCGACGCCGAGCACAGTTCCGAACTTCGACCACAGCGGCTTGACGTTGCGGACAAGGAACAGATCCTTGCCGACCGATGAGGGCCGCCAGGCGTTCTCGTAGTCGACGACCTCGTCATTGGCGCGCCCCGCCGCGAGCGCGGCGGCGACATGCTCGGCAGCCAGCATGCCGGTGCCCATCGCATTGTGCACGCCTTTGATGCGCGGGACGTTGACGAAGCCGGCCGCGCAGCCGACCAGCGCACCGCCGGGGAAGGTCAGCTTCGGCACCGACTGGTAGCCGCCTTCGGTGATGGCACGCGCACCATAAGCGAGGCGCTTGCCGCCTTCGAAGGTGCCGCGGATCGAGGGATGGGTTTTGAAGCGCTGGAATTCGTCGAATGGCGACAGATAGGGATCGTCGTAGTTCAGATGCACGACGAAGCCGACCGCGACGAGATTGTCATCGTAATGATAGAGGAACGAGCCGCCGCCGGTCTTCAGGTCGAGCGGCCAGCCGAACGAATGCTGGATCATGCCCTTCTGGTGCTTGGCGGGATCGATCTGCCAGACTTCCTTGAGGCCGATGCCGAACTTCACCGGCTCGCTCTTGGCATCGAGCGCAAACTTCGCGATCAGCTGCTTGGTCAGGCTGCCGCGCGCGCCTTCGGCGAACAGCGTGTACTTGCCGAGCAGCTCCATGCCGCGGGTAAAGGAGTCCTTCGGCTTGCCGTCACGGCCGATGCCCATGTCGCCGGTCGCGATGCCCTTCACCGCGCCCTTCTCGTCATAGAGCACTTCGGCGGCAGCAAAGCCGGGATAGATCTCGACGCCGAGCGCCTCGGCCTTGCGCGCCAGCCAGCGGCAGACATTGCCGAGCGAGCCGATATAGCAGTGATGATTGTTCATGAGCGGGGGCATCATGAAGTTCGGCAGCTTGATCGCACCGCCCGCGGTCATCCAGTAGAAGCGGTCATCCTTGACCTGCGTCTTCAGTGTGCAATCGGAATCCTCGCGCCAGTCGGGGATCAGCTTGTCGAGCCCGGCCGGGTCGATCACGGCGCCGGAGAGAATGTGCGCACCGACTTCGGAGCCCTTCTCCACCACGACGACATTGAGATCGGAATTGATCTGCTTCAGCCGGATCGCCGCAGCCAAGCCCGAGGGGCCGGCGCCGACGATGACGACGTCGAATTCCATGGATTCGCGCGGGGGAAGTTCTTCGGTGCTCATCTGATCTCAGCCCTCGAGACGGTTCCTTGTCATTTGCGCCCCCTTGTTTCCGATTTTTCCGGGTAGGACAACCACGGAAATGCGTTCCGCTGGGATGCAAGGCGCCCTATGATGAGCTAATAGTCTGACTTTCCAAAATGATCCCCGAGCCCGCACCCACCGTCCGAGAGCTTCTCGCCTTCTATCTGGAGGCCGGAGTCGATTGCGCGCTCTCGGAGGAACCGATCGACCGTCTGGCGGAATTAGACGCCCCGCCGCAGGCCCCGCGTGCGGCCCCACCAGTCGAAGCCGCGCGGCCAGTCGCCGCGCCCGCCGTGATGCGCGGCGAGGCCGCACCTGCTCCCGACGTCGCGATCTCCGCAGCGCGCGAGGCGGCTCGCACCGCACCGACGCTCGAGGCGCTGCGCGAGCTGATGCAGGGCTTCGAGGGCTGCGCGCTCAAGCACACTGCGACACGGTTGGTGTTCGCCGATGGGAATCCGCAGGCGCGCATCATGTTCGTCGGCGAGGCACCAGGCCGCGACGAGGACATCGAGGGACTGCCGTTTGTCGGACGCAGCGGCAAGCTGCTCGATCTCATGATCGGCGCCATAGGCCTCAACCGCACCACAGCCTATATCACCAATGTCATTCCGTGGCGCCCGCCCGGCAACCGCACGCCGACGCCGCAGGAGACGCAGATCTGCCTGCCCTTCATCCAGCGTCATATTGAGCTGGTGAATCCCGATGTGCTGGTGACGCTCGGTAATCCCTCAACGCAAACGTTGCTCTCGACCCGTGAGGGCATCATGCGCACGCGCGGGCGATGGTTCGAGTACGAGACCGGCCAACGCACCATCCGCGCACTGCCAACCTTCCACCCCGCCTATCTGCTGCGCTCGCCGTCCTACAAGCGGCTGGCTTGGCAAGATCTGCGTTCGATCGCGAAAGCGCTGGCGGGCTAGCAAACTCTCTTTCTCACGTCCCCTTCGGCCGCACGATGGCCCAACCGATGCGCAGCAGCTGCTGGCGTCCGGTGACAAGCCATTCGAAGGCGCGCGGCACTTCCGGCACGATGCCGGGGAAGCGCGCGAGAATTTCGGGCGGCGGCGTGCCGGCGGTATCCGAGGCGCGCCAGACCACGACGCCGCCGCTCTCGCTGAATTTGGCCTGTGACATCCACGGCGTGCGCGCAGGGTTGGCGTCGATGAAGAGATGCGGCCGGCCGGAATGCAGCGTGATCAGGCTCGCAAGCTGGGTCTCGCCTGCGACCGCGCGCAGGCGATGGTTGGTGCGGCGGGCAAAGCTGTCGTCGAAGAAATCCGAGATCGCGCGCGCCGGCATCGAGGTCGCGATCTCACCGGTGCCGCTCCAGGGCATGAACAGCACAGCCAGCACGACGCCGGCCGCGGGCGCCACGACGGCCGCGGCCCACACCGTGCGCAGCATGCGTGCCCGACGCATCGCGATGAGTTCGCCGGCCACCACGACCATCGCGAGGCCCGACATGACCAGCACGACACCGGCGCCGCCGACGACGGCCTCGAGCCCGAACAAGCCTGATATCAGCACCGCACCGAGCGCCGGTGCCAGCGCAAAGAAGTAGACGAAGTTGCTCGCGAGCGGCTCGACCGGCGGCCGATAGATGATCGGCGCCTCCTCGCTCTTGCCGGCGAACAGAGGTGTGTTGAGGAAGGTCAGCACCGGAACTGCGATCGCGCCAAGCACGAGCCCGCCGAGCAGCCAGGCGGCATGGATCGCACGAGCGCTGAGGTCGGCCACTTGCGGCAAGGCTGGCAGCGCAAGGGTCTCCGCGCGCATCAGCCAGACCGCATAGGGCAGCGCCAGCACGGCGACGACGATGAGCGCGAACAGCGGATCGAGCGCGCGCAAGGTCCGGCGGCCGCCGGCCGTCGAGAGCGCGAAGATGACCAGCAGCGCGAGCAGGTAGATCGCGGCCGGCGTGGTCAGGAGCAAGAGGCCGGCCTCGATCGACCAGGCAAACCAGGCATTGCCGCGGCGCTGGCCGATGATCTGCCAGGAGTGGAGCAACAGCAGCGCCCAGAGCGGTCGCGCCAGCACGAGCGGGCCGAAGTCGAGCGCCGATGAGGAGAAGGCCAGCACCGTCATGGTCAGCAGCACGGCGAGCACCGCCTGCTGGGTGCCGACCACGGCTCGCGCGAGGTGATACAGCGTGATGAAGGTTGCGATCTCGCAGAGCTCGGCAAGGACATAGACCCCGAACAGGTGGCCGCCGGCGGCGCGGTAAGCGATATCGGCGAGCCAGGCCGACAGCGGCGGGCCGAGGTCAGTGCCGACCTGATATTCCCTGCCGAAGGCGAGCAGGGTCGCAAGGCTCCCGGGCGGACTGCGGTAGAACAACAGCGCCACCAGCAGCCACATCGCGGCCTGGAGCAGCACGACAATCCAGACGATCAGCCGCGGCCGGGCGCGAATGAGCTCGATGACCAGGGAGGTAAACCGCATGCAACGCCCGCAAGATGCAGCCAACCCGTCCAGCCGGCCCTATTCGCTCACAGCTGTTTTGATAAAGGGCGCCACGCGCCGTGGCAACGACAGTCTAGGCTAGGGGCCCGCTGAAGCTTCGATTTCAACTGTCGTCTCGACCTGCACCTCGACCTCGGTGACCTCGAACAGGTCCCGCACCGGCTCGACCGTCCAAGGCATGTGCTTGGCGCGGGCGGCGGCGACCGGGGCGAAGAAGCTGCGATGGTGAATGGTGGGGCCGAGGCGATTGAGCGCGTCGAGATGCTCGGGCACGCCATAGCCCTTGTGCTGCTCGAAGCCGTAGCCCGGGCAATCCTGTGCCAGCGCGCACATCAGCCGATCGCGCGTCACCTTGGCGACGATGGAGGCCGCGGCGATCGAGAGCACGATGCCGTCGCCGCCGATCACGGCCTCGCAGTCGCAAGGCGTGTCGAGGCGATCGCGGCCGTCGACGAAGACGTGCTTCGGCGGTTCAGGCAGCGCGATCACTGCGCGCTTCAGCGCCCACAGCGAAGCGCGCAGGATGTTGTCGCGGTCGATTCGCGCGGGCGAGGCCACCGCGACCGAGACCTGCGCAGTGGCGCAGATCTTGTCGAACAGCCTTTCCCGTTCTTCCGCCGTCAGGCGCTTGGAATCGTCGATACCGCGCGGAATGCGATCAGGGTCGAGGATCACCGCGGCTGCCACCACGGGACCGGCCAGCGGGCCGCGACCGGCCTCGTCGCAGCCTGCGATCGGCCAGACGCCGCGCTTGATCAGCGCACGCTCGCGGCGGAAGCTTGCCTTGGCAGGCGCGGGCTTCGCAGCAGCCTTCTTCGGCGTGTCTTTGGCAGGCGTCTTGGCGGACTTGTCCCGAATCATGGCCGGGATCGTGCGCAAGCCGCCCGGCCGGCGCAACCGGGAACCCCGGATAATTCCCGCTATTCCACGCCGACACCCCGCCCCTCAGAACAGGCTGAGCTGCTCGCCGTTCTGCTTTGGCCGCGCAAAATGATCAGTGGTCAGCTTCGAGCGGCGCTTGTTGAGGCCGAGCCGGTCGCAGGCGAGCTCGAAGCGGCGGCCGATGGTCCAGGCCATGGGGCCCGTGCCCTTCATGCGCTCGCCCCATTTCGCATCGTAGTCACGGCCGCCGCGCATGTCGCGGATCAGGGTGAAGACGTGGCGATAGCGGTCGGGATAATTCGCCATCAGCCATTCGCGGAAGAGATCGCGCACCTCCAGCGGCAACCGCAGCAGCACGTAGGACGCTTCCTTGACGCCGGCATGGGCGGCGGCGTCGAGGATGCGCTCGATCTCGGAATCATTCAGCGCGGGGATCACGGGCGCGACCATCACGGTGGTGGGAATGCCGGCCTCCGAAAGCTGCTTCAGCGCCTCCAATCGCTTCGGCGGCGTCGAGGCGCGCGGCTCCATGCTGCGCGCGAGCTTCGGGTCGAGCGAGGTCACCGAGATCGCGACCTTGGCGAGGTTGCGCTTCGCCATGCGCGCAAGAATGTCGATGTCGCGGGTGACAAGCGCCGACTTGGTGACGATGCCGACGGGATGGCCAGTACGCTCCAGCACCTCCAGAATGCCGCGCATGATTTTGCGCTCGCGCTCGATCGGCTGATAGGGATCGGTGTTGGTGCCGATCGCGATCATGCGCGGCTCGTAGCCTGATGCCGCGAGCTCCTTTTCGAGCAGCGCCGGCGCCTCGGGCTTGGCAAACAGCTTCGACTCGAAGTCGAGCCCCGGCGACAGGCCGAGATAGGCGTGCGTCGGCCGCGCGAAGCAGTAGACGCAGCCGTGCTCGCAGCCACGATACGGATTGATCGAGCGGTCGAAGCCGATGTCGGGAGAATCGTTGCGGGTAATCACCTTGCGCGAGGTGTCGACCGCGACAGTCGTCTTGAACGGCGGCAACTCATCCAGGCTCTGCCAGCCGTCGTCGAAGGCGACACGCGCCTCGGCCTCATAGCGGCCGCTGGCATTGGATTGCGCACCCCGTCCTCGCCTGCGCTGGCGGTCGATGGCGACCGCCAGTTCAGGGAAGTCAGAAGGCGCACCCGCCGGCTCGGAGGGCGCCGTGACCGGCGGGTGCTTGAGAGCAGAAGACGAAGCTGGACTCATGCAATCAAGATAGCACGAGAACAGAACAAATCAAGAACGAGAATCAAAAACGCGAAAACAACCCCATGCACAGTAGCCGTTCGATCAGGACCGCAATCGATAGCGATCGCAGGTGACGTCGGCCAAGCGCAAGACAATGCAACGATAATCAGCCGCAGCGCGAGGCGACCTCAATCCCTCAGCCCTTTAGTGAACTCCGGCAAGAATCTGAACACACCCGATCACCACCTCGATCACGATCAGGACCACCACGGCGATTTCGAGCCGCAGCGAACGCTGGGTGTCGATGATGTCGGTCAGCGCATCGGCGGTCTCCGCGATGACCGTAAGCTTGCGTTCGAGCGTGTCGAGACGCTCCTTCAGCTCGTATTCGTCTTCGAGGCGCGCATAGAGGCGGTCGAGCTGCGGCTTTTCCCAGAGCGCGTCGGGCTTTTCGGCCACCGCAACACGACCGGCGACGCGTTGCTGCACGAGCAGCGCGTTGCCGATCAGTTGCAGGATGCCCTTGCGCCGCCGCGAGGTCCGGCCTTTCTCGGCGAGTTCCCGCGCGAAGGGCTCGATGACATCGAAGACCGCAGCGACGCGCCGCTCGTCGCGCGCCAGTGACGTGCTCTTGGCGAGCGCGTCCGCGATCAACAGCAGCCGTTCGTCGGAAAATTTGGAGAGGCAGATCGGCCCGCCGGGCTGAATCGCCTCGGCGTTTTCATCCTTGCAGAGTTGCGCTTGCGCAGTCTCCTCCTCGACGGGGCTGAGCTCGCCTGTCACGCGGGACTTCAGGCCGTCGAGCAACACTTTCTCTTCCGAAGGTAGCAGGCCGATCAGCACGACGACGCCGTAGCGGAAGATCACGGCGAGGCCGGCATGGACACGAAACGCGGCGGGCGTCGAGGACACCAGCGTGCCGAGTTCGAGGTTCGACGCGTTGATGCGCTCGCCCAGCATCACGGCGCGGATCCGCAAGGTCGGCGCGGCGTCGGGCTTCGGCGATGTTGGCGTCGCGCCAACGGGAAGTTGATCGGCGTTCATAGACACATCTCGTTCAGCGCAGCCCTGACGATATCGGCAGAGAAAGCCGCAGTTTGAAGCTCACGCAACCGAAGTCGCCGAAACATTCGGCAACACGACCACCCCGCGCGCGACATATTCGGCTGCGATGGACGGGCGGCGATTTACCATTGCACGCCGAACTGCCGAACGGAAAGTTGCGCTCGGCAGTGCCGCGTGTTTATGACAAGGTCATAACGAATTACGCTTCTCCCGAAGTGCGGACATCGAAGCCTCAATGCTGAGCGTCATCATTCCGACTGAAGGCGTCGAACAGACGGCGGTCGCAACTCTGGCCGCGCTGGTACCCGGTGCCGCTGCGGGCCTTATCAAGGAAGTTCTGCTGGTCGACGGCACCCGCAATGGCGTCATCGAGCGTGTTGCCGACGTCGCCGGCTGCCGTTTCGTCGGCTACGAGGGATCCTCGCAGGGCGCAGCGCTGGCTGCCGGCGCGCTCCTGGCCCGCTCGCCGTGGCTGATGTTCCTTCCTGCCGGCGCAGTGCTCGACACGGGCTGGATCGAGGAGACCACCCAGTTCATTCAGATCGTCGCGGCCAGCGGAAGGGATCGCGCGGCCGTGTTCCGCTACGCCCGCTCGCCCTACGCCAATACCGGCTTCCGCGACATCCTGTGGTCCGTGGCTCGCAAGCTGGTCGGCCCGCTCGGTGATCAGGGGCTTTTGATCGCGCGTGATCATTACGACCGGATTGGCGGCTACCCGCCCCAGGCCCGCCGTTCCGAGGCGCGGCTGCTGAGGCGGCTCGGGCGCTCCTCGCGGACGATGCTGCGCAGCCGGATCGTCATGGTCGGTTGAGGCCACCATATACTTGCCAAAGTCAAATAATTCATTGACAATGGCAAGTATAGAGGTGTCCCATGCATATCGACGGTAACGACGACCAGATCACGGCAGTTCGCGCCTTCAACCGCTTCTATACCCGCAAGCTCGGCGTGCTCGACCAGCACCTTGGACGGAGTCCGTTCTCGCTCAGCGAGGCCCGCGTGCTCTATGAGCTCGCGCATCGCGACGACCTCGCAGCCAAGGAGATCGGCAACGAGCTCGGTCTCGACCCCGGCTATCTCAGCCGCATCGTCCAGAGCTTCGACGAAAAGGGGCTGATCACGCGCACGCCCCTGCCTACGGATCGCAGGCAATACCAGCTCAGCCTCACCGCCAAGGGCCGCCAGACCTTTGCCAAGCTGAACCTGGGCTCGCAAAACGAGGTCGCCGCTATGCTGGCTCGGCTTTCGGCCAGCGATGCGGCACGCCTCACGCAGGCGATGGCGACCATCGAGACCGTGCTGGAGCAACGCCAGAGCCAGCCCGCAACCGTCGTGCTGCGCAGCCATCGTGTCGGCGACATGGGCTGGGTCATCTCCAAGCAGGGCGCCGCTTATGCCGCGGATTACGGCTGGGACATCAGTTACGAGGCGCTGGTCGCCGAGATCTGCGCGCAGTTCATCAAGAACTACGATGCCGCACGCGAGCACTGCTGGATCGCGGACGTCGGTGGCGAGCCGGTCGGCTCGGTCTTTCTGGTCAAAGCCACGGACGAGATCGCCAAACTTCGCCTGTTGCAGGTCGAAAAGAAAGCGCGCGGGCTCGGTGTCGGCCGCGCACTCGTCGAGCAATGCATGAACGGCGCGCGCGAGCGGGGCTACCGCCGAATGACGCTATGGACGCAGAGCATTCTGGTCGCCGCACGCGGCATCTACAAGGCCGCCGGCTTCGAGCTGGTCGCAACGCAGCCGCATCACAGTTTTGGGCAGGATCTGGTGGGCGAGACCTGGGAGCGGGATCTGTAGCGATGTCGCGACGAGTCAGGTCTCGTAGGGGTGGGCAAAGGCGCGCTTGCGCCGTGCCCACGATCTTTTTCTATGGACGAAAATCGTGGGCACGCTTCGCTTTGCCCACCCTACCACACTACGACTCGATGCGCATGAATGTGCCCTCGCCCCTTGTGGGAGAGGGCAGCGATGCTGGTAGACACAGGCTCACTACGGTGAGGGGTATGTCTCCGCGAACTCTGTGCGCGCCGATAGATACCCCTCATCCGGCGCTTCGCGCCACCTGCTCCCACAAGGGGAGAAGGAAGAAGCACCTTCGCGCGCAATCACACCGTCGCGCCCTGCGCTTTCGGCCTGCGCAGATGCTCATCCAGCCGCGGCATGATCTCGACGAAATTGCAGGGGCGCGTGCGGTAGTCGAGTTGGGCGGCGAGAATGCCGTCCCAGCCGTCGCGGCAGGCGCCGGGCGAGCCCGGCAGGCAGAAGATATAGGTCGCACCTGTGACGCCCGCGGTGGCCCGGCTCTGGATCGTCGATGTGCCGATCTTGGCGTGGCTCAGCATGTGGAAGGCGATGGAGAAACCATCCATGCGCTTCTCGAACAACGGCTCGATCGCCTCCGGCGTGACGTCGCGCCCGGTGAAGCCGGTGCCGCCGGTGGTGATGACGACGTCGACACCGGCATCCGCGATCCAGCGGCGGATGACGGCGCGGATCGCCTCGACATCATCGGTGACGATCTCGCGCGCGGCGAGATGATGGCCGGCCGCCGTCAGTCGATCGACCAGCGTCTGGCCGGATTTGTCATCCGCAAGCGCGCGCGTGTCGGAGACGGTGAGCACCGCGATGTTGAGCGGGATGAATTGCTTGGATTCGTCGATGGAGGCCATTGCAACACCTCTTCCTTTCCCACCCACCGCCGTCATCCCGGGACGAACGCACTTGCGTTCGCCCTTGAGGCGCGAGCCTTGCGATGCGACGCATCGCAAGGTGGAGCCTCGAAGGATGGGCCGCGGGCTCGCCATCCTTCGAGGCTCGCCGAAGAGGCGAGCACCTGAGGATGACGCCACTAATAGCTTGCTACGGCCCGCTACCGCCGAACGTATTGCAGGCTTGCAGATTGCCCTGCTGATAGCCGGTCATGAACCACTGCTTGCGTTGCGCCGCCGAGCCGTGGGTGAAGCTGTCAGGCACGACGCGCCCTGTGGCCTGGCGCTGCAGCGTATCGTCGCCGATCGCGCTCGCTGTGGTCAGAGCGGCGTCGATGTCGCCGGCCTCGAGGAAATTCGGACGTTTCTTGGCCTCGCGGTTGACCCAGACGCCGGAGAGACAATCGGCTTGCAATTCGACCTTCACCTGCAGCGCGTTGGCCTCGGCCTTGCTGCTCGCCTGCTGCTGGAGCTGCGTGACCTTGGGAATGATGCCGAGCAGGTTCTGGATGTGGTGGCCCGCCTCATGCGCGATGATATAGGCCGAGGTGAAATTGCACGCTGATTGGCCGGAGCAACCGTGGAAGCGCGTCTCGACCTCGCGGAAGAAGCCGGTGTCGAGGAAGATGGTGCGGTCCGGCGGACAATAGAACGGCCCCATCGCCGACTCGGCCCGGCCGCAGCGGCCGCCATTGGTGGCGTTGCGGAACAACACGACCTTCGGGCCGGTGTAGGACTTGCCGCCGGCCTGGAAGATCTCGCTCCAGCGATCGTCGATCTCGCCGAGGATGCCCGAGATCATGCTGCCCATCTCGTCGGTCGGCGCGCCGCGCTTGGCCTGGGACGACGGACGGTCGCTCTGGTAGCTCGGCGCCTGGCTGCCGCCACCGGTGAGGATCTCGGCGCCACCGATCAGGATGCGCGGATCGATGCCAAAGGCATAGCCGACGAGGCCAAGCACGATGATGGTGCCGATGCCGAGGCCGCCACCGCCCATCGGCAGACCGAACCCGCCGCCGCCTCCACCGCCGCCAAACCCGCCACCACTGTCGTCGCGCCGATCCTCGACGTCGTCGCTGCGGCGGAAATCATCGTAGCGCATGGCGGGTTTCCCTCAGGTCGTCGATTGCATGGCGTGGGCACGCAGAAACACGAAAACCTCAACGCGCCACATACGTAAAATTTCCGTTGCCGATATCAATATCGTGGCCGGCAAAAATTGCCTAGTGCGACAGCACCGTCGCATCAGCAATTTTTTCCGAGGGCCCTGCATTTTTTTCCGAGAGAATTTTGACCGCTGCAAGGCCGCCGCAGCGCAGGGAAATACGAAATACACTGCAAAACACGGCAATTGCGTGCAATCATCGGCTCACACAACGCGACGCGCGCTCTGCCCGCGAAAGCAGCGGGTTAAGTCGATTTTTACTTTGCCGCTTCATTGTAACGGTCAGTCGGTTGTTTGGTCCCGCGTCGCCGACAGCGTCGCCTGAGTCAGAGTTCTTGAGTCATGGTAGTGTCGCGTCGCGGGGCGTCTGCAAGGGCGCCCCGCACAAATTTTGAGTCCGCTTCGCACAGCATCATCCTCGGTGATTGCGTCGCCGAGATGTCGAAGCTTCAGGCTGGTTCGGTCGATCTGGTGTTCGCAGATCCGCCCTACAACCTCCAGCTCAAGGGCGATCTCAAGCGCCCCGACGAATCCCATGTCGATGCCGTCAACGACGACTGGGACAAGTTCGATTCATTCTCCGCCTATGACGATTTCACCCGTGCGTGGCTGCTGGCCGCGCGCCGCGCGATGAAGCCATCGGCGACGATCTGGGTGATCGGCTCCTATCACAACATCTTCCGCGTCGGCGCGATCATGCAGGACCTCGGCTTCTGGCTCCTGAACGACATCGTCTGGCGCAAGACCAACCCGATGCCGAATTTCCGCGGCCGTCGCTTCACCAACGCGCATGAGACCATGATCTGGGCCGCGCGCGACGAGAAGGCCAAGGGCTATACGTTCAACTACGAGGCGCTGAAGGCGGCCAACGAGGACGTGCAGGCGCGGTCCGACTGGCTGATCCCGCTCTGCACCGGCGAGGAGCGCCTCAAAGGCGCCGACGGCAAGAAAGTGCATCCGACGCAGAAGCCGGAAGGCCTGCTCGCGCGCGTGCTGCTGTCGTCGTCCAAGCCCGGCGATCTCGTGATCGATCCCTTCAACGGCACCGGCACGACAGGCGCCGTCGCCAAGCGTCTCGGCCGCTCCTATATCGGATTCGAGCGCGACAAGACCTATGCCAAGGCCGCGGAAGCGCGCATCGCCGCAGTCGAGCCGTTGCCGGAAGCGAGCCTCGCCCCGTTCATGACTGCGCGCGAAGCGCCGCGGGTCGCGTTCTCCGAACTGATCGAGCGCGGCATGATCATGCCCGGCGCAAAGCTGTTCGACGCCAAGAAGAAGCTGGGCGCGCTGGTCCGTGCCGACGGCGCCATCATGTTCGGCGACAAGGTCGGCTCGATCCACCGCATGGGTGCGGTGGCGCAAGGCGCACAGGCCTGCAACGGCTGGACCTTCTGGCACGTCGAGACCAAGAAGGGTCTCAAGCTGATCGACGAGCTGCGCGCCGAGATCCGCGCCGGTATGGCGGCCGAGTAATCCGAAAGTGATCTCGTAGGCTGGACAAAGCACGGCGCAAACGCGCCTGTGCCCACCCTGCGGCGCCTTGAATGCCGCCCCTGTCAGGACTAGATTCAACCGGTCAGTCCAGTCCCGACCGGTCTTCCCATGCGACGACAGTCCGAGACATTGCTGCTGGTGCCGCTGCTGCCGATCTTCCTGCTCGGCATGTTTCCGATGTTCCTGATCGCACTGCTCGGCTTTTTCGGCCTCGCCATCTTCGGCGTGCTGGTGATCTGCGTCGGGCTCGCCAGCAGCAACGAGGTTCGCGACAAATTCAATCACGACGTCATCGTGCACGGTTATGCGCGCGAATCGGAGCGGAAGGCGCGGGTCTCCGACATGCATCTCGCCATGCGGCTCGGACTGCGCCTGGAAGCGGTTGGTGCCGCGATGATCGTCGCGGCCGCCATCGGCCTTTGTTACGCAGGTTGATCTGCGCGGCGCGCAGATACCGCACGGCAATCTCGCCGGTTGCGCCTCCAGCCCTGGGTTTGGCAAGACTGGGTTTGGCAAGAGAGGGCCGCCTGCAGCTATGGTGCTGCTTTCGCTCTCGGCAACAAACAGTGGGGAGATCAGTCATGCTCAAATTCTATTTCAACGGATCGCCGAACCCGACCAAGGTCGCGCTCTTCCTCGAAGAGGCCGGCCTGCCGTTCGAACCTGTCAAGATCGATACCCGCAAGGGCGAGCAGTTCGCGCCTGATTATCTGAAGATCAATCCGAACGGCAAGGTGCCGGCGATCGACGACGCTGGCACGATCGTGTTCGATTCCAATGCGATCCTGCTCTATCTCGCCGAGAAGACCGGCAAGTTCCTGCCCGCCAACCGCGCCGAGTTGTTGTCCTGGCTGATGTTCGTCGCCACTGGCGTCGGGCCGTATTCCGGTCAGGCCGTGCACTTCAAGCATTTTGCGCCAAAGGACCAGAACCAAGATTACGCCCATAATCGCTATCAGTACGAGACCGATCGCCACTACAGGATTCTCGACGCGCACCTTTCCGGCCGCCGCTACATGGTCGGCGATGACTATTCGATCGTCGACATGGCGTTGTGGGGCTGGGCGCGGATGGTGCCGTTCAAGCTCGGCGACGACGCGTTCGCGCGCTATCCGAACGTGAAGCGGCTGATCGACGAGATCTCGGCGCGGCCGGCAGCGGCGCGCGCGATCGCGCTGAAGGACAAGTTCACCTTCAAGGCCGAGATGGACGACGAGGCGCGCGCCAACATGTTCAGGCACATGACGACGAAAGTCGCCTGATCACACCACGTCACGATGAAAGGCCACGCATGCGCGTGGCCTTTTGCGTTCAGGCGGCGTGGACCGAGTTCAGGAACTTGCTGACCTCGAGCTTCAGACGGTTGCTGTCCGAAGACAGCGAGCGCGCCGCCAACAGCACCTGCGAAGAGGCAGAACCGGTCTCGGACGCACCGCGCTGGACGTCGCCGATATTGGCCGAGACGCGCTGGGTGCCGTGCGCGGCCTGCTGGACGTTGCGAGAGATCTCCTGCGTGGCCGCGCCCTGCTCTTCCACGGCGGCGGCGACCGTCGATGAGATCTCCGACAGCCGCTCGATGGTGCCGCTGATCTCCCTGATGGAGCCGACCGACTCCTCCGTCGCGGCCTGGATGCCCGAGACCTGCTGGGCAATTTCACCCGTGGCCTTCGCGGTCTGCTCGGCAAGTGCCTTCACCTCGGTGGCGACGACGGCAAAGCCGCGCCCCGCCTCGCCCGCGCGCGCCGCCTCGATGGTAGCGTTGAGCGCGAGCAGATTGGTCTGGCCGGCGATGGTGCTGATCAGCTCGACCACGTCGCCGATGCGGGCGGCCGCCTTGGAGAGCTCGCTGACGCGGGCATTGGTCCTGGTCGCCTGATCGACGGCCTCGCTGGCGATCCGGGCGGATTCCTGGACCTGGCGGGCAATCTCGGACACCGAGGATGAGAGCTCTTCCGTCGCGGACGCGACGGCCTGGACGTTGGCCGAGGCTTCCTGCGATGCGGAGGCGACTTCCGTCGACAGATCCTGGGCGCGCGTTGCGGTCGCGGTCAACGTGCCGGCGGAGACCTCGAGCTCGCTCGATGCCGACGACACGGTGTCGACGATCTCGCCGACGGCCTGCTCGAACTGGTCGGCGAGCCGGACCATGTCTTTCTTGCGATCCTCGGCCTGCCGCGCCTCGACCTCGGTCTGCTCGTGACGCATCCGTTCGGTGTCGATCATGCTGGTCTTGAACACGTCGATCGCCTTGGCCATGTCGCCGATCTCGTCCGTGTTGCCGCGGCCGGGAATCTCGACCGCAAGATCGCCGCCAGCCAACTTGCCCATTGCGCGCGTCATCGCGGTCAGCGGCCCGACGATGCCACGGGCGATCAGGAAGGCGACGATCAATCCGAACAGAACGGCGAGGCCGCCTGCGACCTCCTGAATCCACGTGGTGCGGGCGATGACGCCTACGGCGACGGCGCGCGTCTTCTGGGACTCAACCGCCAGTTCGGAGTCCGCGACCTTGAGCTTGTCGATACTGCTCGTGATCAAGGGCGCAATGTTGTTGCGGTAGGTCTCGTCGGCCAGGAGGATCGCAGCGGACGTCGACTCGAACGCCGCCTGGTAGGCGGCAAGCGAGGTCTTGACCGGGCCGAGCGCGGACTTGACCTGCTCCGGCACGTCAGCCTCCTGGAGCGACGTGATCCGTTGCTGCGCCCTCTCCGTATTGGCTTTGAAGGTCGAGGTTGACTTGGAATCGCGCATGGCGAGAAAACGCCAGCTGGCGAGACGAGCCTGGAGGATCCTGGATTCGAGATCGGCAACGGGCGCCGTGATCTCGGGATCGTGGGTTCCATGCGCCGCAACCACCAGCTTGCCGGCATAGGTGTTCAGCTCCTCGCCACCCGGCAGCAGAGCGGCCTTGCCTTTCGTCGTCTCCTTGACGGCGGCGCCCATGCGCTCGCGCAGCGACTGCAGCTTGCCGATATCGCCAATGAGGCCGTCATAGACCTTGCGCCGCTCCTCGGAGATCGACTCGGCCGAATGCGCTTTCAGCAACGCGACCGTCGCCGCCTCCTGTTCCGCGGCCTCCTTGAAGGCGGGCTCGTTGGCGTCGTAGATGTAGCGAAGGTTGGCCCGCTGGAGCGCCTGGAGGTTGATCGATATCTCCCGAACGCGCGCGGCATGGTCCGAGAAGGCAGACATTCTCGCGACCTGGTCCTGGATCGTCCAGAGGTTCCAGACGGCAACCAGGGCCATGATGAGGCCCACCACGGCAAGAGCCGCAAAACCGGCGTAAAGACGCCCCCGGATTCTCAAACGAATGCCCGCCAAGATGCCGCCCCCAAAAGAATTCCAGCAGCCGAGCGTCCCCCACGGCGATTCTCGCTGCGCGCAACACAATGAAGTACACTTGTTAATTGTGTCCTTCTTGATCGGGTCAGCGGATCAACCTGCGGTTCCCTCCGGGAACCCGCCCAGCGCAGTCTCGATCAGGGCAAACGGCACCCCGATGGCCTTTGGCTAGCTGGTCGCAGCGCGCCGGGCCGGTTGTGGGAAAGGCCCCAGCGCCTTCTCGGTCAGGACCGAGTCGCAATACTCGCGGATCTCCTTGATCTTGCCGTCCTCGAAGCGAAACACCAGGCAATAGTCGTTGTCGTAGCGGACACCTTCGGGCGTGACATTGTCGCCCTTGGCCTCGACGACGACGATGTCGTCCTCGGCGATGAAGCGCTCGGCAACCGTGCGCGTCCGGTCACGAAGGCGGGTGCGGACATAGCCGTGCAGATCGCCAAGGATCGCGTCCTTGCCTGCGAAGGTGCGCGACCAGGAATACTGCCCGGTGACGATCCATTTGGCGTCGTCGGCAAGGCTTGCCGTGAACAGTGATCGGTCACGGACCGCCTGATCGGGGCTGGCGGCGGCGGCGAAAATATCCTGCATCAGTTTCTTGTTGGCGCTCGCGCTCATGGTGACATCTCCTTGTGGTGGCAACATTGAGAACATCGCCGAACAAACGAAATTCTTCAAATCGATAGTAGATATGATATGTATTCACCTGATGAATTTGAATTCGCTCGACCTCAATCTATTGACCGCGCTCGACGCGCTGCTGCGCGAAGCCAATGTCAGCCGTGCTGCGCTTCGCATCGGACTGTCGCAGCCGGCGACGAGCCACGCGCTGCAACGGTTGCGCGACATCTTTGGCGACCCGCTGCTGGTCCGCACCGGCGCGCGGATGGAGCTGACACCGCGCGCGCAATCCCTGCGCGCGCCGCTGGCGCAGGCGCTCGACCAGGTGCGCGGGCTGTTCGTATCAGACGAGTTCGACGCTAGCCGCAGCGAGCGGCAATTCCGCCTGATGATGCCTGATCTCGCGGTCGAGCTGCTGATGCCGCCCTTGATGGAGAAGGTGACGCGTGTTGCGCCCAACGTTCGCATCGACGTGGTGCCGTGGCGGGGCCCGGCGATCTTCCACGCCGAGTTCGCCCGCACCATCGATCTCGTGATCTCGATCGGCAACGCGTTCAAGGGGTTTCACCGCCAGCTGCTCTACACCGACAGCGATGCGCTGGCCGTGCGGCGCGGTCATCCGATGGCGGCGAAGCTGAAACGACGCGATGTTTTTCTGGCCGCACGGCATGTCGGCGTGATCATCCGCGGCCAGCCCGAAGACCTGATCGACACATGGCTGCGAGCCAAGGGCATCGAGCGGCACATCTCGCTGGTGGTGTCAGGCTATCTCGAAGCGTTGCACGTGGCCGCCCGCACCGACCTCGTCGCCTTCGTGCCGCGCCGGCTGATCGCGGCGCTGTCGAAGCAGTTCGGGCTCGTCACGGTGACGCCGCCGCTCGATCCCGGAATCGACGAGCAGTTCATGTTCTACCCGACACGGGCGCAGATGGACCCGGGCTCGATCTGGCTACGGCGACTGATGCTGGAAACGGGAAGCGAGCTGGAGCAAGCCAAGCGCAAGCTCTCGTAGGGTGGGCAAAGCCGAAGCGTGCCCACCACCTGTTCGTTGCGGCGACAGATCGTGGGCACGGCGCTTTGCGCCTTTTGCCCACCCGAAGCCGGCGTGGCCTTTACGCCTTCTGCGCGTCCATCACCTTGCGCACGGCCGGGCGGTCCGACATCCGCTTGAAGTGATCGGCGATCTTCGGCGTCGCATTGATATCGACGCTGTCGCCCTCGAGCCAGGTCGAGAGCGTGTAGAGATAGGGGTCACAGATCGTGAACTGATCGCCCATCACCCACGGTCCCCTGAACATCTTCTGCTCGATCAGGGCGAAGCAGGCGCCCATGGTCTTCGGCACCATCGCCTTCATGTCGGCGAACGAGCTCTCCTGCGTCGCCCAGCGCGCGCCGCGCATCTTGTGGGCATGATTGATGTGCACGGTCGAGCAGAGATAGGAGTTGAACGACTGCACCTGTGCGAAGTCGAAGGGATCGTCGAGCGGTGCGAGTTTCGCCTTCGGAAAAGTTTGCGCGACATAGGCCAGCATCGCCGGCGTCTCGGTGAGGACGCCGCGATCGGTCACCAGGGCCGGCACGCGGCCCTTCGGGTTGATGGCGAGATAGTCCGGGCTGTTCTGCTGGTTGTCCTTGAAGCTCAGCCGTTCAGCCGAGTAGTCGGCGCCGGCCTCCTCCAGGGTGATATAGGTGGCGAGTGCGCAGGTGCCGGTGGCGTAGTAGAGCTTGAGCATGGCGGACCTCGTTGGAAAGCTGGAAATTAACGGCTGTCGACCGCGAGGTCCATAGCATCGCACCTCTTCGCAGTTGCCCAATGCGGCCCGCCTGTGCCAAGACGCCCGCAACGGGAGGGGGTTTTCATGACGGTACTCATCGCCGGCGGCGGCATCGGCGGGCTGACGCTTGCGCTCAGCCTGCACGGAATCGGCGTTCCCGTAAAAGTGTTCGAAAGCGTCGCGGAACTGAAGCCGCTTGGCGTCGGCATCAATGTGCTGCCGCACGCGGTGCGCGAGCTGATCGAGCTCGGGCTGATGGACAAGCTGGACGCCAGCGGCGTGCGCACCCGCGAGCTCGCCTACTTCTCCAAGCACGGCAAGCCGATCTGGAGCGAGCCGCGCGGGCTGGAGGCCGGCTACCTCTGGCCGCAATTCTCGATCCATCGCGGCACGCTGCAGCAGCTGCTGCTCGACACCGCGGTCGAGCGGCTCGGCCGCGACAACATCCTCACCAGCCATCATCTGACCGGCTGGACCGAGACGGCAAGCGGCGTGCGCGCCGACTTCATCGACAAGGCCACCGGCAAACCCGCAGGGACCTACGAAGGCGCGATCATGATCGCCGCCGACGGCATCCATTCCGCCGCGCGAGAGAAGCTCTATCCCAACGAAGGCCCGCCGATCTGGAACGGCCGCATCCTCTGGCGCGGCGTGACGCCGTCAAAAGCCTTCCTCACCGGCCGCACCATGATCATGGCGGGCCACGAGATCCTGAAATTCGTGTGCTATCCGATCTCCAAAGAGCCGGACGCCGCGGGCAACCATCTGATCAACTGGGTCGCCGAGCGCCACATGCCGCCAACCTATCAATGGCGGCGCGAGGACTATAACCGCACCGCGCGGCTGGACGAGTTTCTGCCCTGGTTCGAGAGCTGGCAGTTCGACTGGCTCGACGTGCCCGGCCTGATCAGGAACTGCCCGCACGCCTACGAATATCCGCTGGTCGACCGCGATCCGGTGTCGCAATGGACTTTCGGCAAGGTCACGCTGATGGGCGACGCCGCGCATCCGATGTATCCGATCGGCTCCAACGGCGCTTCGCAGGCGATCCTCGACGCGCGCACCATCACCCGCGAGATCCTGACGCATGGCCCCACCACTGAGGCGCTGCTCGCCTATGAGGCCGAGCGCAGGCCCGCGACCACCGACCTGGTGCTGCTCAACCGCAAGAACGGCCCGGAGCAGGTGATGCAGCTCGTCGAGGAGCGCGCACCCGACGGTTACAAGGTCGTCACCGACGTGCTGTCACAGAAGGAGCTTGAAGACGTCGCCGCGAACTACAAGCGCGTCGCGGGATTCCAGGTCGAGGCGCTGAACGCGAAGCCGCCGATCGTGAGCAGGGATGCGCGGGCGAAGGCGTGAGGTTTCCGAGCCCAAGACTATTTTCCGACCACCCTCGCCGCCTCCAGCAGCCGCTCGCTCGCGCTGGCCGTCGCCAGCACCGTGCCGTCCTCAGCCATCAGCTTCGCTTCCACAAACGCAATCGTCTTGCCGAGCTGCGTGACCTTCGCCTCGCCGATGATCGGGCCGGGCTTTGCGGGCGCCAGAAAATTCACCGTCATGCTGATCGTGGTGGTGTAGAGCCGGCCCTCGCTCATCACCAGCACCGCCGGCCCCATCGTGTCGTCGAGCATGGCCGACAGCATGCCGCCCTGGATGAAGCCCGCGGGGTTGCAGAACTCAGGTCTGCCGTCAAAGCCGAGCTTGATCCAGCCGTCCGCGGGACGGGCATCGAGCAGGCGCCATCCCAGCAACTCGGCGCAGGGCGGTCTCTTGAAGTTGTCGAGCGCAGTTTTGACCATGCGATCCTCCGTATCTCACGCTGATAGCGCAGCGCTGCTGCCAGCATCGTGTCAGGAGCTTCGGCCCGACGGCAGATCCAGCGCGTGCGCAATCACCTTGCGCATGAGGTTGGGCAGCGCCTCGTCGGCGAGCGTCGCGATTGGCACCCAGCGCATACCCTCGGGCGCGCGCGTGCGGGCCTCGGCCTTCGCGGTGTAAACCACCAGCTCGAGCGGAAAATGCGTAAAGACGTGCGTGACCACGCCGACCTTGCGCTGCCAGCGCGACAGCCCCTTCACATCAGGGGCTTGCTGTTTCGCCGTCGCGTCTTCCTGTCCGGCGCACCAGTCCGATCCGGGCACTTCGGTCATGCCGCCGAGCAGGCCTTTCTCGGGCCTTGAGCGGACCAGCAGCTCAGCTCCACGCGTGACGACGAAGGCGGCACCACGCCGCAACGTTCCGCTCTTCTTCGGGGCCTTGCGCGGAAATGTCTCCTGCGTGCCCAGCGCACGCGCCGTGCAATCTTCATTCAGCGGACATAGCGTGCAGGTCGGCTTTTTCGGCGTACAGATCGAGGCGCCCAAATCCATCAGGGCTTGCGCACTGTCACCGGCACGGGAGTTGGCCAGCAGCGTCGCTGCCAGTCGCTGGATCAGCGGCTTCGCCCGCGGCAGCTCCTCCTCGACCGCGAACAGGCGCGACACCACGCGCTCGATATTGCCATCGACCGGCATGGTGTGGCGGTCGAATGCGATCGCGGCAATCGCCGCCGCGGTGTAGGGCCCAATGCCCGGCAACCCGCGCAGGCCTTCTTCGGTGTCGGGAAACGCACCGCCATGCTCGCGCGTCACCGCCACCGCGCAGGCGTAGAGATTACGCGCGCGCGAATAATAGCCGAGCCCGGCCCACATCCGCAGCACGTCATCCTGCGAGGCGTTTCCCAACGCCGTGACGTTAGGCCACCGCGCGACGAACTTTTCGAAGTACGGCCCGACCGCCTTCACCGTGGTCTGCTGGAGCATGATCTCCGACAGCCAGACACGATAGGGATCCGACGTCTCGCCGGGCGCCGCGCGCCAGGGCAGCCTGCGGCGGTGGCGGTCGTACCAGGCGAGCAGTAATGTGGGGCGAGCCAACGACGTGGTCGCCGTTGTGCTCCGTTCCTTCTTGCGCGCGGTCGTGGAAGGCATTCGCCTTTCCTAAAGGAGGTTCTCGCCTGTGGCCAGCGTGATCGGACCATTGCAGGCTATAACGCCCTGCGTTATACAAAAACATGATCCAGAGCGTCGCCAACGCCGAGACAGAGTTGATCTGGTCCGGACGGCGAAGCCGGAAACTGCCGCCCGACATTCAGAATGCAGCCTTGCGAAAACTGCCTTTGCTCAATCAGGCGCGGGTGTTGACCGATCTCAGGGTTCCCCCGGGAAACAGGCTCGAAGCCCTGAAGGCCGACCGCCACGGACAGCATTCGATCCGGATCAACGATCAGTGGAGCATCCGTTTTGTCTGGGATGACGGAGGACCGAGAGATGTCGAAATCGTCGACTACCCCGACTAGGACCGGGCTGCTCCGCACCCCGCATCCGGGCGAGATCCTGCTTGAGGAATTCCTGAAACCGATGGATCTCAGCCAAAATGCTCTCGCGCGTGCGGTGCGTGTGCCGCCGCGGCGGATCAACGAGATCGTCCTTGGAAAACGCGACATCACGGCCGACACGGACCTCCGGCTTGCCCGCTATTTTGGTCTGTCGGAGGGCTTCTTCCTGGGGCTCCAGATGGACTACGATCTGATGCAGCGCCGACGCGAGATCGATCGCGACCTCAAGGCCATCCGGCCTCGCGCGGCGGCATAGCGGACACGGCCCATGGCCAAATTCCCCCCAAAACCCGGTCCGATCAGCGCCAAGCCGCTCGGGATCCTGCTCAATGACGTCTTTGCCGAGGCCTATGCCAAGCAGGGGTTTGCTGCGCGCGAGTTGGTGACGCGGTGGGAGCAGATTGCCGGGCCTGAAATTGCGGCCCATGCCGAGCCGCTGAAGATGCAATGGCCGCGGCCCGTGGAGGGCCAGCCGCAGGAGCCGGCGACCCTGGTGCTGCGGGTCGAGGGCCCGATGGCGCTGGAGATCCAGCACTCGGCCGACGTGATCCTGGAGCGGGTCAACCGTTTCTTCGGCTGGAGCGCGGTCGGCAAGCTCGCCTTCCGCCAGGCTCCGCTGTCGCGGCCCCGACGCCCGGTCAGGCCGAGCCCGCCGGACCCCAAGGCCGTTGCCGAAGTGGCGAAGAGCCTGGGCGACATCGAAGATGAACAATTGAAGGCGGCGTTGGCGCAGCTCGGGGCTGCCATCAAGCGAAATTGAGCCTTATTCCGGAGCTAATCTGGACCTGTCCTCGCCGCTCGCCATTGCCTCAAACCACGTTTCAAGCTAGCGACAGGCCACCCGGGAACCGATGAGCCTCGGGGCGAGACCACGCCAATTCGGGAGCCGACCTTGATCATTACCCGCCGCGCCTTCACCACGATGCTGTCGCTGACCGGTCTTGCCGCGATCGCTGGGCTCTCGCCGCTGCGGTTCATCTCCGAGGCCATGATCCCTGAAGCAAAGGCGCAGGCCGCCGGCGACGTCGCCAAGCCGGTGTCGCTGCCCGACATGGCGCTCGGCCCCAAGGACGCCGCCGTCACCATCACCGAATTCGCCTCGATGACCTGCCCGCATTGCGCTGCTTTCAACGAGCAGGTCTTCCCGAAGATCAAGTCGGAATACATCGACACCGGCAAGATCCGTTACGTCTTCCGCGAGTTCCCGCTCGACATCAAAGCCGCCGCCGGCTCGATGCTGTCGCGCTGCATCGCCAAGGACGACGCGCCGAAGTACTTCGCCGTCACCGACATGCTGTTCCGCCAGCAGAACGACTGGGTGGTGAAGAACACCACCGAGACCTTGACGCGCATCGGCAAGCAGGCCGGCCTCACCCAGCCGCAGGTCGAAGCCTGCCTGAAGGACCAGGCGCTGCTCGACAAGATCGCCGCCGACCAGAAATATGCCAGCGAGGTGTTGAAGGTGGATTCGACGCCGACCTTCTTCATCAACGGCGAGAAGATCAAGGGCGAGACCTCGTTCGAGGAGTTCGCCAAGAAGATCAATCCGCTGCTGAAGAGCTGATTCGCTCGTCAAGATCCTGATTCGCATCTCAAAAGCCGTATCTTTCCCGGCATAAATCCCTTGGGAAAAGCGGCTTTCGCAGGTTGCCCTCGCGGCACACCGCGGCCATTGTCCGCCGCATGAGGCGCCCCGCGCGACTCGCCCCAGAGAGTGGCATTGCCTTCCGTGGTAATGTCCCGGCAGGGGGATTCGCGCCTGCCAACAGAGATGCGTGCTTATGAAAATCACCCGCCTGCGCCTACACGGATTCAAGTCCTTCGTTGAGCCCACGGACTTCGTCATCGAGCCCGGCTTGACCGGCGTGGTCGGCCCCAACGGTTGCGGCAAGTCGAATCTCGTCGAAGCGCTGCGCTGGGCGATGGGCGAAACCTCTTACAAAAGCCTGCGCGCCGCCGACATGGACGCGGTGATCTTCGCCGGCTCCGGCAACCGTCCCGCGCGCAACCACGCCGAAGTGACGATGACGATCGACAATGCCGATCGCACCGCGCCTGCGGCGATGAACGACAGCCAGCTTCTGGAAATCTCCCGCCGCATCGAGCGCGAAGCGGGCTCCGTCTATCGCATCAACGGCCGCGACGTGCGCGCCCGCGATGTGCAGATCCTGTTCGCGGACGCCGCGACCGGCGCGCGTTCGCCGGCCCTCGTCCACCAGGGCAAGATCGGCGAAATCATTCAGGCCAAGCCCGAGCAGCGTCGCCGCGTGCTGGAAGACGCCGCCGGCGTTGCCGGCCTGCATGCGCGTCGCCATGAAGCCGAGCTGCGACTGAAGGCGGCTGAGACCAACCTCACCCGCGTCGAGGACGTGATCGGCCAGCTCTCCGGCCAGATGGAGGGCCTGAAGAAGCAGGCCCGCCAGGCCGTGCGCTATCGCGAAGTCGCCGCCAAGGTCCGCAAGGCCGAGGCCACGCTGTTCCATCTGCGCTGGATCGGCGCCCATGCCGACGTCAACGAATCCGGCCAGACCCACGATCTCGCCGTGCGCGAGATGGCCGAACGCACCCAGCATCAGGCTGAAGCCGCGCGTATCCAGGCGATCCGCGCCGCCGAAATGCCGGCGCTACGCGATGCCGAAGCGCGCGCCGCGGCCGGGCTCCAGCGCCTGACCAATGCCCGCGAATTGCTTGACCGCGAGGAAGAACGCGCCAAGGAGCGCGTCGCTGAGCTCGAGCGCCGCCTCGCGCAGTTCGAGGGCGACATTTCTCGCGCCCAGCAGCAGACCATGGACGCCGACGTGGCGCTGCAGCGGCTCGACAGCGAAGATGCCGAGCTGAAGGAAGAGATCAAGTCGCGCGTCGAGAAGCGCTCCGGTGTCGACGAGCGCGTCGGCGAGGCCGAGGCGGTGCTGACCGAGACCGAGCAGCAATTCTCCGAGCTCACCACGGCGCTCGCCGACCTCACAGCCAAGCGCAATCAACTCGAAGCCAACGTCCGCACCCATCGCGACAAGCTCGCGCGTCTCGACCAGGAGATCGCGAATGTCACCGCCGAAGAACAGAAGCTTGCCGCCGACACCGGCGGCTTCGGCGACCTCGACGAGCTGACCGCAACGGTCGAGACCGCCGAGCAGACGCTGGCAGCCTCAGAAGCCGCAGCTCAAGCGAGCGAAGCCGCGCATGTCGCCGCCCGCCAGACGCTGGAATCCTCGCGCTCGCCGCTGGTCGAAGCCGACAAGCGCGTGCAGCGGCTCGACACCGAGGCGCGCACGATCTCCAAGATCGTCAACGGCGAAACCAAGAATCTGTGGCCGCCGATCATCGACGGCATCAGCGTCGACAAGGGCTATGAAAAGGCCATCGGCGCAGCCCTCGGCGACGATCTCGATGCGCCGATCGATCCGTCGGCGCCGATGCGCTGGACCAATGTCGGCGTCACCGACGGCGATCCGGAGTTGCCCGAAGGCGTCACCCCGCTCTCCAACCACGTGCAGGCCCCGGCCGAGCTGACGCGCCGCCTGGCGCAGATCGGTGTGGTGCCGCGTGAGCGCGGGGCCGAGCTGGTCTCGCAGCTCAAGACCGGCCAGCGGCTGGTCTCGCCCGAGGGCGACGTCTGGCGCTGGGACGGCTTTGTCGCCGCCGCTCACGCCCCGACCGGTGCTGCACGGCGTCTCGCCGAGCGCGCCCGCCTGGTCGACATCGAGAACGAGCTGGAGCAGGCCCGTATCGACGCGCAGATCAAGCGTCAGGCGCTGGAGAATGCCGAGTCCGAGCTGCAGATGGCCGCCAGCACCGAAGGCGCCTCTCGCGAAGCCTGGCGTGCCGCACAGCGCGAGCTGAACGTCGCGCGCGAGCGCCATGCCGGAGCCGAGCGCGAGATCAGCCGCCACGCGGCGCGTAAAGCCACGCTGTCGGAAGCGCACAGCCGTCTCGCCGCCGACCGCGCCGAGGCCGAGGCCGCCTACGAATATGCCGAGGCCGGCATTAGCGAGCTGCCGTCGAGCGAGGACACCGAGACCCGCCTCGCCGCCGTCCGCAGCGATATCGAAAACCATCGCCGCATGGCCGCCCAGGTTCGCGCCGAGGCCCAGGCCCTGGCGCGCGAGGCCGAGCTTGCCGACCGCCGCGTCCAGGCGATCCTCGCCGAGCGCACCGAGTGGCAGAGCCGCAAGGAGAGCGCAGCCTCCCATATCGACACCATCCAGACCCGCATCACCGAAGTCTCGATCGAGCGCAGCGATCTCGAAAACGCGCCCGCCGTGTTCGCCGAGAAGCGCAGCGCACTGATCACCGAGATCGAATACGCCGAGAACGACCGCCGCATGGCCGCCGACGCGCTCGCCACCGCCGAAACCCTGATGGCGGAGACAGACCGTGCGGCGAAGCTGACGCTCGAGGCGCTCTCCAGCTCGCGCGAGGCGACAGCGCGCGCCGAGGAGCGCATGGAAGGTTCGCGGCGCCGTCTGGACGACATCGAGCGTGAGATCCGCGACATGCTCGAAGTCGAGCCGCAGGCCGTCGCCGGCCTAGCCGAGATCGAGCCCGGTGCGGAGCTGCCGCCGCTGCACGACATCGAGGAAGACCTCGAAAAGATGCGTCGCGACCGCGAACGCCTGGGTGCCGTCAATCTGCGCGCCGAGGAAGAGCTGCGCGAAGTCGAGACCCAGCATACGGGCCTCGTCACCGAGCGCGATGACCTTGTCGAAGCCATCAAGCGGCTGCGCCAGGGCATCCAGAGCCTCAACAAGGAAGCGCGCGAGCGCCTCCTGACATCGTTCGAGGTCGTCAACAACCACTTCAAGCGCCTGTTTGTCGAGCTGTTCGGCGGTGGTGAAGCCGCGCTGCATCTGATCGAGAGCGACGATCCGCTGGAAGCCGGCCTCGAGATCATCGCCAAGCCGCCGGGCAAGAAGCCGCAGACACTGTCGCTGCTCTCGGGCGGCGAGCAGGCGCTGACCGCGATGGCGCTGATCTTCGCGGTGTTCTTGACCAACCCCTCGCCGATCTGCGTGCTGGACGAAGTCGACGCGCCGCTCGACGACCACAACGTCGAACGGTACTGCAACCTCCTGCACGAGATGACCTCCTCGACCGACACGCGCTTCGTCATCATCACGCACAACCCGATCACGATGGCGCGGATGAACCGGCTGTACGGCGTCACCATGGCCGAGCGCGGCGTCTCCCAGCTCGTTTCGGTGAGCCTGTCCGAGGCCGTGGACATTCTCGACCAGAACGTGGCGTGACGTCACTAGCGTCATTCCGGGGCTCGCGAAGCGAGAACCCGGAATCTCGCGCGACAATCTCCAGATCCTCAGATGCGCAATTGCGCATCGGAGTTCGCGACTTCGTCGCGCCCCAGGATGACGGTGAGCAAACATGATCTCACCCACCCTCCCCGCCGAACTCAAGGCCGCGCTCGACGCCAGGCTGCAGGGCTTTTCCCGCACCGAAGCCGCGCAGCGCTCGCAAAAGATCTCGACCACCTATCGCGCCGGCGGTGGCTCCGGCACGATCAAGTCGGACGCCGATGCGCTCGCCTATGCGCTGGCGCGCATGCCGGCCACTTACGCCGCTGTTGCTGCAAGCCTGAATGCACTGGCCGAGATCGCGCCTGACCTCGCCCCGGAAACGCTGCTCGATGTCGGCGCTGGCCCGGGCACCGCGAGCTGGGCCGCAGCGGAGGCGTTTTCGTCGCTGCAGGATTTCACCTTGCTCGATGCCAATGCGACGCTGAGCCGGCTCGCGCTCGAACTGGCGCAGGACAGCACGCGCCTCGCAGACTGCCGCTACCTGCCCGGCGATGCCGCCACCAACCTCGCCGAAGTCTCGCAAGCCGATCTCGTGGTCGCGAGCTACATCATCGGCGAGCTCCGTGAGGCAGACCAGCGCAAGCTCGCGGAGACAATGTGGTCCAAGGCGCGCCACGCGCTCGTGGTGATCGAGCCCGGCACGCCCGCCGGCTATGCCCGCATCCTCGCGCTGCGCCAGCAGCTGATCGCGGCAGGCGCCTATGTCGCCGCCCCCTGTCCGCACGAAAAGCCCTGCCCACTCGTTGCACCCGACTGGTGCCATTTCAACCAGCGCCTGCCACGCTCGCAAGCGCACCGCCAGATCAAGGGCGCCGAGGTGCCATTCGAGGACGAGCGCTTCATCTACGTCGCCCTGACCCGCGCGCCGCCCGCGACCCGCGCCGCGCGCGTGCTGGCCCCGCCCGATGTCGGCAAGGCCGAGATCACGGCAAAGGTCTGCACGGAAAACAGCGTCGAACTCGCCAAGGTGCCGCGGCGCGACAAGGCCGCGTATGCAGGTGCCCGTCGCTGGCGTTGGGGCGATGCCGTCCTGTCCGAAAGTTAACCTCGTCCCCTGCTTTTCCCTTGAACTCGGATGGCTCCCGATCCGACCAAGTCTTACCTTCCCTCCGCGCGGGGCTCTCCCCCGGCTCCATTTTAGTTTAGGCTGTCTGCTCCAATTCCCTTTCAGGAGTTCTCCA
>Ga0207695_10000505_pt1 | contig 82918 bp, 71 predicted proteins | sample KBSC54metaG_FD_184354 | JGI IMG/M metagenome (GOLD analysis project Ga0207695, IMG submission 184354) | Corn rhizosphere microbial communities from Kellogg Biological Station, Michigan, USA - KBS C5-4 metaG (SPAdes) (version 2) | ecosystem: Host-associated > Plants > Roots > Rhizosphere > Soil...
TCGATCAGATCGAGTTGCCTAACGTGACGAACCAAGAAACAAAGGAACCCAAAAAACCGTAGAACTAAATCCGCCGCCTCGGGCGGCTCACAATCTCAAGCCTCCGGCTTTGCCGGAGGTCCTGACTCGACTTCAAAAAATGTTCGTCCGCCTCATCGAGCAACGCTCTTTGCCCCGAATTTATCTCCTTTGCTCTCTTATACGCAAGTACCCCGAGGACGTTTTCACGATATGCTTCAAAATGTGCAGTAAAGTCGGCAAATTCTGGAGGCAGATTCTTCGAGATAGTTATTGCACCCCATTGAGCCGCTACCTGTTTGATTTTTGTCAAGCGTTCCATTTTAGCTGACACCGACTTCAATGCTTCGAGGTTAAGTACGGCGTTAAGTAGTGAATCTATAAGCAACGTTGCATTATCGAGGTCGCTGCTCACGGCGCTTCTATCATTCTTGGACTCGGCCCGCGCGCGATCAAAGTCTACTAAGGTGGAATGTACCTCTGCTAGATCATCGATCAAGGCTTTGTTCTCATTGATCATCGAAAATCCGTCGAGCAAATCGGTTAACTCCCTCAACACACGTCGTGTCGTGTGTCTGGTATCGATTTCGGTAAAAGTTCGCTGCTCTTTCACCAGTAGGTCGGCTTTGGCCTTGAGAGCGGCGAGTTCTGTGTCCTTCTTTTGTAGATCCGCGTTGAGTTCCGATATTTTGTACCCGGAATACAGTCCGCCGGCGATAACGGACAGCCCAATCACCGCTGTTACAACACCAACCGCTGCCCTAAGCATTGATACACCTTTCAAACCATTTGTCACCTCTTTGTTGAGACTGCTGAGGGATTCTTTTAACTCCTGATCAATTGCATCGATATTAATCAAAAACGCTCCCCGAACCTTGTCTTTGACTAAGCCGGGATGTTTTCGCAACTCCGCGATAATATCCTCCAAGGATGAATCCTCCCTCAAGTTCAGTCCATTCCGCAACGCGAATTTCTTTAACGTCTCTGTTGGTAGAGAACGCAGGATTTCGATGATTTCTTGGGATAGCTATTCGGTCATATAACTTGGTGGTTGAAATGCTTCAACGCGCGTGACGCTGGTAGTGTGAGAAAGTTTGCAATTCCTATAATTCCGAATATTATCAGTACATTCCCGCCGCACGACATGATAATACTAAAAGCGGAAACTGCCACCGAGGAAAACATAAGGGAAATGACGTTGACGGCAGATAGAACAGTCGCCCTCTGCTCTTTTTCGAGTAATGCGTTCAATAATGAGCTGCGTAACGATTCTCCGGCCCCTTCCCCCCAGCGAACTAGGGAGTATAGCCCCACTGCAATGATAGTAAGTTGAATTTTCGTTTGAGGGCTTCCCAAAAATGGTATCAAACAGAGGGCGCACAGGCAGCAGCTATTCACCACGATGGCGAGGCTGACGGCCATAGCAGGCCGCCTTTGGGAAAGGCCCGAACCTGCAAAGGTATTGCCAAGCGCGCGGCTTCCGTATGCTCCTATCCATGCGATGGAAAGACTCCAAAAGAAACCGCGAGTGGAGAGATTTGTGCCGGGGATAAAAGTTAGGTAGTATGGCCAGAAGACCACGACCACTTGCAGCAATAGCACGCCTGCGGATGACAGAAGGGTCAGGTGCCGGAGGTTTTGGTCTGTCAGGCACAGTTTCACGGCTGACTTCATACGCTCCTTCATCTGCACCCAGCGTAGCTGTAGGTCAGAGGTGAAAGTGCCATTGCTCTCGGGAATATCCTCATACATGAATAACGCGCTCGCGATTGTCATCCCGATTCCGATGACTGCGGCTAAGTAATACATTGTCGGAATCCTCGGGTAGGCAGCGTAGAATGCAATTCCGATCACGCCCCCCAGGATATATAGAGCATTTTTGATTCCGTGTCCAAGTGCAAATAGTTCTTGAAGCGTCAAGGTCTTCGGATTTTTCGGATGATCCAAGATCCAGGCGTCCAATGCACCGGAATAAAAAGCGACTCCGACCGATAACAACGTTTCTCCCATCAGCGCCGTCGCGAAGCGCCCACCGATCCAAAAGTTAGGAAGAGCGGCGCTAGCATAGAAACAATATCCGAAGATGCAAAGCGAACTGGCAGCGAGGAAGCTCGTCCGTCTGCCATACATATCGGCGAATGCGCCGGTGGGGAGTTCGACTACGGTCGAGATTAGAAGATCCGCGAGCATCCATGCAACAGGCAGCCGAGCGACCTCGATTAGATAGAGGGAATAAGTTGAGATGTATAGCGCCCGCGTGAAATTAAAAATCCCGTTGAAGGCAAAATATTGTGTGTAGGGTGACCAAGATATCATGAGTATACGGTGACGCAAAAAGGTTGCATAAGTAGCTTGGCCGTCTTGATGGTCGAGACGGCGAGGCTCGACTTGGCTTCTGCGGACGGAGTCGGCGAGCGGAGCGTACGCTCATCAGAGGAGGCCGAGGATAAGGTGCTTATGAATGTTATATGTATGCTCACAGTCTTGAGTTCCGTATGGCTCGCGCACGCGCCTATTTTGGTGGGTTGCACTGAACAATGCCAAAATCTGACCGGGTTGTCTGTCAGGGTGCCACCCTTAAATTTGGTTTGCATTACGCATTACATTCCTCGACGCTCATGTCGCTCTCTGCGTGTTAGATGAATGCCAATGATACATGCCGCACCCTGACGCTATTTGCGCACACCGGTGTACCTAAAACACATTGTAAGATTTCGTAGTAATATCGGCTTGAGCGAAACCAAGAATGGGCTTTTCGTGCTGATGTTGTCTTCAAGTAACACATCGGCTTAAGCCGCCTAGCCGTGAGGAAAAGCTCGGCGAGAACGTGAAAATGCAGGCAGCCTTTCCCTCCATTACACGAGTACGAGCGCAATGCGGTCTCGGAGAAGCTGTCGCTGCCTTACTTATCCACGGTCTGTTAGTTCCGCCCAAGGACAGCGGAGGCTGCTTGGTCAGAACAAGCTTCCGTCAACCGCTCGGAAGGTGCGCCGTGATGCGACGGGTAAGTCGCGGCTTCGATGAGTCGACCGGTATTGAGGAGTTTTGCTTCGCTCAGATTGGGCCCGATCAATTCCAGGCTGGTGACGGAGAAACCGGCTCCATGGAGCGGGATGGGAAGCGCCACTGCCGGAACGCCCGCGTAATTGACCGGTACGGTATTCTGCAATTGCAGCATCTGCGCCTCGAGCTGGCCAATATCCAATTGCGAGGGGAGATAGAAGGGGACGTGTTGCAGCGTTGGAAGCGCGATCACATCCACTTTCCGGAAAGCGTCACGAAGGGCGGCCTGCCATTGTGCACGCCGGCTCAAAGCCCCTTGGTACGCCGTGAAATAGCTGATCCGCCCCGTGAGAATGACGACATTCGTTCGGACCGTCACGCCGGGTTTGTACTGATACTTCCGATCACTGAGCCAGGCTCCGGCAGCGGCGACCGTATTGCCATCGCGTTTGGCCTGCTCCCATTTCGCGGCGAAGCTATCGTCCAGCGGAACGACCTGGAATCCAGCTTGTGAAAGGGCCTGGTCGATCGCGGCATCGACTTTGGGATCGGTGCCCTTGAGCCGCAGCCGTCCGACGCGGATCGTTCTGGCGGTCGGTTGCGCGGCTTTGGCGGCGGCGTACCGGCCGAGAAATCCACGCTGCAGAAGGTCCATGCCGACGACGGTGCTGGCGACGTCCTTGCCCATCGGGCCGACGGTATCGAGATTCTTCGCGTCGATGGGAAAGACGCCCTCCGTGGGAACGAGGCCGAGAGTGGTCTTCAAACCCACGATCCCACAGCATGCGGCGGGAACGCGGATGGAGCCGGCGGTATCCGTGCCAAAGGCGACATCGGCATATCCCCCCGCCACGGCCACGGCGGATCCGCTCGAGGAGCCGCCTGGAATCCGCTTCCGCCAAAAGCAAAATGGGTTTCGCGGGGTCCCGTAGGACTCATTCACACCGGATGGAGACACGGCAAACTCGCTGAGATTCGTCTTGCCGATGATCTGGACGCGGCGTTCCCGCGCGATGGCGAGGCATGGCGCGTCCTTTTCCGCCGGCGGTCGAGTGGATGCGAGGTAACGGCAGCCCGCGCTGGTCACGACACCCTGGACGTCAATGTTGTCTTTGACCGCCAGTCTCAACCGGCCGCGTTCGGCTTCGCAGCGTAGCGGGGTGATGAAGACATTACTGCCTGGACGGTGCGCGTTCCACTCGGACAGCATTGAGCAACCGCTCAGAAAGAGCAATGGCACAAGGGCGATTGGCGACCACGGATTGGAAAGAGTCCTGAGCTTTCTCATGGGTAGCCGGGTGAGGGTAGATTTCCGCCATTGGGACGTCAAGGTCAGGCTGAGATCAGCCGGGAATGGTGAACCTGAAAACGGATATTGCGGCAAAGGGCAAGGCGGGCGCCTTCTACTGGCCCTGAGCAACGTTCAACGTCCAACGTTCGACGCTCAACTTTCATCGGATCCTGCTTCCGTGGGCCATGGCGAAAGGCGGGTTGAGGCAATCGGGCCGGGGTCAGTGGTAGGGACCCCATTTTCTTCAACGGCCAATCAAGAAGCTCTGGAATCGGCACCCATGTTTTCCGCAAGTTGGCATGCTCGCACGTGCCCGACTACGGTCTTTGCTTTCACTTTGAGAGCGCTTTTACGACTTGCAGCGCTGCTTCAGCCCAGTCCCAGTAATCGTCGGTTAAGCTTCCGCCGTAGAAATCAATGTATGTCCAATCGGATTTCTTCAGCCACGAGACAGAATTCGCCCATTCCGCATACAATTGACCGTAAGCTCTTGCCGTAGCACATAAAACGTACTTCCCTCCCACAACTACATCATATTCATCTACAAATCTTGACGTTTGAAAAACGAGATTCGTTTCGGAAAGAAAAGCAAAATAGTTTGTGTAAACCCATCGTTCCCAAAATGACTCTTCCTCAGGTATCTCACGTACATTTGGCATCCGTTCGTCGACCGAAATGCCACTCTCGTCAAGTTTTAAAGCAGGAGACACAAGTACAACGCCATGCCGTGCGCATGCTTCTGCAAGGGTGCCCGTACAGACGTCGATAGATAAGACACCCTCCCTAAAATCCCTGACCTGCGCCACAAAGTTAATCAAATAGTCGAGTTGCATCTTTCAGAACAATCAGAACAATCCATGGATCAGGCTTAGTAAGATGGTGGCATCAGGTCGCGGTCATCGGGCCGAGAATATTGAACTGATCGCTCGAAATTCAATTTTCCAGATCCCAAAAAAACTCGGGGGTGGCCTTCGCCGCAATCTGCATCAACGATGGTGCGAATGAATCGAATCGATCGTCTCCTGGCACTGATCCTCTTTTTGCAGTCGAGACGTGTGGTGACTGCGGAGCAGATGGCGGCGCATTTTGAATTGAGCGTGCGGACGATTTACCGCGACCTCGTGGCGCTGGGACAGGCCGGCGTGCCGATCGTCGCCGAGGCTGGAGTGGGTTACACGCTCATGCGCGGCTACCATCTCCCGCCCGTCAATTTCACTACCGAGGAAGCCAGCGCGCTCGTCACGGGCGGGTTGCTCGTCGAGCAGTTTGCCGATCCGGCGGTGAAGGCGCAGATGCACTCGGCGCTCTTGAAGGTCCGGGCAGTTCTGCCCCGCGAGCATCAGGAACGCATCGGGCGGCTGGAGCGCGGACTCGCGACGACCGCCCATGTCAAACCGAGTGCACAGGCCGATCTTTCCTTGCTCCAGCAGGCGCTCGCGGACCGGCGAGTCTTGCGCTTTGTCTATCAAGGCGCGGGTAAAACGGCGACGACCGAGCGCATCGCTGAACCGCTCGGCTTGATCCACTATCTGGCACGCTGGCATCTTATCGCGTGGTGCTGGGCGTCCGGCGACTATCGCGATTTCCGGACGGATCGGATGACCGAGGTGACGGCGCTCCGGGAGACATTCACCCCGCGTGAAGATTTCAGCATCGAACAATACATCCGCACCATGCCGGCGCCGAACTTGCGCGCACGCGTGCAGTTTACTCCGCTCGCCGCCGATCGTGCGAAACGCGAATGGTGGCTCGGCGTTCTCGATGAGGAGCGGGTGCCGGCCGGTATCGTGCTCACGCTCGCGGCGGTCGAATGGGAAAACCTCGTGCGCTGGCTCCTTTCATTCGAACGCGAGGCTACGGTGCTGACGCCGGAACATCTGCGGAAGTCGCTCGTCACTGCGGCGGAGAACGCCGCTGATCATCACGCGAAAGGACCCGCACGCAAAGTCTCCTGACATAGGGTTGTCAGTGCGGTGCGAGAGGATAGGGGACGTTATGAAAACGAAACCACATCTCATCCCGCGATTCTTCCTCACGGCCATCGCTGTCCTCGCGCTGGCATTCTTCTTAAACCGGACCTCCGCGGTGGAATCCGCCGGGAACGGGAAACTGACGCACGTCGGCCTGGTCTGGCTGAAGAATCCCGGCAACGCCCCCGAACGTCAGCGGCTCATCGACGCACTCCACCGATTTGCGCGCGAGATTCCTGAAGTGCGCTCGCTCTCCGTCGGGCAACCGCACGCCTCGGCCAGCAAACTCGTCGATTCCACTTTCGATGTTTGTTTCACGATGCAGTTCGACGACCAGGCGGCGCTCGATCGTTACAGCAAGAATCCCGTGCATCAAAAGGCCGCGGAAGAAGCCTTCCTGCCGCTTTCGCAGAAGATCGTGTTTTACGACTTCATTTCCGAATAACCCATGAACACCGATCCGAATATCCCAACCGAAGCGAACGAGTTCGCCGGCAAACGAGTGCTCGTCACGGGCGGCACCAAGGGAATGGGCGAAGCCATTGTCAGACGCTTTGCTCGCGGCGGAGCCACCGTCATCTCCACCGCGCGTTCGGCCGCCCTTGGAGCGCCAGCGTCCGACCTTTTCATCCCGGCCGACCTCAGCACCTCGGAAGGCACAGAGAAAGTCATCCGCGAAACCCTGGCTCGCTTCGGCGGCGTGGACATTCTCGTCAACAACGTCGGCGGCTCGACCGCGCCTGGTGGCGGCTTCGCCGTACTCGACGACGACCATTGGGCCGTGGCTCTCAACACCAACTTACTCTGCGCTGTCCGCCTGGATCGCGGGTTATTGCCGGGAATGCTGGAACGAGGTTCCGGCGTGATCATTCATATCTCTTCTATCCAGCGGAGCCTGCCGCTTTACGAATCGACCCTCGCCTATGCAGCAGCAAAGGCGGCCTTGACCAATTATAGCAAGGGTCTCTCCAACGAAGTTGGCCCCAAAGGTGTGCGCGTGGTCTCGGTTGCTCCCGGCTTTATCGAAACGACTGCCGCCGAGGCGATGATCGAGCGGCTCGCCTTGAGCACCGGCACTGATCGCAACACTGCCCGGCAAGGATTGATGGACTCGCTCGGTGGGATTCCCATGGGCCATCCAGGCCGTCCCGAAGAAGTTGCGGAACTCGTCGCTTTCCTCGCCTCCAACCGCGCGCCATCCATGCACGGAAGCGAATACGTTATCGACGGCGGAACTATCCCCACTGTCTAACCCTCTCCTAACAATGAAACCTCAATCCGCCGACGCTAAGGAACTGAACAGAAGACACCCCGCATTTAATCAAAATGCGCAACCGTTTTTCAGCATCATTATGGAAGGCTTGAAGGGCGAGGTGGATGGCGAGCATTTCTTGGATGCCGTAGCGGAAACTGCCATCTTCGAATTCCGGTATCACATCCCCGGCTTTACCAAGAGAATCGAAGGACGCGCGGCGTATATGGATTGGTTCGCGGGTTACACGAATGTACTTCACAGCGCCGATAACTTGCGTGTCTACAAAACCACGCATTCTGGCATTGTGATTCTGGAGTACGAAGTGCACGGCCTCGTTCCCGACACAGGTAAGAGTTATGATAATCGCTTTTGCTCCATCGTTACGGTTGTGGACCGGAAGATCGTCCACTGGCGCGACTATATGGATTCTCTGGCTGTGATCCTCGCAATGAGAAGATGAGAAGATGGGGGCGGGCCTGAATGGCGCTTAATTAAGCTCGTGTGCGATAGGCCCGGAGGGCCGCCGGACAGTAGCTCCGGGTGACAGCCCGGAGTTTGGCCGGCTGCGAACCAGCCCTGGAGGGGCGTCGGAACACCTGACGCAGCAAAAACGCACGAGTGATGTTTTGTAAAGAAACAGCCCCTGTAATTGCGAGCGCACACGAATCCGACGCCCCATCCGGGGCTACCCGCCCATCTTCGGTTCTCCGGGCTATCGCCCAGAGCTACTGTCCGGCGGCCCTCCGGGCCTGTGTTGTGTGGAAGATCCTTAGCTAAGCGCCATTCGGGGCGGGCCTGGAATTTTTAATTGATCGCTCGAACCGCGAATTGTTTCTCTTGTCCAAATTCAATTTTCCGGGCCCGGACCTGACCTCATTTTTGCATTTAGCCTTTCGATCAAATGTCATCAGCACTTCCCAGTCTGATTCAGACGCAATCGTTCCAAATTCAGTTCTACGACACCGAGCCGGGCGGGCTTGCCGGTCCACCAGCGATCTGCCGGTACATGGAGGCGGCTTCCCATGGCCAGACCCAGAAGCTCGGTTTGTCGCTTGGGCAGGTGTTGGAATCGAATCGCATGTGGGTCCTCTCGCACCTGTCGCTACGCGTTTTCGATTTTCCAGCGGTCGGTGATCACGTCTCTGTGCAGACGTGGGCGACCACTCGGACGAAGGGCATTCGCGCGTATCGCGATTTCCGAATGTACGACTCGAATGACCGGATTCTCGCGGAGGCGTCGAGCTTCTGGCTTCTTCTCGATGCGACCACGCGGCGGCCCGTTCGTTTGCCGGCAACGGTCTTTCAGATGTGTCATGATGAGTCGGTAGAGCCGGAGCCGGTCGATGTGGAAGTTTTGGAATCGATTCCCGAGGATACCGCCGGAGAGCATTTCAAGACCCACTGGGGAGACCTTGACGAAAATGGGCATGCCAACAATATCCGCTACATCGAATGGATGCTCGCCAGCGTACCAAACCAGGTGCGAAGCAAGACGCGGCTGAAAGAACTGAAGATTCAGTTCAAGGAAGAAGTCCGTCTGGGTGAAGAACTCGTTTCCGCCAGCGTGCCAACTAACGATGCGACAGGCTTCCGTCTTCGGCACGGCTTGCGCTCCGACCAGCGGATGATCGCCGTGGCGCGTACTTCGTGGGTCAAAGGAGCTGACGCTCCTTCGTAAATTTGGCGGCTCGCCGGTCAATTTGTTGACTGACCCATTTCTCTCCTGGCTCCAGCAAAAAAGCTGCCTGAAAAAAATTAGAAGAGCAAAGACCCTGGTGGAATTTCCGGTTGACATTATCGATGCACGATCCTGCCCATTTTCACAGCAAGCCTCTTTCGACCGGAACCGAATCGGAGCCGTCTACACAAAGAGGGAAGCGGTGGAGGCTATCCTTGATTTGATAGGCTACACGACGTGGTGCTCCGCCAACACGTGACCAATCTTCCATGAGAATTGCTTGCATCGTTCCGCCGCTTCACTTTCCCGTCAATGAGTACGGGCATGGCTATCTTCCACCGCTTGGCCTGCTCTCGCTGGCCGGCCCGCTCATCGATCAAGGCCACGAGGTCACTCTCATCGATGCGGACGCGGGACATCTCCGGATTTCTGAGGTCATTCAACAGCTCCGTCAGGTAGGCGCCGAAATCGCCTTGGTGGGTCATTCCGGTTCCATGGTGGCCAATCCCAATTCGCTGAACCTTTGCAAAGAGGTCAAGAAGGCGATCCCGGGGATTAGGACCGTCTATGGAGGAGTTTATCCGACTTACGCCAGTGAAGAGATTCTGAATCAGTTTCCCGAGGTTGATTTCATTGTCCGAGGGGAAGGGGAGATAACCGTCACTGAGCTAGTGTCTGCATTACAGGGCGAAGGCCGATGTTTTCGCGAGATCGAAGGACTGTCGTGGCGCAGCGATCAGCAGATTGTCACGAATCCACCTCGTGCTCCTATTCAAGACCTGGATCAGTTTCGAGTGGCGTGGGAACTCCTCGATTGGGGCCTCTATCGGAACAACCATCTTCCGGGACGAATCGCGCTTGTTCAGTTTTCGCGCGGTTGTCCGTTGTCATGTACTTATTGTGGCCAGTGGAAATTCTGGAGGAAATGGCGGCATCGAAGCATCGCAAAGTTTGTCGACGAACTCGAGTTTCTCGAAACGCAATGTGAGGTGAGCATGGTGTGGACTGCCGACGAGAATTGGGGCGACGATCCGGTCTTGCTAGAGAGTCTCTTGTCGGCGATTGCGGAGCGCGGGCTCAAGCTGCGTATTTTCTGTGCGATGTGCGCGAAGGATGTCGTTCGCGATAAGGAGATTCTTCCCTTGTACAAGCGAGCGGGGATTCTCTGCCTGATGATGGGCATTGAGTCCTTCGATGACGACGTGCTCAAGAAAGTAAACAAAGCGAATCCGGGAGGGATTACTCGCGAGGCCATTTCTCTATTGCGCAAGAATGGCATCCTAACCGTGGTGAACGTCATCCATGGATTGAAAGATGAATCCTGGCGAACTATCTTGAAGACGACCCTGGATCTGCGCCGGGCCGGGCCGGACTTTTACAATGCCTTGCACTTGACTCCGCTGAGCTGGACCAAGGAAGGGCGAAGTGTTCACTCCGATCAGATCATCCAGATGGATCAGAGTCACTGGGATTTCAGAAAACCGGTGATTCAATCTAGCCGGATGTCACCATTTCAGCAGGCCCTGGCCGTCAAGTTGAGCGAGATACTCTTTTATAGCCGCCCACTGTGGTTCTTGAAGCAATTCCTTGTGCGCGACTTGGCACAGCGCCGCGTCGCCCTGGATGCGTTCCCGCGACTGTGCCGGGTATTCCTGAGCGAATGCGCCATGCTCTTACGGGTTAAGTTTTCAAATCCGGGCGAAGCCTCAAAGGATCTTCGCCGTCTCTCGCTTCTCCTGCCAGGCAGAATAACGGCGGATGAGCTTCGCGCGAGGGTATTGGAGGCGGCGGGTGGCTAGCACGCCAGTGAATGGAGCAGGCTCTTGAATTATATCGCTCGAATTGTTTCTCCAATCCAAATTCAATTCCTCCGGGGCTGACCCAAGCCTGACTCCATTTATCGCTATACCGTGTCTTAAAATGAAGCGTTTCACGATTTTGGCTCTTATCTTCGCTCTTGCACCTTGCCGGATGCTCCCGGCGGAAGACATCGCAACGCAGACGTTTTCCGTTGAGGAAGCTCACCTGACTTTGCGGCTTCCAACCGATTGGATCAAGATGCCCGAACGGGCGCTCGATAAATTCCGGCAGAGCGTCGCCGGGACGGCGCCGGGCCTCAAATCCAACTATGTCGCGGGCTTTGCCGGTCCTCGCCCGCCGGCAAATACGCCGTTGACCCTTTTGTTCGTCCAGGTTTTTCCTCCTGACTTCACGCCGCAGGTCTTCCTTTCGTCCCTGCAAGCGGCAAAGCAAGCGGTGGCAGCAGCAGACCCCGGTTTGGGGCTTCAGAACTCTGCGCCATATGTTAACCGCGAGATCGGCGCGGTGGTGACACCAGGCCGAACGCAAACGGGAACCTCCGGCAGATCCTATACGATTCCCACTTCTCAAGGAGTCATCGCCATCGATCTTTATTGCCCTACGGGAGCCGCCGACAGAACTTTTCACACGGTTGAGTCCTGCCTTAAAAAGATCAATTTGGTGGGCGGAGTAGAACCGAATAAGAAGTGGCTGGACGAATTCGATTCCGCAGCAAAAGCAAAATGAAGGTCATCCATGCGCGGTAGCGAACCTCGGTGTGTCATCCGGGCTGCTTCCAGCCGCAATAGCTATTTAGTTATTCAGAGGAAGCAGGCATTTGTCTTTTACATCCTGGGGTAAGTTGGCTTCCTCGAGCCATTGTCGCGCGGAAGATGGATCGGTCTGGAGCCAGCGTCCGACGCAAATTTCGACCTGCTGGTCGCGCACGCCCGGTTGGGTAAGTGTCAGGGCTTCCCTGGCCCCGAGTTCGGGAGCCCAGTTGGCCACCATCTGCACGAAGCTTTGCACGATGCCGTCGCGCTCCGGAAGGTCGGGGAGTTGTTTGAGACATTGGTCCGCCCGTTGCGGATCTTTCTCCGCCCAGAACCCCGTCAATTGCCCCATTCCCTGTTCGCGAAACGGGCCGGTGGTATTTTTGATCAGCCATTCGGCGGCCTGATCGGGATTTTGCGTCGCCCAGCGTCGCACCACTTCGACCAGGATTTACAGCTGCAGGGTGTCTGTGGCCACCTGTTGCACATACTCGGCGGCGGCGAAAGGGTCACACTCGGCCAAGCCCTCCACGACATTCGTGACCAAAAGGTCCCGTTCCGGCCCTTCCGGCGCCTGCGTTGCCCAGGCGAGAGCGCTTTGCGGATCGCGGAGCGCCCATTCAGTCGCCACGTTCATCAGCAACGCATTCCGGGTCGGTCCGGCAGGAAGTGTTTGAACGCGGGTGCAGGCATGCACCGGATCGAGGTGCACCCAGACAAACAGAATGCCCTCCACAACCATGCCTCGTGTCGGTCCGTCGGGCAGGGTGTCGGCCCAGACCAGGGCCTTTTGTGCGTCGGTTCTGGCCCAGGCCCGGCCCAGGCCGATCAGAGCCCGGTTCCGGGAAATCGCCGGGGGAAGTTCTGTGACGGCGGCGATCGCCTTTTCCGGGTTTGCGGCCACGAACTGGCCGGCGGCGAACTCCAGGAGTTCGGTTTTGGGGCGCCCCTCCGGAAGCCTGGCGATGGCCGCGAAGGCATCCGCCGGAGCCAATTCAGCCCAATGCCGCAGAATGGCATTCTCGCAAACGGCTCGTTCCCGCCATTCCTTCAACGTGCCGGCAGCGGCTAATGCCGGAGGAATGTCGGCCAAAGACAGCTTCGAGCCGAAGTCGGACAGTCTTTCCAGCCGCTCGAAAGGTTTTGTTTCGGCGACGAGAGGCGCAAGCCGGGCGGCGATGGCATCGACGCTCACTGTGGTTTCCGCGGAAGCCAGCGGGTGACTCGCTGCCGCAACGAGTACAGACAGAAACAAGAGGGATATTCGCATCATCAGGTCTGTTATTTTTCCCGGGACATATCCGGTAAGGATGTGGCCTTGAAAAAAGAGGCGGGTGCGCTGCGAAGGCGCGCCCGCCCGCGAGGTCAGAGACTGGTTAGTTTAGTGAGGAACCTGGTCCTTGCGGGGCTGCCATTGCGAATTCCGCCCGCCGTCATTGGTCCATTCGATGATGTTTGCTCCATAGCTGGTTGAGTTTCCCGAGACATTCCACGCGTATCCGGTAGAGGTATCTTTCAGAGTAAAATACCCTAGCCAGCCTGGCGTGGCTGTAGTGGTGAAAAGTTGGGCGCCCGAACCGGTCCAGTCCTGGATGGTGAGCTGGCTGTTGAAGCCATGTCCGGTCACAGCGCGGCCGCTGGCGACGCCAGTGATTTTCCAGGAACTGCCCTGCCAGGCGAGGCTCCAGTTCATGGCGCCGCTGCCGCTGTAACCCCATTGGATGAGCCCCGTGCCATTGCCCGTACCGCCGCCGCTGGCGTCCACCGCCAGGCCGCTGCTCAGGCTGGCGAGTTCCCATGAGTCGCTGTGCAGGCCGATCCCGTTGATGATTTCCTGGGGACCCCAGTTCGCACCCGGCGACCAGCCCAGATCGGGATAGTAGAAGCCGCCGCGGATGGCATCAGCCTGCTGCCAATTGGCGAAGGTCGTCTGACTATGATTGTTACTCTCGATGCCGGGCGTTACCTTGAAGCCGCCGCCGAGGGCGTTATTCCACTGGCCTGGATCGTTTCCGGCGCCACCCTGATAGCACTGCAGATAGATAACGTCGCAGATGCTGCCCAGGTTGCTTTTAACCGAAACCCAGAAGCTCTGGTTGTTATAGGGAGCAGGCGCGAATTTCAGGCCGAAACCGTTCAGCATCCGGGCAAAGGCCACCGTTGAGTTGAGATCAAACGTGTTTTCATCGTCATCGTTGATCGCATCCATCTGCGGACAGGCATTTTTGAGGGCCTGGAAGTTCTTATAGAGGATGCTGCCGGAGCCGGTGCCCTGGGAGGCAATCAGGCTTTTGATGTTCCCAAAGGAGTTATCTCCTGCGCCGCCGAAGGCGACTTCATAACGGTAGACAGTCGTGGGGGCCGTCTTGACGGCGGCCACGTTTGCACCCCAGTTGCTGTCGCCGACATAGATGCCATTCTGGACCAGTTTCGTGTTGCCGTTTTCGATGGTGATGTCCCCATTGGGCTGAACGGTGGCGGCGAACAGGATAAGCGTGGTCCAGCCCGAGCTTCTCAGGTTGGCCACGGTGTCGCCGCCCGTAAAGCTGTAGAGATCATTGCCATCGGCGCCGTAAAGCGCCGCCGTGGTGGCGGAGGCCTGCGGAAGCAGGGCGAGGGTGAGCATAAAGATGACCGCACCGGAAAGGGTACGGAGAATATTTCGCTTCATGGTTTTTTATTCGTGAGGGGATTGTTTTCGCGATGGTGTTTAATCGCGTAGTTTTGGGGGTTGCTGACTAATGGCAGCGCTTCAGACCACACGGACTTTGCGCCAGACAACCGCACGCCCCAGCACCGCTGTCGGAACAGCGAACAGGCATCAGTGCCTGCATCGCGGGCCCGACAGCTCCATTACGGGGGAACGGCTGCCGTGGCGATGAACCTTGCCTTCCAGCCACGGCTCCGTCTAGTCACACGAAGATGTGATTCGCAGGTGTGAGGATTGGTTGCAGTGTAACCCCGATGACTAATCCTGAATGTGCGAATAAAGGCCCACGAAAGACACGTCGGCCGCAAGAGTCGCTGAAAAGTACCCCGTATAATTTGTACCGTCTTACCTATTGGAACGGGGGCCGACGGGGGCGGGTTCTTCAAAGTTGCCGGTCAGCGGATTGTAGCTGCGATCGTTGTCGCGCAGGCTGGGCGAGGTGACGAGTTGCACAGGTGCCTGCTGTTGGAAGAGAAGCATGTGGCATTTCCTGGAAGATTTGTTGCTCGCATCTGCCTGTGCATGAGCAGCGGAGAGCGGCACTGCGGTGGCGCAGAAAAGTACCGCGGCGCGCAGGGAACGCAGGGTTTTGGCAAGGTGAAGTTGTGAGGCTGTTTTCATAGTGTGGTTCAATGGGCTTCTCACACATGCAAGACCGGTGATGGCCCATAAATATTCCCTCACAACTCAAGATTTTTTGTTATTCTGGCCGAGTAAACGTGGTGGCGGACCACAAATCCTGTTGATCCGCGCCAGTTGGAGGCTTTCCATGTGCTCGGAAAGGCTTTGATTCGATTCCAGATTGACACCTATGGCGAGAGCTGAAAACGAAGACCGCCGGATAGCTAGCCAATCCAAAGCTTTGCTTGCATTAAATATGCAGGCACGCGACTAATGCCCGCCGAGCGAATTTGTCTTCATGTATTCCCCGCTTCACATAGAACGGCTGGAAGCGCGCATCGCGCCCGCGATTGTCATCGTTAACGCCCACACGGCCACTTACACCGATATCGATGGCGACCACGTCACGATCAAAGTTTCGCTTGGGACGCTCCTGGTGGGCGATTTCACGGCGGTCGCCAGCGGCTTGGGCGATCAATTGGAAACCATTAATTTCAGCGGAGGCGGTTTCGACGGCGCGAACCTCACCTTTTCCGTCGCAAAAGTCGCGGGTGGCGATGGACTGGCGAACATTGGTTACATCAACTCCGCGGGGCACGATCTCGGCACAGTCACGATCAAGGGCGATCTAGGAGGAGTCTCTGCCGGCAGAGACAGCACGCTGATTCCCGCGATCAAATCGCTCAATGTCCGCTCCATGGGCCGGCTCGATCTCGACACACAAGGAGGGAGTGGAAGTCTGGAGAGTGACATTTCGGGCGCGCTCGGCGCGTTGAACGTCAAAGCGGATATTGTCGATGCGTACATAGTTGATACCGGCACAAACGGCAAAATCGGTGCCATCACAATCGGGGGTTCGCTCATTGGAGGCCCGGGAGGGTTCAACAGCGGAATCATTCGCAGCAGTGGCGACATCGGTACGGTAAAGATCGGCCATGACTTGCAGGGCGGTTTGGGCTCCGACTCTGGCGAGATCCAAAGCGGTGGCAAAATCGCGAGCGTCACCATTGGCGGCTCGATCAACGGCGGTGCGGGCGTGAGCAGTGGCGGGATTTTCAGCACTGGCGATATCGGGCCGATCAAGATCGGTCACGACGTACAGAGCGATTCGGGGCAAGATTCCGCCTTCATCTTTACCAGTGGCAAAATCGCCAGCATCACGATTGGTGGTTCGCTTGTTGGTGGCGATAACTTCGCCAGTGGCAGGATTTCCAGCGGAGGTGACATGGGGGCGGTGAAAATTGGCCATGACGTATCCGGCGACATCAATAGCGGCGCAAAACTCGGCAGCGTCAGCATTGGTGGTTCGCTCCTCGGTGGCCCGACCAATGCCGGTGGCGCCATTTTCAGCGCCCGCGATATGGGCGCGGTGAAGATCGGCCACGATGTGCAGGGCGGACTGAACAACCAGACTGGTTTGATTAGTTGTGGAGGCAATCTTGCTGGTGTCAGCATTGGTGGTTCGCTGGTCGGCGGTTCGCTCAACGGTGGCTCCGTCAATGACAGCGGCGAGATTTCCAGCACCGGCAATATGGGCGCGATCACGATCGGTCATAATGTGCAGGGGGGCTCGGCTGGCGCCTCCGGGTTCATTCAGAGCGGGGGCAAGCTTGCTGGTGTGACCATTGGGGGCTCGCTCATCGGTGGTTCGGGCGATAGCAGTGGCGAAATCTACAGCGGCGGTGACATGGGTGTGGTGAAGATCGGCCACGATATCAAGGGAGGCAGCATCGGCTTCTCAACCGGCACACTCACCGCGTCCGGTTATATCGACAGTCTTGGCAAGATCACTAGCGTGACCGTCGGCGGCTCGATCATCTCGGGTAGCGACTACAGTACGTCCGGCAGTCTCATCAGCAACGCTTCGATCCGCGCCGGAGATAATATCGGATCGCTCTCTGTCAAAGGCAGCCTCATTGGCAACACCACATCCAACGGCGCATCACCTGTCATCATTAGCGCCCGCGGCCAGGCCGTTCAAGGCTCAACCACTGACCTGGCCATTGGCGCCATCAGCATCGGCCATCGGGTCGAATATGCACAAATCCTTGCCGGTTACGTTACCTCTGGCTTTACCGTCCATGGCGTGAATGCCGATGCGCAGATCGGCGCGGTGCAAGTCGGCGGCGACTGGGTGGCGAGTGATTTGGTCGCCGGCGCGAGCAACAGCGTCCCTCCGAGCTTTGGCGATACCAATGATGCGCAAATTGGCGTCGGGAACCCGGATATCTTTTCCAAAATCGCTCGCATCACCATCGGCGGAGAGGTGTTCGGCACGCCCGATAGTGTGAGCACCACCGACCATTTCGGGTTTGTCGCCGAGGCGATCGGTGCCGTGAAGATCGGGGGGATCGGCATTGCGATTCCGACCAGTGTGGCTGGGCCGAAAATCATCGGTGAGACCGACGATATGACCATTCACATTATCACGTGAAGTGGAGATCCGGGCGTTAAGGCGATAGAGCTATCAAGCACCGATGAGTGACTCCTCCCGTTCAAGTGGGGATTTCCAAATTTCGGCTTCGATGCGCTTTGCGACGATGCACTGCGGGAACTTCTTTTTAGCATCTCCCAGCAATCTGACCGCCTCAGCGCTTTCTCCGAGTTTTGAACAAGCCAGGGCAATATAGTAGGCGCAGATTGCCTGATCGGAGGGTTCCTCGCTCTTCTCTTGAACTTCTTTCAACAAAAGCATTCCGGGAGATATGCTGCCCGATTCAATAAGCAGGGATCCTTTCGTGCCCTTCAAAGTAATCTTGTCCGGTTCGTTTTCTAGAGCAGTGTCGATGTAACCTAAGGCCTCCGGAATAAACTCCCGATAGCCATAGTAAAGAGGAAGGCATGCGAGGGCATCCAATACAGAGCCCCGAGCTCTATCCGCGATCAGTCTATTTTGCTCGGTCCGGGCGGCATCGATTTGGCCAGTCCGCAGCAAGAGGTAAATCCAAAAGACATTCTTCGAAACATCTGTCATTTGCCAGTTGCCGCATGAACTTGCCTCTTCAAATTCGCGTCGTCCTTCCTCCAGTCGTTGACGTTTGAGCAGCCAGCGTGAAAGGAAAATTTTCTGATGGCAGTAGCGATCGATGATCTCCTCTCGCTTCATCCCGATGGCCTGCAGCATGAGCAAGCCGTCGTTTGGCAATTGCTCACCATCGATGTACAGCATTCGTGGCCAAAGGCATGCCGCAAGGCAAAAGCATTCCAAGAAAAAGTAAAACCAGATGACCTGGGTCCAAGGATGGAATCGGCTGGAATACGGGATGGACGTGCAGATGAAAAAGAGAACAGTCGCAACGACTGCTGATGCCATCGGCCCGGCCATCGCAAAAATGAATTGCGAGGAGCGAAAGTACTTTGGTGTCCTCCCGACTGCCTGCACCATACCCCCTCGCAAATTCGAGCCCAGCTGAATTTCCACATCTCCGACTGAGAAGAGTGTACGTTTCTTTCCAAAACCAACCGAGAGGCTGAGCGGTTTCAAAGAGGTCAGCAACGCAGCCATCAAGTGCCCCAACTCGTGAATTAAAATGCTCGCGCAATGAAAGAGAAAGGTTGTCGGAATGAGAAGGAGGAAGACGCCGCAAGACTTACAACCGGCAATGAATGGCTCCATTGTCAATTCACGTTCTTGGCTCGTGCTCGTTCTGCTTCACTCATCTGGGAGTCTACCTCTGAAGCTGAAGTGACGGCAATCTTTGTGATTGCCATTTTTCTACTGGAGATCGAAAAGCGGCGCGTCTTTTGAGACGATTTTTCCGATTTCGTTTTCTGTGCTGGAGCCGTTGCGCTTTATCGTACAATGTCGAGACCGCGTCCGTTGTGGTTGGTCCCGTGCCGCCTGTCGGATTAGACATTCGTCTATGCGAATGTTTTTCAAATGTCGCAACGGTGATGATAAGTTGATAACTTGATGCTGCGGGCGCACTAGTGCGCGCCCATTGCCAAAGGCGAATTACTTTTTCCTAATGGATGGGAAGGGGGATAGGTCCAAAATAACTACCAAGCGCGAATTACGGCGACTCCCCAGTCTGCTCCCCTCGAACTATGAAATTCTCCCGGACGCTTCATGGAACCATGGTCCCTTTTTTCAGCCTTGCTGCTCTCTTACTCGCCGCCCCATCGGCTTCCGCTGCCACGCGAACGTGGACCGGCGGCGCAGGCGACGGCGCCTATGTAACCGGTGGAAATTGGGATGCCGGCGTCGCTCCCGCGAATAACGACTATCAGGACATTGCGCTCTTCGACGCGGGCGCCCAGACGGTGACGGTGCCTTCGGCGCGCCAGGTTTATGGGGTGACTTTTGCGACCGCGGGCTGGACCTTGTCGGGCGGCAGCTTCGGAGAAATCACTGCACTTTCCAGCGCCGGCACGGGGACCAGTACGGTCGTGGGGCTCACGGCACATGCCAGTGCTACCTGGACGGTGGCGTCCGACAATACCATCGTGGTGCCTACTTTCTATGAGCGAGATAAGAACATCACGCTGACGGGCGGCGGAACGTTGCAGTTCAATACATCGATCGGTGGCTACAGTGGTATGATCGGCAGTTGGGGAGTGCATGTCGTGAATGGGTGCGCCCACTTCGCCGTTTCCTCTCCTTACCAGAGCGGTACCGCGGGCGCTGTCTTCATCAACGGAGCCGAGGCATCGGTCGAATTGCACACCAACATTGCGACGGCAAATTCGCTGATCACAGCGGGACGCGTCGTCGATGAGTTGGGCGGCGGACTGACGGTCGATGATATCGGAGGAGGCTACGTGCGGGTTTACTCGACCACGGCCTTGAATCCGCCGATCCCGGGCAACTGGCAACTGACCTTCGAAGACAACTTTGACGGCAACAGCCTCGACGGCACGAAGTGGCATCTCGGCCAGCACTATTCCGGCATGGCGGGACTGGGTGGAGTCGCGCCCGAGAACGTCACGGTTTCGAACGGGAAGCTGCAGCTCACGGCCCAGCAGCGTACGGTAACTTACGGCGGTGCGTCTAAATCGTATGCAACCGGCGAAATCAGCAGTCTTTTCCATTTTCGCCAACAGAACGGCTACTTCGAGGCGCGAATCAAATATCCCGCGGTGACGGGGCTATGGCCCGCCTTTTGGATGATGCCGGATCGCGGCACCTATGGAACGAGGGAAGGCTACTATCACTCGTATGTGAAGTTTGATCTCACGGGAGTGAACCCCGGCACCATCACTTCGGCGGAATTGCACATGAAAGTATCGTCGGCGGAGGCGTTGGGGACGAACGATCACAATAACGTGGTGTTCATGAAACTGGACGACGACTCGTGGAGCGAATCGACGATTACCTGGAATAATGCGCCCGCGCCCAACCCGGTGTGGATCGCGCAGCGCTGGGATCAGGCGGTCGCGGGACAGGACATGACGGTGGATGTGACGGATTTCGTCACTCAACAGATGGCCGGGGACAAAAAGATCAGCTTCGTTATGGCGGATACTTTCATGAGGCAAAAGTATGTGAAGTTTTATAGCCACCGGACGGTGAACCAGTCGGACCGCCCACGGCTGATCATCAATGGAGTGACCTACTATGGGACCGAGGACGCCTATGTCCGCTGGGGAACGCTGGCGGACACCAACTATGGCACGGCGACGGAGTTGCAGGTCGAGGACTATTGGGGTGACACGGCGACGACGACGAACGGCGGAATGGAAATCGATATCCAGGAATCGCTGGGCATCTGGGGGCTGAACGAAACCTCGCACGCGACTCACTGGAACGGGTACTCCACGCAAGAGCAGTCAGCCGGATGGCCAAATATTCTCTATGGGTCGACGGACGACGGCTTTCACACCTACGGGTTGTATTGGGAGCCGAACCTGCTCGAGTTTTATGTCGATGGCATTCGTACCGCGACCTGGAACAACACCTCGGTCATGAGCGTGCCGGGTTACATCATCCTTTCGCTACAGCTCGGAGGTTGGGATAACAATAATCCCGGTGCGCAGGACAATAACCAAACCATGGAAGTGGATTGGGTGCGCTGCTGGAGCGGCACACGGACGGGCCTCGACGCCATGGTCGTGGATAATACCGATCCAAGCAATGTAGTGCTCACCGGCGCGTGGACGACTTCGACGGCTACCAGCGGTTACTATCTCACGAACTATATCAACGATGGGAACACGGCGAAGGGGACAAAGAGCGTTTCCTTCAAACCGCCGATCACGATCAGCGGAAACTATGAGGTTTATGCGCGATGGACCGCGGGCACAAACCGGGCGACAAATGTGCCGATCGATATCGTGAAATCCGATGGCACCGCCTCGACGGTCGTCGTGAATCAACAAACGAACGGTTCGCAGTGGAATTTGCTCGGCACCTTCAGTCTCGATCCGTCGAATGCCGAAGTGCTGGTCCGCACGACTGGGACGGATGGGTACGTCATCGCGGATGCGGTGTATGTGATTCCCGCGCCTTGAACGAATTCAAGGTTGAGCATCGATTTCCCTGAGCCATTTCGCCGCAGCGTCTGATGAAACGCTGCGGCGGAGTCTTTGTTTACTCTGTGGCAGCTTTCTTGAATCCCGCTTTGACCAGGTCCGAATAACCCGGTTTCAAAGGCCGGACATCGTAGCCGAGCTTCTCAAGGATCTTTGCCGCAGTGAGAGCCCGCCCGCCCATCACGCAATGCGTATAGATGATTTTGTCCTTGGGCAGCTGTTTGTCCAAATTCTTTGGGTCCACGCCGTGTTGAAGGTCGCTCAACGGAAGCGAGATGGCATCGGCGAGATGACCAAGCTGCCACTCTTCGGCTTCACGTACGTCAACGAGGATGGCCTTTTTGCTCGTAACGTTTTCCTGAACCGTTGGGAGCGGATCCTTGGTGGGTTCGGCGGCAATGGCGTGCCCGCAGAGAAACAGTGATAACACAACGGAGCCGGTAAGAAGAGAGAGCTTGGTTTTCATGGCGGGTATGGAGTCGAGTTTTAGCGGTTTTGCGTAGGAGAAAAAGGGCGAAATTTGGACGAAGATGCCGTGTATGTAACTCCTGCGCCTTAAGTCAAAGCTCTGCGCATCTCCGCGGCAACCGACGCCGGGCTGTCGCCAAAGAGCCGTTTGAATTCGCGGCTGAATTGCGAGGCGCTTTCGTAGCCGACTTTCACCGCGGCGCCGCTGGCATTGATGCCTTCATTGACCATCAGCATCCGCGCTTTGTTCAGGCGGATGTTTTTCAGATACTGCAACGGCGATGACGCGGTGATCGCTTTGAAGCGCGTGTGGAAAGCGGCGACGCTCATGCCGGCATCGCGTGCCAGGGCGGCGATGTCATGCTGGCGGGCGTAGTCCGTGTGAATGCGAGTCAGAACGCGGCTGATCCGCCCGAAATGGCTGTCGGGAGCAGCGAGCGCGCGGAGGGTGTGACCCGCCTTGCCGCGCAGGACGTGATAGATGATTTCACGGACGATCTGCGGTCCAAGGATGCGCGAGTCATCGAGCGAACGCAGACTTTCGAGGAGCCGGATCGTCGCGCCGCGCAAAACATCGTCCAGCGCCGTGGCCTGGATGGCTTGCGGTTGCGAGTTGCTTGCCGGCTGGAGTTGCTCCATCTGCATGAGCAGTTCGGTGACGGTGGACGGAGTGACTCCGATGCATACGGCGAGCATCGGTTTCTCGGGGCTTCCCTCCGTTTCGCACTCAAATGGCATGGGCACCGAGAGCGCGAGATAATGATTCGCGTCGTAGACAAATCTTTGTTCGCCGAGGTAACCAGTCTTGCGACCCTGGACGAGAATGAAGATGCCTGGTTCGTAAGCGATGGGACAGCGAGGGATATGCCGGCTCGAACGCATGAAACTCACGCCGGGCAGGGACGAGGACAGGAAACCGTCGCGCGGCGCGAGTTCCGACAGGAGCGAGACGAGGCGTCGATTGGGCGGCGAAGGAAGCGGCGTTTGCTTCGCTTTGGCGGATCGGGCTTTCATTTGCGCTGTAAGAATAGGCAAGATGATCCGGTTGTTCGCAAGATTTCATCCTGGTCTCGATAGGATTAGGCAATCATTTGAGAGTCCTGTGTATGGCGAAAATCCGCGCCGGCGGCTACGCTGTGATTATGAAAACGAATAACGCGATCAATGAAACCACGCTCGGTGGCCGGTTCACGTTCCCAGGCACGTCGCTGACCGTCCACCGAATGGGCTACGGCGCAATGCAATTGGCCGGTCCCGGTGTGTTCGGGCCGCCCAAGGATCCGGAGGGCGCTGTTGCCCTTTTGCGCGAAGCTGTTGCAACTGGGGTGAACCATATCGATACGGCTGATTTTTACGGCCCGCACGTCACTAACCAAATTATCCGCAAGGCGCTGCATCCTTATCCGGAAGGGCTGGTCATCGTCAGTAAGTTGGGAGCCGTTCGTCCAGCGGACGGATCGTGGCAGTCGGCCATTTCACCGCAGGACCTGACGAATGCCGTTCACGACAACCTCCGCAATCTCGGCCTGGACGCGCTGGATATCGTGAACTACCGCGTGATGGGCTCGATCCACGGTCCCAAAGAAGGCTCCATCGCCGAGCAGGTGACGGTGCTGGCTGACCTTCGCCGCCAGGGTTTGATCCGACACGTTGGGCTGAGCAATGTGACCGCGGCACAAGTGGCCGAAGCGCAGGAAATCACTGACGTCGTTTGTGTGCAGAATAACTATAACCTGGCTAATCGCGAAGATGACGTCTTGATCGATGATCTGGCGCGTCAAGGCATCCCGTATGTGCCGTTCTTCCCGCTGGGCGGTTTCACACCACTGCAGTCGTCCACGCTTTCGACGGTCGCGGACCGGCTTGGGGCCACGCCGATGCAGGTCGCACTGGCCTGGCTGCTGCACCGGTCGCCAAATATCCTGCTGATTCCCGGTACTTCGTCCATTGCCCACCTTCGCGAGAATCTCGGGGCTGCACAATTGACGCTGTCACCTGAAACGTTGGCGGAACTGGATGGCATCGCATCCTCGGCCGTCGCGGCGCCACACGAATCTTCGAAGTGATTCTGCTCGCCAGATGAGGTGCGTGCTCGGTTATTGAGGTGAATCTCCGAAGCCAAAAAGCAGGAGGGCCAAAATGTCATGCAAGATAAGCAAGCCGTAGCGCCGGATAACACCGCAGTGCGGACCGCTTTGTGGCGGGCGTTGCACGTGGAAATCGATTCGCTGCCACACGTATTCGAAGACGAAATCGGTTTAAAGTTGGCGGCTCCCGATGACGGTTGGCGTGATCGTCCGGATATGAGCCCATTCACACGGCCTTTCCGCGCCTCTGTCGTGGCTCGTGCCCGCTTCATCGAAGATCTCGTTGCGGAGCAGGTGGCTCGTGGCATCGGGCAATATGTCATCCTCGGTGCGGGGCTGGATACCTTTGCCCAGCGCTGGCCTGAGCTTGCTTCCCGTTTGCGTGTGTTCGAGATCGATCAACCTGGCCCGCAGGCGTGGAAGCGTCGGAGGCTTGCCGAGCTTGGCTTCGGCATCCCGCCGTTCCTGGAGCTTGTGCCGGTCGACTTCGAAGCAGGGGCCGTATGGTGGGAGCGGCTTGCCGCGGCGGGTTTCGACTCCGGCCGGCCGGCGGTCGTGGCGTCGACCGGTGTCAGCATGTATCTGACCCGGGATGCGATCATGGCGACGCTCCGGCAAGTTTCAGCGCTCGCGCCAGGCTCTACACTCGCGATGTCATTCCTGCTGCCGATCGAGATGTCGGATCCGGAGATACGTCCCGGAATGGAACGAGCAGTGGCGGGGCGCGGGCAAGTGGCACGCCGTTCATCAGCTTCTTCATGCCGGAAGAAATGCTGGCGCTGGCCCGCGAGGCTGGTTTTCGGGAGGTCCGGCACGTGTCGGCGGCGGCGCTGGGCCAGCGCTATTTTGCAGACAGGACGGATGGCCTCCGTCCGCCTCTTAACTCGGAGGAATTGTTAGTGGCGACCACTCGTTAGTGGGTTTCGATGAAAAACTGGCACGCGTAAGCCCTTCGTGATTGAGAATCTTATCCACGTTGATCACTATCAACACGCATCCCAGGGTGAGAGCCGAGTCAAAGAAGAAAGGGGGGTGAGATGTGCTGCTGTGGTCATTTCTCCCGTGCGGTGGTTGAGGACACGGTGCACGAAGGGTGAGAAGTGGTGCGGGGCTGTCGCGCTGGCCTGATTTGGTATCGCCCGGTGGCGCTGAAGGCAGATCCCGCCAAAATCGATTTTCCAGTTCCATGCTCCGGAAGGTTGCGGTTGCCTTGGTCTGATAACCGTCAAAAATTATTTTGACAGGTTACTTGACGGGGTTCATCGTTTGCCCCGCTATGAGAGCCATCATCATTAAAGAATTTGGCGGTCTGGACGGTTTGGTCATCGAACAGCTGCCGGATCCGAAGGCGGAAAAGGGGCAAGCGCTCATCGAGGTAAAGGCTTTTGGGATCAACCACGCCGAGACCCACATGCGCAAAGGAGAATGGGCGGAAGCGGCCAGGGTCAGCGGAATCGAGTGCGTGGGAATTGTCCGTGCCTGTCCGGGAGGTGAAATCCGCGAAGGGGCGAAGGTCGCCGCCTTCATGGGAGGACTTGGGCGCACAATCAATGGCAGCTATGCCGAATACACGGTTGCTCCCGTGACCAATATCATTCCCATCGAGACTGACCTTCCGTGGGAGGAATTTGCGGTGCTTCCAGAGTCCTATGCCACGGCCTGGACTTGTCTCCTCCGAAATCTCGAAATTAAAGCGGGTCAGACTTTGCTCATCCGCGGTGCCACTTCGGCTCTGGGCAGAGCGGCGCTCAATATTGCGGCTGATGTCGGTGCCAGAATCGTTGCCACTACTCGCAGCGAAGCTCGTTTCGGCGTTCTGCGGGAACTTGGTGCAGAGCGATGCGAGACGGAGGGTCCGGAACTTTCCAAAAGAATCGTGGAGCAGGGGAAGATCGACGCGGTTCTCGATCTTGTCGGCAACAGGACATTCCTGGACTCCATGGCAATCGTGCGCCGGGGCGGTCGAGTTTGTCTCGCAGGATGGCTGGGCGGGCTCGAGCCGATTAATAATTTCAATCCACTACTCCAGATGCCGAGCGGAGTGTATCTGACCTTCTTTGGCAGCTTCGTATTTGGCACTTCGAATTTCCCGGTTTCGGATATTCCCATGCAGGAGATGGCTGATAAAGCGGCCAGGGGAGTCTATAAGGCCAAGCCGGCGCGAGTATTCCGGTTTGAGGATATTCGCAAGGCGCACGAAGCGATGGAGACCAACCAGGCGAACGGGAAGATGGTTATGGTTGTTTAGATGTTTCACCTTCACTAAATAAAGACGCAACGGACTATCGACGCGGCTCTCCCACCACTCGACACAGGAGTGTCGCCGAAGAAGCATTACCCCACGGGAGTGGGGTAACGAGGGGGCGGAAGATGGTTGTGTTCGTTTAGCCTGGTCAGGCTTCCTTGACTCGCTTCCGATGCTCGGCCTGTTTGGCTCGATTGCCGCATACGGCCATGCTGCACCAGCGCCTCGCGCGTCGTCTTGTTTCGTCGAGAAACAGCAGCGTGCACGTCTTGCCTTCGCAATGCTTCACGTCGCGAAAATCGGATGAGCAGACAAATCTTGTCATCGCTTCGGCCACCGGTAGCAGTAGCGACTTCGCTGAGCTCCAGCGACGCTGCAAGGCGATCTCAACCGGATTCGAGTGATCGGGCAATTTTCCAGGCCCGGCCGGCACGAGCTTCCAAAACAGTTCGTCCAGTTCCAGGACTTCATTTAGCCGGCCAAGCTCGTCGAAAGCGGAGCGCGGCAACTTCCGTCCTTTGTGCGCCAGAATGAATCCTCTAAACCACTCTCTCAGATTTCGCGCTTGAACTGATGCGCTATCGAGTTCTTTCGCGGACAGCGACTTCCGAATCCGTTCCAGATCGGCGTCCGTTACCAGACCTGCTACTTGAAGCCAGGACAGATAATCCTCTCCATTACTGATCCAATCGACCACGTCATCCACTGGCGTCGCCGTCGAATTGAGAAAATCGAGACCCGCAGCGCCTGCGATGAATATCGGTGATGGCAGCGTTCCGGGCATTTTATCGCCCTCCTTCCTTCATTTGTGCTGACGCCCGTGAAAATATGAGTAACCTATTAAAATTACTTTGACGGGTTATTATTGCGGGCCTACCCTGACGAGCGGTCAAACTCACAACCATATTGAATTCTGTCATTGGCCATGAAAATCAGACACCACAAGATCGATGTCAACGGCATTGGGGTTTTCTACCGGGAAGCCGGTCCTGCTGACGCGCCAACACTTCTCTTGCTTCACGGATTTCCGAGCTCGGGGCACATGTTCCGGGATCTTATTCCGCTTCTTGCCGATCGATATCGCGTCATTGCTCCGGATCTCCCCGGCTTTGGACAGAGCGATCTGCCGGCCAGAGAGACTTTCACCTATTCGTTCGCCAATCTGGCCGAGGTGATCGGGAAGTTCACTGACGCGATCGGGCTCAAAAGATTCGCCATTTATATTTTTGACTACGGCGCGCCGACAGGGCTACGCGTGGCGCTGAAATATCCGGAACGGATCGCTGCGATCATCTCACAAAATGGCAATGCCTATGAGGAAGGATTGAGTGATGGTTGGAATCCCATCCGTGCGTACTGGCAGGAGAAATCCCAGGCGAACAGGGATGCGTTGCGGGCCTTTCTGAAACCGGAAGCCACATTCTTCCAGTACACACACGGTGTTGCCGATATTTCATCGGTTTCGCCTGATGGCCGCTCATTGGACGATTTCTATCTCGCTCGTCCCGGATCGGATGAGGCTCAACTCGACCTCTTCGGCGACTATGCAAGCAACGTCGCTCTCTACCCGAAATTCCAGGAATACTTCCGCCAGTACCAGCCGCCTTTCCTGGCCGTATGGGGAAAGAATGATCCCTTCTTCCTGCCTGCTGGCGCGGAAGCATACAAACGAGATCTAAAGAACGCGGAGGTGAAGTTCTTCGGCACTGGCCACTTTGCCCTTGAGACTCATTGTGATGAAATTGCCGGGGAGATCCGGCAGTTCCTCGGGGGCGTTTTCAAGTAAGAGGTCATCCTCGTGGCGGGCGGCCTTCCTTCCGCATTCACTTCCGGCGGGCCATCTTGGTAACTTCCATCATGATTGGACGGAGATGATGCACGGTGATGCCATGCCATAAGGTGCCCGACACAACAAAGTGTGCCTTGCCCAAGTCCTTCTCCGTGCCGTCGCCCTTCGATCCGCCGAGATCGACTTCAAAAACAAATGGCTGGATGAAGAATGGCGTTCATTGCGGGAGTTCATTAATCTGGCGATTCGTACCTGCCCAGACCTACCTATCGCACATGAACCAGCCCGAAACCTACTTCATTAAGCGCGCTGAAACTGAGCAAGGGCCGCTTACGATCGCGCAGGTCAATCGAATGAAACAGCGGCGGGAGATCACTGCAGATACTCCGTGCCGCGCTGCAAATGAATCGTCGTTCCGGCGGCTTGATGAAGTCCTGCCGCATCTCAAAGACCGGCCGTCTGCCGACCCGGAAAAAATGGCCAAACTCAAACAGGCAATGGTCACTTACGAAATCCGGGCGCTCACCGCAACAGCGTTCTGCACCGGTGCCCTGTTTTGGGCGCCATTGGGCATCGGTTCGATGACGGCATTAACAAGCTTCTGTTGCGGTGCGGCCTTGCTCTTCAAGCATCGTCAGCCAATCGGTATTGTGGCTATGCTTCTGGGTGGGTTCGGACTTTTTGTGCGCTTCTCCCATGTTCTTTCCCGCTGAACGGAACAAATGCTCATCAGGCAAGCCGGAGCCTGTTTACTGCTGTGACATCTTAAGTCAGAACAAAGAAAACACAGCCGCAGCGTCCGATCTGACGCTGCGGTGAGTTGCTTCCGGAAGCGCTGCTGCTCGGCCTCACTAGACGGAGGCCGCCCGACGGCGGCGACCGCTCATCAGGTAGACATCGGCACGGGTCTCGAGCAAGGGATCCGCCGAAGGCTCGATTCCATCTACCCGCGGAATGGGATCGAAGATGATGCGTTTCCCTTCGGGGTCGTCATTCGGCACAAGGTGAGTCAGTGTAATGGTTCCCAATGGGACCTGTCGGCGCTGAGCCGGCCAGTTTTCGGTCGCGTCATCCAGAACGTCGCCGTCTTCGGCGATTTGGACCCAGAGCTGCATTTTAATCGGCCCTTTAGCCAACCGCTCAGCCAGCTCTTCCATGAGGAAATTTGGCCCCTTCGCGGCGGCATCGGAGTCGGCGAGATGATCGTTTCCGGCCTCGGGCAGGATCCGATAGCGCACGTGACGAACGGTTCCCGCTGTATCGACAAATTGGAACGCGGTGACTGCGAAATAGGATTCGCGCGCGAAACTGCTTGGGATAGGTTTGGGTGCCTGGACGAAAGCCAGGGCTTTCGGGTGGCTGCCCAGGAATTGCTCGATCGGCGAAGGATGCGGGACATCCGGTCCGCTGGCGTGGATTGCTCCCAGGAGCGCGGCAAACTCCGCTCCGGTCCGCACCGGAAAGCCATCGGTCGAATGGGAGATGATATCGGTATGGACGTGGTCGCCGAGTTGAAAGCGAAACGCGAAACCGCGCGGTCCGGATATTTTGGGATCGTTATCCGGGATATTCGGGATGCCTGTGGAGTCCGAGAACCGGGCGATTATCTGAGTGGATGGCGCCTGAAAGTGCGGCGCACGAGATAGCCCGGCTGCCTCCGGAGTCGGCGTGAACATTCCGGCGACTAATTGGCCCTTCGCGTGGGCGGGACGATGTCCTGAATGGACGCCATTGACATCGTCAAATCGCTGGATGATTTCCTTCGCCAGGTTCAGGCGCTTTTCGTCAGTTGGAAGCGGCATATTTTGTCGGTTCTTGGTTGAAATGATTTGGCAGCAGAGAGCGGACTCAGGTGTCGCCCGGGAAGTTATTACGTATTTGGAACGCGAACTGAAAATGAAAATCCGGAGATTCCGGAGAATGATTTCCGGCCCCAACGAAATGTCCGCATGGCGCCTAAAATCAATCCGTGACGACTAAGGAACCGCCGGCTCTTTTCGTATTTCTGTTTTTGAGTAACCCCTGATAACACTTTTTCCATGCGCCACGCCATTTTCGCGTTTAAATCGGTCGCACGTATTGGCCGTTCCCTCCATCGGTCTTCGCCCTCGAAAGCACTGCTTTCGGTTTCACTATTTCTCGCCATCTGTTTCGCCTCTACGACAGTCACGTATGGGCAATTCTCGTCGACGCCAAAGCCATTGTTTGGCGCGAGTAGTAACGCGCTCCCGCCGTTGCGCGTGAAAGGCGGTCAATTCGTGGATTCCTCCGGCAAGCCGGTGCCCTTGCGTGGCGTTAATCTCGGCTCGTGGCTCCTGATGGAAAGCCACTTCTCCGGATTTGAATTCAGCGATGATCGCGGACTTTTCGATACACTCTCGCAGCGCCTGGGGAAAGCGGATGCCCAGCGTGTCATGGATGCGTGGCGTGAAAACTGGATTACGGCTGACGATTTCCGGCGAGTCCGCGAGCTTGGCTTCAATCATGTGCGCGTGCCCTTCGGCTATTGGTTGCTGGAAGATGACGCGGCGCCCGGCAAGTATCTCGCCACTGGTTGGGCGTGGCTCGATCGGGTGGTGGAGTGGTCGGAGAAAGCCGGCATCTATTGCGTGCTGGATTTGCACGGCGCGCCGGGTGGTCAGAGCGAGGCCGAGCACACGGGGCAAAAGGGGCGCAATGGGCTCTGGCGCGATCCGAAGATGATCAAGCGGGCGACGGAGTTATGGGAAGCCATTGCCCGCCGGTACAAGGGGCGCAGTTGCATTGCCGCTTTTGACTTGCTGAATGAGCCAATGGGAGCTCCGGGAAATGAGCCGATTCCGGCCGTGCAACTGGGTTTTGCCGAGGCGATCCATCGCGCGGATGCAAATCGGATCGTCATCATGGAGGACGGCTATCGCGGCTTGGATAAATTGCCGAAGCCGCCGGGTAAGTTCCGGGATTCTCTCGCGGTCAGCCTGCACGTTTATCCGACGATGCAAAAGGAAGGGTCGCCGGACCTGCATGAGGCTTTCTTCCGGGAGAAACCTGCGGTCTTCGAGCACGAACTCAAGCGCATCGAGGCACCGCTCTATGTCGGCGAATGGAGCATCATCCAGGAAAAGTCCGGTGGCGAAGCGATGATGCGGCGGTATGTCGATGAATTTGACCGTCGCGGCTGGTCGTGGGCGGTGTGGATTTACAAGCAAGCGAATCGCGATCCGGTGTATGGTTACTGGGGATTTTATCGGAACAACAAGGGGATCGACATGCCAAATGTGACGTCGGATACGACGGAGCAACTCATCGCCAAGATGAAGCAGTTCCGGACGGAGAACATGGAGTTGTATGCGCCGATGCAAAGGGCGGTGGCGCCTGCGCGATAGGGCGGGGTGCTGAGTGCGGACCAAGGATTTGGGAAACTTTCAACGTCCGGCGCTCGACGTCCAATTTTCAAAGATTGCGGATTCCGCGTCTTATAGAGAACCCATATTTGACCGGCCTGGTCCTGGTCAACGATGGAGGTGCTTCCTTGTTTGAAAGATTCCCCTCATCAAATCGAAAACAATAACATCATGAAAACCAACCTCATCATCAGTCATATCACTCGTAGCCTTCTCCTGGCGTTTTTTGTCCTGGGGATGACCGTAAAAGCTCAAGCAGGCCCAGGTCCGCACGAATCGTACTTGCCGGTCAAGAGCATGAAGGAAGCGAATCAGATCAAGGTGGGCGACCGCATTGCCGTCCGGTGCGGCAAATGCGGTGAAGTTACCACCATGCTGGCGGACAAGGACCGCAGTTATCTGCGCGGTTACCATTGCGAACACTGTCATACGAACTTCCAGTTGAAGTCCATCTCTACGCCTCACGGGTCGATCAGTACATTTATCTACGACGACGGCGCGGGCCACGAAGCGACGTTGCTGCGGGGAAAATAGGAAAGCATTCGAGAGGGACGCCGGGATCCGTCTGAGATGGATCCTGCGCGTTCCACGAAAGTCATTCCATTCAGGCGTCTTCGCCAGTTATCGTCTGAACCGTGCCAGTAATGAAAATTGTGAGTTTCCATCAGCCGCTGCCGATCACCGATCCGGCGAGTTTTCTTGATCTGACAACCGAGCGGCCTTGTCCCGGGCCTCGAGACTTGCTCATCGAAATGCGGGCGATTTCGGTCAATCCAGTTGACGCGAAGATTCGCGCCGGCGGCGGCCCTGGAAAACCAAACGGTGAGTTGCCAATTTTGGGTTGGGATGCCGCCGGGATCGTGAAGGAGGTCGGTACCGATGTGACTCTTTTTAAGGTCGGGGATGAAGTTTACTATGCCGGCTCGATCGATCGGCCTGGATCGTATGCCGAATTCCAGTGCGTGGACGAACGATTGGCCGGACGCAAACCAAAGGCAATCAGCTCTGCCGAAGCAGCAGCGCTGCCGCTGACGACGATCACGGCTTGGGAGACATTATTCGACCGGCTCCGCGTCGCAAAAAAGACCAAAGGTTCTTTGCTGATTCTCGGCGCGGCCGGAGGCGTCGGCTCGATTGCCATCCAGTTGGCAAAACAATTGACAGATCTCACCATCATCGCCACGGCATCGCGTCCAGAGACGCAGGCCTGGTGCCGGCGAATGGGGGCGGACCATGTGATCGATCACAGTCAGCCGATTGCTGGCCAGGTGAAGGCCATTGCACCGGGCGGAGTGAACCACGTCATGGCTCTTACGAAAACGGAAGATCACTTCGAGGAATTGATCGACGCGATGGCTCCGCAAAGCGCGATCGCATTGATCGAAAATCCGGGGCGTCCGCTCGAAATCACGAAACTGAAACCGAAAAGCATTTCGCTGCACTGGGAATTCATGTTCACGCGGTCACGTTACCAGACCCCGGACATGGGAGAACAAGGCCGATTGCTCAGCGAAGTGGCCGATCTCGTCGACGCGGGGCGCATTCAGACGACCATGCAGGTCCAACTCGGCAGGATCGATGCGAGTCACATGAAGCAGGCGCATTCGCTCGTCGAAAGCGGCAGGACGATCGGCAAAATCGTCCTTGCCGGATTTTAACTCGTCATAGGCCCGTCCGTTACGTCCACAAAGGCGGACGTTGCGTTTTCATTTCCGAACGCTCCGGCGTAACAAAATTGGAATTTATGTCATCCACCATCTCCCAACCCGAAGAATACGATCTCGTTGTCCTGGGCAGCGGCGAAGCAGGCAAATATATTGCCTGGACACTGGCGAAGCAGGGGCAACGGGCGATCGTGATTGAGCGGCGATACGTTGGCGGCTCGTGCCCGAATATTGCCTGCCTTCCGAGCAAGAATATCATCCACAGCGCAAAGGTGGCTTCTTACTTCGGACGGAGCGATGAATTCGGGATTCGGGCCGACCATTGGGCGATCGACATGACGGCGGTGCGCGAACGCAAACGCAAGATGGTGACGGGCTTGGTGGATATGCATCTCGATATTTACAAGAAGAGCGGAACGGAGCTGGCGATTGGATCGGGCCAGTTTGTCGGTCCCAGGACCATTGAGGTGACTTCCGATCAGGCGGCGCCAAGAGTGCTTCGCGGGAAGCGGGTGGTGATCAGCACCGGAAGCCGGGCAAAGCTCGATAACATTCCGGGGCTCAAGGAAGCGAATCCATTGACTCACATCGAAGCACTCGAGCTCGACCGGGTTCCGAAGCATGTTCTCGTTCTTGGTGGCGGGTACATCGGACTCGAGCTCTCCCAGGCGCTGCGCCGCTTCGGAAGCCGGGTGACGATTATCGATCGAAACGAGGCGCTGGCGCATCGTGAAGACGACGACATCAGCCAGGCTCTCCATGACTTATGCAAGGACGAGGGGATTGAAGTTGTGACCGGCGCACATGTCACTCGGGTCGAAGGGAAGTCTGGCGAAGGAGTAAAACTGCACGTGACGCGGAACGGGGCGGAAGTCGTTTTGGAGGGGACAGATCTCCTGGTGGCGAGCGGGCGTACTCCGAATACGCAGAACATTGGCCTGGATCTCGCCGGGGTGGAGACAACGGAACATGGATTTGTAAAAGTAAACGAACGCCTCGAAACCACAGCTCCGGATGTGTGGGCTGTGGGAGACTGTGCGGGCAGCCCGCACTTTACCCATATCGCATTTGATGATTTCCGGATCGTACGCGACAATCTCGCGGGCGGGCATCGAGTTACGACGGGGCGGCAGGTGCCTTTTTGTATGTTTACCGATCCCGAGTTTGCGCGGATCGGACTTAGCGAAAAGGAAGCCGAAGAGCAGGGAGTTGCCTATCGGCTCGCGAAAATTCCGATGATAGCGGTGCTCCGCACGCGGACATTGTCCGAGACGCGCGGGTTTTTGAAAGCGCTGGTCGATACGAAAAGTGACCGCATTCTCGGTTTTACCGCATTCGGTGTGGGAGCCGGTGAATTGCTGGCGGTAGTACAAGTAGCCATAGCCGGGGGAATGCCCTATACGGCGCTGCGTGACATGATTTTTACGCATCCTACGTTACCCGAAGGTCTGATTTCCTTGTTCTCCGCGGTGCCGGCGAATGCGCCAGCGTAGCTGGTTGCGTCTCTATAAACAAAAGGAGTTATTCAATGAAAATGCGATGGATCCCCGCAGGCATACTTTGTGTGCTTGCTGCAACAGTCTCGGCTCAGATGGCGATGGAGATGAGTCCAGCTGCCGCGAAATTTATGCAGGAAATGGACGCTGGGATGAAGAAGATGGACCGCGATATGACGGCTGCGCCGATGACTGGCGACGTCGATCACGACTTCGCTGCCATGATGGTCCCGCATCATCAAGGTGCGATCGATATGGCGAAAAGCGAACTGAGTTACGGGAAAGATCCCGTGATGCGGCGGCTGGCCCAGGAGATTCTCGCCGACCAACAATCGGAGATCGATTTGATGAATCTATGGTTGAAGAAACACGCTGCCCCGGAAGCTCCCGCTGCAAAAACCCGTCCATGAAAACGAATATTGTCATGTTCCTGTTGGCGGGCTCGATAGGGATGGCCGCGCCGGAGCCCGGAGATCGGGTTTATACTGCCGACCAGACATCGAATACCATTTCGGTCATCGATCCCTCGACGAACAAACTGCTCGGCTCCATTCATTTGGGGGACGATGTTCCGGCAGCGTTGAGCCCGCTTTACCGGGGCGAACTGCTCGTCCACGGCCTCGGGTTTTCGCCAGATCACAAAACCCTGGATGTCATTTCCATCGGCTCGAATTCCGTGACGCTGATCGATACGGAGACGAATACGATCAAGGGTAAGATCTACGTGGGCCGGTCGCCGCATGAAGGTTTCTTTCGTCCGGATGGCAAAGAGCTGTGGGTGGCGGTTCGCGGGGAAAACTACGTGAGTGTGATTGATCCCGTGCAACGGAAGGAAGTGCGCAGGATTGAAACCGCGAATGGGCCGGGGATGGTGCTTTTTCGGCCCGATGGCAAATATGCGTTTGTGCCTTCCAGTTTCACGCCGGAGATGGATGTGATCGATACCGGCACCTATGAAGTCGTTGCGCGAGTGCCGCAAGCCAGTCCTTTCTCGCCGAATCTCGCGGTCGATAACGATGAGGTGTGGTTTACGCTCAAAGACTCGGGCAAGACGCAAATCATGAGTGCAAAACCGCCCTTTCAAATACTCGCCACGCTCGAAACGGGGCCGATCACGAATCACGTCACGTTTGTCGACAATGAGGCGGGCCACTTTGCCTATGTGACCGTGGGCGGAAAAGATGAGGTGCTCGCCTTTACCCGCGATACGGGAGCCACCGCCAAGCTTGTCGCAACGATCCAGACGGGTGATCTCCCTCATGGGATCTGGGCCTCCAAAGATGGCGGCAGCGTGTATGTCGGCCTGGAAAATGGTGATACGGTGCAGGCGATCGATACAAAGACAAACCGAGTGACCGCCACCATCCCGGTGGGCCAATTGCCGCAAGCGCTCGTCTACGTGCCGCGCGCCACGACATCGGACCAAGGCACGGCCAATCTCAAACCGCTCGGGCCGGCGACGGAAGCCCAGCACATCGAAATGAAGCCGCCGGCGAATGCCCGCTCCGCGGCTCGTGCCAGCGTTTCCATCAATTCGCTTGGGTTGATCGACAATCTGCAAATTGCCGCCACCGGATTGGAACCGAAGAAAAAGTACCGACTCATGCTTGTCGGAGGTGCAGAACAGCAGGGGTTGGCCGTGCTGACAGCTGGAATCGGTGGAGCTGCAATTGCGCAAACGCTCGGTCCTTTGAAGCATATTGCCGCGGCATCCGAGAAGGCGCCCGTTCTGAAGCTGGAAGTCCGCGCGAACGAAGCCGGCGATGGAGATCTCGTGCTTGAACAGGCACCAGCCACCGGCAAATGATTAACTTCCGTCGACCATGCCAAATTCCACTGGGATTGTTTCCGTCAATAGCCCGCATACCGTTGAAGTCACCCTGACCCGGCTCAAGGCGGCGCTCGAGAGCAGGGGACTCACGCTATTTGCGCATATCGATCACGGTAACGGTGCGGCGCAGGTGGGTCTCCAGATGCAACCCGCGCATCTCTTGATCTTCGGCAGCCCGAAAGCCGGCACGCCATTGATGATCGCGAGCCCGCTGCTGGCCTTGGATCTTCCGCTCAAAGCCTTGGTTTGGGAAGATGCAAATGGCAATGTGCAGGTGAGTTATAATTCACCCGAGTTTCTGGCGGAACGGCATGCGATCCCACGTGAATTGCTGATGAATATCTCGGGCGTCGAAATGCTGGTGAGAGCGGCGTTGGAGTAAGTAACCTGCTCCACGTCTTTCTAGATAGTGTGTGGGTGAATCCGCGAGCTGCGCGATTTTGGAGCAACGGTGTTAAGCCTCGGGCGCAACACCGCTTTCGGAAGCGGGAAAGTCTGTGGGATGGTCAAGGCTGGTTCGTACGAATTGCACCGCGTTTGTTGGTTTAGGCGGGGCTTATGCGCGGCATAGAGCGGTGTGAAATGCGGTGTTGATCTGCCGACCGCCGCCGCACACACTTTCGCGATGCGCCTTTCCCTCCTCGCATTTGTGGTTCTGGCGATATGCAGCCTTAGGTGCGCGGCTGCGGGGTTGTTAGTGATTGCTCCGCGTGCATTTGCCCCGGCTCTGGTTGATTTTGTTGCCTTCAAGAAAACCCAGCTCAATACGGACCTCGTGCCGCTCGAGGAAATCCTTGGAGAGTCCGCGGGATATGATGACGCGGAAAAGCTGAAGCGGTTTCTCTATGCGAAATGGCGGAAGGGTGAACTGGCTTATGTGCTCCTCGTTGGAGGGGCCGACGTAATGCCAGTGCGGTACATGGTGCTTGATCGCGTCACTCCCGCAGCCTTCGATTACGCATTTTATCCAAGCGATCTCTACTATGCAGATTTGGCCAAAACGGACGGTTCATTTGAAAGCTGGAATGCGCAGCGTGAAGGTTTTCACGGTGGGTACTTTGGCGAGGTGCGCGGCGAGAAAAACAAGGGCGATGCGATCAATTTCGATGATATCGACTATCTGCCAGAGGTTGCCATGGGGCGCTGGCCGGTGAGTACGCCGGAACAAGCACGTGCGGTTGCCGCGAAGACGATTGTAGCCGAGCGGCAACGCGCCACGCGAAACAGCGGACGAAAAAACGCCGCACTGATCGCCACCACGGGGTGGGTGGACACACGAGGGCATTTCGACGGGTTGGAAGCGGTCTTGCATGGAGCATGGCAGATTGACCGCCGGTTGTTCGAGCGCGAGACGCCGGAGCACCCGAATCAAACCGCACTCGTCGAGCTATGGAACGGCGGCGAGGATCTCATTCTCCACGCCGGTCACGGTGGTCCGCGTGATTGGGAGCAGTGTTTCTCCACCGGTGCTTTGCCCAAGCTCAGTAATACGGAACGGCTCCCGGTGGTATTTTCCGCCGGCTGCAGTACCGCCTACTTCGCCGCGCTCGCGCCGTACGATGGCTATGAGGACGCCGCTGGAGCGGAGCACGCAGGCAGCGATCACGGAGAGGTCTTCACTGCGCCGCCACCACCTCCCGCGAATTATCAGCATGGAAAATACAGCAAAAGTGGTCTCGGCGTAGAGCTCCTGCGCATGCCGCAGGGCGGCGCAGCGGCCTACATCGGTTGCAATACAGGCAGTCAGCCGTGCGCCCTGACTCTCCAGCGTGGATTTGTCGAGGCTGCCGGGCAACCGCAGATCCGCCTTGGTGATGCCTGGAATGCCGCGATCCGCTATTATTACCCACACGAGCACTTGGGGGAATTGAAAGCCGATGCCGGCTGGTATCCGCCCTCGATCTTTTTCCAAGGCATGAAGTTCATGCTTTTTGGTGATCCGACGCTCGAACTTTGAATTGCGTGGCGAGAACTGGGGCGGGGAAAAGGGCCGAATCTCAGGGGGCGAAAATTTTTTCCACAAAATGTCGAAATGGCGTGGGGCTGCGCGTCATCGTTGTGAAGCCGGAAGATGTATGCGTTTTCCGGCGGCCACTCAAAGCATCCAACCTCTCTATGAAATACGCGCTCTTTGTTCAGCAAACTCAGGAAGCCTGCGACCGTCCCATTGACCCCGCACTACGGGCGGCGGGAATGGCCTATGGTGAAGCGTTGCGAGCGGCCGGGGTCATCGTTACCGCCGCCGGATTGCAACCGCCTCAGACGGCGACCATGGTTTCCGTGCGGGACGGAAAGCGGCAGGTGCACGATGGCCCATACGCCGAGACGAAGGAATTTCTCGGAGGCTTCGTGGTGATCGATGTGCCGGATCTCGATGCCGCGATCGAGTGGGCCGCGCGCCATCCCGCGGCGGCTCATTCCTCGGTCGAGGTGCGCCCTTTGATGGCGTATTCATAAGTTCGTACATGGAATCGCTGCGGGAAAGCTGACGCTTCTAAAATGAACGACTCCGCGGCGTATGTTGCGATCGAAGCTGCCGCACGCAATTCGTATGGCCAGCTCATCGCCTATCTTGCGGCTCGTTCAGGGGATGTCGCCGGCGCGGAGGATGCACTTAGTGACGCCTTTGTCGCCGCGCTGGAACGATGGCCTGTCGATGGCATCCCGGAAAAACCGGAGGCGTGGCTCTTACACGTCGCGAGGAATCGGGTGATCGACGCAAGCCGGCGACAGGTCCGGCACAATTCCGAGGATATCCTCCAGCAGCTTGCGGAGCAGGCGCAGGATGTCGCGGTGAGTCATGACCATTTTCCTGATGAACGGCTGAAGTTGCTTTTCGTCTGCGCGCATCCGGCCATCGACCCGGCGTCCCGCACGCCGCTTATGCTTCAGACCGTTCTGGGTATCGACGCGGCGCGCATCGCCTCGGCATTTCTTGTCTCTCCGGCAGCGATGAGCCAGCGCCTTGTGCGGGCGAAGACGAAGATTCGCGATGCCGGGATTCCGTTCCGCGTGCCGGATCCACCGGAATGGGAGGAGCGCGTTTCCTTTGTGCTCGACGCGATTTACTCAGCTTACACGACCGGTTGGGAAAGCCTGACAGATATCGGGTCACCGCATTCTGCGCTGGCGAGCGATGCGATTGCGATCGGGCGAACGCTCGTTCAGCTTATGCCTTCGGAGCCGGAGGCGCTTGGTTTGCTGGCGCTCATGCTGCACTGCGAGGCCCGGCGGGCGGCGCGTTATTCGAGCAGTGGCGAGTTCGTGCCGCTTGATCAGCAGGACCCCGAGCTTTGGTCGCATCCGCTGATCGAAGAAGCCGAGAAGCTTTTGCATGCTGCAGTAGTGTTCAAGCGAATGGGGCGTTACCAATTGGAAGCGGCCATCCAGTCTGTGCACGCCAGTCGTGCCTGCAAGGGACACATCGATTGGCCCGAGATTCTCATCCTTTACGAGGGATTAATCCACATCGCTCCGGGCATCGGTTCGCTCGTCGGGAAGGCCGTGGCACTGGCGCAAACGGGTCAGCCCGGCTCCGGGCTGGCTGTGTTGGATGAGATATCCGGCAATCGGGTTTCCGACTATCAGCCCTATTGGGCCGCGCGGGCGCACTTGCTGCGAATGCTGAATCGGGAGGATGAAGCACAGGAATCCTTCATGCGTGCCGCTGGCCTTACGGACGATCCCGCACTGCGTGAATACCTTTTTCGGCGCGCTGCCGAAGAAAATCGACAGAACACTTAACAAGATATGAAACAACAGAAGACGATACTGATCATCTACTGGTTATGTACGGGACTCATGATGAGCCTGATGCTATCTTCGGCGATTGTGGAAATCATGTCGCCGCGTTCGCGGTCGAAGGCATGAGGCAATTGGGTTATCCGCCGTACATGATGTATATCCTCGGCGTGGCGAAGCTGATCGGTGTTGCGGTGATCCTGTTCGGACGCCGTTCGACGATCGTGGAATGGGCTTATGCCGGATTCACGATTGATTTCCTCGGCGCATCCGCCTCGCACGCGCTTTCCGGTGATCCGGTCGGGAACGTGATTTATCCGCTCGTTTGCCTGGCGATTCTTCTCTCGTCCTACTGGCTTGGCAAAAGGCTGCAGAAACTACAGCCAGGCAGCTTGCCGCAGATGGAAGCTGCCATTCTGGCGAATCCAGTTTCCTAACGATAGAGCGTCTACCGCTCAACAAACGCCCGCAATCGAGCCAGGGCATCGTCCCACTGCGCGGAAATGTGATCGAGACATTGCTTTGCCTGATCGAGCGGTTTCGGTTCGAGTTCCCAGATCCTCTCCCGGCCGTGCCGGCGATCACGCACGAGCCCGACTTGCGCAAGCGCTTTCAGGTGTTTGGTGATCGCCTGGCGGGTCATCCCTCCGTTCTCGCTGAGGCGCGTGATTGATAGGGGGCCATCGACACACAGACGCGACACAAGCCGGAGGCGGGTGGAATCGCCGAGAGCGGCGAATACCGGCGCGGCATCGACGAGCGCGAAATCTGACTGGTTAGATGCGCGTGACATGTGCCTGGATATTCAGCATTTGTTCGTCCCAGCCGCCGCTGTTCATGCGAAAGGCCTCGTCTTTTCGTCCGGGCGGAAGTTGATCGAAACCCGATTCCTCGACGGTCAGCCGCGTCTCACTGCCGGCATCTTCGAGCCGAAACTCCACCAGGGTGGTTGGCTCGGAGGAATAGTCGACCGTCGGGTCGACCGCATAGGGGTGCCAACGATAGGCGAAGTACCGCTCCGGTTCGATCTTTTCGACGAACAGATCGAAGCTCAGATGCTCGTAGCCGGGATAAGTGATGCGCCCGTGGATCGGGGCGCCTTCCACGAACGGCCCTTCAAGTTTCATCCGGAACCACGTGCCGAATTCCTCGGCGTCTGCGATGGCCTTCCAAACACGGGAACGGGGGGCACGGAGAGTGATGGTCTTTGTGATGCGGTCGGTATTTGACATAATGGGCAACCTTTCGGTTGCGTATCTCGCGCGTATCATCTGGATATGCAACTGAAAAGTTGCGTATCTGTTCGGCGGTGAGGGGATTTCCGGTAAGAAGTCCGGAGTGAAGCCCATTTCTGCTCTCTCCGCACCGAATCGATCGCGCCCAAAAAACACGGAAAAGAAGTGGAGCCGTGCGGCGATTCGGCATATATCCCCACCTCCCGTGAGGCTCCACCCCGATTCCTCATCTTTTTCGCGTCTGTTTCTCACTGTTTGCGGTGAGGGATCCATCGCGCACACCTGCATTCTTTCCGTATCCCGCTGACATGTCCGCTGAAGCCGTCGCCGAAGAGCAGATCATTCGACCTCGAAAGGGGTTAGTCGAACTTCAACTGGGAGAACTCTGGCGGTATCGCGAACTCTTCGGCTTTCTCGCCTGGCGGGACATTCTCATCCGCTACAAGCAGACGTATCTGGGCGTGGCCTGGGCGATCCTGCAGCCGGTTTTGACCGTAGCCGTCTTCACGGTTGTCTTTGGGCGCTTCGCCAAGATGCCGAGCAATGGCGCGCCGTACGAAATCCTGGTCCTGGCCGGCCTGCTCCCGTGGCAATTCTTCCAAAATGCGATTACCGAGAGCAGCAGCTCGCTCGTCGTTTCGGCGCGCATCATTTCGAAGGTCTACTTTCCGCGTCTTATCATCCCGCTCAGCGCGGTGGTAAGTGGGCTGCTGGATGCGGTGATCAGCGTCGGGCTTCTGCTCGTGCTGATGCCCATTTACAAGACGCCGTACCGTCCGCAGCTTCTCCTGCTCCCGGTCTTCTTCGGCCTCGCGTTTCTCGCGGCCTGCGCGGCGGGCATCTGGTTCAGTGCGTTAAATGTGAGGTATCGCGATGTGCGCTACATCGTGCCTTTCATCGCCCGGCTCGGGATGTATGTCTCGCCTGTCGGTTATCTATGGCACAACCGCTCCATGCCGGAGTTCTGGAGGTTCCTCTTCGGCATGAACCCGATCGCCGGCGTCATCGATGGCTTCCGGTGGTGCATCCTGAGCCAGAATGAAGGCATCTATTGGCCAGGATTCATCGCAGGCAATCTCCTCACTGTGCTCCTGATTTTTGGCGGTCTTTTCTACTTCCGAAATACGGAGAGAACCTTTGCGGATCTGGTCTGATGAAGAGCGCTTCTCCCAATAGCTACGCCATTTCCGTCCGCGGAGTGGGAAAGAAATTCCATCTCGGCGGCGGCGCCGCGCACGACACGCTCCGTGATCAGCTCACGGCGATGCTGAAGGGACGCGGCGGGAGGAAATCGAATGATTTCTGGGCGCTGCAGGATGTGTCCTTCGATGTGCCGCCTGGGCAGGCCGTGGGAATCGTCGGACGCAATGGCGCCGGCAAATCGACCCTGCTCAAAATCATGAGCCGCATCAGCGATCCGACGGATGGCGAAATCCGCGTGCGTGGGCGCATGTCGAGTCTGCTCGAGGTCGGCACCGGGTTTCATCCGGAACTGAGCGGACGGGAAAATATTTACCTGAACGGCGCAATCCTCGGGATGCGTCACGCGGAGATCCGCAAGAAATTCGATGCCATCGTGGCCTTTGCGGAGGTCGAGAGTTTCCTCGATACCCCGGTGAAGCGTTACTCCAGCGGCATGTATGTGCGCCTCGCCTTTGCCGTGGCGGCGCATCTTGATTCCGAAATCCTCATCGTGGACGAAGTGCTCGCGGTGGGAGACGGCGCATTCCAGGCGAAATGCCTGCAGAAGATGGATGAAGCGACGAGCCGCGCCGGGCGTACGGTTCTCTTTGTGAGCCATAACCTGGCGGCGGTGCAGCGCCTCTGCACGCGGGGCATTTATCTGGAGAATGGCAAACTGCGCGCGGATGGTCCGATGTCGACCGTGCTGGAGTCGTATCAGCGGGCGCTTGATTCCACGAGCGTTGCGCCGGACGGCTCTTCGCAGAATGCCTTGAAGCCGGGGGAAGCCCGCTTTGTTTCCTGGGAACTGATCGGGGCCAAAGGCGAGGAGAAGCATTCCTGCCCGACTGCGTCGCTCTGTGAATTCCGCATTCGCCTCCGGTCGCGCGCCGATCTCAAGGACGCCACGCTGGGCTTTGTCCTTTGGAATGGGCAGAGCGAAATCGTGGTGGCGGGGAATACGGTGTCGAACCATATGCCGCTGCTCGAGATTGGCGAAGGGGATTATGAAATCATCGTGCGCGTCCGCCTGCCTGTTCGGGCCGGGCTGTATCAGCTCGATGTCAGCCTGAATAGCAAGACCCACGGGCAGATCGAACGCGGCTTTATGGAGCCGAAGCTGAATATCCTGCCGCCGGAAACCACGCTTCCCGAGAAGTGGCAGGGCCTGCTGACCGAACCACTGGAATTTGACATCCAACCCGCCACACCATGAGCCTGGCTGCGATCAAGAAGAATCTCTCCCCGGAATTCAAGGAGCGCTGCCGCTGGACTTGGTATCGCGTGCGTCACGTCGTGATGCCGCCGCGCAAGCCCGAGAATCCCGAAGGGAGAGTGTATGTGCACCTCGGGTGCGGTTGGATCCAGGATGAGCGTTTTATCAATGTGGATGCGCGCCCGTGGCCGCATGTCCACCATGTCAGCGCGGTGGAGCGGTTGCCGATGTTTGCCGATCGCTCCGCGGATCTTATCTATGTCTGCCATTGCCTGGAGCACATCAGCTTTCTCGATGTCCCGACGGTGCTCGTGGAATGGAAACGGGTGCTGAAACCCGGCGGCTGGCTGCGAATCTCCGTGCCGGATTTTGATAACATCCTGGCCATCTACGAAGATAACGATCGGAAGATCGAATCGATCGAGTTGACCCTGATGGGTGGGCAAACATACGAGTTTAATTTCCACAAATCACTCTTCAATGCAGCGCGGCTCACTTCATTGCTCGAGCAGGCCGGCTACACAGAAGTGCGCCGCTGGGAACATGGCACGGACGAGTTTGCAAAGTTCCCGGATTGGTCGGGCAAGTGCGTCGTCGTGGGAGAGAAGCGCTATCCGATCAGTTTGAACCTGGAAGCGCGGTGTCCGGAATCGGCCTAAGTTACCGGCAGCATTTCTCGAAAAACTCGACGTTCCGCTGAATCCACGGGCTTTTGTCGAATCGGCGGACGGTGGATTCGCGCGCGGCGGCCCCCAGGCGCTGGCATAGCGCTTCGTCATCGAGCAACGTCGAAAGAGCCGTTGCCAGTTCGCCGGGCTTTGCCGGATCGCAGAGGAGACCGGTCTCGCCATCCGCGATGACTTCCGGTCCGGGACCGCGACGGGTATAAATGACCGCCTTGCCCACGGCCATGGCTTCCACGGGCGCGATGCCGAAAGTCTCGATATGAGATGGATAGCAGCAAACCTGCGCACGCCGCAGCCAGGTGCGCACTTCCTCACGTGGCAGACGCCCGGGGAACTGCACGCGGGAGCGCAATTCCGGGCGAATGCGGTCTTTCAGAGCATCGAGAAAGGGACGCTCCGCCGGGCGCTCCTTATCGGCGCCAATCGCGACGAGGCGCGTATCCGGGCGTGTGGGAAAGACGTCGTTGATAGCATCGACGAGCTCCTCGATTCCCTTGCGCCGATTGATCATATTCACGAAGACGACAAGGCCTTTCTCAGTGGCGACCGCAGGGTCGGGACTGAAGAATTCGGTATCGACACTGTTATAAATTGTCGTGCATGCACGCTGACTTATCCCGGACAGTTCCAGCGTGCGCGTGGCGGCGTATTGCGAGACTGCCGCCAAGTGTGTGGCGCGGCGCAGACCGGCGATTTCGAGCGGCACATCGTAAGTCGCCGGGGGCCGTTGGAGTTCGGCATCATAGAGCAGATTCGAACCGTGCATGCGAACGACCAGAGGGACGTCGACACCTGCCCCGCCTGACAGCCAGCCATTGTAATCGCTGCTTTCGATGAGCGAAAATGGAGTCGTCACGTGGATCCGCCGGACCCAGCGCCGCACGCGCCAGCGTTCGAACCATTGCCGCAGCCGGTACGGCCAGCGAGTCGGAGCGAAGGGGATGCGGACGACGCGGACGCCATGGACCATTTCATCCTGAACGCCATCCAAAATCATTCGCGGATGGCAGCTCACGACCGTGGCGCGATGGCCGGCTTCCACCAAGCCTTCGCAGAGATTGCGGTAGACCGATCCGGCGCCGCCATGCGGCCCGGGAGGATATTCTTCACTGACGATTCCGACGTGGAGCGGCCTCATGCCTTGTGTGTGCGAAACCACTCCGGTGGCCGACCGGTCACGAAGGTGCGCCAGGCCAGGCCGAGGATCGCTTTGCGTGGCGATACGAGCGGCAGCAGCCCAAGATTGCCGAGAAAGGTTGAAGTGGCGGCCTTTCGCCGATGTAGGGCAAGTTGCGAGTAAATGGTATCGAGAAGCACGTCGGCCTCATTTTCCCGCAGCCACCGTTGTGCCTGCGCGCGTTCATGCGCGGATAGGGCGGGGGCGTGTTTCGCAAAGACCTGTCGGTCCTCGCGGGTGAAGCGATCGCGAATGCCGTACGACTTACTCTCCGCGTGCAATTGGAAATGGGAGATGGGCTTCGGCAGAAGCACGGGTTGCTCGCCGGCGAGGAGCATGCGCAGGCACAGTTCGTGATCGAAGCTGCAGTGGAGATTGGGATCGAGCGGTCCCGCCTGGCGCACGAGCGACGCGCGCCAAAACATTCCGGGTTGATGAAACGAGTAGTTGTGGCGCCCGAGGCAATCCGCCGCGGTCATCTGCCGGGGGCGATAGTGTTTGACCACTGCTCCAGTGGGGCCGGTATTCAGGACTTCGCCGTGTACCCAATTGCAGGCGGGATTCTCGACAAAAGCGCGTGCCACGGCTTGAAAGGCGCCGGGGACATACCAGTCGTCGCTATTGATCCAGGCAAAGATTTCGCCGGTGGCCCGTGACCACCCTTTGTTGATCGCGTCGGCCTGCCCTTTGTCGCGCTCGCTCACCCAGCCAGTCAGCCATGGGTCGTATTTCTTGAGGACGTCCACCGTCTCGTCGGTGCTGCCGGCATCCATGACGAAGTACTCGAGATTTGGATACCCCTGCATGAGCACCGAGCGGATGGTGCGCTCGATAAAGCGTCCCTGGCCGTAGCTCGGGGTGACGATCGAGATCTTGGGATAAACAGGCAGGGAGTCCGAAGTTCCGGGCGCGGCTTCGTACGGCCAGCCGGAGAGATGATCCGGCGGCGGTGGGAGCGGAAGAGAGGACGGCATGCTGCGAAAAAGGGAATCGCTCGAAAGGAAACGGACTGCGTGGGTGGTGAAAGCCGCGGCAGGCACACGCCGTAGCGACTTGGCGGGCGCGAACTTAGGCAGCGAAAGGTAGCTCCTCAAGCGCGAATCGCTGGCTGGCGGAAGGTATGGGATAAGCCGCGCCGAATATCAAAATCCGGCCCAAACGAGGATTGCGTGCTTTTTCCGCTGGAACTCATGGGCGTGCTGTGGATCGTGATGCAGTCCCGATGTCCACACCCCACGTGCCGATCTTCGGCCTATTCTAAATCATGGCGGAAACGCGTCTTATTGCCGCTGTCTTCTGTGCCGAAAGCTACAATGCACTGGCCGTCATTCGCGCCTTGGGCCGCAATGGCGTGCCCGTGATGGCGATTGGCACAGATGAAGACTCCATTTCATTTCGTTCCCGATACGCCACCGAATGCCTGCGTCATCCCAATCCGACCGATGAAGATGCATTCGTGGCTTTTGCCATCGAGCTTTCGCGCCGGCTGGCGGTGGAAGGCCGGCGGGCCGTGGCGTTTCCCTCGAGTGATCGGGTAATCCGGCTCCTTTCCCTGCATCGGGACGAGATCGAAGGCGGACTCGAGCTCTATTTGCCAAGCCGCGAAACCGTGACGGATTGCCTCGATAAGCTTGCCCAATACCGGCTTTGCGAACAGATCGGCGTCCCGTTTCCCCGGACCTATACCAATGGCAGTGAAGCAGCACTCCTCACGGATCTCGCGGATGGCCGGCTTCTCTTGCCCGTTATCTTCAAGGCACGTACGCCGCTGGCCAGCGAAGCGCTCAATCGTCAATTTCGCCGGGTGCTTTTGAGCGACCGCGACCAGGTGGAAGCGCAGATCAAGGCAGCACGAGAACATGATGTGCAGTACGTCGTTCAGGAGTTTCTCCCCGGAGGCGATGACCAGCTCTATACCCTCGGCGCCACCATGGATCGCTCCGGAGCGATGCTCGCTCATTTCACCGGACGGAAGCTGCGGCAAATGCCGCCGCGTTTCGGCATCTGCCGCGTTGGCGAAACGGTGAGCGCTCCAAAGATCGTGGAGCATGGCGAGAAGCTTTTGCGTGCGCTCGGCTTTTGCGGGATCGCGCAGGTGGAATTCAAATTCGACGCCCGCGACGGCCAGTACAAGCTCATGGAGGTGAACCCGCGGAGCTGGTCCTGGATCGGGCTGCCCATGGCGCTGGGCTGCGATCTGGCGGGGGCGATGTTTGCCGCCGCGACGGGACAAAAGCCGCCGCCGGGGCCTGCGGAGCTGGAATGGGGACTTTGGATCTCGCTGACGCACGATTTCGATTTCTCCATCGGCTATCGGGACGGCCTCCCCTGGACGAACCTGTTTCAGGGGCATACCCGGGTTGTGGAGGCCTTCATGGCCACCGATGACCCGATGCCGGGCCTGGCGCATTTCGCACGGTTTGGCCGGGAATTGCTCGGCCGGGTTTTTCATCGCCTCCGGTAAGGCTGCGGCGGCATACTTTTCTTTTCCATGAATCCCCTGCATCTACCCCACAGGACCGAAAAACCCCGCCAATATGGCCTCACGGCCATTACCGACTTGGGACTTACTGTTCCCGAGTTGCGCAATGTGCTGGAAACCTATGCGCCATTTCTGGACATCGCGAAGTTCGGAATTGGCTCCGCCTACCTCACCCCGCGGATCGATGAAAAGATCGCGCTCTACCGCGAGCATGGGGTTATTCCTTACTTTGGCGGCACGCTCTTCGAGAAGTTCTATCAGCAGAAGAAGGTCACCGCGTATTTGAAATACCTTCGCGCTCATAAGATCGAGTGGATCGAGATCTCGAATGGCACGATCGAACTCCCGCTCGAAAAGCGCGCGAAACTGATTAAGGAAATCTGTGGCGAGTTTAAAGTGATCACCGAAGTGGGCTGCAAGGATGCGCATTTTGTCATGCCGCCGTCTCAGTGGATCGAAGAACTTTCGACGGCACTCGAATCCGGATCGAGCTATGTGATCACAGAAGGACGTGATTCCGCGACGGCGGGCATCTTCCGCGAAAGCGGTGAAATTCGAGAAGGTTTGCTTAGCGATATTCTCAAGTCGATCGATCCGAAGCGGACTATTTTCGAAGCGCCGACGCCGAAGACGCAGATGTTCTTCATCAATCTGATCGGCGCGAACGTGAACCTGGGTAACGTCGCGGCGAAGGATCTCCTGATCCTCGAGTCGCAGCGTCAGAGCCTGCGGTACGAAACCTTTTTCAACAAAAAGGAGTGAAGCTCGTTCTCGTCCGCCACTTAGCCACCGCCTGGAACCGCGAAGGAAGACTGCAAGGACGCCGGGATATTCCGGTGGAACCGGTTGCGGAATCGGCATTGCCGGTGTTGCGCGAAAGGGCTGAATCGATCGCGCAATATGGCCCCTTCGACCACGTCATGTGCAGCACACTGCAGCGGACCCGCCAGACGGCGGAGCTATTTGGATATCCCGAGGCGGAGCTGGATCCCTTGCTCGATGAGCTGAACTTCGGCCCGTGGGAAGGTGCGCCACGAAGTGAATTTATCGCGCTCCATGGTGAGGCATGGCTGCATGCACCGGAAACGCTTGCATTAGGAGAAACGGTTACGTCATTGGCAGAGCGCATCCTGGCTTTTGTAAATAAACGCCGTGAACTAAGAGCGGTGCTCGTGTTTGGTCACGGCGCATGGATCCGTGCGGCGCGGGCCTTGCATGAGACAGGCAAGGTCACAACGATGAATCTACGGGATGTCGGGAATAGTGAAGTGATCGTGCTCGAGTACGACAAGCGGAGCGCGGACTAACATTGCGGCGCCTGTGAAATCGCAGCTTCGCTCCCTGGCACAAACGATTGCGGCGGCAGTCCTGCGCCCTGTTTATGGGGGCTTGGGATGCATTGTGTGCCTGCATCGGGTTTTGCCCGATGCAGAGCGTTCGTTTCTGCCGGAGAATCGCGCGCTGGAATTGACCGATGCCGGTTTGCGCGAGCTTCTCGCGTGGGTGCGAAAGCGGGGGCTGGATGCGATTTGCCTCAATGAAGTGTCGGGGCGGCTTGAACGGCCTGGAAAGCGCAGATTTGTCGTCTTTACGTTCGATGACGGCTATCGCGACAACCTCACGCATGCCCTTCCGATCTTTCGCGAGTTTGGCGTTCCTTTCGCGGTGAATATCACGACCGGCTTTATAAGTCGGTCGGAACCGGTCTGGTGGTATGTGATCGAGCGAGTGCTTGCAGCGCGGCAGTCAGCGGAGTTTCAAGCCTGTGGAGAAAAATGGAACTTTGCCTGGAGTGTGGATGTACAGGGCAGGGACACGATGCTGCAAATACTGGCCCGTAAGATCCGAGCCTTTGGTCCGGCCGCACGGAATGAGTTTGTGCAAGCGATGTGCGCGGTGGCGGATGTCGATGCGAAGCAGGTTGGCGAAGAATTGATCCTGAGTTGGAACGAAGCGAAAAAGCTCGCGGATGACCCGCTGGTAACGATTGGTGCGCATACCGTGACTCATTGTCAGCTTAGTGCGCTGACTCAGGAGGAGGTCCGGCGGGAGTTGGCCGAATCACGACGTGTACTGGAAACTGAGCTTGGGCGCAGCGTGAATCATCTCGCTTATCCGTTCGGCGGGAAAAGTGCTGCTGGCCCGCGAGAATATGAAATCGCGAAGGAATGCGGCTATGGGACCGCAGTGACGACTTGCTGCGCCAATCTTTTCAGAGAGCACGAGAGGCATCTCTGTTCACTACCAAGGATTGGGGTGGGAGGCGGATACCCACCAGTATCACGGTTCCGCAATATGGAGAGCGGATTGATTCCGGCCGTGGAGAACCGGCTTAAACGATTCCCGTAGATTTCGGCTCAGTCCTTGCGAGCAGAGAATTGCTGGCGAAGGGCGCGGAGCAGGAGGAGTCGCTTGATGTTGCGGTCGGTATCGAAGAACGCGATCGCGATCGAAAATATAACGACAGCTAGCATGAAGGAGAAAATGAGTGTCAAATGAAGGCCTGACTTTTCGCCTTCGACGAGCAACGCGAGCCATTTCGGCATGTCTGACGATGGATTATGACTCCAAGTCCGAGTGGACTCGTACATCCAAATCGAAAGAGCGATCAGAAATAAGATAAAGAAAATCAATCCTACCCAAATCCGATACCGGAATCTTTTCAGCCGGAGAATCAACGCGTCGCAGCGTTCTTCATCCATTAGCGAATCGACAAAACGAGCATCGAGTGTTTCGAATCTTTTGTATATCATGACGGCAAGTGGTGATTACTCGATTCTCGTCCTCGTAGCTGAATTTTCTTGTGCCGCTTTAGCTGGGTTTTCAAAGGCGTGAACCTGCTTCTCCAGAATTTCGACCAGCGCGTCGATACGTCTATTCGTTCTCATTAGGGTGCCCTGGATGATGGCGGTGATTAGAACCACGAAGTAAAGGTTGAGACTTGGCAGCAGAGGAGCAGCTTTCATCAGGCTTAGCGCCGCAATGATGGTGAAGATGCATATGGTCTGGATGACCCCGGTGCGCTCGATCCAACCAGGGGTAGCCCGCAGATTGCGGATCAACTCCGCCCGATGGCGGCTTTCCAGCAGTTCGCATTGAGCTACTGCATCAAGTTGTTGTGGGGTGAGCTTTTGCAGATCTTCTGGGGATAGGGTAGCCATACGTACAAAACGCACGCAATGTAGCCATCTCCAACCCGCCGTCCAAGCAGATCCGCCGCGTTGCTACACCTGATCCAACGGAGCATTCGCATCGCCGAACTTTCCGGGATGCAAATTCATCTTGTCCATCATCGAGAGATAAAGCCGGCACATCTGACGATCGGGTTTGCCTGCGTAGTCAATGATACGCCCGCCTTTGATCCGGCCGCCGCCTCCTCCCAACAGAATGGCCGGCAGTTGATCATTGTTATGATTTCCCGTCATCATGCTGGAGCAGAAGAGCAGCATGGTATTGTCGAGCAGCGTCCGTGGCCCTTCCTGGATGCTATTGAGCTTGCGCGTGATGTAGGCGACCTGTTCGAGAAAGAATTGATTTACCTTCAGCCAATCCGCCGTATCGGAGTGCGAGAGGAGATGATGGATCATGTAGTCCACGCCCAGGTTCGGAAAGCGCAACGATGAATGGTCGTTGTTCAGCTTGAGCGTGGTGATGCGCGTCGTGTCGGTCTGAAAACCGAGCACGAGCAGATCGGACATGAGCCGCATGTGTTCGCCGATATCTTGGGGAATGCCGTCTGCCGGGCGCGGGATGTTCGGCTTTTCGAGGGTGGGACGCCAGCCCTGAAGTTCGCCCTTCCTGCCGGCGTTTTCGATGCGTTGCTCCACATCGCGGACGGAGTCGAGATATTCGTCGAGCTTGCGTTGATCGGAGGTGCTGATCTGGCGGCGGAGGTCTTTCGCATCTGAAAGCACCGCATCGAGCACACTCTGATCGCCACGGCTCGCTTCATCCTTGAAGAGGCGGTCGAAAGCCAGGGCCGGATAAATCTCAAGCGGTGTCGGTGTGGTCGGCGAGCTCCACGAGATATGCGAGCTGTAGAGCATTGAGTAGTTCTTGTGCACCGACGGATTCGACTTTTCGCAGCCGAGCACGAGGCTCGGAACCTTGGTGGAGTTACCGTAAGTCTGGGCGAGGAACTGATCCACGCTGGTCCCGGATCGGATCTCGCCGCCGGAGGCGAGCGGTGCGCCGGAAAGCAGATTGCCCGTCTGGGAACTGTGGATATTTCCCTTCGTCGCCTCGACGTTATAGAGGCCGCGGATGAAGAGCATTTTTTCGCGAAAATCGGCAAGCGGAGCGAGCACCTTGCCCAGATCCATATCTTTGCCTTCACCTTTGGCCCACCACTCCTTGCTGTGGAAACCATTGCCTGCGAAGAGAACTGCCAGGCGAACCGGGGCTTCGCTGGAGGACTGATTACCGCGAGGCTCGTCGCCCCAGACGCGCAGCGATTCCAGCCAGGGCAGCGCCATGGTGACACCCACGCCCCGAAGAAACGCACGACGCGAAAACTGATGAGCATTCATAGTGGAGGAAGGGGATCTGAGGTTCTATTCTTCGAGTGGCGCGTCATGCCCGCGGATCTCGCGGAACTGGTGGCTTTGCACGATCATTTCGATGGCCGTTCCTATATGACAATCGGTTTTCGCCAGATTTATCTGGATCTCTTTCAGGAGCGGCTCGTCGGAGAGCTGAACAGAGCGTCCGAGCGAATAGCCGAGGAGCTTGCGGCAGAACTGATGCAGGAAGACATCGCGCCGTTGATTCATGAGATAATCGCGGAGGCCGTCGAGCCCGTGCAACTGTGTACCGTCTTTCACCGTGGCTACGGTATCCAGCGGGCGTTTTCCCGCATCCCGCTCGCGGAAACGGCCGATGGCGTCGAAGTTTTCCAGGACGAAGCCAAAGGCGTCGAAACGCGCATGACAGCCGGAGCAACGTTCATCGGACGTGTGTCTCTGCGTGAGTTGACGCACCGTAAGATCCTGCGTTGCCTCATCCTCGGGTAGACGTGGCACGTCCTTGGGCGGCTTTGGCAGCTTTTCCCCGAGCAGCGTTTCCACAATCCAGCTTCCGCGCAGGATGGGGCTGGTCCGCGATGCGCCAGATTGCTTCGAAAGAGTCGTGGCCTGGGTAAGAATTCCACCGCGCGAATATTTTCTGACTCCCGCGACAAGCCGCCATTCCGAACCACTGACTCCGGGGATGCCATAGTGTGTGGCCATTGCCTCGTTCAAGTAAGTGTAGTCGGCGCCAAGCAGATCGAGAATGGATCGGTCGTTTTGGAAGAAATCGGTGAAGAACCGGATCGACTCCTCGTACATATCGCCGCGCAGAGCGGTGAAGGCGGGAAACTCCTTCTCGCTCTTTTCATTCGATTCATCGAAGTCATGGATATGCAGCCACGCACAACCAAACTCCGTTGCCATCCGCCGCATATGCGGATCGCGTAGCATTCGGCGTGTTTGCGCAAGAAGGACCCTATTCGTGTGCAATGTGCCGGAAGCCGCCGCTGCGCGCAGCTCATCGTCCGGTGCAGACGACCACAGAAAATAACTCAACCGATTGGCGAGTTCCCAATCATTGACCGGCGCCTGACCGGTCCCGGGACCGGGTTTCTCCGCGTGATACAAAAACGCGGGCGCGACGAGCACACGTGCGAGGACTAGTCGGATCGCATCTTCATGGGGCAGTTCCTGGGCGCGAAGCTTTGCATAAAGGCCGCGTAATTCTGCTTTCTCAACGTCTGCGAGCGGCCGGCGATAGGCGCCTTCCGCAAAGCGCAGTGCGGCATCAAGATGCCGTGGCTCGGTATCCAGCAAACGCTGTCGAAACTCGGCGGCGTGTTGCTTGATCGGCTCGCGCATCGGGATGAAAACCTTGGGATCGCCATCCTGTGTGGCAAATTGCCAGATCTGCTCGAACGCATCGACCATCGTAAGCGCATCGTGGCTGACATAGTGAAGTTCATCCCAAAGCCGATCGAGTTCCGCCTTCTGTTTCTCGTCGAGCATGAGTCGCATGAGTTGATCATCTTCCCGATAGTGAAGAATCAGGGTAATGACCTCGTCGACCGGGACGATTTTGGCATAACAAAGAGCCGCCGGAAATAGATCTCGGAAGGCTGCAAACGAAGCCTCGACTTTCTGCCGAGCCGCGGAGTTATCCAGCGCGATCACGGGAGTGGTGAGAGACAAAGCGGAGTTCGCGCCCGCATCGGGCCTGGCCGCGAGCGCTTGCATCTGCACCGCGCCTTCCATACCAGTTTCGTGATCGAGCGTCGCAGTGGTGACAAACTCACAGCCTTCGGCCAGTTCGGACGGAAGCGAGACTTCAATCGTCGATGGCGCCCGTACGCTGAGATTTGCGGGATCGATCGCACTGCCATCCGGGCGCTTCCCGAACATCGCGGGATCAATGCCAAACGCTGCGTTATGGTTATCCTTTGAGTTACCAGCGAGAGCAGTTCCGATAGGCGAGGCCATGAGCCGACGGCCGATGAGAGCGATGAGTTGTTTGCGGACCGATGCATCGGAACCTGCAGCATCAGTGCGCTGGGGAGCAGTCAGAAATGTCTGGAGTTGCTCAGCCAGGCGCTGCTTCTCGGTGATCGTGACTGCTGATTGCCACTGCGTTAGAAGCGAGCCGTCGGGCAGGGTAGGGGCAACGTCGCCGCCTTTGTCCGGCTCGGAGTAGAAATGCCAGACTGCCGGATTCCCGAAGTGATCGGCGTGTGGATTGCCTGCGAGCGGATTGGGTGCGACGTCGGCTGCCAGGTTCCATTCACGCGTGTTTTCGCCCTGACTCGTGATGACGAGATCGACGGCGGTTAATCCGCAGGTGTGATCGCCGTTGCGCGGACCGATCAGAATTGAAACCAAATCACCTTGCTGAACTCGGATTTCACCAGCCGTCTTTACCGGAATGACTTCGCCACCTTTCGCTTCACCCGCCGCCAATTGCTGGCGTACGGCGCCGTGGCGAAGTTGCAAAGCCCAGGTAATACCCGCGCCGCAGTCAAGGTGAGCGCGCTGGATTTTTGCATCGATGACGACATTGCCATTGATCGGGCTGCGCCATCCCACCGCCGCACGGATCTTCGGCATGGGATGCATGGCGATGCCATGTGGCTTCATCGTACCGGGAATGCGCACCGTTTGGTCCGACGAATTGGCCACAAAACTAAGCGCTTCACCGCCACCCCATCCCTTGATGAAATCGTAAGTGCCAGCTTTTGGAATCTTCTGCGTCAGATAAGTGGCGATTCCGGAATTCGGGGAACCGATCCCGAGATACTCGAACCACGCGGCGAGCGACTCTTCGTCGACGTCGTACTGTCTGGCAATTTGGGACAAATTGATCTTTTCCGACACGGAGGCTTCTGTCGCCGCGTCGAGGCATTTGGCCGTACTGGAAAAGAGCCGAGCGCGGCGTGCCGCTAACTCGTCACTGACCTGGCGCAGGTCGTGCAGGAGCAAATCGGGTTGGCCGGGCTTGACCAGACGCGGACGTTCCCAGACGGCTATATCGTGCTGGCTGGCTTCACTGTAAGGATTGACCGCGAGGAATAGCTGCACGGGTTTGCCGTCTGGAGAAGGCGGTAGCTTCACGCGAATCTCCTGCCGCGCGACGACCGGGCTGACTGGCTCCTGCCACGTTTTGGCGCTGCCCGCCTTGCCGATCTGGCCGACACTATTGAATTTCCACAGCACTTTCTGCCAATCGCCGATTTGCGCCGCCAGACGTCCAACGTCAGACGGCTGAGCGGTGCGCCATTCCGCCCTCAGCGCACTTAGCAGGAGAGACGGCTCATCATCATGCAAGGCTTTCCACAGAATGCCGAGATACTTTGGGCTAAGTTTTCGTTCCGTCGCTACCGCGTCGACACTCCTGGTTCCACTGGTTAACGCCTCACGCTCTTCAAGCGTGGCCGCCAAATACTTTTCGACCGGCAACCGGCCTCCGCCGTTGGTCTCAAATTTGATTCCCTGAAGGTTAACCGAAGTGGCGCCGCCTGCACTGGAGTATTCGGCATAGTGCCCGCGAATCTTCGCCAGGATTTCCTCGGTCCAGTCGCGCCGTGTGGTTCCCGCGGAAAAGTGCAGCCCATCGGGCAATAGCACCGCATGACTGGCGACATCTTTCGCGGCGGCGAGATATTTAGTCACCAGCGATGGAGACATGACTAGTGACTGCCCCGTATTCGTGAATCCCTCTCCAGCGGCGCCATCGGCTGGAAATTCATGAACCGGATCGAGAGAAGCAATGCCCGTCAGGTCGCGAATGGTATAAGTATACTCCGCATTGGAAAGGCGTCGCAGAACCACTGGGCCGGGATCACCCGCGTGCGCAAGCGCCAGTGCGTCGAGCGTATTGCCAAGCCACGTCGTAAGTTGCGCCTTCTGCTCCGCGGACATCTGCGGCTTTCCTTTTGGTGGCATCTCGTTGTCCGTGAGATGCTCCGCCACGCTTTGCCAGACTTTGGGAGACTTGTTGATCTCGCCAAGAGAGGTGAAGCGTTCCAGATCGAGATCGCCCTTCTGCTCGTCTGTCGAGTGACACTTCAGGCAATAGTCGTGCAGCAGCGGGCGAATGTCTTGCTGAAAGGTGGCGGCATTGTCTGGTGCCGGGTCATCCGCGAGCGCAGACAAAGGCGCGCCAAGACAAAGTATGGCGACAACGTATCCTGCTAGTCCGGCCAATTTCTGGGAGGAATGGCGCATGATAGTGGAGATTACTTTTCCTGAAGCGGCAGCCACTCGCGCCAATCGATGATATGCCGATGCATGGCGGCTGCGGCTTCGTCACCAGACCGACTGCGCAATGCACGAAGCAATTCTGCGTGCGCCTCCGCCGTCTGTTCGCGAGTTCGCTTTGTCACGGCTTGATGTTCTCGTTGCATCCGCATGAGCCACATCAAGACCTGCTGACCGAGTCCGGACCAGCATTGCGCGAGGCGTTTATGTCCGGAAGCACGAACGACAACTTCGTGAAAAGCGGCGTCCAACCGCGAAACTTCGGAAAGTGTTTTCGCTCGGGTGGTGGCGGCGATGTTTGCGTCGAGCGATTTTAGCGAAGTTTCGTCTGCCCGCTCTGCTGCCAGGCGCGCGGCCCACGGCTCCAGCGTGAGCCTTAGGGTGTAAATCTCCTCCAGATCCTCCGTGTGCAGTTCGCGCACCCGGGCGGTTCCGCGCTGATCAAAGCTAATCAGCCCCTCGCGTTCCAATTGCATCAAAGCTTCTCGAACGGGCGCACGGCTGACGCGCATTTCATTGGCGAGCACACCTTCGGCCAGCCGTTCACCTGGAGGAAATTTTCCGTCGATTACCGCATCACGCAGGGCATCGAGGACATCGTCGCCCACCATGCGCCGCGAAATGGGGGCAAGCGAAGTGCGAAACGGTTCGGCGACCGGGGAGTCGGATTTCGGCATTTCCGCGATCGTAGACAGTGGACGGTCGACCGTCTACCGAAAAGATGGCAGGCGAATCGTCGCCGCGGGAATCCCGGCGATCCGTTGCGGGAAATTGATGTTTAAAGCCTGCTCCAGCCGGATACTCTCAACCCATGAGCGAGAACCTCCGCGAGCAGAAAGGGCACGCCGGAATGACAATCAGCGTCCTCTGCGCTGCTTTCATCCTGATCTACTTTCTTTGCCCAGCCGCAGTTCTCGTTCCATTGTATGCCCGTTATCATGATCGTCGAGTTCCGGAGCATACTGAAGAGCATTGGCTTCGACTTCTGGCTCCAGTAAATCGACTGGCGAAGGCGTCACCGATTTACGGCAGAATGGTGGATCACGAACTGACAGGCGTTGAGAGAATGTTTCGAATCAAACCTCGCCCGCTCCGGATATATTTCTGATTAGGCTTTGCGGAAGCGGTGCCGAGCGAAGTACCGGAGCCCAAGTCCGCTGAAAAGTAGGACCATGCTGCTCGGTTCGGGAATGACGGCGGTGAGCGTGACGGCTTCTTCGCCATCACTCACACCATTGTAGCTGATTCGGAATTGGTTGACGCCGAACGAGAGCACGCTGCCATTGGGGAGACCGGCGAAGGTTTGGCCATCCCAGAGCCCAGTGTATTCGATGAAGGCGAACGACGTTCCGGGATTCAGTGCCACGTCCGATCCAAGGTTTTGCAGCGCGAGGACTGCGGTGCCGCCCAGATTCAAGTCTCCGTCTACGTTTAGCAGATCGCTGGTTACCGTGGATGCGCTGGCGATGTTGAAGTCGAGTTGGAGTGTGCCCGTGCCGGAGAAGGTTAGCGTGCCGGTGCTGCCCGTGCCGATCGTATTGGGTGCGGCGCCTGCGCCGATCGCACCTGTCGCCCCCACGGTTGTCGCGCTGCCGGAGATGGAGCCGTTGACCAGCAGCGTGCCCGCACTGATTGCCGTAGTGCCGGTATACGTATTCGTACCGGAGAGGATTTCCGTACCGGCCCCATTTTTCACCAGTGAAATTCGGCTGGTCGTGGCTGGAGCGATGTTGCCCGAATAAGTAAATGGGCCAGCGGTATCGGAAAAATCGATCGTGAGTGTTCCATCTGTCCCGCTGGAGTTGACGACTGATCCGTTCCCGGACAAACCGCCGACCGAGGAATTCAAGAATACCGCATTTGCACCACCGGTGCTGCCCAGGTCCCAAATCGAATCATCCTGGATAACGAACGGACCGGAATTGGTCACATTCGCGGTGAAGGTATTGCCGCCTCTTACGGTGATCGTGCCGCCGGCGGTTCCATTGAATAGAGCTGTGCTGATAATGTTGCCGATCGCGGTATCGAGAGTCGCGCCTCCGGCGAGAACACTGGCGGTATGATTGGAGGTCGTGGTCGAAAGCGTCGACTCAAAGCTGAGGCCACTGATGCTGCCGCTCTTAAGAGTGCCGCCGTTAAAATTTACAATGACGCCGGTGGCAGGTGAAAAAACGCTCGTTCCCACTTCAAGAATGCCGCCATTCAGATTCAGGGATCTGGAATTGCTCACATTGGTCGAAGTGACCCCCCCTGAAATATTCACCGCGCCTCCATTTATGTTCACGACGGAACTGAAATTGACAAAGTTAAGACTGCTCGCGTTCACCGTGCCCGATAGATTGAACGTCAGCGTACTTTGATCCCCGACGTTGTAGATTCCTCCACCACTGTTGCTTCCCGTGATGATCAAAGTGCCGGTGGCGGCGCCACCCTGAACGGTCGTCGTACCGCTGTAGGTATTCGAACCGGAGAGAGTGGCTGTCCCGGGGCCGGCCTTGGTGAAGGCAAATATCCCGGAGGCATCCGCCATAGTCCCGCTGATCACCGTGCTCGTACTACTGGCGCTGTTGACCGTGAGAGTCGCTGTCCCGCCGCCAGAGTTGGTTATCGTGCTGGAAAGTGTGAGCAAGCCTCCAGTGAGGTTGTTATTAAGGGTGCGGTTGTTGAAAATCGCGAGGCCTCCGTTGAGGGTCAAATCTTGTGTGCCGGAGATCGTTGAGTCGGCATCAAGTGTGGTAAAATTCGCGAGCGTGCGCGGCGCATCGGTGGCTTGCAGCGTACCGCCGTTCAGAGAAAGCGGACCACTGGCCAGGCCGCCATTGGAAGCATTGTCGAGTTGCAGCACCCCACCGCTGACCGTGGTTGCGCCAGCAGAGCTATTTGTCCCCTGCAGAACCAGCGTCCCCGCGCTCACCGTCGTTGTGCCGCTGTAGCTATTCGCGCTCGTCAGCGTCAAGATGGCAGCCCCGTTATTCGTGAAGGCGAGAACCTGGCCGGCACCGCCATCTTGCAGTACGCCGTCATAGGTTGAGTTGCTGGCATTGCTCGCCGTCAGCGTGGCGATACCATTGGCCAGATTGGTAATCACCGCTCCGATGTTGCCGCTCAAGGTGCCGACGGTTACGCTGTTGCCGTTCAAATTCACCGTGCCGGCGTTTGCCAGGCTGCTGTTGGCACTAAGGGCTGTCGCACTGCCGAAAGTCAGCGTGCCCGTATTAACGACTCCGCCTGTAAATGACGGACTATTGCCGGAAAGCGTCAGCAGGTTGGCATTAGTCACGACGCCAGTGCCACCGAGATTCGCCGCGATGTTCACTGCCCCGACGCCGGTCGGCACGTTGAGTCCGCCACTGCCGATGGTCAAAGTGTTGCCGTCGGCGCCGATTGTCACCGGGTTCGGGCCACTGAAAGTCACACTTTGTACTGCGAAATTCTGTCCTAGCGTGTTGGTTAAGTTTGTGGCGTTGCTCGCCGAAAAAACCACATCCGTATTCCCGGAAGGATAGGCTTGAACCTGCGAGGTTCCCGCCGCGTTCGTCGTAAAATTACCTCCGCCGCCATTGGTTGCGGACCAGGTCGCACCAGCGGCTCCCTTCCAGTAGGCTGTAGTTGGTGCCGCTGCGCCGGTAGTCACCAATTGTACCGATGTCGCCGTGACCTGTAGCGAACCGGTGACGCCGAAGCTTAAGTTCGGGGTCGTGAGTGAAAGCGAACCGACTGTTGTCCCGCTTCCTATGGCGAACCCGGCGCCTGTGCCATTTGCAAAGGTGAGCAGGTTCATTGTCTGTCCGGCGGAAATGCCGCCCAAGTTCGTCAGCGAGATCGCAGCGCCTCCCGAGCCGACCGTGAAAGTGCTGAGCGAAAGGAGATCTGCTGTATTTCCCAGCACATCAAATTTCAGGTTCGAGATCGATCCGGTGCTGCTGCCACCGACCGTGAGACCGCCGCCTAAACCGAGGGTTCCTATCGCGCTGTTTCTCAGATCAATCGTGCCCTGCGCCGCGGCAGAGCTGCCTGCAGCCACGGTAACGGTGCCCGTAATGAAACCGGACCCTCCCAGTGCGGCGCCACCATTGACGGCAACTGCTCCAATACCCGCCAGCGTACCGGTCACATTTAACTTGCCTCCGTTGATTGTTGTCGTGCCGCCATAGATATTGGCTGCGTTACTAAATACGACGGTGCCGGTATTGGTGGCATCGCCGATGATCACATTCGCGCTGGTGATTGTGCCGACATTCTCGGCGATGATCCCCGAGAATGTGACCGTGCCACCTGCCGCAGCCACGAACGTGGCGTCTTTGGCTGCCACGCCACCTACACTGCCCAGCAAAATATTGCCGCTGAATGTGGAAGCATTCGCTGCACTGCCTCCGAGGGTGATTGTACCGGTGCTTCCGGTTTGCACCGTGATGGTGTTACCTACCGTAAAGCCGGCATTCAACAGGCTGGCGTTGTTGCTGCCGGTCGTATCACCAAGGAGAACCGATCTGCTGGATCCGCCGAGTACTCCGACAGTCGTGCTCGTGTCACCCGCACCCAGGATGACTTTTCCCGCCTTGATCGTAGTTCCCTGATCATAGCTGTTCGCTGCATTGTTAAGAGTCAATGTGCCAGTGCCATCCTTTATGATGCCGAGGTTGATGCCGCTCGTCCGGGCGGCATTGAACGCATTGTTCACCACCCAATTGCCTGAACCCGTGAATGTAACGATCCGGTTAGCGGCACTTGCGCTGCCAAACACAACGTCCGAACTGATCGTCGCATCATTGCTGCTGTTATTGGTGAAGGTATTCGCATTCGGAGCGGCGGCAGTCCGGAGTACGACATTGGAAATACCGGAACCGTTGCCGAGAGTGAATGCACCTGCTCCGCTGGCAATGGTAATCGTTCCCACATTCAGATCACCAGTTCCCGCTGCATCGAGCATCAGAGAACCGGTGTGATCTCCAGTGACATTGATCGTAACGCCGTTGGTTCCGAATCCGGCGCCAAACGCGGTCCAGGTAAGTGAAAGGTTTCCGGGTACAGTGCCATCCCACGTGGCTATGTCGCCACCGGCCGAGGGAAGCGCATCGTTGGTCCAGTTAGCCGCATCATTCAAGCTGTTGGTGCCGGCCCCGCCATCCCACGTCTGGCTGGCTGCGTGCGTGGAGGGCGCGTAAGTCACGGCAATCGAGAGGCCGATGCTCGCCGCGAGGAAGCTGAGAGGGTGGGAGTAATGTTTGTGGGAGGATTTGTGGGGGTTCATCGCTACCTTCGTTGTTCCGTCCTCGCGATATGATCTCACAAAGTTTCGCCAAATATTTCCGGGCGACCGCACATGAATTTGTGACACACGAAATTTCAAAAATCCGGTGAGAATCCCATTTTGGGCAGAAATAAGGAGAGATGCCCGATTCCCCTCAGTTCAACGAGACTTTGGACGCGGCTCTTTGCGGCCAGCCCGACGCATTTCTCGCGATCGTTCGCGCGCATAGCTCGACATTGCGCGCGTATCTGAGCAGCCAGATGTTTCATCTCGACGACGTGGATGATCTCGCGCAGGAGACTTTCATTACGGCGTACCGGCGCCTGAACACGTTTCACCGCGATCAGGATTTCGGGGCGTGGCTGCGCGGAATTGCGCGACACAAGCTGCAGCGTTACTTTGAGCAAACCAGCCGGCGCTCGACGCATTTGGAGACTTTTCGACGGGAAGCCGCGCTTCTATTGCAGGACGAGTTGGAGGAATCCGCGGCTGAAACGCGTTCCGAGCAGTTGCAGGTCATGTTGACCTGCATCGGCAGCCTGCCTGAGCGCATTCGTTACGTCGTCCGTTCGTTACTCGATGGAAGCAAAGCTCCATCGCTCGCGGAAGAACTCGGGACATCCACCGGCGCGGTTTATCAAATGCAGTATCGCGCACTGAAACTTTTGCGTGGATGCATCACACGACAGGTAACTCATGGAAGCTGATTTACGCGACGCGCTGATCGCAGCGCAGGGTGGCGAACTACCGGCCGGCCGCGTAGATGAACTGCTCGGCAGGCTTCGCATGGACGCGGAGTTTCGCCGCGCATTTGCGTCGGAAGTCTGGACCCTTTCGCTGACGCGCATTGCCCAGGCGCCCGCTCCACGATGGCTTGCGCTGTATGAGGAACTCGGGCTTAGCGATACGACACAGGACATCACCGGCGGTGACGCATTCGAAGATGCCGTGATGGAGAGTTTTCGCGCGGAGCCCGTGCGCTTCGTTCCAGCGTGGTGGCGTCACGCGGCTTTTGGAGCTCTCGCCGCCTGTACTGTGCTCGCCGTTGGCTTCCTCGCGTGGGCGTTACGCACGTCGGTGCACCAGACAGGCGTTGGAGCGGAGCATCCCATGCTCGCCGTGGTGATCCAGTCGGAGAAGGCGGTGTGGGATGGGGCGCCGGCGACACGGTTTGCCAGTGGCAATGCCGTAGGTGCCGGGCGTCTCCATCTCATCTCCGGCCGTGCGAGCCTCATGTTTACAAGCGGTGTGATTCTTGATTTGGAAGGCCCGGCAGACCTGGAGTTACTGGCCGCGGATCGCGTCCTCTGCCGCAATGGGCGGCTGCGGACGAAAGTGCCGAAAGGCGCGGAGGGCTTTTGTGTGGAGACGCCCAGCGGCGCAGTGACCGATCTCGGCACAGAGTTCGGCGTTTCGATTTCGCCCGATGGCAAAACCCAAGTGGCGATCTTCGAGGGAAAGGCGGAAATCTCTCTGCAAATCCCAGGGCAGGAGGGCATCCGCACCGTTACGCTTAATCAGCGAGAGAGCGCGGAACTGCTGCCTGGCACCGGCGAGATCAGGCCGCGAAGCACTGCTACTTTCCTGTCGGCGTCCACCATTCAGCTCCCGCCGCTGCCCCTCGGGCTGGAGTATGCGGAAACGATCCGCGCCGCGAAGCCATCGCTCTACTGGCGTCTTGATCGCGCAGAGGACGGTTTCGTTCCCAATGAAGTCACCGGTGCACCCGCGCTTGGCCTGATCGGTGGCGTGAAAATCGAACCGGACGCCTCCGGTCATCGGAGCGCCGTGTTCCCTGGTCAGAAATCGCCCGGCATTCTTTTTATGAAGGACTTCTGGATGAACCCCGGTGCCAGTTTTGCGACCGAGCTGTGGTTTGCGGCAGATGGAGTCGAGCGGGCATGTCTTGTCTCGCTGATCGCGCGCAACGGCTTCGATGCCGATCGCCCGCATTTGGCGCTGACCGAAGTCGGAAACCATCGCCCCGGTCACGACGCTGAAGTCGGAATCGTCCGTTCCGTGCTCCGCTGGCCGCCGCGCAATCGCGACGGGATGAGCCTCAATACCATACCCACGGCGTTTCCATACCAATGGCATCACGTTGTGGCCCAGCAACGCGATGGCCGGCTTGAACTTTATATTGATGGCAAAGCGGCTGGTGCGGCGCAAATCGGATCCGTGCCGGATGAGGTGGAGTGTGCGGTGCTCTTTGGCTGTCTGCATTTCTATGAAGGGGCCAATATTTCCAAGCTTGAGCGCCTCTTCTCCGGGCGCATGGCGGAAATCGCGATCTACGACCGGCTGCTCACACCCAAAGAAATCCAGCAACACGCCAGTCTTGGCGGGAAGTTGAGGAACTAAATTTCTGTCGTTTCGGCTAGACCTGCTAGCCGGCGACGGACGGACTGCATCCCAGCCTGGCTGCCACAGCGCTGTTCTCGGTGATCAAGAGGCGAGTCAACGAAATGGCAGAGTGATATCAAGCCCTCCGAAAGGAACGCAAAAAAAACGTGCTGCTGCGTCGCACAGTCAGGTCAACTTTTGGTTGTTTGAGGCATCGTCATTCCGTCTAACAAAACTGGCCTCTGGCAATCTTATAGACTCGATGGAGCGCAAAGATCGTCAACCCGCCACAATCACCAAATCACACATTTCGCAGTCGAAATGGCGCGAGACGCTTTCCTCGAAGTGCTGGCTCATCACTTGAATTCGCCTAAGGCCAGGAAAATTTAAGCTTACTCAGTCAGATCTATATTCCAAAGCACGAGGATATGTTCCGTTTATTTTTGGCTTTCCTGATTGTTACGAATGCTGCGCTTGCCACTCCGAAGAACGTCTTGCGCAACGGCTCTTTCGAAGGCGGATTGCTCTATTGGCACAACATTTCTCCGGAAAACGATCTGCTCGTTCACGACGCCGCAGTGGGCGAATACGCACTGCGTATCGCCAAAGGCAATGTGATGAGCGCGCCGTTCGTTGCTGAACGCGGACAACCGATGACCGTCAGCTTCTTTGTAAAAGGGGAAGCTCCCGGGCGCGTCTGCGTGCAAATGCCACCCAGCGCTCGGGAAGTCGGGACCCGAGCTAAACGACTTTGGTCTTCGGAAGCCGAGCAGAGTGCGGAAATTGGAACGGATTGGAAACGGGTATCCTTCACCTGGAACGCAGATGTTCCGGCTGACGGATTCTGGCCAAATCCCCACTATCTTTTGCAGATCGGAGGCCATGATCATCCAATTTTGGTGGATGGCGTGACCGTAACGGTCGGTAAGGAAGGAACGTCATCTTACGTTCCGTACCGGGAGATCGAGGCTATTGCCGATTGTACGAACCTTCCCGGATGGAAGGGGGCGGCAGGTAATATCTTCTCGCAAGGGGCCACGGCACAAATGGCGGCCCACGTGTCAAATCCCGGAAGCCGAGCGCGCGACGTCGTGATCCGCTGGCAGTTAGTCGACTATGAAGGCGAAGTGCCATTGACCCCGCCCCATGACGAACAGGTCACTATTCCGGCTGGTAAAACGTACTCGGAAATCACGCCGATTCTTCTCACGCGCAACGGTACGGTCTTCGCCCGCTTGAGTGTCCTGGCGGTTGGGGATCCGAAAACCGTCATCGATCAATCGGATTTTCCCCTCACTTCGCTTCCTTACCCCTGTTCGGCGAGCAAGCCGGATTTTCGCGAACGCTTTGGCGGCTCCTTCGCTGGCCGCGAACAGATGCTGCAGAAATACCAGCGCCTCGGCTTTGGCTGGACTCGATGGTTTCCCGAGACGAAGTGGCAATTTTTCCAGCCGAAGAGCGGTGCCGAATTCGATTGGCACGACGGAGATTTTGAGATCGCCGCCCGGTACGGAGTCTCACAACACATCGTACTTTACGGCTGGCCGAAGTGGATCATGGACGAAGGCGGCAATCCGCTTCCTCGCGATATGCGCTGGCCGGCAGACGACAGACGGTGGGAGGACCTGAACACGGAGACCGCCTGGGATCGCTATGTCAAGGCGGCGGCTACTCACTTCAAGGGCCATTCGATCATTTTTGAAATCGAAAACGAACCTGAGTTCGATCATTGGGAAAAGCTAAAGACCGAGTACGCAAAATTGACGCTGCGCACCGCAAAATTGATCCGCGCCACAGATCCACAGGCGAAGATCATGGTCAATAATGTGTACGGCGTGCCGAGCGCCCTCAATGCGGAGTTCTTCAAAATCGGCGGACTCAAGTACGTCGACGTGATCTCGTGGCATGACTACCATGAAGGCTGGCTTGCCGACGCGCAAAGCATCAAGCGCATGCGGCAAAATATGGATGAAGCCGGAGGTGAAAAAGTGGAGCTATGGTTCAACGAAGGCTGGGCTTACACCAATACAGCGGTCGATGAGCCGATCGCGTGCACGCATCTTACCGCCGCGCAAAGTACGAATGCCCAAGCCGATAGCGTCGCGGAGATGACCGTATCCGGTCAGGCGAAGACGATTCTCTTTCACACTGGATACGAGGACCATGGGCAAAGCTTTTGGGATTATAGCGGTCCCGGAACCTTGCTTTGGGACTGGTATGGCTATCCGTTGCCGCTCGTTTCCATGTGGAATGTTCTTAACTATCACATCGGAATCAGCGACGCCGTGGGATTCGTGCGTCCACCAGGAGCGAATGTTACCATTTTTCAGGATACACGAAACGGAAAGGGGGTGATGATCGCCTACGCAGATCGTGAGTCGAAGGAAGATGCAACAATCGCGCTACCGGATTTTGGTGCGCCGCTGATTGCGGAAGATCTCATGGGAAATGCTGGTCCTGCCCCAAAAAAGCTCGTTCTTTCAAAAACCGGGCGTCCCGTGCTTTTATATTCGGCGACGAAAACGGCGGGTAAAACATTCCTGGCCGCCCTTTTGCCTTTCGACCGCCGTAATGCGAGTTTTGTGAGCGGCGCGAAAGGAGGCGAGGTGCCTAAGTGGAGCCTTCCTTCCGTTTGGGAAGGGACGAGCAAAGGTGCTAGCGATGGCAGTATCGCCACTGCCGGGGGCAAGCCGGTTTGGAAACTCGAGCAACTCTGGCCGGACGATTGGAAGAAGCGCGAAAACTTCCGGCCGATGACGTGGACGGGGACTGACTGGAATGTGAAGGAGGGTGGTTTTGGAGGTCAACCTGGCGCATCTCTTAAAGATGGCGCGCTGGATTTGAGCACTCGAGCTCCGCATGGCACCGATGGTGACCGGCATCTTCGCACGGCAGGACTTACCTTTGTCGCGCCGCAAAACGGTACCTATTTTCTGCATGGCTCAGCCATCACGCGCATGTGGGACAGCAAAAACAAAACGGTTCTAAAGATTTTGAAAAAGACGGCGCAGAATGTAGAAGAAGTCGGTGGAATCACCCTTGAGGCGGGAGCGGAGACGGCGTTGGAAAAAATGGCTGTGGATTTGCATGAAGGTGACGAGATGACTCTATTGCCGCGGATCGACGGAATGTTTGCCGGTGGCGATACCAAGCTGAAGGAATTCTCGATCACTTTCGGTAGGAAGGCAGCTTCAGCCACGGCATCGGATTACAGGTTGCCCGCCGTGTGGGAGGGCAAAAAGAAGGGATCGAGCGACGGCAATCCAATTGCTGCCAATAGCCATTCGGTCTGGCGTCTTGATCGACTCTACCCTGGGGAAGCAATTGTGACGTCCAATTACGCGCCAATGACGTGGGCTGGCTCCCGTTGGGCAGCTGCGGATCACTTGCAAAGTGGCCATCCGAGCGCTGAAGTGGAGAATGGCACTGTCCATCTTGCCGCGTTGGGACCATGGACAGGAGATCTGAACTTCCCGAAGATTCCGGTCTTAACTTTTATCGCGCCCAAACCGGGCATCTATCGAGTGACGGGAACAGCGAGCAGCAAACCTTGGGAAGGCATGGCTGTGAGCATACCACTCTCCTTCCGCAAGAAAGACACGCAACGCTCCGCGGAAGTGCACGCCCTTCAATTGCCCCGCGACGGATCGCGAGTGCCATTTTCGTTTGATGTGGAACTGAACGACGGCCACGAACTGCAACTTGTGCCGATGATGCAAGAATTACCCAACAATGCGACGAATGTGACCATCGAAAGCCTGGTTGTGACGGGATCGGGGAGTTAGCTAACCACTTTGTTGTCCGTGTTATTGAGCTTTCCCGGTCTTGGCTGTTTAGCCCGGAACATTCGTAGCAATGGCCTTTGGCCCCCTGACCGATGCGCCATTTCGCCACACCGGTTCCACAAGCAGCGTCCGAGGAACTTTTGGGAGACCGCGCTCGTTTGCCTGCAGTTGATCAATCAGCATGTCGGTCGCACTTTCCCCGATGGAATAGGCATTGGGGTCGGTCCCGGCGAAAAAGCTTTCCGATCCGTTCCGGTAGAGATCGACTAAACCGATATCGTGAGGAATCCGATAACCCAAGCGTTCCAGCCAGGTTTGAATCGTGGCTGGGTGAACGCAAAGAAGTACATCGGGCCGGCTGCCGCGAAGCCACTGCTCAAAGGCGCTTTGATTCCAATTCGTTTGTGGAACGATGAAGGGTGGCACCCGTTGCGCGGATGCCAGGAGATCTTGTTCGCCCAAAAAAGCAGCGACCCATTGCCGGTCGACACGTGTGTTTTCGTCTGAACGCATAACTAGCCCGATCCTCCGATAGTTGTCTCGGCGAAGATGCCGGAAGGCGATTTGCACCGCATGGATATGGTGTCCGATGATCCGATGGAGCACCGGTCGAGTCAGGGAATAGCCGATCGTGACCGCGGCAAACCGCTCCCAGGACAGGCGCATGTGGCCGCGAGCAACGGGAAGACTGCATACGATCACGCCGGAAATGCCTCTTTGGATCAAGATCCGGTCCAGGCGACGAGGCGTCATTCCAGGCGCGCGCAGCCAGAACTCCTCGATGCGATATCCCCGTGCGTCAGCCCGCTCTCTGAGACCTTGGAATAATTCGGGAAGAACCCAGCCATGTTTCCACGGTTCCGGCTTCTCCCATCGCGTGATTAGCGCCAAGGGTAAATGGTCTTGCGCCTTGCCGGCGGTGCGCCTCTGTTTCATTAGCGCCGAGACGAGCGGGTTGGGCCGATAGTCGAGACGTGCTGCCACTTCTTTAATGAATTGCCGCGTCTGCTTCGGAATGGAGGGATCGTTGCGCAACGCCATCGAAACGGTACTGGCCGCAAATCCGGATTCGGCTGCAATCGTGCGAAGCGTCGCATGCGTTCTGGGCATGACGCCATTCACGCAGCGTGGTCATGCTGGCGCAAGGATTTCGCGTCCCCAATTGGTGTTGAGAGGAAAATCGGCTGTACTGAACTTGTTCAGTATGGCCATCGTTGCCAGATGGCGGCGTCTGCTCCATGGAAGCATGATGCCTCGCCTCGCCACGATTTTTTGCCTGCCAGCGCTGCTGCTTTTTATATGCGGCGCCACGGCCGCCGAAAACGCCCTTCATTGGGAGCCGCTACATGAGCCGGCTTGCGGTGGATGGATTACTGGCTTTCAATTTAATCCGAATAATCCCCAGCGTATACTGGTCACGGGCGACATGCTCGGAGCCGGGTTGAGCGAGGATGGCGGGGAATCGTGGCAACCAACCTTCGGCTTTAAGAGTTGGGAATTGGGCGATGCGACCTGGTCCGACACAGATCCCAGTATCGTCTGGATCGGAGCAGTCAGTGGTCCTTACCTAAGCACCAATGAGGGGCGGAACTGGACGTTAAAGCGAGAGGGAATGCCGCCACCACTCGGATTTGGAAACAGTTCACCCATTGAGAAGATACTCATCGATCCGCACGATCCTCACCATCTGCTCGCGTTTGGCGGATCGAGCCGGCGATGGGACGATCATGGGAAAGGGGCGATGGGAGTCGTGTGGGAAAGTCGAGATCTTGGCGATCATTGGACGCGGCTCACCACATTGACTGCGGATGGTTCGTCGACCGCTCCGGAAGCGCGCGGTTTCAATATCATCTCCGCTGCGCATGCGTGTGGAGGGATCGATCAGCTTTACGCCGCCGTGGATGCTCACGGCATCTATGTGAGCACGGATGGCGGCAAGACCTGGACGGTGCGTAATGATGGTTTGCCCACGCATCATCCTGAGCGCGTGATTGCACATCCTTCGGAAAGGAATACGGTGTTTTGCTCCTTGGGCAATGAGCCTATGCCGAATGGCGGAAAGGACTTCCAGCCGGGCGGTATCTTTAAAAGTACGGATGCTGGAATACACTGGGAACCCCTGAACAATGGCTTGCAGCAGAACGTGAATGTGAACGGGAATTTTACCGCGCGATACAAGGCGTTCGCCATCTGCGCGTCCAACCCTGACGTTATGTACGCCGCGGACGATTCGTGGTATCAGGGCGGAATCTTTGCCACGAAAGACGGCGGTCACCATTGGACCGAGTGCAAACTCGAGTTCCCGAGATTCTTTCCCGCTGCTGCCCCGGGTACTGTGATGGCGGTTGACCCAAAAAATCCCGATATTGCCTGGTGTTTGGGGGCGGAACATATGCTGCAAACGCGCGATGGAGGCGAACACTGGGAGGACGCTGGTAACCAGTCACCGGCAAAAACGAAAGCCGCCTGGCGTGGCACTGGTTATTCAGGCATGTGTGCGACTCAGGTGAGGTTCAACGACTCGGTTCCTGGAGAGGCTATGATTCAAGCTTTGGATTCGGGACGTGCCTGGCTGTCGCGCGACGGATTGAAAACATGGACACGGTATCTGACGGAGCCCGATCCGTGGGGTGGCGGGGATGATACATCGTTCGCCGGAGCAAAAGTTATCTATGCAACCACTAGTCGGGAGGGGTTTACCGGGATCGGTCGTTCGTCGGACGCAGGTGGAACATGGGTTCTCCTCGCCGGAAAATCTCATGGGCTTCCTGAGCTTCACGCTCGCGCGGACGCATTCGGAATCCTCGCGTCGCCGAAATCGCCCGGCCAGGTGTGGGCTTGCATTGGAGGAATACTCTACCACAGCAGCGATCAAGGCGAAAACTGGTCTGTCGTTCACCGAGGGCCCGGTCTGAAATGGATTGCCGCCGATCCTACAAGCTCTGAACGTTTTTATGTAACCGGAGAGCGAAACGTTTACGTCGTCCAAAACGGAAGGATAACGCCGATCGGAGGACCTCACGTCGCGGGTCGAATCGCTGTGGATTCACGGGGACGGGTGTTGGTCACGGCAAACGGTGGCGGTCGTGCAGGTGTTTGGAGATATGACGGATCCTGGACTCGGTTGCTCGACGATCCCTATATCGAGGGCGTCGCCGTCGATCCAAAAGCCCCCCATCGAATTCTCATCTCGACCAATCAAAATCCTTATCTCGATTTTTGTAACGCGACCGGGATTTGGGCAAGCGATGATGACGGCAAAAGCTGGTCGCAGCAGAACGATGGTCTTCCGACGCTGCGCGGATCCGTCCTGGCGTTTGACCCGTATGTCGCTGGCCAGATTATCTTCGGTACGCTGGGCCGCGGCTTTTTCCGATCGCACTGGCCGAGTGTTCCGAAGCTCGTTCCCACGCGAAGCTATGTCTCCACGAATGACGACGCGAAGTTCGCTGCCGTGGATGCAACGCCTGAACCTGTGGCGCCACATGATCGACTGAGACTCCTCAATCCGGGAATGGATGCTGGAACCGAGGAGCCTTCCGGTTGGACCGAACGCAGCGGCTCGGCAATCGTCCGACGCGATACGCATACCTATCACACGGGCCCGGCATCTCTTCTACTCGACCATTCGGCCAAGGATGGCGCCGCTGTTGTTGGTCAGATGTTATCCTGCTCCGGCGGAGTGAGGGTGAAAATCGGTGGATGGATCAAGGCATCCGGACACGCGAAGGTGAATCTTCTGCTGCAGAGCTATAGCGAAAGCGGGAACTGCATCGATACGCAACAGGTGCGCTTTGCCATGAACGAGTCAGACTGGTCGCATGGTGAAAAGGAAGTCACGCTACCATCAAATGCCCGCCGCTTTGGAATCAATCTATTAATCGAAGGAGACGGAAAAGCCTGGCTCGACGATGTCACCCTCGAAAGTGATGACGTCCAGGTGGAAATCGTTCGGGAACTCCCCGCCGAAAAGCCGCGTGTTCATTCGCCCGAAGAACCGTCGGATCCGGCACGAATCCCAGTCACACCGACGCCCGGATTTTATGACCAGTTCCCGGATGCATGGCTCCAGATGCATGAGAAGAATCTCGACCGGGTCAAACGAAATGCCGGGCCACTGGATGTATTGCTTCTGGGCGATTCAATTACGTTAGGGTGGGGAGGCGGATGGGATGGTCAGCCGCCCAATGAGATCTGGCAGAAAAATTTTGGTGATCTTAGATCCCTGAATCTCGGAATTGGAGGAGACAAGACTCAGAATGTGCTGTGGAGGATTGAGCACGGGGAGCTGGATGGCTTGGCGCCCAGGATTGTTCTGCTCGCGATTGGCGTGAATAACGTCTGGAACTGGAAAGTTCCTCCAGCGGCGGTTGCTGACGGCGTGAAGTTATGTGTTGAGAAAGTTCACGCAAAATTGCCTTCCGCGAAAATCATCGTCATCAACATATTTCCCAATCAGGAGAATCCCGATGCACCTAATCGCAAACGCACGGATGAAATACGAAAAGCGATTGCAAAACTTGGCCTGGATAACCATGCCGCGATCCGGTTTGCGGACTTTGGAGACAAGTTTTTGCAGGCGGATCGCACGATTTCCAGGGAGATGATGGGAGATTTCCTGCATCCAACGATCCAGGGTTATAAGATCTACGCCAACGAGATCGCTCGCTATCTTCGGGAGCGATAGATCTCGGAGCGGTGACTGCGCAAGCAGTGGCAATCGGCCTTCGCTTGCCGCATCGCGTGGGTAGGTTGGCTATTGACTGTCTGGAACATCGTAAAAGAAGTCCGTCTTCTTCCGGCCCTCGGGTGGTGCCTGCTGAGCCGGATGGGCTTCTATTCTGGTCGCCTCGACCTTCCATTCAACACGACTATCCTCGCTGAGGCGGATGCCTTCCGCCCACATCGCCTCCGGATCGATTCGAAGACTGCCATCCTCAACCTTCTTCACGATGGCATCGGTGACTGGAACAGCGATGTAAGCATCTTCGTAGGTGATGCGGCGTAGGCGCAGCGCGATGGAGTATGTGTTCATTTGGCTTCTTTTTTGGCGCCGAGATAGACGAGTGGCGGAGTTTTGCCAAAGGCCACTTGCGGCATGGTCCGTTTCAGGTACCCGAACTCTGCGCCCGCTCCACTAATGGTTAGTTGCCAGTCACCGCTATTGATGTGCCGATTGCCATCATTGATGATCGATTCGATGAGGTGCTTGAGCCTGAACACTGTGCCCTTTGGTGTTCGATATGCACCGCCTTCAGTGGGAATAAGACGAGACTCGAAAATCTTGTGTTCGGAGCCTTCTGCCTTCGTCCACGTCTCGACGGTCACGCGTTCCTTGCCCTTGGTGGTAACGAGCGTAACCGAAGCGAATCGCTCGGGCAAAAACCATAACTCGTCTGCGTAAAGAGTTGTCAGACAGAAGAAGGCGACGACACCTATGAGTGCGGCTTTGATGTTCATTGAGGATCGTTCACGCGAAATGGCCGGAGTCAGGCCTTTTCAATCGTAGATGATGTGGACCCCATGGAACTCGGCGAGATGGAGATACGGAGTGCGTGTGTCACCGGAAATTCTGAGATGATGGTCGTCAATCCAGCGAACGGCAATGGGGGGCTCGCGGTTCGCAACGAAGACATTGCCGCCATCGTTAGGGAGCTTGCGACCCGCAGGTAAAATGGAAACCTGGGCGCTGACGGCGGTGGTGGCACCACAATCACGGCAGAAGATGACCGCCTTGAATTGACCATCAGGGGAAAGTGTCTCGCGAAGATTGTTGTTCTCGCAGAGGCTGTCCATGTTTGGAAAGGCAAAGAAGGCGAACAAAGCGAACCCGCCAGCTGCAATGGCTCCAAGTCCGCCAAAGATAAGAAACACTCGGGGCCATGGGCGTCTTGGTCGCCGCGATTCGTCGGACATGAGGAAAAGCTCAGTGGCAGTAGCGATTTGAGTCAAGGGTAGAGATGCGAGATTGTGTGGATACAATCTACGCATTGGATAAAAGCCAAACTGAGGAGGAGCGTTGCTCCTTCATTTTTGATCCCAGATCGATTGCAGGCGGAAAATCTTTAGCGAGCGCACGGTGGCGCCGGTCGTGAGCTTGGTTGCCGTGGATGGAAAACCTTCAATAGGCGCCTTCCGAATCTCGTAAGAAAGGCCGTCGCCGGCATAGATTTCACAAATCGTACGGTCGGTGAAGATGCGGGCACTCCGGCCTTCGAAGCCGGCGTCCGTGCCGTTGATGAGCAGTTGCCTGGCGCCTGGTTCTGCAAATTCGATCTGCACTTCGCTCAACTGGCCCGCGCATTTCTGCAGCAATTCGTTCGCCTTTTCGGGCGGGAGATCCTTGGCTTCGACAAGCGTTTCAACCCGCAGTTGCTCGAGTTCTTTTACTGGTGAGAAAAAGAGGCGCAGGCCGTCGGCGGTTTCTCGAAGGGTGAGCTCGTGGGGCAGGGTGAAGGCCATGCTCACAACTTGATCGGGATACTTCCGCAGATAGGTATCGGGACGGGCCCAGCCGATCTGGATACGGCGTCCGTCGGGCGTGTCGCTAAAGGTCTGGGCGGCATAGAAAGCACCGTGGGTGGTGCCGTGTGGACCGGATTCGCTGTGAAAAGTTTTGCCGTCGAATTTGCCGATGAAGTAGCGGTTCTGCGCGGCGAGCAATATCCAGCGTGTCTCTCCTGGCCGGCCTTCCACCGGCAACTCGAACATCTCCGGACACTCGAATACGGCCGAACGATCTGGATCGGTGAAAGCGCCGGCGCGGGTCCAGTGGTGGAGATCTTTCGATTCCCAGAACGCGATATGATTGTGATTGCGTTGGTCGGTACCGGCCCGGGGAGGGACCGCTTCCGTTTCGGGGCAGGCATCTTCGTCGTAGAGCGCCATGACCCACTTTTGTTCCGGCTGATACCAGATCACCTTCGGATCGCGGCCTCGGTGCTTGACCACAGGATTCTCGGGCAATTCCGTGAAGGTGAGCCCGCTATCTTTGCTATAGGCCAGGCATTCGCCGCGTCCGGTGCTGGTGAAGGCGACAAATAGTGTGTCCTTGCCGAGACCGGCGGTATCGCCGTGATCGATAAAGCCGCCGCCAGAAAATGCCATGTCCCGCACGGTCTTTTGATAGAGTGCGATGGGCTTTTCCGCCCAGTGGATCAAGTCCGTGCTTTCCAGATGTCCCCAGTGCATATTGCCCCACTGAATGCCGAAGGGGTTATGTTGAAAGTAGAGATGATATTTCCCACCGTAGAAAACCATGCCGTTAGGATCATTGTTCCAGCCTTGACGTGGGCTCGCGTGGAATTGATTGCGGTAAGGTTGCGCATCGTTCCGCGATGAAATCGCATCCGAGACGGTGCCGATTCGAATCTGTTCAAACGCTGCGCGGCATGATTCCGGTGCCTTCTTTCCGTCCGCCACGGCAATCCGGATTTGTTTTCCCTTCAGATCGAAATGCGCCAGCGGATAGGCGGCGAGCCACGACGGCTTGCCGTCCTGTGGCAGCGTGACCGTGAAATCCTGCACGAGCGCGCTGCCGTCGTAGATGCCTAGCAACAGACTGCTGCCCGGACCCTTTGCGGTGTTTCCCACCGGCACAAGGAGATGGGAATTGTCCACCGTTAACGTCTTTTCCAAAACAACCATCTCCTGCGCGAGGGGAGGTTTCGTGTCGGTCAGGACGATGTGGTCGATGTTGATATGGCCCCAGCCGCCTTTTCGTTCGTCGACGATTTGGACGTACGCAGTCTTTCCCGCAAATTCCGAAACGTCCCATCCGGACGGATCAAGTTTTTCGCTGCCCCCAGGACTGGTATTGGTGCCCGCCGCAGTGCGAACCACCTTGCCATCCACAAATAAGTTAATGCAAGTCTCACCCGGCCAGCCGCCGCCGCCGATCAGGAAAGCAAGGTACTTGCGCTCGATCTGAAACGGGGGGGACGTAAGTCGTCCAGTGGCGTCGTCGCCTCCGTGGAAGGAATTGACAAATCCTTCGCCGCGGAAGCCGGTGACAGGCATCTGGTTTGGCAGCGTGCTTTTGGCCGGCCCTTGGCCAAAGGCGGAGCCTTCCACCTTCCACGAGCCATAGTCCGCGCCTTCGAAATCGGCGAAAATGATATCTTCGGCGGCGCCGGCTGTCACCGTCGCGAGCAGGGCAAAGAGAGCGCAAATTTTGAGCATGATCGTCATGGGTGAATGGTTGGAGGTCTACAAGCATCCTGTGCGAGCGCGATGGCTCCGCAGACGCCGGCATCATCGCCGAGCAGGGGAGGAACGATATAAGTGGCAATATGGGCTTTGGTCAGCTCGGGGGCGGCGATGTAGCCACCCAGTGCCTCTATCAAGTTACCACGCAGGCGCTCAAAAAAACGATCCTCTCCGAGAAGTCCTCCTTTGCGTACGCTGCCGCCCAGGATGATTCGCCGCGGGGAGAGCACACAGGCGAGGTTTTTCAGGGCATGAGCCATATAACGAATAGTCAAATCCCACGCCGGATCGTCCGGGAGCAATTCCTCCGCGGGACTCCCCGTGCGCCGGGCGATCGCCGGTCCGGAACATAATCCTTCCCAGCAGCGGCCATGAAACGGGCAGGCTCCTTCAAAAGAATCGCCCTCCAGTGTCGGCAATCCTATGTGCCCCATTTCCGGATGGACGAGACCATACAGCAGATTCCCTCGCATCATGCCGCCACCGCCGATTCCCGTGCCGGCAGTGATATAAATAAAATCCTCCAGTCCTTGCGCCGCGCCCCAGCGCGCCTCACCCAAGGCAGCGCCATTGACGTCTGTATCGAAGCCGACGGGGACGCCCGGGAAGGCTCGCCGTAAAGGTCCGAGAATATCCGCATTTTGCCAGCCCGCCTTCGGAGTAGTGGTGATACGGCCGTAACCAGGCGAACTCTTATCCAGATCCACTGGACCAAACGATGCGACCCCGAGGCCGGTGAATGCACCATACTTCTCTTCTTGTGCCTTAAGCCAGGAGGCAATTTCACCCATGAGCCGCACGGGATTGTCGCCTGTCGAAAACTGCGTGCGCTCCAGAAGGTCGGCGCTCGTTCCGCGCCCCACGGCGCAAATAAATTTCGTTCCACCCGCCTCGATGGCGCCGAAGACTTCACCTTGCGAAATGTGATTCATAAGGAGACGCCGAGATCCCGTTGAATCTCCTCAAAGCTGCGGCCTTTGGTCTCGGGCACCATGACTTTCACCCAAACGAGTTGCACCACCATCGTGAAGCAGAAGAAAAGGAAGACATAGCCGGGAGGGAATGACGTGACCATTTTGGGAAAAAAGGTCGTGAGCAGGGCAGCGAAGATCCAATGCGTGAAACTGCCGAGTGATTGACCTTTCGCCCGGAATCTATCGGGAAAAATCTCTGAAATCAGCACCCAGATGACCGCCCCCTGGCCAACCGCGTGCGCCGCGATGAAAGCAAAGATGCATGCAGGTACTATGGCGAAGTGTTCCGTGAAAAAGGCCCATGCACAGGTGCCGAGCGAGGCTATGTAACCAAAGGAACCGATATAAAGCAGCGTGCGACGACCGGCGCGATCGATGAGCCACAACCCCACAAATGTAAAGATGAGGTTCGTCAGGCCGATACCCACCGATTGCAGCAGTGCGGCTTGATGACCGAGACCGGTGAGTTCAAAAATGCGTGGCGCAAAGTAGAGGATGGCGTTGATGCCGGAGAGTTGATTGAAGAACGCGACGAGAAAGGCGATGAGGATCGGTGTGCGCATTCCACTGCACCAGAAGCCTTGGGCAGAGCTGTCCGCGGCATGCCTGGTCGTCATTGCATCAGCGCTTGCTTCCAGCTCCGTAGCGGATGCGTTTGGGTTAATGAGCTTCAGCACCGCGATGCCGCCGGCGCGATCATCCTTTCGTGAAAGAAGCCAGCGTGGGCTTTCGGGAATGGCCAGGCACGCGCCAGTATAGATAGCGGATGGCAGGGCCATCACGCCGAGCATCCATCGCCAGGAGCTATCGCCAAGGCCGGCCAGCAGAGAATTGGAGACAAAGGCGATAAGGATGCCGAAGACGATGTTGAACTGAAACATTCCGGCCAGACGGCCCCGGCTTTCCGGCGGTGAAATCTCCGAGATATAAAGCGGCGCGGCGACCGTCGAGATGCCGATGGCGATGCCTCCGGCGAAACGGGCGATCATGAAGCTGTAAACATCGTTGGCCATTGCCGACCACAAAGAGCCGGCGAGGAAGAGTGCTCCGATGCAAAGCAACGTCTTCTTCCGCCCGAAATGATCTGTGGGCCAGCTGCCGATCAGCGAACCGAGCACTGTGCCCCACAACGCCGCACCCATGGCGAGGCCGTGCATGGCGGGACTCAGGCCCCAAAGAGCCTGTATGGTCTTCTCGGCGCCGGAAATGACGACTGTATCGAAACCAAAGAGAAACCCCGCGAGTGCGGAAACGACGGACCAAAGGAAGAGGCGGGCATTCATGGGAGGGAATGACATCTCTATCGCCAAGGCCGGTGCGCCGGTAAAGAAATGCCAGCACAATGGTGCACAAAGTTGCCATGACAGATCTTCAAGCTGTAAGTAGTGCCGTCGCCATGAACAATCCGCCCCGTCACCAGGCAATTCAACGCGAACTGCTCTCCGAAATCCTCTCGGGAAAATATGATCAGGTGCAGCGCTTGCCCAGCGAGGCGCAACTCGTGAAACGGTTTCGCGTCTCACGTCCGACCGTGGCGCGGGCGTTGCAGGATTTGAAAGCGCAAGGGATCCTGGAGCGCAGGGCGGGTTCGGGCACCTACTTGTGCAAAGACAAAGCTGTGCGGCCGGGCTTAAGTCAGGCGGGAATGATCGTGCCGGGGCTGGGTGGCATCGAGATTTTTGGGGTAATCTGCGGTGAATTGGCCAGTCTCGCGCGGGTTCACGATTTTGCCATGCACTGGAGCGGCAGCACACGCTCGCGCACCGATGCCAACATGACGATCGAAGAAGCGGAAGCACTGTGCGGACGCTTCATCGAGAAAGAAGTCAATGGCGTCTTCTTTGCGCCGTTCGAGCACACCACCGATAACGAAGCAGCTAACCGCCGGATCACCGAGCGCTTAAGCCACGCGGGTATCCCGGTCGTATTACTCGATCGGGATATCTGCCCGTTTCCACAGCGCAGCGATTTCGATCTCGTGGGGATTGATAACTTTTCCGGCGGTTACTTGCTGGCGGAGCACTTGATCAAACTGGGCGTTCGCCGGCTGGCTTTCGTCACGCGTCCCTTTCCTGCGACGACCGTGGATGCGCGCAAGGCGGGGGCGATATCGGCAATGCTGGCTCATGGTATCAACGTTCCGCGCGATTTTCTTCATTCCGGGAGCCCCAGTGATGTGAAGTTTGTGCGCAAACTCGTGGCCGGCTGCGCGCCCGATGCGGTCATTTGTACAAATGATCATACGGCGGCCGAATTGCTGCAAACGCTCACCCGGCTGGGAGTAAAGACGCCCGGGGATCTGCGCGTCGTGGGTTTTGATGATGTACGGTTTGCCACCTTGCTACCCGTGCCGCTGACCACCATGCATCAGCCTTGCCATGATATCGCCCTCACCGCGTTCAATGCCATGAAAGAGCGCATCGCCAACCCAACTTTGCCCGCGCGCAGTCTATTACTAGGGCCGAAGTTGATCGTGCGGGAGTCGTGCGGGGCCTATTTGCCACGGTGAAGAAGTGCATGGGCCGGGATGTGAGAGGGAGCGAATTATAGACCTCCGGCAAAGCTTGAGGTCTATGGCGTAGCCTTTTTGAGATTATCGAACTTGGATGTCTTGAACTGGGCGATCCCGTTGTAGATAAAATATGCAAGGTCGTCATTGCGGCGGAACATGACCATATACTCGGTGTCGGCGATCTTAATCCAGTTCATGCCTTGTCCGTAAAATTTGGCCAGCAGGTCGAGTTGCTCGTTGGTAAAGCCATCATCACTGTTCGGGACAAAGAATACCCGCTCTAAAACATCGTCATGAAACGTCGCGTTGATTTCATATCCATTCTGATGGAAGACGAAGCTCGTGGCGATTTGCGCTTCGTCGCAGGGCTTGGACTTGGACTCAGGTCCATAGACATCACGTACCTCGGATAGCTTTGATCCAAGACTTGTGAGTCCAATGAATGGCTCCTCGGATGTCATGCGATTTATGTAGGATTAAAAATTCGGCGATCGATGGCTCGTGCCGTGTTCGCTGGAAACCTGCCAATTGTCCTCGTGACGCATTTCTTCGCGAAAGAAGGTATATTCACGCCACTCGGATTCCGTGCAGTGGTCGGCGACAGAACTCGACGGTTGCGCTTCGTCGGAAGACATCGCTGAGATTGGCGGCATCGATTTCAACGGCGGGAGAATAGAGGGGATTTCCTTCCGGTTGCCAAGGAGCAAAACATGTCATCAAAAGGGCTGGAGGACGGCCTCCAGGAGAAGGTTGAAAAGCTTCCCGCCGAGGGATAAGAGTTCCACATGGAAGAACGCGGGTAGCTCTCAACTGCCCGTTTTTCCCCCATTACCGTTTCTTTGACCATGAATACCTCATTTCTCCAGTCTTCGAAGCACTTCCTCGCAGTTCTCGCTTTGGGAATTGCCATTTCATCGAACTCCACCACAGCGGCTGACGAAGCCAAAGCTCCGGTCGGCAAACCGCTCGACATCCAATTTATGGCGGTAGACGGCCGGTCCGTCAATGTGCAGGATCTCAAGGGCAGAGTCGTCCTCATCGACTTCTGGGCAACATGGTGTGGCCCGTGCGTGGGGGAAGTTCCGCACGTAAAGGCGGCCTATGACAAGCTCCATGAGAAAGGCTTCGAAATCGTCGGCATCAGCTTCGATCAGGAAAAGCCGGCACTCGAGAATTTTGTGAAAACAAAGGAGATGGCCTGGCCGCAATATTTCGATGGCAAGGGGTGGGAGAATAAATTTGGCAAGCAATTCGGCATCCAGAGCATTCCAACCATGTGGCTGATCGATAAAAAGGGCGTCCTCCGCGACGTGAACGCGCGCGGAAATCTCGAGGAAAAGGTAACGAAGTTGATTGCGGAGTAAGCGAGTAGGCGGTCGCTCGCTTCGGAATCAACGAGACGTTGACGAGCCCCACGGGCTCATGCCCATCGCCCGTGGGGAGTTGGTCGGATCAAAGAGTGATATACAGGTGTTTGGCAAGAATCAGCCGTGCGACGAGGTAATCACCTGCCCAAGCAAATACGACAATTGCGAGAATCTTTAGGGCGACGTCCGCGTTTCCTCCGGTCGGTGGAATATTTCTCAAGCACGACGAAAACTTTCCCGAGACGCCGCATCCACCAGTTCTCGACGCGGGGGCTCCGATGAAAAGAAAATATTCTCGACATTTTGGGCCGACGCGAGAGTTTTAGCCGCAAGCGCCGCCCATCGCTTTGGTTTCCTCTTGTACGCGAGCCTACCGGAGGGTTGCGTACAACGGAAAATGCGACCTACAAGCCAGAAATCGACCAAGCGCCCTTCTCTGGGCGAGATCAAGACACGTATTGTGAATCGGCTTGAGGCAGCAGCAGGGAATACAACGGACTACTGGGATTTTCGTGACCGTGCTGAGGACCTCGCAAGCGAGCGCCTATTTCAATATCCCGCCATGATGGTTCCCGCTCTTCAAAAACAGATCATCATCGCAATATTGCGTGCCAGGCAGGATGTTCGCACTCTCGCGGATCCGTTTTTGGGTTCTGGGACTATTCTTGCTCTTGCGATGTTGTGCGGCCGGAACTTCGTGGGTCAGGACATAAATCCGCTAGCAATCTTGATCTGCAAGACCCGAGCATTTTCGCTCGACAACGAAGCTCTCGAGGCAGCGGTCGAGAGAGTCTGCGAAGCAGCAAAGAGTGACCCATCGTATGAATATGCTTGCCGCTTCATGCGGCAGTGGAAATGGTTCACTCGTGGTGCGAATATTGGCTTATCGCGGCTGAGACGCGCAATCATCAAAGAGCCAGAACTAAATACCAGGCGCTTTCTTTGGGTATGTCTTGCTGAAACCGTTCGCCGAAATTCAAACTCCAGGACTTCCACTTATAAGCTTCATGCAAAGCCTTGGAATCAGCAGAACACGACGGTTCAGGATGTTTTCAAGTCGTTTCTTGAGATCGCGCAGCATAACCTTACTGTGGTTGCTAATTTTCGAGAAGCCTTAGCGGCTGCACGTCAGTTGACTGATGACGGAAAATACAGAGGGAGAGTAAAAATTGTTTACGGCAATACGGCGGTAAAGATGTCCGCTCCGGATTGGAATGAAGACGCCAAATGCGATTTGGTTGTCACTTCGCCGCCGTACGGGGACAATCAGACAACGGTTCCCTATGGACAGGCGGCGTGGTTGCCGCTGCAATGGATTGACATCGAAGACATTGATTCCAGCATCCCTGAGATGCAACGGATTTCTGGACCGTTTGTGTTGATTAGTTGAGTGAGTGGAGGGATTCGAATTCCATCGGTGTCTTGTAGCCGATGGCCGAGTGCTTAC
>Ga0207695_10000508_pt1 | contig 82867 bp, 83 predicted proteins | sample KBSC54metaG_FD_184354 | JGI IMG/M metagenome (GOLD analysis project Ga0207695, IMG submission 184354) | Corn rhizosphere microbial communities from Kellogg Biological Station, Michigan, USA - KBS C5-4 metaG (SPAdes) (version 2) | ecosystem: Host-associated > Plants > Roots > Rhizosphere > Soil...
AAATTTGCGCCTTGGTGGAGAGATTCAAGGCCAGCCCCGTGATCGTCGGCGCCGACAGCGACGAGCTCGCACAGCTTTTGCAAGCGCTGGAATGCGGTGCCCGCGGCTATATTCCGACCAGTGTCGATGTCAAGGTCGCAGCGGAAGCGGTGGCCCTTGCCCGTGCGGGAGGTGTATTCGTGCCTGCCAGCAGCATTCTGGCTGCCAAGGAGTCGATTACTCCCGCCGCGAGCAAGAATTGCTGCCTCGACAGTCTGTTTACACCGCGCGAGGTCGTCGTTGCCGAGGCGCTGAGGCGCGGCAAGGCAAACAAGATCATTGCCTATGAAATGGACCTCTGCGAGAGCACCGTGAAGGTTCATATCCGCAACATCATGAAGAAGCTCAATGCGACGAACCGCACGGAAGTTGCCTACAAGATCCGGGAACTCGTGCAGTAACGCTTTTCATCGCGCCGGCGAGCTTTGGTTGCGCCCACCATGTGGCATCGCCAAAGATAGCGATCGTCGGCGTGAACTTGATATGGCGACAGACGAAGCGGCCTCAGCCAAGGCATGCGTCATCGCCAACGCCGGATTTTGCGGCTTGAAAAGATTTGAGCCGCTGGGCAGGTCGACGCCGGCCCGCTAGCGCAGCGCTACAATTTCATGACATTCCGGCGCTTGTCGGTTTCATTCTATGCGGCATTCAGGTGAATGCAGCCTAGGAATTTCAAATGGACACCCGACTGCGGCGGAGACTTGAGCTTGCCCGTGACAAAGGTCAGCCTCTGCGATTTTCTCTTCTTACAGTTCTTTTTGAAGCGGAGAGCGCATGGGCGGTTTTCGTTGCGCCAACGCGGTCTTGCTCTGGATCATAGAAGCATATTTGCTGTCTGTCAGATCGCTTCCGGGCATTGAGGGCGACGTCAGCTTTTCGGATCAGCTCAGTGTAGTCCATGGGAGAAGAGCGCCTCGACCCTGCGCAGGTCCGGGCTGCGCGCGTGCCGGGTTGGTCCAGGTCACAATTGGCAAGGAAAGCCGACATCTCGTTCCCGGCGATCCGCCGAATGGAAATTTCCACTGCAAAGGATCGAAACGAAGCGCCGGCACCTGTCCGCCAAGCCTTCGAGCTTCAGGGAATACGTTTCCTTCGCGACGGCAAAGGACGAATCTCCGTCGGATTGGGCGTAAATCACAGCCATGAATGGGATGGATTTTTCCACACACCGGCGAACGACTATGATGGCCTCGCCGCCCGAGCAGGATGCGTATCCGGTTCAATACTGATCTGGTCGCGCCCCTTCATTTTGGCGGCGTAAAGTGCGAGATCGGCTCTTCGGTAGAGCTCACCGACGTCGTCGCCACGCACGGCACAGGCAATACCGGCGGAAAACGTATAGCGAAAGCCAGCGTGCTCAGGTAGCGGCCGTGACTGCCGCACCGCGAGCAGCATACGATGGACGATCACCTCCGCCTCGTCCGGGGTCGTGTTCGGAAGAATGAGGACGAACTCTTCGCCACCGACCCGCCCGAAAATATCCGTCCTGCGGACCAGTCTTTGCAGCGTGATGGCGAAATCCTTCAGGATCACGTCGCCAAAAGCGTGGCCGAAGCGGTCGTTGATGTATTTGAAATTGTCGAGGTCCAGCACGGCAAGACATCCAACCGGCTCCGCAACACCGCCATGACTGCGCACCAGCTCGTCAAGCTTGGACATGACGAACCGCCGGCTGGGAATCCCTGTCAATTCGTCTGTCTGTGAAGCCTTGAGCGCGAAGTCGCGATCTTGCCGGAGTGTTCTTTCATCGGACCGGATGGAGGTGATGTCGCTTGCAACACACAACATCCAGCCGCTGGGCTGCATGGTCTCCGTCATCCAAAGCCAGCGGCCGTCATGGAGATCCGTCTCGAATGCCCGAAACCCGCTCTTGCCGCGCCTGGCCAGCGTTGTCAGCAACCAGCTCTCGAAATCGTCGGTCTTGATGATCGTCCCGCGACCAGCATGGAAGTTGCGCCGCATGAGCTCTGGCCATAGCGGATACTCATCCTCCTCTATGAACCACGCCGAGCGAAACGCGCGGTTGGTAAAGCGAACACGGTCATCCTGGTCGTAGACCGCAACCAGCACCCCCGCAGCTTCCATCAACTGCGCAACCTGTAGCATCGTTTCATTATCGACCAAGGCCGTCATGCCCTCAGAATGGATCGTCTCCGCCCAAGCTTTAATCGCGAGCGATGAAAAAACAAATAGGCCGGCCATGCAAAACCAAACAAGCGCCCAAGACCGGGCGGGAAACTTCCCACGCTCATCGTGATCTGCACAAGGCCTGTGGGCGAAAGTCATACCGCAAACGTCAAATTGGCGAAGCTCGATTGAACGCTTCCCCTGTCTCAATCGTGACATCGTCGAGCGGGCAATCGCACCCAAAGAGGCTGGATTGCCGGGTGCTAGTCAACGATCGCCGGCCCGGCTCTCGCGGCTGCCTGTATGAGATCGGCATGGCCTGGTGCCGGCGTCGCGATCAGGATCGCATCGACATTTGGGGACTTGATGACGTCGGCAACCTCGGCGCCCGTGCGGTCGTGAGGCGGCCAACCTCGCCTCGATGCACGAACGAATGCGGCCGGGCTGAGACACGTTTCAGCCCGGCCGCATGATCGAAGGCTCTTGGCGCCGACGTTAGGATGCCAATGCGTAGAGACGGGACCCGGGGACCGCGGCACTGCGTGTCTTGAACCGCTGCACGAGGTCCGCGAGGTTTTCCGTCTCCTGCGTCAGGCTCTGGGCAGCCGCCGTGGTTTCCTCCACCATGGCTGCATTCTGCTGAGTGACCTTGTCCATCTGATCGCCGGCGGCCGAGACCTCTCTCAGGCTGGCAGCCTGTTCACGCGCGGCAACCGCGATTTCCGCAACCGTGCTGCTCATCGCGCTGACTTGCTCGACGATCTGCGCAAGCGACGTTCCGGATTCGCCGACGAGTTCCACGCCTGCCTTGACCTGCGCGGAAGAGGTCGAGATCAACGCTTTGATCTCTCTCGCGGCACTGGCCGATCGCTGGGCGAGCTCACGCACCTCCTGGGCGACAACGGCAAAACCCTTCCCCGCCTCGCCGGCTCGCGCGGCTTCCACACCCGCGTTGAGGGCAAGAAGATTGGTCTGGAAGGCGATCTCGTCGATGACGCCGATAATATTGCCGATCTTGGACGATGAACTCTGGATTTCCGTCATAGCCGCGATCGCACGGGCGACGATCGCCCCGCCGTTCTCGGCATTGGCGCGCGCGGTCGCCACCGCGTTCTGAGCATGACTTGCCCCCTCCGCCGTGCCATTGACGCCGCGCGTCACATCGCCGAGGGCAGCCACCGTTTCCTCAAGCGAGGCAGCTTGCTGTTCCGTGCGGCGGGCAAGATCGTTGGAGGCCGTCGAGATTTCCGAAAGGCCAGATTTGATCGTGCCGACTGCGCGGATGACGGAATCGAGAGCCTCTTCCAGACTGGAGACCGAGTTGTTGAAGTGATCCCGAATACGGACGTAACGACCGTCAACCTCGCCGACACGCACGGTAAGGTCGCCCTTCGAAAGTGCATCGAGACCCAGAGAGATCTGCTGGAAGGCGTGCTCCATCACCTGCGCATCGGCAAGCCGCTCGGCTTCCTGGCGCAGGCGCTCTTCTTCGGCCGCAAGGCGAGCCCGTTCGGCATTGGCTTCCGCCATGAGCTTGCCGCGTCCCGTCTCCTGGAAGACCTTCAGCGAGCGCGCCATGGCGCCGAGCTCATGACGATGCTCGGTACCGTCGACCACCATTGTGTCGTCGCCGCGAGCAAGCCGCTCCATCGTCTGCGCCATATTGCGCACGGCCGAGGAAATCAGCTGACCGACGAAATAGGCGAGCACGAGACCAATCACGATCAGCAGGCCACTGAACATGAGCGTCGAGCGCGTGGCGGAGGCAACCGTCGTCTCGACCGAGCCATCGAGCGTCTTCTGTCCATCGATGATTGTGGCCTGCAGATTCTGGAAACCCGTTGCGATTTTCGGTGCCAGAACATCAAGCTCGCTCGCACGGATCTTGTTGGTCTGCAGCAAGATATCCCTCACGTCGCCAAGACGGCTCGTGTAGTTCTGCATCAACTGACCAGCGCCCAGAACGCGCTTATGCTGCAGTTCACCCTTTGCCACCTTGGCGGCGGTGTCGTTCAAAGCCATCGCGTCGTTCAGCGCCGATTGCGCAATGTCGTAAGATGCTAGATCACCGGAGTAGATGAAGCGCTCCGAGAAATAGAGGCTGCGATTCAAGGCCTCGAGTGTTGCGGCGGTCGCATGCAGGAGAGCGACGTCGTTCTGTCGCCAGGCGCTACGCATGACGTCATTGAGCGCGATACTGGTCCAGGGGCCGAACTCGGTAACCTTGGAGATCAAGGCTTCGCGCCTTGCATGCAGGGAGACGATCTGCTCGAAGGCCGTGCCATAGGCCGCAACATCCTGGCGGATGCTTGCCATTCCTGTCTGCAGAGCGTTGTTTTCGGCAAAGCGCTGGTCGTCGGCGGCAAATGCCTTAACCCCGGCACGGAACCGGCTCACGACATCCTGCGTCGGGGTGGATCGGAAAGCTTCCACCGACATCTGGATTTCGTGCAGCTGATTGCTGTAGTCGGAAATAGCAAGGCTCTGGCCGGCGGTGCTGCGGTAGGAAGAGAAGATGGACGAAAGTCCGTCCATGCCGGAAATCGCACTGACCGAGAGTAGGCTCATGAGCAGGATCAGCGGCAGGAAGCCGGCCGTTATCTGCGCGCGGATGCCAAGTTTATTCCAAAAGCGCAACATCATAATCCTCGTTTGCTCACTGGGTCTTCGGCAAGTATTGGGCGATGTTCTGGGGCGTGACGAGCTCGAAGGGCACGTTGTTTTCTCGTGGCACCTTTTGCCCGCTTATGAGCTTGATTGCAGCATCGACCGCTGCAGCGCCCTGCCCGGAGGCACTCTGAAGGATGGTGACATCCAGATCGCCCGCTTGCATCGCCGCCAGCGCATCATCGGTCGCATCGACGCCTGCGACGACGATGTCCTTCATCGACATGCCGTTTCGCTTCATGGCACGGATCGCGCCGACCGCCATCTCGTCGTTATTGGCGATAACAGCGTCGAACTTCACGCCAGCCGACAGCCATTCCTGCATTTGCTGATCGGCGTAGTCGCTCGACCAATAGGCCGCCTGCCGCTCCACGATCTGGAGACCTTTGCAATCAGGCGTGGCGATGACATTGTCGATGTCCTGAGTGCGTGCCCGCGCGGCTGCGTGGAAGGGTTCGCCCATCAGCACCACGACGCGTCCCTTGCCTTTCAGGAGCGAGCAGACTTCCTTCGTCTGCATGGTTCCCGATTCCGCTTCGTTTGACGCGACCACGACCTGGTTTTCCGGGAGATCCGACAGGTTCGAGGGGACGTTGTTGATATAGACCAGCGGAATATGGGCATCGGCGGCAAGCTTGGTCATCTGCGGGCCGAGGTCGCCATCGGAAACGGCCAGGATGATGGCGTCGACCTTATCGGCTATGAACTGCTGGATCTGCGCCTTCTGAGCCTCGTTGTCGCCCTTGGCGTTCTGCACGACAAGTTTCAGCCCAGGAATCGTCTTTCCCTGCGAAAGGACTCCGTTGAGCAATGCGGTTCTGAATTTATCCAGACCGGACATCGACACGCCGATCGTCTGTGCGCTTGCAGTCGAGGCGGATATCGCCATCACGAAAGCAGCAAGTATGGCTTTTCTCATTATCCATCTCCATAAGACGCGCACCGCGTTGAAGATTTATAATGAGTTTTTAGTTAAATTTTACTTTACGATAACCAATCTAATTAAGAATATCATAATGTATTCAATGCAATCAGCACAATATGTTATTTGCAAAAAGCTTTTCTTTGGTTGTATTATTCGCAGGCAATATTCTCCATTAGAGAAAGATTGCGTATTGGCCCACTCTATTTAATCTTCGAGGTCTTCGTTGCTTTGGACTGGAGCTGGACAGCCAAGCTTCGAGAGCGCAGCCGTTCGAGGCGCCTTACAGGTAGCTTCCGCAGTATGGCCGTAAGTTTCCCTCAATTCCAAAGTCCCCCCACTTTCGTCGTTGCCGACAGAGGTGAACCTCTTCGTCACAAACAGTCGTATCTGAGGCGCATCCTCCAAACGGATGATGCGAAGATCAAGCGTCCCTTTTCCCATTCAGCTCTCCCTGATTGCAGCCTTGCAACGCCTGTATGATTCAACAATGTCAATAGACCCCGGAGTTCGCGGGTTGCCCGAAGAGCGGACAGGATTTTCGTGGTCGCCAAAATGACCATTTCCTAAGTCTGAGAGCCTGAAGCCGCTCTATCCCATGGCAGACCGGATGATTTTCGAAAGGCGCAAAAGGAACTTAGGTCTCGACGAGGCGACAAGCTTCCAGGACAGAACGGCTTTCGCCATGCGGCGAGGCAGGATGCCTGCTGAGAGAAACCAGGCTGCCTGCATCGCACGACGTCGTAGGGATGTCTTCATTTCCAGACTTGCGACCGCCCCGGCAGTCGCCAAGGAGAACCTGGAATCATCGGTTATGGGGTGCTGGTCCCGATCGATGCAAAGGGATGCCAAACGCTCTTCCAAATGAACGGGATCGCGGAGCCCGATATCCGGCGGCACCTCCAAGCCGATCTCCGTTGCCTGATCCGACAAGGCTTCCAGCCGATGAAAATCATGCTGTATGCGCCAGCGCGCGCGTTGGCCGAGCTTTTCGGCGAAGACCGAATGATTGGCTCCATGTATGCGGTAGGCGCCAAGGCAGTCGTCGATCGATGTGACGTCCCCATGCAGCGGCGCGACGGTTGCCAGATACCCGTCGGCCCCTTGCCTGAAATCCTGCTCCGGAACCGGCATGATCCTGTCCAGGACCGAGCGCTTGAACGCCAAACCGCTCGTGACGGTCGTCTGATAGCGCCCCTTCCGCAGCAGCTTCGGGGTGACGTCACCGGAATCAAACGGCAGCTCCGAAGGCGGAAACACATCCTTCACGTGCATATGTTCATCGACGATATGCAGCCTGAACTGCATCTGGGCAGTCTTCTCTTCCCAAGCGTCGACGACCTCGGATATGGCGTTTGGATAGAGATAATCATCGGCATCGAGAAACAGCACGATCTTGCCGCTGCTCGATGCAAAGCCGGTGTTGAACGCAGCGGCATGCCCGCCGTTCACTTCCCGCAGACGAGTCTTGATTCGCGGGCCATAGGACGCAACGACATCGGCCGTGTCGTCCGTTGAAGCATCATCGACGACAATGACTTCCGTATCGTCGTAATTCTGCTCCAGCGCACTATCGATGCTGCGCCGGAGAAAGCGGGCGTAATTGTAGTTCGCAATAACAATGGAAACTGGAACACGGTCTTGGATGGAATACATCGCATTGAACCTCGCAGATTTGCTTTGGTTGCGGCGAACCTTCTCATTCAGGTCCTTATGGATAGGTAGGTTCCCGGCAAGCGCAGCTTTTGGGGCGCAAATGCTGTCTCAGAGACATGCCGAGCAACAGGTGCCAGGGATCATGCTCGATCCGTTTGCACCTCTGCGAGCCTCTTCAGTTTTGTGGCTTTTGAATGACTGGCCAAGAAATAGGACTGCCTTGACGATGCATTCTTCGAATAGGCGGGTGTTGCGACGACTGCGCGCGTTTGATTAGCGTGGACACAACGACTGGATGCAATTCTACTCGCAACACGACAGGTGCATCCTGCCCATGGGTAGCTAGGATGGCCTCATGACTGCCCGTTCGGGTGGGTTAAATAAACTTCTAGTAGATGGTAGAATAAACGCTACCGGGTCGGATGCCACCCCCAACCCGGCCAGTGCCGCGTCCGACGAGACTACACCCCCAGCAGTGTCGTCGGACGCACCCATGCACAGGCGATGGGTCATCCAAGCTCTTGAAAACAATTATGCCGTCTTTGGGAAGGGCCAAGCGGGGACACTCCGCAATACCGGCCCTTTGTATTTTGCGCGAACACTTAGATCGCAGATCGCGTAACCCCAGCTGACCAGTTCGTTCGATACGTCGTCACCGAGATTGCTTAACCGGGTAGGTGCGCCCGTAGGGGGCGAGACTTGCAATCGCCCCTCGGTGGAAAGGGGCAACGCATCAATAAGGTTCATGGACCATCGCCTCGTTGTCGGGGCAGGCAATTGCCGCGACCAGGATCATCAAGTCTTCAATGCGAGAAGAGAAGACGATCCTTTGCGGCTTGAGAACCCGCCGTGTAGAAGCGACGAAACCAGGCATCTTGCCCGGCAGCCGGGGGTCGCGCGAGCGTCAAGCTGTTGGGCGCGCCCGAACCCTGCATTGCGGCACGAAAATGCAGATGGTCGAATATCCGCAGGGCCTCGATGGCGTAGGATGTCGCAACCCGCTGATCCTCGATCATGACAAGATTGTCGCCATTGCCCGTTTCGCCGCTCGGCGACAGATTGGACGATCCGGTGAACACCTTGGCGGTCGGCAGGTTGAAATCCGTCACGACGAACTTGTCATGCTGATGAATGCCGTTTCCACCACCCCATTCGGTCTTGAAGGGCTCCGGCGCGTGGCTTGCGAGATAGCTGAAATCCACCAGGCCGACAGTGCCGTCGGGCTTGCGGATTTCGAGCCCCCCTTCCTTATCGGAAATGCCATAACTGAACACGTCCTTGCCCATCAGCCGATCGACCGCCTGGCGCACCGAGCCCGAGCGAATCTGATTGAGGAAGGCGATCGCATAGAACACCGACGACGACGCCTGGTCGATCGCCGCACCCACGGGACTGAGCGACAGATCGCTCGACTTGTGCGGCGAGAAGCAGAAATGCGCGGCAGGCATGCCGGCGGCCTGAACGAGGTTCCACTTGCTGCTTATGCTGTCCTGGCTGAAGGCCGCCAATCCCTGGAAGGTCAGATCGAAAGCACGGCCAAACAGCTCGGCCGCGTCGCTCGAATGAAAGACGAGGGCATTGTTTGCCTGTATGTAGAGACCGCGGTAACTGAAATTGGTGGAGCCGAACAGCACCTTGATGGGTTGGCTGCCGCGCCGGACGACAAAAACCTTGTTGTGCTGCAAGGTCTTGAAATGCATCCGTTTTACGGCATTCGACCCGGCCGAGGCGGCGAGGCGCGCAGCCGCCTGCGATTCAGCGCTGCCTGCTGGCTTGTGTGATCCCGAATCGTCTATGATGGCGCGAACCCGGGCACCGCAACTCTCAAGTTTGGCAACGATGTCGCGTTCGTTGAAATCATAGGCGAAGACATCAATGGCGAGATTGGGATCGTTCACCACCTCGTCCAACAGACCGAATATGAGGTCATAGGCTTCGAAGCCGAGCCATTGGTAGACGTCGCCCTGCAGCTTCGTAAATGTCAGGCCCTGATCAGGATCGCTCGGGATTACATTCGGATTGTTGCCGAATTTATCGGCATAGGCCTGCGAGGAGGCGAAGTTGCGGGTGAAACCGACGTCGAGATAATCGCTGTACGTCATGTGGTCGAGCGAGATCGGAAGGTCGGCGACCTGATCGCCACTGCGCAATGCGCCGGCGGCGTTCATGTGCATCTTGGTCACCCTATAAAGATAGTCGCCATCCGTTGGATCATAGGGAAAATCGATCCAGCGGAACTTCTGGAAGGGCGCAGAGGTCGACGGAAAATTGCGGAAGCCGTCCACGCCCTTCCCTCCAGGGGTATTGTAGTCAAAATTCAAGCGGTTCTTCAGGGCAGCATAATCGGCCGAACCCGGACTCTTCACTTCGATCGCGAAGCCGACGAAATCGTCCTCGGGGTCGGTAACGTCCATCCCGATGAGACACATGCGTTCGCCTCGCCAGAGCTTTACCGCAAGGCTGCCGTTGGTACCTGTGTTCGCAAAAGCCATCTCAATCCCCTCGTTTCGTTGTAAAGAAGGTGATGCTCGTCTCACATGCGCGGCTGCTGAAGGCTGCGAAGGCCTGTTAAGATCAGACTAGAATGGTTCGGACACGTCCGAGACAGTGGGCACGCCATCGCGGAAATCAGCGACAAGAACCAGATTGAACACGGTCGGCACCCATGGATCGGGATAGCTTCCCTCGGGCGCGCCAAGCGCCTGCATCAATCCGGGAATATGACCATGATGCCAACAGATCAGGATCGTGCCGCCGTCAAATTTACGCTCGGAAAGCAGCGCCTCGGCCAAGGCAGCATAGTTCTCATCGGCATAAGGCGTGTACAATTCGCGGCCCAAGGCATCGGCGAAAGGCTGCACCGTCTGAACGGGTCGCTCGCTGTGTTTCGATATGGCTGCGGCGAATATGAAATCGGGGGGACCAAAGGTTTCAGGATACCAGGTGACAAGGGCTTTAGCCCGATCCTGACCTTCAGGCGCCAGATTTGGATCGGCCTGGTCGCCGGGCTTTTCGGCATGCCGCATGATCAATATTTTGACAGGCGCCATTTCATCCCTCCTTGGCTGCTGTCACCCTCCATCACTACCTTAGACTGGATTTACGATATTCGCTCTGCAACCAAGAGCAATGGCAATTGTTGGGTTTAACAAAAGTTTCATCTGGCTGCAGTCTTTGCAGCAGCCAACTGACTTGCTGCCTTGGACGTCGCCGCGCCCGTAGGGACCAAAGCTCCGGCTCATGGTGGCGTGGCTCCCGGCACATTGGGAACCGGCGCAGGCTTTTGAGGACTTCCAGGCGTGTTGGCAGCGCCGGAACCTGTTTGCGTCGACCCGGTTGCGGTCGAGGTCTGCGATTGGCCCTGCTTTGCATTCGTTGCGCCGACGCTCGGCGATGCCTTCATGGTTGCCGCCGTATAGAACTGAAAACCACCGAAAATGATAAGGATGACAACAAGCACGCCGTAGACTGTGCCGACAATTTTCCGAACCCGATTATAGTCCGACACGCTCTTCTGGATCGGCGTCTCGCTGAACTCCTCGATTTCAGAGGCCGTGAGCACCTGGTTCAATCGCAGGGTCCATATTGTACGGGCCTTGTCCTGGCCTGCGAAGTAGCTGCCGTTCACGAATGTCTGGACGCGAAACGACAAGATCAGGAACACAGCGGCGCCAATGGCAAATAGGCCAGCAATCCAGGCGTTGGGTGTCCTCGAGGCGTCGGAGAGAATCTTGATCACGAAGGGCGTTGTCGCAACGGCTAGATCCTTCCACAATGCGCCCGTCATATCCTGCGCTCGCTGGGTCGCTTTCTGCGCTTCGTCCACGACTGTCTTGCGCAAGTCGGCAAGCGCCTTCAACGTTTCCTTGCTGCCGGCCTTCACATAGGCCGCGTAGGCTGCCTTCGCGGATTCAAGACTCCCGTCTCCGAACGCGGCGAGTACCCCTTGACGATAGCTGCGCGCCCACTCCGCCGCGAGCAGCACGTGACGGGTTTCCGTGTCCCTTTCACCGCCTGTAAACACCCAAAGCACACCGTCACTAAGCCGCTCAAACAGCACAACCAACTCGGCAGCGGAGGCGCTGACCTTTCGGCTGGGCGGACCGGAAAGCTGATAGACCGTGCTGGCAGCGTCCTTGTAAACCTGGTCTGAAAGCGCCGCCATCAGTCGGGGAGCCGCCAACAAGCGCCAGGCCGCGAAGGTGGGCGAGGATTGCTGCGGATGATCCTGAAGCAGCCACGGGCGTATGTCCCCGGGCACGAGCCCTACGCTGCTGGCATCATGACTTATACTTCGAGGATTGGGAAATTCCGTCGCCCGATCGAATGGGATTGGAGGCTGCTCGGTCCAAGGCTGAAACCTCGCACCATAGGAGGTGAATGCCTGATCCGCGGTCAGGTCTGCAGCGCACACATGAAGGCAGCTATCCAGGTTTTTTGCCGGGCTGATCAAGGATTTTCCGTAGAAAAGCCGGAGAACGGCAGCATCCATGGCCTTGTTGAGCGTAATGGCGAAAACCGCGTTCGCAAGCGGCACCTCGTCGTCATTGAGGGCGGTGTCCGTCCCCTCTCGCCTGATGGTGACGGAGCTGAGAAAGGCAGGCATATTGGCGCGCAACCTCTGCCACTCTGCACGCAAACCCGCATCATCAAGTCTTGCCCTGATGGTGATCAGCTCCGCGTGCTCTTCGACCTCCTTCGTCGGACGCGTGCGAAGAATAAGATCGAGGATCTCAGTTGGGGTCATCGGTTTCAACCACCAGCTTGTCGTGGATGACAATCATGCCGTCGTCGGTCTTTTCGATCAGCGCGCGGAATTCGTTCGGAACCCGGATCTCGATACCGTTTGCGGTCTTGTAGTACAGGGTCTTTGGTCCCTTCACCTGATCGGGAACAAGCTTCATCGGTACCCCTGAGATTCGCTCGACACTGAGGGCACGGTTGAACTTGCCGAGCAAGGCGTTGTCGTCCGCAAGCTTGTGCCCGACGACTGTCTCGAGAAACGACCGCTGGTCTTCGCTATCGATCCTGCCGCCACCCGAAGCAGCGTCGTAGGTCCGCTTGGTCAATTCCTTGACCACCTCGCCATCGACGAGTTCGGGATTATCGCCGATCACCTTGCGCGTCACATCCACGAGCTTCTTCGTCAGCTCCGCATCGCTTAACGTCTGGCGCGCGCCAAGAAAGGCTTCGAAATATTGCGCGACCTTTTGCTGGTTGCGCCTGTCCAGCACCGTTAGCTCGCCACCCTTGTCCGTGAGTTTGATGAGGGCCGCCTTTTGCAGCGCCGCCTTGTTCTGGACGAAAGTTCGCTGAATGGCTTCAAGGCTGACCGTCTTTCGACCGCCACTGCCATCCTTCAGGTCGTAGGCGACAACTGTTTCATCGTCATATTTGAGAAGCGCGAACGATCGCGTTGCTTTTGCCTTCAGGACAAATAGTAAAATCGCACCTTCAGCCGCGGTCCCGCCATGATGGCTTTGAAAATCCTCGGCCAGCTTTTCGCTTTCCTCCTGGAAGAGCCCGCCGTTCGATGCGATGCGGCCAAGACGCTCGCGCGTCGAAGATGCATCCGAAAAAGCATAGGGCAAGCCACCATTCACAGACCTGATGCGGTCGACGAAGAAACTCTCGAACTCGCCGGGATTGACTTCCTCCAGTTTGACCAGGCCGTTCTTCGGCCCGACCAGGTGGAAGATCATCCTTTCGATCTTGAGCTCATTCAATTCGCTGTCATCGAAAAAAGCCAAGCGCCCCTCCCAAACCTACCGGTGAACACTCAGAAAACAGGATCAAAGTGATATAAGGCGATCATCAAGCCTGGATGACGTTGCTCGTGCAGCCATGCTTTGTGCCACATGCCGAGACACATGGTACGGTGCTCAATGGTACTGCCGGCGCAGCCGTCCAGCCGGCGACGGCGCTTTCAAGATGCACTGCCAAATTCGCCCCGTTCGAGTGAGACGCCGTTGCCAGAACATCGCCGCCCGCGACGACCTGCGCCGGTGTGGTGAGCGACCATGCTCCGTGTCTCCATCCGGCACCGTCGTGTGCGGTGACCGCGACCGCCGTCGGGTGGCTGATCGACGTCTTTCCGTGCTTGTTGTCCGGCCCAAAGCTGTAGAACAGCCTTGCATGCAGAGCCATCGCAGCGGGAGGCGCCCCCTTATGGCTCATATCGGCGCCATGATGAGGGACCGTCAGCGCCGTCAAGGTATAAGCCGGGCCGGCGCCGATCTCGCCATAGCCTGCGTCGCCCGTCAAAAGCCAGCTGGCCTGACAGTTATCGTCGTCAAGGTAGCAGGCGATCCCGCTGCCGTTTCGCGAGGTGCCGCTGCAGCGCTTGATCGATAGGGTCTGCCCAGGGCCGTTGCTGATCGACCGTACCTTCCCCGGCGCTCCGGACCAGATATGGAGCGTGCCACCATTCTTGAGGATGCGGTGAGCAAATGCGTGATGGCGCGGCCCCAGATTATATTGGCGCGGCGCAAGCCATTTTCTTGCCCTTGCTCCATGATCGCTGTTTTCCCCGGCCCAATGATCGGTATCCCAGTGCGACAGGACAATCGAAGGAGAACCGCGCCAGCAAAACCGAAGCGGCCTTGGTCGTGTTTGACGATTGCCATAGGCGCCCGCGCCGAGGTCGAAATACAGCCGGGCGGTCTCGGAACTATCAAGCAGACCGATAGCGCTGCCCTGCCCGATATCATACATCGCAAGCATGTCGATCGTACCGACACCGGACAGAATAGCGTCAACGTCCCCATCGGCAGCGTCAGGCCACGCATCCACGTCGAATGCATTCGACAGTGCCGCCGCCGTATCGCCCGTAACCTGCAACAAAGAGAGCAGGTACGCTATAACCGGGGCTGCCAGTAGCGATCCATAGACATCGACGGGAAAACGTCCTGTGTCACCGAGCTCGATATCGAGCCAATCCTCTTCCCCGAAAGCGATCAGGACGTCCCAATATCGATCACCCTTCTTCGACGTTACCTCGATGTTGTATATCGGCATTTCATCGAAGGGGTCTTTAGGGGGACCAAGGTAACCTTTAAACAATTGTGACCAGAAATCACGCATCTCGTCGCGCGTATCAACGGGCTTTCCCAAATCCATCCGTTCATTGAGCGGAAATCCGAACCAGCCAGCATCGACGGCGTCAAACGAGAAAACAGCCTCTTGCGCCGTCGTTAAGTCGTCCGGCTCGTGATGGTCGAGGCGAGCGTAAGATCTCAGCGGAAAGTCCGGCCACGCATCCTCGGGATTGATTGAGAAGATCCGATTCATTGCCCTTCTCCTGCAATGCCGAAATCCGCCCTATATTTGCTCGTCATGCAAGAATAAGCAAGTTTATATTTCGCGCGGAAATAATTATCTTACCTGCCGATAGTATCTAATTTTCAAAATTCAGTTGTGTTCGCAGCATCCTACACAGGCTGATTGGCCTGATCGGATGACAGCCGGCAAGCCGGCCTGGAGATTGCCTTGGCGCACGCTTTCTGAGTTTCCGGAAGTCACACCAATTCACCTGCGATCTATCTTCGGTCGACTTCGCCATGAACTCGCAGGCAATACACTCTGCGCCTAGGGGCGCAGGTCATTCGACGGATCACAAACCTGTAACTGGCATTGGCGTCCGCCAGCGGAGTTCAGGGCAAGGCGCTCGGTAAGCTTGCTTGGGCAGCGATCCGGGCCATCGACAAATCGGTCAAACAATGGGACGCCGCGTGGAGATGAGTAGTGAATAACCACAGCTCCACGCTGACGAATGGCCGTTTGAAGTGACTCACAGCTTGCGGCAACGGAGGGAGCCCCTGCCTCCGCAACGGCAGGCGCAATACATATCGCGAAGACGAGCATGCCAATCGAATGTTTCATGTTGATCTCACAATTGTCGTTCGAGAAAGTTGCAGACAACAAAGCATATGGAGAACCATGGAGCACTCCGTTTATTGCTGCGAAACCGATATTGGCCGGATAATACTCGAATAAATTACAGCTCACATTGGAATGTCAAATTTTGACGAACCGGTCTGCCGCGCCCGGGATACCCAGGCGCGGCGTCCTCGATCATTTAACCTGAGTGACGACGAGCTTGCCGTTCACGCGCTCGGCAACGAACTCGATGGCTGCACCTTCCTTGAGCTTTTGCAGCAGCGCGGGGTCTTCAACGCGGAAGACCATCGTCATTGCCGGCATATCGAGGTTCTTCAGATCCTCATGCTTGATGGTAACCTTCTTCGCCTTGGCATCGACCTTGTTGACCACGCCCTTGGTGAATTCCTGAGCAAATGTCCCAAAGGCTGTGCTCAGCAAGAGCAAGGTGGCAATAGCGGTCGTGATTGCGATTCTCATATCTTCGTTCCTCCGTTCAATTGTTATTTCGCCGCGACCATGACATCGCCATGCATGCCGGCCTCGTAGTGACCCGGCACGAGGCAAGCGAACTTGAACTGGCCATCCGTTGTAAACTTCCAGATGATGTCACCGGATTGACCGGGAGAGAGCCGGATCGAATTGGCGTCGGCGTGTTCCATTTCCGGGAATTTCTCCATCTGCACCTTGTGCTCGAGAATCTTGCCCTGCTGATCAAGCACGAACTCGTGGTCGACGGTTCCGGCATTCTTGAGCGAGATTCTGACGGTCTGATCCTTGCGCACCTTGATGACATCAGGGGTGAAGATCATTCTGCCGTCGTCCGTCTCTTTCATGGTGACGCGGATAGTCTGTGTCGCCTTGGCTTTATCTCCGGCCTCGCCGACGGCCATCTTTTCGTCATGGCCGCCGGCGTGACTGCCAGAGGCGACTGCAGGGCCGGCCAAGGCGGCGAACACGAGCGCGAATGCATATTTCTTCATGGTAGATCCTTATGTGTGTGATGGGAGATAGCAGCGCTCAGCCCTTTGTGGGCTTGGGCGTGATCTGCATTTTGGCGTCTTTGATCTTGGTCGCGTCCGGCACTTCGCCGGTCCATTCCCAAGCCTGCGTTCCGGGTGGGTTTTCGTACCAGCCCGGATCGGAGTAATCGTCCGCGGAGACGCCCTCGCGGACCTTAACGACGGAGAACATTCCGCCCATCTCGATGGGGCCATGCGGACCCCAACCGGTCATCATGGGGATGGTGTTTTCAGGGATGGGCATTTCCATTGCACCCATGTCGGCCATGCCCTTGGTGCCCATGGGCATGTATTCGGGCTGGAGCTTGCGGATCTTCTCCGCCACTCCCCTTTTGTCGACGCCGATGAAGGTCGGGATGTCGTGGCCCATCGCATTCATCGTGTGATGCGATTTATGGCAATGGATCGCCCAGTCGCCGAGATATTTGGCGTCGAATTCGTAGGCCCGCATCGCACCGACGGGGATGTCGATGCTGACCTCCGGCCAGCGTGCCTCGGGCCTGACCCAACCGCCATCCGTGCAGGTGACCTCGAAATCGTAGCCGTGCATGTGGATCGGATGATTGGTCATCGTCAGATTGCCGACGCGGACGCGAACACGGTCGTCTTTGGAAACCACCAGCGGGCTGATGCCGGGAAAGACCCGGCTATTCCAGCACCACATGTTGAAATCGGTCATTTCCATGACCCGGGGCACATAGGAGCCTGGATCGATGTCGTAGGCATTGAGCAAGAATACGAAGTCACGGTCGACCGGCATGAACTTCGGGTCTTTGGGGTGGATCACGAAGAAACCCATCATGCCCATGGCCATCTGGACCATCTCATCCGAATGCGGGTGATACATGAACGTCCCTGACTTCACGAGATCGAACTCGTAGACGAATGTTTTGCCGACGGGGATGTGGGGCTGCGTGAGGCCGCCGACGCCGTCCATTCCGGACGGCAGGATCATGCCGTGCCAGTGGACGGTCGTGTGTTCCGGCAGCTTGTTGGTGACGAAGATGCGAACCCGGTCACCTTCGACCGCCTCGATCGTCGGTCCCGGCGATTGACCGTTGTAGCCCCAGAGATAGGCTGTCATGCCGTCCGCCATCTCGCGTTCCACCGGCTCGGCAACCAGATGGAATTCCTTGACGCCGTTGTTCATGCGGTGAGGAAGCGTCCAGCCGTTCAAGGTGACCACCGGCTGATAATCCGGGCCTGAGTTGGGATGAATTGGCGGCTGCATCTCGGCCGACCCCATTGTCGGGGCATCCGGCAGGCCCATTGCCGATGTTTTCGTCCATGCTGCGGTTGAAAGCAGGGCGGCACCTGCTCCGATGATCTGTCTTCTGTTGAACATGTTCGGGATCCCTAGTGTCCTGCGCTGCCGGCATTCGGTGTCGACGCGGTTTCGCCCGGCCCGGCCGCCTCGCCGGAGCCGCCGCCATAAATCGCCGGCATGAGATTGGCGTCCGCCAGCCAGAAGTCGCGCTTGGCGTTGACGGAGAGCAGGATGGAGTTGATCTTGTCGCGCGTGTCGGTCAGCAGCTCGAAAGTGTTCGAGATCATCCCGTTGTAGGTCAGGAGCGATTCTTCCTCGATCTTCGTTCTGAGCGGTACGACGTTGTTGCGATAGTGCTTGGCAATCTCGTAGTTCGATCGATAGGCCTCATAGGCTGACCGAGCTTCCGAGCGAACGTTGACGGCCTTTTCCGCAAGCTGGTTTGCGGCGCGCATGTAGGCCAGCTCGGCTTTTCGCGAGCGGGCCTTGCCGGTATCGAAGATCGGTATCGCGAAGTCCAGTTCGACCTGGCCGGACGTCTCGACCTTCTTCTTGCCGTCCTCGATTGCCCGCTCCGTCTCAAATCCGGTCAGGATTTCGAGGTCCGTCACATATCGGGTGGCCTCCGTCAGGCCGTAGGATTTGGCGGTGGCATCGAGCTCCCATTTTGCCATCTGAAGGTCGATGCGTTTTTGAAGCGCTTCGGCTTCGATAGTGTCTCGTTTAATCAGCGTCGTCGGAAGAGCAGGAAGCCTGTTGGGTATCTGATAGTCGGTCGAAGGGCCCCATAGCCCCATCAGCCGCGCCAGCTCTTCCTTGCTCAGCCTGGCCGCCAGTCGAGCCTGAGCCGTCTGCCCCGCAAGTTCCGCTGCGAACACATGCTCGCGGGCTTGCGAGCCCTTGGTCATCGCGCCGGTTTCGCCAAGCTTGGATGCCAGCTCGGAGGACGCATCCGCGGCAAGCTGAGCACGCTGGAGCTGCCCCACATTCTCTGCCGCGGCGACGGCGTTGATCCAAGCGCGGCGGGTATCCGCAGCCAGTTTTAAGGTCGCGACTGCAGCTCCCAGCCTCGCCTGCCGGAACCGAGTGCCGGCAATCTCGACATTCTTCTTATGGGTAGCCAAAGCCAGAATGTTCGTGGCGATCATGCCTTCAATGGTCTTGAAGGCCTCCAGTTCCGGGGCTCCCAAACCACTGGTTCCAATCGAGACCTTGGGATTGATCAGCATGGTCGATTGCCAGGCGTCGGCGGCGCTGTCGCCAAGATCCGCATAGGCTGCCTGCAGCCCCTTGTTGTTAAGCAGGGCGATCTGGACGGCGGTCTCGGCATCCAGGGGCCGCTTGCCGATCAAGCCCTTTACCTCGTCGGAAACGGCCTGCGCCTGAAGCTTGTTCTGTATCCACACGGCATGCTTGGCAGTCGCGGCGCCTGCGGTATTGGCGACCGTCTCGAAACCCGCATCCCGTTTTGCATATTCGGTGGATATGCATCCGCCGAGAATAATCGGGAGCATGAGGAGGGCCGCGTTCTTGAGGCTGAGCGTCATGATGCATCTCCTTTTGAAGGAGACTGCAACTCGTTTTGCCTTTTCCACTGTTTCGGATCGGCGGGTTGGCGTGCGACATATCCTGTGAGCGGAGTGCGATATTGGATCGACCGTGCCGTCGAGAGAAGGTCTTCGTCCGGCGTGGGAACGTCAGTGGGAGGCATGGATGAGCAGCCGCCGACGATCAACGGCAGTGCCACCACCAGAATGATAGGTCTCATGTTCTTTTCCGAATAGGAGTGTGTGTCCGGAAGGTCGTCGGCTCAACGAAGCCGATAACGATCCGATGCAGTGCCCAAGACAGGCAGTCTCGCTATTCAGATAGTCGGGGGGCGGTGAAGCGTCGGCAGTTCGCCAAACGAGCGCTGGTCGTTCATGAACTCGCGGATGAAGGAAACGACAGGGCCGCCGAGCCTGGGCTCGTCGCACATGATCGCGAAGCCGCCGCAGAAGTCCTTGCAGCATTCCTTCTTGACGAGTTTCGCAGCGCCCTCATCATCCGAGGAGGCAGAACCATGACGATGGTCGTCAGCGGATGCATGCTCCATATGATGGCCGTCGCTCGGCGGCGTCACATCGGACATGGTCTTTTGGATTTCAGGAAAAGCCGAACCGTGCATTGCAGCGTTGGCGCTGGACATGGTGTATCCCGCCAGCGATACGATGATCGCCAGCCGCACAAAAACCAGTATTGCGCTCTGTGCAATTCTGTAGGTTCTGTCCATGCCGCGACGATTACTATTAAAACCCCCCAATTACAAGAACAGCGACGGCGATGTCACATTGTTTTAATGACCGAAATTGGCATCGGTTCGTAAAGCCAGGCGGGCACAGCGCCTAGGACAAGGCTGCCACCTCATCCTTCACCTTGGGAGAATTCCAGCTTTCAGCCTTTACAATCGGCTTTGTCGGCTTTTGGGGCGATAGGGAGACGATTGCTATCGCCGCGCAAGCCTACGCGTCCTTCCATCTGGAAAACGTCGCTGCCTGTCCGCACCTGATCCCATCACGATCGACGAGCTGCCAGACAATACCGTCCTCGATCCAGAAACGCCGCCCGGATTTCGCAATCCTCAGCCCACGATAGTCGGAAATAAAGCCATTGCGCGTCACCGCATCCAACAACCGCTGGCGTTCCGCGCGATTGGGAAGCTCCGCCGAAAGACGTGAAGGCAGGGTCACAAACTCGTCCCATGGATACTCAAAGCAATTTTGCCCGGCTTTGTTGGCATAGATGAAGCGCGGATCGGCGTCCGTATTGTGGGCCACGACCACGAAAGGAGCCTCGTGGTAGAGCCAATCCGGTCCGAACTCCTCGTTGACCAGAGAAACCCCAACGATGCGGTGAAAGCTCTCCGTCAACAGTTTGAAGAATGCGTGATCAATCGATAAATTCACGCCACTCACTTTGGGCTCGCTAACCATTCATTCCCTTCCTGTCATCATGGGCATCGCTGGTGAATACACCCCTCTCCTGCCCTATCGGCAAGCATGATTGCGGCCGGCGGCAGAAGGCCGCACCGCTCAGGCCATCCATTTGCGGTGCTCGGCAAAGCGTTCCACGAGGAGGTCGATGAACAGCCGCACCTTGGTCGGCAGGTGGCTGCGGTTGGGGTAGATGGCATTGATGGTGAACTCCACGGGGCGGTAGTCCGGCAACATGCGAACGAGCCGGCCTGCTGCGATCTCCTCGAAGACGATGAAACTCGGAGCAAGGAAGATCCCCTGGCCGTTCGCCAGCAGATAGCGCAGCATCTCGGGGCTGTTGGAGACGACATTGCCGGAAACTTTGACACTTTGCTGCCTGCCGTCGGCATCCTCGAAACGCCATTCGTCACCATAGGGATAATAGGCGTATTGCAAGCAGTTGTGTTCGGCGATCTCGGCCGGTGTCTTCGGCATGGGATGTGCATCGCGATAGGCCGGCGAGCAGACGAGCATATGACGCCAGGGCGTGAGCTTGCGCACGACCAGCGTGGAATCCGGCGGCGACACAGCGCGGATTGCAAGATCGTAACCCTCCTCGATCATGTCGACCATACGTTCGCTAACACTGAAATCGAGCGAGATCAGCGGGTAGAGCGCCATGAATTCGCTGACGACAGGTAAGAGGAAGCGGACAACCGCCGTGCTGGAATGGATCTTCAACGTACCGCGCGGCGTGGTGGCGAGTGCGCCGGCCGCCTGGTCGGCCTCCTCGAGATCGGCGAGAATCTGCGAGGAGCGCTCGTAATAATATTTGCCGGTTTCCGTCAGGCTGACCTTGCGCGTGGTGCGGTTCAAAAGCCGCACGCCGAGGCGATCCTCCAGCGATTGCACATGGTTGCCCACCATTGTGACGGACATGTTGAGCCGGCGGGCGGCGGCGGAAAAACCGCCGCATTCCACCACCCGGCCAAAGACTGCGAGGCTGGTCAGCCGATCCATATTGCCCTCGGATTATCCGCTGAGAGTTGATGATCCTTCCAGATTTAAGGAGATTATCAGAAGGACCGTTCGGACGCATCTTCATCGCATCAAACAGGACCCCATGCAAATGGGGCGCGATATCGAAGGAGAAGGACAATGGTCGAACTACCCCGCAACGAGGCGTTCAGAAACGCAAGCCAGGCCGAGGCCGCTCCGGCGGGCGAAGCGGCAAAGTCTCCCGTCGCCGAGGCTCCGCATGCACCGGTTGCCGAGGCGCCCGCCTCTGCCGCTGCTACGACCCCCAAGACCGGCCGCAAGCTCATCAAGCGCGGCGTGCTTGTCGCCGCACTGCTGGCCGGCGTCGCCTTCGGTGCCGACTTCGGCTACCACTACTGGACGGTCGGCCGCTTCATCGAATCCACCGACGATGCCTATGTGAAGGCCGATTACACCACGATCGCCCCGAAAATCGCCGGCTACATCAAGGAGGTGCTCGTCAACGACAATGACACCGTCAAGACCGGCCAGGTGCTTGCCCGCATCGACGACCGTGACTTCCAGGCCGCTCTTTCCCAGGCGAGGGCCGATCTCAAGGCCACCGAGGCCGCGATCGCCAACATCGATGCGCAGATATCGCTGCAGCAATCGCTGATCAACCAGGCGAAGGCGACGGTTGACGCTTCGCAGGCCTCGCTCGATTTCGCGCAATCGGATGCCGCCCGCTCGGCCCGGCTGATCAGCAATGGCGCCGGCACGCAATCGCGCGTCGAACAGACGCAATCGACCCGCGATCAGGCTACCGCCGCCGTCGAGCGTGATCAGGCCGCCCTGGTGGCGGCTCAGAACAAGGTGCCGGTGCTGCAGACCCAGCGCGACCAGGCCGCCGCCCAGCGCGACCGCGCCGCCGCGGCGGTCCAGCAGGCGGAGCTCAACCTTTCCTATACGGACATTGTCGCCGCCGTCGACGGCACGGTCGGCGCCCGCTCGATCCGTCTGGGACAGTACGTCACGTCAGGCACGCAGCTGATGGCGGTCGTCCCGCTGCATTCGGTCTATGTCATCGCCAATTTCAAGGAGACGCAGTTGACCTATGTGCGTCCCGGCCAGTCGGTCGAGATCAAGGTCGACAGCTTCCCCGATGTCGCCATCAAAGGCCACGTCGACAGCCTCTCGCCGGCGAGCGGGCTGGAATTCTCGCTGCTGCCGCCGGACAATGCCACCGGCAACTTCACCAAGATCGTCCAGCGCATCCCGGTGAAGATCGTCATCGACGACGAACACCCGGCAGGGCTGCTGCGTTCCGGCATGTCGGTCGAGCCGGAAATCGATACCAAGGCTGCGCAAACCGCGCCTGCCAACGCCGAAGGATTATCCAGTCACGCTGGATGATCCTTCCCATTCTTCGCCGATTATCATCTCAATATCGTCGTGAGATTATTTCCGCATCAGTCGGAAGGAGAAGCATCATGGCCACTCTTCAGATCGCCGCAAACAACAATTCCACCGCGGCAGCCGCCCCGGTCGCCCGACCCGTCATGAGCCCGCTGCGCATGTGGACCGCCGTGATCGGCTCCACGCTCGGCGCCTTCATGGCCGTACTGAACATCCAGATTGTCAATGCCTCGCTTGCCGACATCCAGGGCGCTATCGGCGCTGGAACGGATGATGGCGGCTGGATCTCGACATCCTATCTGATTGCCGAGATCGTCGTCATTCCGCTCAGTGCCTGGCTCGCCCGCGTCTTTTCGGTCCGCATCTATCTACTGACCAATGCCATCCTCTTCCTCCTCTTCTCGGTCGCCTGCGCCTTTGCGGCAAACCTGCAGCAGATGATTGTCCTGCGTGCCATACAAGGCTTCTCCGGCGGCGTCCTGATCCCGATGGCGTTCACCATCATCATCACGATGCTGCCGAAACCCAAACAGCCGATAGGCCTTGCCCTTTTCGCCCTTTCCGCGACCTTCGCGCCGGCCATCGGCCCGACTATCGGGGGCTACCTCACCGAAAACTGGGGCTGGGAATATATCTTCTACGTCAATCTGGTGCCCGGCGTTCTGATGGTCGGCATGCTCTGGGCGTCGCTCGACCGTGCGCCGATGAACCTTTCCCTGCTCGCCAGGGGCGATTGGCCGGGTATCATCACCATGGCGATCGGCCTTGCCGCGCTGCAGACCGTGCTTGAGGAAGGCAACAAGGACGACTGGTTTGGGTCGCCGTTCATCGTGCGCCTGTCCGTCATCGCCGCGATCTCGCTGACACTCTTTCTCATCATCGAGCTCCGGGCCGCCCATCCGCTGCTCAATCTGCGCCTGCTGGTACGTCGCAATTTCGGCTTCGGCATCGTCGCCAATTTCCTGCTCGGCATCGCGCTCTATGGTTCGGTCTTCATCCTGCCGATCTACCTCACACGCATCCAGGGCTACAATTCCGAGCAGATCGGCATGGTGCTTGCCTGGACCGGCATTCCGCAGCTGATCCTGATCCCGCTGGTGCCGCGGCTGATGAAGCGCTTCGATGCCCGCCTGTTGATCCTCGTCGGCTTCGCGCTCTTTGCCGCTTCGAACTTCATGAATGTCTACATGACCGGCGACTATGCCAGCGATCAGCTCTTCTGGCCGAACATCGTGCGCGCAGTCGGCCAGGCGCTGGCCTTCACCCCGCTCACCGCGATCGCCACCGCCGGCATCGAACAGGAGAATGCCGGCTCGGCCTCGGCGCTCTTCAACATGATGCGCAATCTCGGCGGCGCAGTCGGCATCGCGGCGCTGCAGACCTTTCTGACCAAACGCGAGCAGTTCCACTCGAATATCCTGACGAATTCGGTCTCGGTTTTCGAAGACGCCACCCGCGACCGCGTCGCCAGGCTCACCGGCTATTTCCTGAACCATGGCGTCAGCGACCAGGCGCTTGCCACCCACAAGGCAGTCGTCGCCATCGCTTCCAGCCTGCGCAAACAGGCCAACATCATGGCCTTCAGCGACACTTTCTTCCTGCTCGGCGTAGCACTCGGTGTCGCCCTGCTTGCCAGCCTGTTCCTCAAGAAACCCGGTCACCTCTCCGGTGCCGGCGCGCACTGAGCGCCGCACCTGAAACCGGAGGAGATAGTCATGACCATGCTGCTAGACATGCCCGAAACCGCAATTCTAAATTCCAGGGTCACACGCGCCGGCGTCAATACGGCAGCGACACTGAGCCTCATCGAGTGGCTGACCGGCGACGAGTGCCACGCTCTCGATGAGCCCGATCTCGTCTCCGGGCTGGGACGCCGTTTGCAGGCGCTCGGCGTTCCTGTCGATCGACTGACACTGCACCTGATGACGCTGCACCCTGAATTCATCGGCCGCACCATCGCCTGGGCACCGGGCGAGCCGATCGAGATCCACGACCGCGAACACGGGATGCGCCTGGCGCTCGCCAATACACCGCTCCAGAAAGCGCTGGAGACCCGCGAACCACTGATTGTCGGTCCAGGCGAGAGCCCGCATGGCCACTGGCAGCACATTGACATCTTCTCCGGCCGCGGGCTGGTACAACTGATGATAGCGCCGCTGTGCAACGCCGATGGGCCGATCAGCTGCGCGGCGTTCGGCACGAAGCGGCCCGGCGGCTTTACATCTGCCGAACAGCAGGTGATCGAGCGCATCCTGCCGGCACTGCGCAACACCAGCGAACTGCGCGTCCTGCGACAGTGCGAACTTAGCCTGCTCGACACCTATATCGGCCCCATGACGGCAAGCCGGATCCTTGCCGGACACATCCGCCGCGGCGAGATCGAATCCATGGAAGCAGCGCTTCTGCTCTGCGACCTTCGCGGCTTCACGGAATTGTCCAATCAACTCCCCGGCAGCACCGTCCTCGGACTGCTGAACGCTTATTTTGACAAGGTCGTGCCCGCGATCACCCGGGAAGGCGGCGAGGTGCTGAAGTTCATGGGCGATGCCGTTCTCGCCTTCTTTCCGGGCATCGATCCGCTCGGAGCCTGCCAAGCCGCATTGGTGGCCGCAAAAGCCATCCTCGATGAAGTGGACGACTTCCAATATGACGGTATCCGCGTCAAGGTCGGCATCGCGCTGCACTACGGCGAAGTCAGCTACGGCAATGTCGGCTCCGGCAACCGGCTGGATTTCACACTGATCGGCCCCGACGTCAATGTCGTCAGCCGCATCCAAAGCATCTGCAGCGAAAGGGGCGACGCGCTCTTGATGTCTCTCTCCTTCCGCGAAAAAGCGCGCATTGGAGACTCGGTCCCGATCGGGCCGCAGCGGCTGAAAGGGTTCGCCGATGCAATGGAGCTGTTTACGATTGCGCATTAAGGAAGCGTGTCAGAGGAACGCTATATATCCGACCGATCTCCTTGGTTCATACCATGGACCGTCGCATGCCGCAGTTTATGGCATTCTTCCAAGTCGGATCAGACCTCTGCTAAACTTTGACTCTCCCCGGTATTTTCTACCGGGGATTCAAGGCGGCAACGCGATCGAGGGCTGCCGAGAACCCATGTAGCGACACCTGAAAGCTCAGCGGCTTGTCCGCATCGGCGGTAACCTTGAAGTTTAGGCGCGAGCCCGTCCGCAACTTTGCAAGTGTCGCGGAATCGATCGCCAACAAGGCAATGCATCCTGTCGGCAAACAGGTGCGGAAACGCATCGGCTTTAAAGGCGGCTGATCATCGACATTCGGCGTTACGCCGGAGTCGAGGACGATGCCGAACGGGAGGAGAAACGTTGCGATCGCACTGCCATCGGGGCGCATCTGCATCTCGACGGCAAGCAGCCTCTGACCGTTCTGCTGGGTCTGATCCTGCGAAATCACGCATGCCGGCGCCTTGTCGCGCAGGTTGCATGCAACCCGCCAGTCCTGGTAGGTTTCCTGCACGGTCGATGCGCCGTTTGGCATAGCTGACTGGGCAAAGGCTGCCGGAGCAAGCATGAATATGAGGCTCGAACAAAGAAGGGCAAACCCCGAACGAGACATGCTATCGATCGTCCTGTGGGGTCGGGTAGATGTCGCGATGAGCAAGGGAGCACGTCTTTCTGTTACAAGGAGGACACCATCCTCGATTGGGTCTATAGGGCGGTGAAGGACGAAGGGCTGAGGTCCGCGCGACCGCTCGAAGCATGGCCTCCGTGGCTTCCATCCCGGTGGCCGCACCCGGTCACGATCGGGTCATGTACACACCCACTCGCGAACCTTGCATTGCGACCCTGAGCGCCCGCATGCTTTGAGAGCAAGGTCCTCGGCTTCTTGGCGCGTCGGTGCCGAATTTGCGCTCCACGGCGTGATGCGATTGTTTTCCTGCTTGCCGATGGCGAGCACGCCGCAGTGATAATACGGAAATCCAGTGTTGTCGTCGTCATCCCAATGCCGGTGATTGCGGAACACGCTGACCACGACACACTTGCTGCCGCCGTCCCGCTCGCAATGCTTGAGGGCGATATCCATGGCTTCCTGTCGCTTGTCGGCACCCCAGAAGAAACCGTGCTTCTCGTCTGGCGTGGAGTAGGCGATTGCGGCCCATATGCCGCGCTCGGGCGGCGGAACGGGAACCTCCGCCTCCGTGGAGAGGTCAGCCGCGCTCGGGTGCCCTGTGGAGGCGAGCAGCATGCCGATCGCCGCAATGCTGGACCTGAATCTCATTTGGCACCTCCTTGCTTCCCTGCGGCCGACGCCACGGAGATAACGATGCAGCCGTTTCCGGCCGGCAGGAGCATCGCGTCGCCTCCGCTATTGCCAAGTTCGTAGACGCCGACCTGTCCAAGAGTGTTGATGAGCTTGCTGCCGTTGGAAAACTTTGCCGAAATATCCGCGCAGGAGGCCGTGAACGGCGCCACGCGGACCATTGAGCCTTCGCAACCGGATGCGACCGGCGCAGCGAAGACGACGCCCGCGGCCGGGCCGCTATAGCCCTGCGTGGCATAGTTCATGCCCACGAGTGCCTGCACCGCATGCTTGTCGGCGGCCCCGTTATTCCAGACCGACTGGACATTGTATTGGGTGCCGTTTGTCAACAATTCGCCGAGCGCGGGAAAGACGGTGGAGCAGGATTGCAAGCCCGCCTGTTTGGCGTGCTGCAGAAACGGCGTGTCGGCCAGGGCTTGATTGGCTTCGTTGGTCGCCGCAACAGCCGGCTGCGATATGAAATTCTCGACCGCATCATAGTGCATGACGATGGCGGCGGCGGCACCGACAACGGCAATTCCGAGCAGCGAGAAAATGACTGCTTTCCGCCAGTCGCGCCTCGGCTTCCCCTGGTCGCTGACCGTGCTTTGGCTCTCAGTGCCGTTCTGGTTCCGGGATATTATTCGATCATGGATTGATTGCTGATTCATTGAATATGGATCCGTCAATTTATCGCCTTAACGGCTGTGGAAAGGCCCTTGAGGGTGGCGGTCACGCTGATCGTCGTCCCATCCGTCGTCAAATAGGAGATCATTGGCGCCGCGTTTTTCGAAATCTGTTCACGCAGTACAGGCCCCACCGGCAGCATGCCGACGCAAACCGCTTTGTTGCATCCTTCGAGTTGGACTTGTATCGGTTCCTTGCGTCCCTCGAACCTCAGCGAGACAAGGCCGTTGCTCGCGGCAACCGGGGCGGTGCGCAAGATCATGTAAGGATTGCCTGTCTTGTTGGCCGCAAGCGACCAACTGAACGCAACCTGTCCTGCCTGGTTCTCGATGATCTGGGTAACATTGCAAACCCGTTGGCGGATCTTCAGGTTTTCGTCGCAAATCAGTGTCCAGTTTTCGAACGGACGAATGGTCCTCTGATAGTCACCAAGCTTCAGTTCCGGAGGCACGACGACTTCGGAAGGCTTTATTCGATAGTCGGAAGAGGCCGCCTCCTGTCCGGCCGCGGGCGGACCGAACAGGAGCACACAGGCGATGAAAGCCACAACGCCGGAAAGCGTTCCCTTGACCATATCGGACTCAATTCAAAGTGACGCTGAGACCGGCGCCGATACCGACTTGCCCGCCGGCTGCCGTACCAGACAAATTCCCTCGAACTCGACCGTTTTCACTGGTGTAGCCTGCGCCGAAGGCCAGGGCACCTTCTCCCCGCCACAGGCCGCCGCCGACCGCCACGCTTACCTTGCCCGGACGATCGTCATAACGAAGCGATGCCGCGGCAAGCCCTATCGCGGCCGCCTGCCTCGCCTCCGAGCGTACGTCGCCAAGCTCCTGGTTCAGCCGACCGAATTTCTGGTCCGTATAGTTGTTGGCCGCAGTCAACGTGTTGGCGGCAGCGGTGTCCGCATACGATTTGACCTGAGTGACGCTATCGCCCAATTGGGCAACATTCACGGCATCCGTGGGGGCGACGCCCTTGCCGACGTTGGAGATAACCACCGGCGCATTCACGTCACCACCCTGCAGCGTGATGCTGTTCTTCTTGCTGCCGTCGGGATTGAGGTCATACGTGACGGCATTTTTGGTGATAGTTCCAACACCGGTCTGCAGACTTTCAACCGCGGAATTGGTGGCATAAAGCTGCGATCCGTTTATGGCGTCCGTACTGTCAGCCGAAATGCGGCCTGCCGCGACATTGGTTATGGTCCGCTCCGCGCCTTGAGCACCAACGCTGACGGTACCGACAGGCGTGGTCCCGGCAAAATCGTAATGCTGTCCTTGAATGGTCGTTCCGGACGTGCCGACAGCCGCTTGTGTTACGGAACCGGAGCCCAACGCCACATCACTGGCATTGTTGGCCTGCGCGCCCTGGCCGAGGGCAACAGCCCCCTGTCCCACGGCGGTGGCTCCATGTCCGGCCGCCAGGCTGTTCGTTCCGCTGGCGACGCTTTCCGGGCCTATCGAGACGCTATCAGTGCCGGAGGCCTGAGAGTCCGCCAGCGTCGAATTGGCATGGAAATACTTGATCCCGCCGCCATTGGTAATGTTGGTCAGCGTGCTATCGACCGCACCGAAGGCGTCATAGACGGTCGAATAGCTGTTGCCCTGGACGTTGTAAGTCGGACCGGTGATCGAGCCATCGGGATTGACCACTGTGGTGCCACCGAAGAGATTGGCGACATTCTGCGAGACGCCTCGCAACTGCGAGACGTTGACCGCATCCGTATTTGCCGAACCGGCGGCAAGATTCGTCAACTTGCGCTCCGCTCCCGCCGAGCCGATCGATACCTCGCCGACCGAGGTCTGCGGGCTCGCAACAGCGTAAGCCGTGTAGTTCGTCTCGGCGCCGACGGTGGTTATCGATTGCGCGCCGAGCGCAACGCTATTGATGTTGTTGCTTTGCGCACCAGCGCCGAGCGCGACCGATTGAATGCCCGCTGCCGTCGAATTCGTGCCGAGTGCCACGCCGTCAGCCAGCATGACGTGGGCGTTCTGGCCGATTGCCGTTCCGCCGGGTGCCACCTGATCAACGATGGCACCGTTGCCGATACCGATGCCGTTGTCCCCATTGACCACCGTGGTCGGGCCTACCGCCACCGACTCGGCGCCGACGGCGAGGGAATCGCCGGCGGCCGAGTTCGCATGGAAGTATTTGCTCGGCGTCGTTGCGACCGAAGCGATGGCGCCTTGGAGCTGTCGAACCGTGACGGCATCCTGAGCGTTGGTGCCGTCAGCGACGTTGATGATTTGCCTGTAGGACGTGCTCGAGCCGACCGATACTGCGCCCAAAAGTGTTTTATCGGTCGTATTGTATTGAATGAAGTTCGTGGGACCAGCCGCGATCTGGCCAGTGGTCGGCGCCAGGGTGCGATCGGAAATCGATCCGGAGCCGAGGGCGACCCCACCGTCGATGGTCGCCTGGCTGGCCCGTCCAAGCGCGAGCGAACTGTCGGCTACAGCGGTAGCGTTATATCCGACCGCGGTGGAGCCGACGCCCTGAGCGGAGGAATCGCTGACGGCAAGCGTGCTGTCATTGGTGCGCACATATCGGATGCCCTTACCATTCGCATCCGTATAGGTCGTCGATGTGTCACCGGCGATATTGTTGATCGTATTGCCGAGATTGGTCAGATTGCCGTTGATGGTCGTAATGTCGGTTGTGTTCTGCGTCACCTGCTGGTTGGTGGCAAAGAGCTGCGAACCGTTGATCGCATCTGTCGAACCATTGTTGAGGCGGCCCGCCGCAACATTGGTGATGGTGCGCTCAGCGCCCACCGCCCCGATACTCACTGTCGAGGAGGGTGTCGTACCGGCGAAATTATAGGTAGTGGTGCCGATCACGGTGCTGGCCGTGCCGACCGCTACGGCGGTCACCGAGCCGGAACCCAGCGCGACATCGCCGGCGTTGCCGGCGGTCGCGGCGGTGCCGAGAGCAATCGAATCACGACCGGATGCCTTCGGACCGCCGCCAAAGGCGTTGCCGATCGCGATGGCACCATCATTCGTGGCCTGTCCCGCACCAATGGCAACCGCCCCGGTCTGCGGCGAATTGCTGAGCGACGCGGCAAGCGCGCCCGAACCGAGCGCCGTGTCGGATGACGCCCGTGCCGCGGCACCGGTGCCGACCGCAACACCGTTCGCGCCGGCGGCACTCGCACTGACGCCAGCAGCAAGCGCGTTGGCGCCGGTGGCCCCGGCGTTGTTGTAGTTGGTGTCGGTTCCCGGCGCCGTGCTGTTGACGCTATAGTCGTGAGTCGCACTTGCGGTGATCTGGTCCGAGAGCGTATTGGCAACGCTGTAGAGCTGCGAGCCGTTGATCGCATCGGTCGAGCTGTTGTTGATCCGCCCGGCCGCGACGTTGGTGATGGTCCGTTCCGCCCCGACCGCGCCGACGCTGATCGTCGAGCCCGGCGTGGTACCTGCGAAGCCCGAATAGGTGACGCCGTTGATCACTGCATTGGGCGTGCCGACCGCGACGGCGGTCACCGAGCCCGAGCCGAGCGCCACGTCGCCGGAGCTCGCGGCCGCCGTCGCGCCATTGCCCAATGCGATGTTGCCGACGAAACCGGATGCGCCTGCGGTGGAGCCATTGCCCAGCGCCACGGAGCCCTGGCCGATCGCCTTGTTGTTGTTGCCGATCGCGACTGCGCCGGCCGCCTGGTTGGCGGCGCTGGCACTTGCCGTTCCATCGCTGTTGGCGATGTTGTTGGCGCCGCCGGTGAAGGCGCCGGTGCCGCTGGCATAGCTCGGATCGCCGATCGCGACCGCGCCGTCACCGTAAGCGGAATTGCCCGCGCCGATGGCGACGGCCTTGCCGCCGGCTGCGGTTGCGCTGGTGCCCATGGCGATGGCATCGGCGGAAGAGGCCTTAGCATTGTTACCGACGGCGATGGCGCTCGTCGCCGATGCATTGGCGCCGATGCCGAGTGCAGTACTGGCGACTCCGCTGGCATTGGCGCTGACGCCGGCAGCCAGAGAATTGTCTCCCGCTGCAACCGTTCCGGATCCGTACGCGGCGGCATTTGTACCACTGGCGAGAGCCGTCCGTCCTGTAGCAACGGCATTGTCGCCGCTGGCGTTGGCCCCGGCGCCCGAAGCAACCGACACGGCGCCACTGGCACTCGCATTGTTGCCAAGCGCGACGCTGGACGTCCCGGTGGCGGCAACGGTTGCGCCCGAACCTATCGCAACAGCGCCGCCAGCAGCGAGCGTCTGCGCCTGGTTACCCAAGGCAACACCGAAAGCCCCCGATGCAACGGTAGTAGGACCGATGGCGAGCGAATTGGTCCCCGAAGCGGCGGCTGATTGGCCGAGAGCGATGGTACTGGTTGCGGTCGCCTTGCTTGCGCGCCCCACTGCAACAGCGTCGGTTTGGGACGCTGTCACATCCGTGCCGATGCCTATGGCACTCTGAGCCGTGGCACCTGTTCCTGCGGCGGTGCGCGAGCCGAGATAGATCGAGTTCAGCCCGCTCGCAGTGGCCCCGGCTCCAATCGCCGCCGCATTGATCCCTGTCGCCATGGCGTTGTGGCCGATCGACGTCGTATCATTGGCGCTGACGCCAATACCGGCGTTGGTTCCAAGCGCGATATTGTCGTTGCCCGTGACGAGGCTGCCCGCGGAGGCCTTTAGGGTGGCGTCGTAAGCGACAGTACCGTCGCCGCTTCCGAACGCGAGGTTGCGCGTCCCGGAGACGCCGGAGCCGGCGCCTCTCATGACGCTGGCGATACCGCCGCCGATCGCGCTGTTCTGGGCGCCGCTCACGAGCGTGCCGGCGGCGATGCCCACCGCAAGGGAATTCGTATTGGCGGTGGTTGAGCCGGCGCCGGCGCCCTGTCCGACGGCAACCGTGCCGTCGCCGCTGGCCAGCGTCTGCCCGCCGAGCGCGAGCGCGGTGTTCCCCGTCGCGCGAGCCAAATTGCCGACAGCAGTCGCTGCGGGACCGGATGCGCTGGCCTGAGAGCCCGCGGCGTAAGCATAATCGGCGGTAGCGCTGGCCGCATAGCCCACAGCGGTAGCGGTAAAGCCGCTGGACACCGAGTTGTCACCGAGCGCGGTGCCGGCTTGCGCCGCGCTGAGGACGTTTGCACCCGTTCCCACCGCCGTACCGCCTTGCGCCAGCACCTTCGTCCCGAAGCCCAACGCCGTTCCATTATTTCCCTGCGCGCTGGCCCCGGAGCCCAACGCGGTAGCGGAACCGCCGCTTGCGGTAGCGCTGACGCCGACGGCAGTGGCGTCGGAGGCGGTGGCACTGGCCGTGGAGCCGATGGCAGTCGCGTTTTGCCCGTTTGCAGTGGTGTTGACACCGTAGGCCGAAGCCCCATCCGCCAATGCGCGGGCGTTTCCGCCTACGGCTAGAGCATTGACTCCAGTCGCGTTCGCGAAGACACCCATGCCTATGGCGTTGAGGCCATTGACACCCATCGCGTAGCCGATGGCGATCGAAGCATCGCCTGTTGCGCTGTTGGAGGTGCCCAACGCCACGCTGTTCGCACCATTCGCTTGGGTAACGTTGCCGATGGCGACGGCGTTGCCGCCTGTCGCGGTTCCACCGCCGGCGGCATACTGCGCCAGAGCCGGTGTGGCAATGCCCCCGAATGCGATCGCAACCAGTGCCACCGCTCCACCAATACCCAGCATCCCGTGCCCCAGACGGCTCCGCTTGAAGCCGAGCACGCGAGATGCCATCCGCAGCACCGCCATCAGTCGGCGGCGACCCATGCGATTGCCATCACCGCCCGAAATCCAGCTTCGTGCAAATCCGTTACGCGATTTGGTCTGCAGATGTTCCCCAACGCACTTGCTCATGCTGCTTTCTCCTCGCTGCTATCTGGACGACCAAGCACGCGTGAACCCGCATCGGCGGCTGCATCGTCGTTGAAATTATGCGCTTGCAGAAGCGCGCGACCCATTTTGGCGGCCTGACTTTCGAGCTGTTCACGGACAGTATCGGCCCATGGCTGCGTCAGCTCCGGAACGGAATACAAGGCAGCCTCGGCCCGATCGGGCGGAAGCTTCATCGTCACCAGGGCGCGGCAGACATCGAAATGGAATAGCGGCTCCCCTTCCCCATAGGCCGGAGAGGTCAAACCGAAGACGAGGCAGGCAAATAGATAATCGACCTCCGCGCCGGTCAGGCGGCTGGCATATCGATCTTGCAAGGCAGTCCAGGCTACCTCGATCTTCGGAGCAAAGATTTCAAATTCAGGGAATTGAATGTCCATAAACCCACCGAATTAATACCATAGCGAGTTTGGCCATATTTGCGGTGTTGGTATTTTAGAAAACTACGGACTGTTTATAAGAAATTCCGGTCTTTACTCGGCGAACAGTAAGTGTGTCCGCTTTGCCACACTCAATTCGGCCTGTTCCGCTTTTCATTGGACCATAGCGCACCGGTGTCGAGCGTCGGCCGACGAACCACAAGCACGCCACCAGATGAATGATTTTTCAGTGTAGACGCGGGCGGAACGAATGGCGTCGCGCCCATATAGCCATGAGCGGACCTGCTCAAAATAGCAAATTCCACCAGAGCCAGGACCGATTACCGTGCAAATCGTAGCTCGGTCGGCGTTCTTCCCCTGTACTTCTTCATGGTGGCGGCCAAATGGCTTTGATCCGAAAATCCGGCCATGTAGGCAACTTCGGTAATCGCGAACCCACTATCGACAAGCAGTTTTTCCGCAAAATCCAAGCGCAGGTTAATCAGGTAGCGATGCGGCGGCACTCCAAACGTCTTGGCGAACCTCACTATGAAGTGATTCGGTGAAATTCCCGCTACCGACGCGAGCTCGGCGATATGTACCTTTTGCGTAAGATGTTCCATGAGGTATTCTTGAACACGTCGAGCGCTATGGGCGGAGAGCCCGCCCTTGGGTGACGCAGACTGCTTCTTGCGGCGTGTATAAGTGCGAAGCAGATGAATACCGAACAGCGTCACCAACGAGTCCAGATAGAGCTCATTCGGACGTGCTTTCTCAGTCAGCTCGCCGGAGACCCTCTGGGCTATATTGAGCGCCCAGAGATCGACTGTACCGAAAGCAGGCGGCTCAAGCTCTACATCGGCGAGATCGAACTCATGAAGAGCTAACTCGGACAGCACTTCGGGAGGTATAGCTACGACGAGATTTTTTCTGGTCGCCAACCAGGAGAGGCTACTATCGACGCCCGCAGGATTAATGGCGATACAGCCGACCGGCGCATCGTACTCCGTAATTTTGTCGCTACCGAGCGAGGCTCTCAACTTGCGCGCGGGCGCCAGCACAATTCCAACAGAATGCTCCTTGGCCAGGAACTTCTGCGATCCGGGGCTGCGAATGGAGTGTATCACGCTCCCTCGCATGGTGGCCTTTCTCGGACCTGCGCTTTCCGGAATTATATCGAAGACATATCGTTCCGCCAGCCCACGATCAACATCACCGTAAGCGCCTCGCTCCCGAGGCTCTTGCGTATCTCTCATTCTGTATCGCCCCGCCCGAACGAAATCATCTATGCACGAACCAGCAGGCAGGACTCCAAGCGTTGCTTGACGTCCCTTCTTTTCCCAACCCCACTTGCCGCACAGCGCCGCCAAAAATCAGCTGAACGCGCGCAGTTTAGATAGGACAGAACAGTTAATTGTGAAGGCGGAAATGTGTGTGACGCAAAAGAAAGAACCGGTTGCTTGCACCTTTCGTCGATCAGTGCCTGGACGTGGTGCCAGCCGGCCGATCGCTCTCCAGATTGAGATCGAGCTTCCTATCTTACCGCAAGAGCCTCTGGTTACAGATCACCGCGACGGTCCTCATAGAGATCCCATGCCAGGTCCGCCAAGGCCAAAAGAACATCTTTCTGATTCCACCCGGCCGCAACCGCTGCTTGGATAATTTCATCGACGAGAGGCCGCAATTGGCGCTGGCACTCGGTCGAGATGTCGGCAGCGGCTTCATCCGCCGGAGGTTCACCGAAGTTGAACTTAACCATCAATGCTCCCACGCAATCAATATGTCGGTTACCATATTCACTACACAAGATAAATAAAGCAAGAAACGTAGAATCCTTGAAGGGTGGCTCCAGATCACCGCAGTTCTATGCTTCACCGCAGCAACATGGGTCAGGGCCGCCTTAAAGTATGACTTAACGCTTCATGGGGTGGCTTGTTTTAAGTACTGTTATGATAGCATTTTTGCTGAACGTTCTACGAATCAACAAAACGGCCTTGATCCCGATCACATCACACTTGTCTAGGTTGTTTTCGGCGTGCCTGCGCTGAACGCACGCGAAAGCGACCGGCATGAATGACGAGCAGGCGCGACCAAGAGCCTGCGGCTTCCCTTCCGGACGGATCTTTATGATTGTTACGACCTATGAGGGCCGCCTTGGGAGAGCCTGACGCGTCCAAGGGGCCTTAATACTGCGCCAATCCACATTGCTGCAAAGAGGCTGTCGCTGCGGCTCTGTCCCGAAAGTCCGATACCACGGTTGCGCCCGCGCTTGCGAGGATTTCCGCCTTCGGGCCTGTTCCTACGCCGAGGAAGTGCAACCCCAGGGCCGCGGCAGTCTTCAGGTCCCAAATTCCGTCACCGATCGAGACAACCCGGCCTGGGGTGAAGGCGTAATGTATTCGAGCTGCTTCGATCGCCTGCACGACCAGTTCTTCCCGCGTCACATATTCGGAAGCGGTCACGAGCAAATCATCCGCAAACTTGACACCGATCGCGGTCAGTTTTCTTCGTGACATTTTGCGCAGCCCACCTGTCGCGAAGGCAACAGCCCAACCCGCATTTCTCAGATGTTCGACAAAGGCGGCCGCACCAGCAATTTCGGCAATGATCCGCCCCTGGGCGCGATCACCGTTTGGCCAGCCTTGTCGCCTTCAGGCTCGACGGCATCCGTTACGACAGATGGTTGAACAGGCAGTTGTCGCGCAACACCCGGATTGTCCGCAGCGGCTGCCCGCTTGGAAATGCTGTTCGAGATTCGCACCGTCGTCCCGTCCTGGCTCACCACCAGCTCGGAAATTCGCGACCGACCGACGAATTCGATCAGCATTTTGATCTTTTGCAGATCCATGATCTCTCCACCATACACGGCGTTCGAACTGCCTCCCCGCGCCAGGCTGGAAGCGAGCGCAAGGCACGGCCGGCCAGTCGAAGCGATCAGGATAGTTACACAACGCCCCGCATGATGGGGGCAAACAAAGTTTCAATGGAGCGTCATCTCCGGCTAAGGACCGGCGGTACAGCCGGCAGCCGGCAATGAGAAGAATTCGGCTATGCAGCCAACCCGCTGAACAAACAAAAACCCGCGCCGGAAGGGCGCGGGGTGCTGAAGATAGTAGCGAGCCTAACGGCGCGAACCGAAGGGGCGGAGCGTCATGTGGCGGTTGACGTCCTTGTAGAGCAGGTAGCGGAACGGGCCGGGGCCTCCGGCATAGCAAGCCTGCGGGCAGAAGGCGCGCAGCCACATGAAGTCGCCGGCTTCCACTTCCACCCAGTCCTGGTTCAGGCGGTAGACGGCCTTGCCTTCCAGCACGTAGAGGCCATGCTCCATGACATGGGTCTCCGCGAAGGGAATGACGGCACCGGGCTGAAGGGTGACGATCGTCACATGCATATCGTGGCGGAGATCGGAAGGATCTACGAAACGGGTCGTCGCCCAGCGCCCTTCCGTGCCGGGCATGGTGGACGGCGTGATATCCTTCTCGTTGAGGATAAGCGGTTCGGGATGATCCAGCCCTTCGACGGCCTCATAGGCCTTGCGGATCCAGTGGAAGCGGGCATGGGCGGTGCTGCGGTTGTGCAGCGACCAGGTCAGGCCCGGCGGCAGGAAGGCATAACCGCCCGGCTGGAGAATGTGCTTGCCGGCCGGCAGCGTCAGTTCAACCTCGCCATCAACGACGAAGAGCACGCCTTCGGCTTCCGGATCCTGCTCCGGCCGGTCGCTACCGCCGCCCGGCGCCACTTCCATGACATATTGGGAAAAGGTCTCGGCGAAGCCGGAGAGCGGGCGGGCAATCACCCAACAGCGCGTGTCGTTCCAGAAGGGCAGGAAGCTGGTGACGATGTCCTGCATCACCCCCTTGGGGATGACCGCATAGGCCTCCGTGAATACAGCTCTTCCTGTCAGGAGATCACTTTGCGGCGGATGGCCGCCAAGGGAAGAGTAGTAGTTTCTTTGCATCGTCTGGGCCCTTCGTTCTCAGAGTTCCGGGAGGCTGCGGCATTCGCCTCCATATTAGATGGTGTCAAAGCCTTAACAAGGATATCCGGGGACACCTGCAAGCTTCCATGCGCAAGACTACTCCGGATGTGGGACAATATCCTCCCTTCGTTCCACCGGATCTTTCGTGCTGCCGCGCTCAATCAGGAACTGAAGGTGGTGAATCGCCGTACTTCGAAGTCGGCGGAAATATTTATCAAGATTCTCACAGGCGTCGAGGTCGGCGAATTCGTTTTCGCCAACCCGCCTTTTCAGAACATCGGATGGAAGGCGTATCGAAGTAGATCGCCTCCTGGGGGTTCGGTACAAAGCAAGCCTCGGGCTCAGCGCCAATTGACGCCGCTGCTCATCGTCGGTGCGGGAGCATCCCCCGCCAGCCGCCCTGCCTTAAATCGCCTCCCTCGGATGCGGTGTATCTTCATAGGCGCCCCAGATCGATTGATCCAGATTGATGGCAGCGCCGGTCATCAGACCGGATTCCCTGGAAGACAGATAGGCGACAGCGCGTGCAACCTCGGCCGGCTCGACAAGCCGGCCGAATGGTTGATTGGCAGCCGCCTTCGCCAACCAGTCGTCGCCAGCGCCATGATACTCCCGTTGGATGCGGTCCTCGCCATCGCTTGCCATCCAGCCGATATTGAGCGCATTGACCCTGATCCGGTTTCTCAAAAGGGCGAAGGCAGTGTTGCGGGTCAGCGTGTCGAGCGCCCCCTTGGACGAGCAATAGGCACTGATGAAGGGCTGCCCGGCCATCGACGACATCGAGGAGATGTTGACGATCGTGCCCTCGATGCCATTGGCGATCATGTTCTTGATCGCGTCCTGCATCAAAAAGAACGGCGCACGCACATTGACTGCGAAGATCCGGTCGAACAGCTCCGGATCGGTATCGAGAATCGTGCCCCGGTCGGTGATCGCGGCAACGTTGACTAGGGCGTCGATCCGGCCGAACCGCTCGGCCGCTGTGTCTATGACCTTGCGGCAATCCTCAACCCGGCCGAGATCAGCTGCGACGAAGACGACCGGCGTGCCATATCGGTCACCGATCTCCCGTGCCTTGGCCTCGCCCTTGGCGGTGCTGCGGCCGCAGATCGTAATCCCTGCGGCGCCGCGCTCGGCAAAAAGACGTGCGACTTCCGCACCCAGCCCCTGCGTGCCGCCGGTGACGACGGCAAATTTTCCATCCAGGCGATTCATCGGACCTTCACGCCTCCCTGCGTGTTGCGTGAGCCGCGATCAGCTCCGCAAAGCGCCCAGCATCCACCTTGGCGTCGATCGCCTCGGCCATGATCTGGGCCTGCGTTTTCGGTGCAAGGCCTCCGACCGGCGGATCGCTGTCGAGATTGGTGGGGAAGGCATAGCCTTCGGCCGTCGATGCGATCACATTGGCCGCCTCGGCGCGGTTCAGCGCGCCTGCCTCAAGCGCGGCGAGCAGCGCAGGATAGACTGTGACCGACATCCGGTTCCGATTGATGCTTTCCATTGCCCGTCCGAATGCCGATGACACCTGCAGGAGATTTGCCATGCGGTAGATGTCCTTTGAGACATTGTTGCCGGCGCCATGCATGACCGCCGGATTGAAGAAGACGGCATCGCCCTTCTTCAGCGGCAGCTGCACATGGTGCTCCGCGAAGTGCGCCTGAAACTCCGGACGGCCGAAGGCGATGTAGCCTTCGAAGAACGTCTGAGAATAGGGCAGAAACAGCGTCGGTCCGCTTTCGAGCGGCATGTCGCAATGCGCGACGGCTCCTTGCAGGGTGAGCAGAGGCGAAACGGCGTGGATATGTCCGGGATAGGCCTGCATCTGCTGGGGCGTCATGAAGCCGAGGTGGTAGTCGCGATGCGGCTTCTGCGCGGTGCCGGCTGGATTGACCCGGTTCATCTGCGCGGTCATCTGGTAGCCGGCGCCCAGCCAGGCTTCCGATACCATGGCGACGGCGGTGGAGGCATAGTAGCGGGTGAAATTCTCCGGATCCGCCAGGCAGTGCTTCTCAAGCGAGTTCCAAATGCGGTCATTAGCGCCGGGCTTGGCAAAGTGGTCGCCCGCGCCTTTGCCTTTCTCGCGCTCGTCGCGGACGATTGCATCGAACACGGCAGTGGCACGATCGACAACCGCACCGTCGGGCATGGCATTCTTGATGGCGATGATGCCGGGACCGGAGGTGAATGCTTCGACCCATTCAGCCATCAGCGCGCGGCGATCATGTTCATCTCCTGCGGCGTTCCGGACCTTCTCGCCATCATAGATGAGGATGTTCTTCTCGATTCCGTCGGCAAAGGGCCAGTCTGCCGGGTCAGCAGTCTTTTCGACCAAAGTCCTGAAATGATCGAAGCTGCCGCAATCGGCCGAAAGCCAAACTTTCCGGCTGCGCCGGCTGGCGAGCGTCTGAGTGTCCATGGTGATCTGCTCCCGAAGTGGTGTTGGACTTATGCATTGATCGTAATATCCGCCCGGCCTATGAGAAAGGCAGAAAAGCCCTCAAAAACACCTCAAAAGGAAAACCGGTGACATCACGCTTTCCGCTGAAGGATATCGCCTTGCAGGCCGGCCTCAGTCTGGCGACCGTCGACCGGGTGATGCATGAACGAGCGGGCGTTCGCGCCGTCACGCGAGCGCGGGTCGCGGCGGCAATTTCCGAACTGGAACGGCAGTATCTACAATCGGGCCTCGCCGGGCGGCGCTTCGTCATCGATGTCGTGATGGACACGCCTCAGCGCTTTTCCACGGCGGTACGCGAAGCATTCGAGGCCGAACTACCCGGCATGCGTCCCGCTTCGTTTTCCGCACGATTTCACGTCGCCGAGACGATGAGCGAGCAGGAATTGCTGTCCATCCTGCACGCCATACGCCGGCGCGGGAGCCATGGTGTCATCCTGAAGGCCGCTTCGACGCCGGCGATTGCCGAGCTTGCTGCCCAGCTCATGGCGGCAAAAATTCCGGTCGTCACGCTGGTGACCGATCTGCCGGCAAGCTCCCGGATTGGCTATGTCGGCATGGACAACCGGGTGGCGGGTGCGACGGCGGCCTATCTGCTCGGGCGCATGGCGGGAGGGCGGACGGGCAAGGTGCTGGTGACACTGTCGAGCAGGCTCTTTGCCGGTGAAGACGAGCGCGAACAGGGATTCCGCAATGTGCTCGCCGAGCGATTTCCCTGGCTTTCCGTCGCGCGGATCTCCGAAGGTTTCGGCGTCGATCGCACGACAGAACTGCTCGTTCGCGATGCGCTGGAACAGGAACCGGACATTCGCGCAGTTTACTCGATCGGCGGCGGCAATCGCGCCATATTGAAAGCCTTCACCGAGGCCCGGCGCGAATGCACGGTCTTTGCGGCTCATGATCTCGATCAAGATAATATCAAGCTTCTGGCCGCAGGCGACATTGCCTTCGTCATTCATCACGATCTGCGGCACGACGCGCGCAGCGCTTGCCAGCTCGTGCTTGCCTATCACCGGATGCTGCCGGCCGATTTCCAGGTGGCGCAGTCGCGGGTTGCGATCGCAACACCCTTTGATCCCTCGCACTGACACGCAGATTGACGAAGACACGATGACTTCGTTAGCTGATCGGCACGGGAAAGAAAGAGCGCGCGGATTGGCGAGGTGTTGGTCCGAATTCTGCAACTGTCATTTCGTGCGCGGGCCGCCTCTGCGCGATGCGCGTTCGCCACGACTATAGGCGCCCTTAACGGCTGCTCAAAGACGCAGACGAAGCGGTGTACCCAACGTGACCAATTTGCCATCGATACAAATAAGCAAGCATGTGCAGAAACGCCGCAGCATATCCCTCAACGCGGGCGGCGGATCGCTCGCACCTTGCCGCTGCCGCCGCCACCGGCGAAAAAGAGGTCGCCGCCGTTGGATTCGAGGCCAGAGACGCCGGTGCCCTCAGGCATTTCCAGCCGTTCCAGCACTTCGCCCGTCATCGGATCGATGCGGCGAACGTCGCTTTCGTCGCCGTCCCAGGTGCCGTGCCACAACTCGCCATCAACCCATGTGACACCCGTAACGATACGGTTGGATTCGATGGTGCGCCTGATAGCACCGGTTTCGGGGTCGATTTCGTGGATCTTGCGGCCGCGGTGCTGGCCCACCCACAGGCTTCCCTCGCACCAGGCGAGACCCGAATCGCCGCCGTTGCCGGGCGCGGGAATGGTGGAGAGCACCTTTCCGCTCTCGGGATCGATTTTGTGAATCCGGTCCTCGGCGATCTGGTAGAGATAGCGCCCGTCGAAAGCGGTGCCCGCATGCGAGGCGACGTCGATCGAGCGCACCTGCGCTCCGCTTTCTGGGTCCAGGGCGTGCAGCTTTTCGCCAGAGGCGAACCAGACATGCCGGCCGTCGAAGGTAACGCCGTTTACGCGGGGCGCATTCTCGAAGGGGCCATATTCGCGAATGACCTCAGCTTGAGACTTTTTCATAGTATCCATCCTCCGGTCAGCATCTGTTGAATTCGGCAGCTCCAACCCTAGTCGCTCGGCAGCGGTCCCGGGAGTAACAATGTTGTCGGGAAGCCGACGACCGGCGGCATCATCCAGCGACAAGCGCGGCCATTGCCGATGCTTTGCACCCGCCCGGTGGCCGCCAGTGCATCGAGCGCCCGCTGCACCGTGCGCGGACTTGTGGCCAGCGCGATCGCCAGCGCCGAACTCGACCAGGATTCGCCGTCGGCGAGCAGCGCAAGCAGAGAGGCGTGCTCCGCCTCGACAGGTGGCGCCAGCACAACGATATCGCGTTTTCCATGCGGCGTCAGCGCAAAGCCGTGCGTCGTCGCGCCAATATCGGCAAAAGGTTCCAACGCAGTGCGCAGCCTGCCGATCTCGACTCTGAGCCGTGCCCGGTGGGATTCGTCGGCATGGCGGGCGTGGAAAGCGCGGGAAAGCAGCACGGCGCGCGACGCGTCCGCGGGAGCAGCCTCGGCAAGCACCCGCGCCAGTGTAAACAGCACCGGCCGACTCGCCAAAGACACGACTTCACCGCCGCTGCGCACGACATTGCGGCAGGCGTCGATGACCAGCGCTCCGGAGGACAGCAGAGCCTCCACCTCGCCGAGCGAAAGCAGGCGCTCCCTGCCGTGTGCGATTAGCCGGGCCGCCGGTGCGTCGAGAACGCGCGCGGCGTCGCGCACTTCGATCGTGAGCGCGGGAATGCCGGCCTTGCGTGCTGCCTCCGCCGCTCGCGCCAGGGCACCACGGGCCTGCTCGGTACGAAGGCGGCGGATAGCGATACCGGCAACCGCAAGCTCATGGCTTGCCCTTGCGGCCGGCGGTAGCGGCGAGGGATCAAGTTTCGCGAGCATCCGTTCGGCCTCGTCGAGATGACCGATAAGCAGCAGGCGGCGTATCTGCAGGTTGCGGGCGTGAGCGGCATTGATGCGGTCGCCATGCTTGTCGAGGACGGCCCGCGCCGTCTCCAGCGTCTTTTCCGGCCAACCGAGATCTCGCGAAACGAGGGCAATCTCCGCCTCGGCCACGACGCAACGGGCGCGGGCCACCGCCTCGCGGGGGCCGAAGGCGCGCGCGGCGCTCTTCAGCAGCGTCTTGGCGCGGACTAGGTCGCCGAGCTGCGCCATCGCAATGCCGCGAAGCGCCAGCGCCGGTGCATCGTCGCGTAGCGCCACGCGTTTCATCGCGCCCAGCGGATCGCCTGACGCAAGCGCCTGTGCGGCGGCGATGATCAGCGAGTCCATCGAAATCCCGTCACACTTGTAACTCCCACCCGTCCTGCTTCCAGCCGTAAGTTATTCCCCATCGGCCTGCAAGATGCCGCGCCGGATAGACAAACCTAGCAGACACAGGAGATCAACCATGACGATGCACAGGACAGGAACGCGTAAGGAGTGGCTTTCGGCGCGGCTTTCCCTGCTGGAAGAGGAAAAGGAGCTGACGAGGCGCAGCGATGAAATTGCCGCGAGCCGCCAGCAGTTGCCCTGGGTAAGGGTGGAAAAGGACTATCGGCTCGAAACCGGGGATGGCACGGTTCCGCTCTCGGCGCTCTTCAAGGGGCGCTCCCAGCTTCTCGTCTACCACTTCATGTTCGGACCGGACTACACGGCCGGCTGCCCATCCTGCTCGTCGATCGCCGATGGCTTCAACGGCTTTGCCGTGCATCTTGAAAACCATGACGTCGCCTTTTCCGCGGTATCCCGGGCGCCGCTTGCGAAACTGCAGGAATTCAAACGTCGCATGGGCTGGACCTTCGACTGGGCCTCGTCGGCCAACAGCGACTTCAACCACGATTTCAACGTCTGGTTCACACCGGAGGAGCAGCGCGACGGCAACATCGAATACAACTACCGCCGCGAGCCGCCGATGCCCGAGCCGCTGGCGGGCAAGACGGTGCAGCAATGGGAGTTGCGCGGCAGCGAAGGCCCGGTCGCGCAGATCGCCTCGATGACAGGAACGGATGTCGCGACTTACACGCGCGACCGGCCGGGTGTCAGCGCCTTCGCTATGCAGGATGGCGAGATCTATCACACCTATTCGTCCTATGCCCGCGGACTAGACGGCCTCTGGGGCATGTATCAGTGGCTCGACCGGGCGCCGCTCGGCCGCAACGAAACCGGTGTCTGGTGGCGTCATCACGACCGCTATGGAGCCTAGCCGATGTCCAGATTGTCTGAAATCCACGAAAGGGCCGGCGCGCGTGCCGCCGGCCTGCTGCAATATGCGGGCATCGGCCGCTGGCTTCAGCTGGCCGCGGCGCCAACCTTCGCCGCAATGGCGCTGCTGACCGCCCGCGATGGCGCAGCCGACATGATCTGCTCGGTGCAAGGCGGCTCGCTGTTTGGCGGAATGGCGCCGATGTATCTCCTAATGAGCCTGTTCCATGCCGGAGCCTGGCTGAGGCTTCTTGCAGGAGAAGAGAGTGCGCGAGGCCCTTGAGCGACCCTCTGCCTTGCTGCTCGAGCCAATCAATCCGACTATCGGAACATGGTCACCGCAGCGGAATCCAGAGCGGGCTCTTCCAGGCCTTCAACGCATCGAGAAAGACTTGCAGCTTCGATGGCAGGAAGCGCCGTGTCTGATAAACCGCGTGCACGAAGATTTCGGGCGAGGACCAATCCGGCAGGAGGCGGACGAGTTCGCCGCGTTCGATCCGGTCGTCACAATAATTCGAAGGCAACAGGCCTACGCCGTGGCCCTTGTAGGTAAATGCGCTTACCGACTGGAAATCGCGGCTCGCGATCGGTCCCGAAACCTGCACCTTCGCCGATTTGCGGCCGTTGACCAGATGCCATTCGGTTTCATTGTTGCGGCCATTCAACAGGACGCATTGATGCTCCCGCAAATCCTCGGGTTTGGTGGGTAGGGCACGACCCTGCAGATAGGTCGGCGTCGCGACTACATAACGGACGCTCTTGCCGACGCGCTGCGCAATGATCGTCGAATCCTGCAATTCTCCGAAACGGATGGCGAGATCGACATTCTCGGCGATCAGATCGAGAAACGTATTGGTGATGAAGAGATCGACCTGGATGCGCGGATAGTTTTTCAGAAACGCAGAAATGAAATCATAGAAGGGTTCCTGCCCCAGGACCACCGGCACGGAAATCCGAAGCAGGCCCTCCGGCTTTCTCTGTGCGTGAATGAGCACCCGCTCGGCATCATAGAGGTGGTTGAGCGGCTCGTTGCACTGATTGAAATAGGCGCGTCCCTGTGCGGTGAGGTTCAATTTGCGTGTCGTGCGCTGCAGGAGCGTCACACCCAGCTGCTCTTCGAGCGCTGTTACTCTGCGGCTCACCGTCGAGACCGGCATGCCGAGCGCATGGGCGGCCCGGCTGAAGCTCTCGAGCTGCGCTACTTTCACGAAAACAGCGATGTCGTTCAGATCAGTCATCTTCTGATTTTTGCATAGATGGAAAATTGATTCCATATATTTCCATCTAATCACGTAAAGCCCAAGTGGGCATATTCCTCCCACGAGAGCAAACCAACCACCTCATCCTCTCTCGATCGGTCCGGCCTTCCGGGCCGATGCATGGCGGTGAGGTCGCTTCGTGAAATGGAGAACGACAATGCAAACAGAAAAAACAGTAGTGATTACCGGTGCTTCGCAGGGCATTGGTGCCGGCCTTGCCAATGCCTTCCTCGACCGAGGCTATAATGTTGTCGCGACATCGCGGCGCGTCAGTCAAACCAACGAGATCAAGGCCTCCGACAGGCTGGCTCGCATCGACGGCGACATCGCCGATCCCGCCACGGCTGAGCGCGTCGTCGAGACCGCGCTCGCCCGCTTCGGGACGATCGACGCTCTGGTCAACAATGCCGGGATTTTCTTCACCAAGCCGTTCATCGACTACACCCTGGAAGATTACCGCAAACTATCCTCGACGAATCTGGAGGGTTTTCTGCATCTGACCCAATTGGTCGTGCGCCAGATGTTGATGCAGAAGACCGGCGGCAGTATCGTCAGCATCACCACGCCTCTGGTTGATCACCCGATCGCCGGCGTCAACGCTTCCGTCGCGATGGCCACCAAGGGTGGTATCGAGGCACTCTCCAAGAACATCGCCCTCGAATACGCAAAGGAAGGAATTCGTGTGAACACGGTAGCGCCCGGCGTCGTCGACACGCCGCTTCACAAGGATAATCCGAGGGATTTCCTTAACACGCTGTCGCCGATGCACAGCATTTCCAGCGTCCGGGAGATCGCCGACGCCGTCCTCTTCCTGACAGAGGCTCCGCGTATAACCGGGGAGGTGCTGCACGTCGACGGCGGCGCACATTTGGGAAAATGGTAAGCGCTGGCGAAGCGCCGGCCGCTGGCGCAGAACAGCGGCTGAAGGATCTTGGTATCGCGCTTCCTCCGCCTCCCACGCCGTTCGGCGCCTATGTGGAGGCGGTGAAGATCGGAAAGCTGCTGTTCCTGAGCGGAATGCTCCCGGTCGTTGACCGCAAGCCGCAATATGTTGGACGCGTTGGCGGCGAACTATCCGCAGAGGACGGACGCAAGGCGGCCGAGATCGCCACCTTGAGCGCGCTTGCCGCCATCAAGGAATATCTTGGTTCATTCGACAAGGTGGCAGGCATCGCCAAGCTCGGCGTCTATATTGCGACGGAAGGCGATTTCCGGGATCATCCGAAAGTGGCCGATGGCGCATCCGAGCTCCTCCTCAAGGTCTTCGGCACGGAGATGCTGTCGGGCCGGATCGTCCTCGGAGTGGTCAGCCTGCCCCTCGGCATGCCGGTTGAAGTCGAACTCGTGCTCGAGCTCGCAGAGTGAAACACCGCGCCCCGGTCCGGTCGGGGCGCTTCACATCCGTCCGCGCCACGCCCCCTGTGGTTGCTTCCTGCAGGGGGAAAGCTCGCGGGACGATGATGGAACAAGCTGTGGTGACTTCGGCGTCCAACCCGCCCGCTTCCCAGGCTCGCCGCGCGCCAAGCTGAACCCTGTCGCTCTGCGGCATGCTTGATGCAATTTGACGTTACGGTTTAGGGGCGATTGATTCATACGAAATACGGTGAGCGAATACCAATTAAGGCTTATAGTAGTATATCCACAGATTACATACATTTATCAAATATTTCTCTATTAATACTTATAATATTCGAGCATATATTATGTTTATACATTTTGTTTCTGCGTGATGCAGTTGCGCATCTACTACCTATTGATATGAAGAAATTACAAAGCATGACCGAAATATTGGATTTCGGCACGTGCATTTCCTTCTCTATCGTATGCGCGGGGGGCCGTCGGCTTCCAATCAAGGGGGAACAGCCGGATCAATGAACGTAGCGGGTGGTCGTCAGCGTCGTTCCGATCAGGCATATCGATTGGAGAAACTAATGAATATCAAGAGCCTTCTTCTCGGCTCCGCTGCTTCACTGGCAGTAGTTTCCGGCGCTCATGCGGCCGACGCTGTCGTCGCTGCTGAGCCGGAGCAGCTTGAGTACGTCCGTATCTGCGATGCTTACGGCGCCGGCTACTTCTTCATCCCGGGCACCGAAACCTGCCTCAAGATTGGCGGCAAGGTTCGTACCGAAGGTCAGTGGTACAGCGCGTATGATCCGAACGCCCGTTTCGGTACGCTCTGGCACACCCGCGCTGAGCTGCAGCTGCAGACCGCGACGGACACCGAATACGGTCCGCTGAAGACCAACACCGAGCTGCGTTGGGACTGGGACGACGGCGGCTCGACGTTCACCAACCTGCTGCATGCCAGCATCAGCCTCGGTGGCTTCACCGTTGGTAAGGAAGACTCGCAGTTCAACGTCTTCACCGGTTATGCCGGCGACGTCATCAACGACGACGTGGTTTATGACGGTCCGTACGAGCTGAACCAGATCACCTACAACTACGATGCAGGCAACGGCTTCACGGCTGTGATCTCCGTCGAAGATACCAATTCCGGTACGGGCGCTACTGGCGCTAACGGCGAAGACAGCTCCGACCATTACGCTCCCGACGTTGTTGCCGGTGCCGGCTTCAAGTCTGGCGCATGGGGCTTCAAGGTTGTTGGCGGCTACGACTCGATCGTCGAAGAAGGCGCCATCAAGGCTCGTGTCGATGCTGACTTCGGTGTCTTCTCGGCCTTCTTGATGGGTGGCTGGAACACCGACGGCGACAAGCTCAACAAGTATGCCGGCACCAATACCGGGACCGCTTGCCCTGCTGGTCGTCCGGCGCTGTGCGGCTGGGGCGACTGGGCACTTTGGGGCGGCGTTGGCGTTCCGATCAACGAAAAGCTGAAGTGGAACCTCCAGCTCGCCTACACCGACTCGAAGATCTTCGCAGCGACCACGAACATCAAGTGGTACCCGGTCAGGAACCTGCTCATCGAGCCGGAGCTCTCCTACACCAGCTGGGATTCGATCAATCAGGACCAGTGGGCCGGCATTCTCCGCTTTGAGCGCAGTTTCTAATCCAATCTGATCTGAAATAGGCCTCCGATCAGAAAAGAGAGGAAGGCTCGGTTCCGACCGAGCCTTCTTTCCGTCCAGGAAAGCTTGAGTCTGGGCCTAATCCCTCCGCTGACCTAGGGGCCTGGTATTGCTCTAGTCGGAAATTTGTTCGAACCTGATGTGCTGCGCTCCTTCCCAAAGCACCAGACGACCCAATTCAGCAAGCTTGTCGAGGTTGGAAGTCACCGTGATGAAGTGATTGCCGGCGAGCTGGCCCATTTTCGACGAGAAATCGACGCCGCCATAGGCAAGCAGGATTTCGGTTTCGCTGATGCCGCCCGGATAGAGGATGATATGCCCCGGTGCCGGATGGCTCGTATGGTTTTCGTATCCAACGCCGAAGTCGAGATCGCCGAGAGGAATCCAGACGCCCTCGCCCGACCAGCGGACATGGACGATCTGGCCCTCGAACGGCATCTGCTTGAGGAAGGCCTCGCAGGTCTTGGGCGCTTTCGCGGTTTCAAGCACGGCATCGAATTCGAAAGGACCGGCAGTAATCTTCAATTTCATCGGAATTCTTTCTTTGAGTTGGAAATGTCGCTTATCGGCCCGGAAAGCATCGGACGCGGTTGCTTCCTCAGTGCTGCAGGATCTTTCCGAGGAAAGCTTCGGTTCTCGGATTGTGCTTGCCGGCGAAGAATTCTTCGCTCGGGCGATCCTCGACGATCTCGCCCTGGTCGATGAAGATCACGCGGGTGGCGACACGGCGGGCAAAGCCCATTTCATGGGTGACGACCATCATGGTCATACCGTCTTTCGCAAGCCCGGTCATGACATCGAGTACTTCCGAGATCATCTCCGGATCGAGCGCCGAAGTCGGCTCGTCGAAGAGCATCGCCAGGGGATCCATGGCAAGCGCCCGCGCAATCGCCACGCGCTGCTGCTGGCCGCCGGAAAGCTGGCTCGGATATTTATTGGCATGGTCGGCAAGCTCGACGCGATCGAGAAGCTGCATCGCTTTCGTTTTCGCAATCGTCTCGCTGCGCCCGAGCACGATCTTCTGCGCCAGCATGAGATTGTCGATGATGGTCAGGTGCGCGAAGAGCTCGAAATTCTGGAAGACCATGCCGATGCGCGTGCGCAGGTTCGGCAGATCCGTCTTCGGATCTCCCACCTCGATCCCGTGGACGCGAATGGAGCCCTTCTGGAAAGGCTCCAGACCGTTCACGCATTTGATCAGCGTCGACTTGCCGGAACCGGACGGGCCGCAAACCACGACGACCTCGCCACGATCGACCTTGACGGTGCAGTTCTTCAGGACTTCGTAGTTGCCGTAGAATTTGGAGACGCCACTGATTTCGATCATGAGCAACCTTTCGCGAAACGAGTGATGGAAAACGGTTGCAGCGCTCTGCCGCTCTCCCGGCCAAGGACGAGCTGTGCCGTCAGCTGGCCGACGATCGGGCCAAGCGTGTAGCCGTTCGATGTGACAGCGCTGAAGTAGCCGGGCCGCGACGGATGCTCGCCGAGGATCGGCGCGCCGTCGATATTGATGTTCATCGCCGCCCAACTGCGGATGACATGAAGCTTGCGCAGCGCCGGGACCACATGCTGGGCAACCCAAAGATTGCCCTCAAGGCTCGAAAGCAGCGGCCTTGGATGCTGATGCACCGGATCGAGACCGGCCGTCCAGCCGCCGCCGATGATGAAGTTGCCGTTCGCCGCCTGCTTCAGGGTCAGGTGGCGATCGGCATGGGCGACGAGGCAGGAGATCAGGGGTGCTGCTGCCTCCGTCACCACCATCTGCAGCGGTGCACCGAAGACGGGAATATCGAGACCAAGCATCGATCCGATGCGCGACGAGAAGGCGCCGGCTGCATTGACGATGCGTTTTGCCCTGATGACGCCGCGCGACGTGGCGACATCGAAGCCGGCCGGACCTGGCACGATGCCGATGACTTCACATCGGTCGAAGATGCGGGCACCTTTCGCCCGCGCTGCTTCGAGAATGCGCTGTGTGGCGACCAGCGGATTGATCTTGCCTTCCTGCGCGCAATAGGCGGCGCCGACAAAGTCCGGCGACAGGGCCGGTTCCAGCGCCCGCAATTCTTCTTGGCCAATCAGCCGGCAATCAATGCCGGCCCGCTGCTCGACACCGACTTTCTCGGCAAGGAAGCGCATATGCGCCTCGGACTCGGCGACCATCAACCCGCCCGTCACCTTCATCTCGAAATCGCAACCGAGTTCATCCTGCAGGGCGGCCCAAAGGGCGATGGAATCGCGCTGCAAGGGCAGCGTCTGCTCGGCCGCGCTACCGCCGCCTTCGGCGCGCGCGCCGTGATCGAAAGACAGAAGCTGCGCATGAAGGCTGCCGGCATTGCCGCCCGAGGCCAGCGAGTTCGGAAAGGCGCGCTCCAATACCGTGACCTCCTCGCCTTCACGGGCGAGAAAGAGGGCCGTCGACAGCCCGGCAATTCCGGCGCCGATCACCAGCGTAGACGTTTGCGACAACGGCAGCGGTTCGCGGCTTTCCAGTGGTGGCCTCTCCGGCAGCAGCGCCCGCCTGTGGCCACCCCATTCCGGCTTTTCAACCGCGAGTGCTGCGAGCGGCACCGGCCGTAATGGCATTTGCGGCGCCAGAAAGCCGCGCGTTTCGCCGGATGCGCGGGTTTCTCCAGCGACGACGGCAATCGCGTGCCCACAATAGCGGCTCTGGCAGCGCCCCATCCCGGCACGGGATAACCGCTTCAGCGTCGCAATATCCTTGGCGCTGTGCTCGCCAAGCGCCCGCAGCGTGCCATAGGTCACACCTTCGCAGCGACAGATGACGGTCTGATCAGGCGGCACATTGCCTGCCGCAGGACGAGCCGGTTTGAAAGCTGTCCAGAGCGCGGCTTGAAAAGCCCTGTGCCGCGCAAGCCTGCGTTCGGCCTCGGTATCGGCAGCGACGTCAAACCCCAGCTTTCGCGCCACGGCGATCCCGGCGAGCCGACCTTGCGCCAGAGCGATATGCGCGCCGCCGAAACGCGCCGCCTCCCCGACTACATGCACATGCGGAAGCGTCGTCTCGCCATCGTCCTTACGGATGACGGCAAGGTTTCCATCGATGACTTCATGGCCGCAACCGAGCAGCCGGGAAAGCTCGTTCGATGAAGCGAAATCGCCGCCGATGAGAACGGTATCTGCCTCAAGCCTCGCTTCACCATTCGGTCCAGTGATGGTGATCGCTTCGACACCGGCCGTCCCCTCTATCGCCGCAAGGCTGCTTTCCCACAGAATCGGAATGCCGGCGGCGTGCAAGGCTGCTAGCTGCCGAACACCGCCCAGTGCAAGCGCCCTGTCAGCCGCAAGAAGCTTAAGCGCCGTCAGCGGCTGCTTCCACGGCGCCGGAGCGGATTCCACCAGAGCGACCACGGAGCCACCCGCCTTGCGGATCTCGTTGGCGACCTGGATGTTGAGTGGCCCGTTGCCGACAATGACGATCCGACCGGCGGGCACCGTGCCATAGCTTCTGAGCAGCGTCTGCGCTGCGCCTGCCGTCATGACGCCGGGCCGTGTCCAACCGGGAACGGCAGCCGGCCGTTCGTAGGCGCCCGTCGCGATGACGATCATTCGCGGTTTGCAGTAGAAAGCGCCTTGGGGACCGTAGCAGGCGATCCTTGCGCCGCTCTCGTCATTCTCCGCACCCCAGACGACCGTACTGGCCAGCGTCGATACGCCGGCAGCTTGCACGCGATTGATCAGGTCGGCTCCTGATCGTGCCTGCTCGTCGCCGGCAAGGCGCAATGTCGCCTTCGATGTCGAGGGTTGCTTGAAATATTGCCCGCCGGCGATGGCGCGCTCGTCGACAAGCGTCACGCTCGCCCCGGCCACTGAAGCGACTTCGGCAGCGGCAAGGCCGGCCGGTCCCGCGCCGATAATCAACACATCCATCTCGGTGCAGGCGATCGACGCCGGCACGTCGCAGAGGTCGGCAAAATCATCTGCCGCGAGCGCCGGCCTCGAGGACGGCCGGTCAACCCGCATGCCTTCCTTGACCGATGTCATGCAGGCGCGCTGGCTGACCTTGCCGTCGACAGTGACGAGGCAATCGTGACACGCGCCCATGCCGCAGAAAAGACCCCGCGCCTCGCCTTTGAGGCCGCGGGAAAAATCATGCCGCCCGCCCGCCTCGATTGCCGCGGCAATCGTCATCCCGCTTTCGGCATGCAGAGCCGCGCCGTCGAGGAAGAACTCGACGCGCGTTTCCGATCCGGATTGCGAGATTGCAAGGGAGGCGGACATTGCTCGATCCTCAGGCGCCGAATGTCAGACCGAAGTCCGAAACCAGCTTCTTCATGGCCTCATCCTGTGCGGGCGGCAACGGCAGCCGCGGCGGCCGTGGTGTTCCGGCGGCAAAGCCCATATGCGTCAGCAGCGACTTCGAACCGGCAACATAGGCCTGCCCGCCCACGGCCTGGATGATTGGCAGCCACTTCAGGTAAAGAGCGCGCGCCTCATCGATCTTCTTCTCATCCGCGACGAGCTCGAAAATCCGAGCCATCGGTCCCGGCGCGACGTTCGATGCAACCGCCACCCAGCCCTCAGCCCCCATCACGAAGGATTCGAAACCGAGGATACCACCGAAGACGGTCATATCCTCACCCGCCAGACGGATGATGTCACGCACTCGCGTTACTTCGAGGGTCGATTCCTTGATATAGTCACAACCTCTAATCTCGGCGATGCGCTTCACCAGCTCCGGCTTCAAATCGACATTGGCTGTCGCCGGGTTGTTGTAGACCATGATCGGAATGGAAATTGCAGAAGCAACCGTGCGGTAGTGATGAACGAGTTCGTCATCCGTCGGCGTGGAATAGAAGGGCGGAATGATCATGACGCCATCCGCGCCCATGGTTTCCGCCTTTTGGCTCAGACGAACACATTCGCGCGTGTCTTCCGCACCGGTTCCGATCAATACCGGAACGCGGCCGGCGACGGTTTCGATCACCGTCCTTGCGACCCCGTCGCGTTCCTCTTCGCTCAGCGACAGGAACTCGCCGGTCGAGCCGAGCGGGATGAGACCATGTATGCCCTCGCGCACCTGCCAATCGGTGAAGGCGGCGAGCGCCTTAAGGTCCACGGCGCCATTCGCGTCCAGCGGCGTGATCATCACGGTATAGACACCGCGAAACTTCCTAGTCATGTCAGATATCCTGGTTCTAGCGCTTCTCGGTGATGGAAAGCCGCGAGTTGGTGGCTTGACCGAAGCGCTTCTCGATATGGTTCTGGAAGAAATCCCAGAGCGTGGTCAGAAGGAGGTAGTAGATGGCCGCCACCGCGAAGAGCTCCAGCACCATGAAACGTTCCTGGATGAGAACCTGGGTTCGCCTCAGAAGCTCCTCCATGGAGATGACCGACGTCACGGAGGTCGTCTTCAGCAGGCCGTTGACGGAGTTTCCAAGCGGCGGAATGATGACCTTGAAGGCTTGCGGCATGACGATGTGGCGCATGATCTGCCGTTCCGTCATCCCGAGTGCTCGCGCGGCCCGGGCCTGCCCTTCCGGAACCGCCTCGATGCCGGCGCGGATGATTTCCGCAAGGTAGGCGGCTTCGTTGAGCGCAAGCCCGATCAAGGCCGCCTCGACCACGGTGAAGCGAATGCCGAACTGCGGCAGCGCCGTGTAGATTGCGATGAGCTGGACGAGCAGCGGCGTGCCGCGAAACAGCCAGATATAGGTCTTGGCGAGGATCTTGGCCGACCGGAAGGGTGATCGCCGCATCAGGGCAAGGGCAAATCCAAGGATAAGACCCGCCGTCAGCGACACGACGGTCAGCCATATGGTCGTGAAGACCCCACCGAGAATGAAGGGATTAAACAGGTATCCGAAGAAACCCGACCAGCTCCAAAGCGTCATGAACGTAGCTTTCTGCTCAAGGCGAGCGCGACAGACCCGCGCATCGCCATTCCGATGGACCGATCAAGCCGATCAGCGGCCAGGGCCCTTCACGGAATAATCACCGGACACCATAGGCAATCCGTACTTGTCGAACAGCGCCTTCAGCGATCCGTCGGCCTTCATTGCCTTGAGCGTCGCCGATACCGCATCGGCAAGGGCCGGGCTCTTGAAGGCGACGGCGACCGGCGCGGGATAGAGGCCGCTGAGAGCGCGCTTGAAGTCGCCCCGCGCATCATATTCCTTGGCGACGGCATCAATCGATACGACGCCGTCGACCTGCCCGGCACGCAAAGCCTGATAAGCAAGCGCGAAATTGTCGAAGGTCTGGATCGTCAAGCCCTGCTTGCCGGCATCGCGCAATTCCTTGTCGAGCAAACGCGTCTTGGTTTCCTCAAAGCCGCCGATTTCGACGCCGATCGTCATGCCGGCAAGGTCGTCCTTGCTGGCAACCTTCTTGGTGGAATTCGGCGCGATCGACACGCTGATCGCCTGGTCTTCATAGGGGATCATCTGCATGATCTTGGCGCGCTCTTCGGTGAAGAAGATGCCGGTGTTGATCATGTCCCAGCGGCCGGCTTGCAGGCCAGGCACCATCGCGGAGAACTCGATGCGGATATATTCCGGCTGAAGGCAGAGGCGCTTGGCGATCTCGGTGCCGAGCTCGATGCGCATGCCCTTCAGCTCGCCGCTGGAGTCGATGAACTGCAAGGGCGGCAGCGTCGGATTGGTCGACATGACGAGCTTGCCCGGCGTGATCAACTCGCCGGCTGCAACCTTCGGCGCGCAGGATTGGGCAAGAGCGAGCGATGTCGTCAGAGCTAGGAATGAGGCGGCAAGAACGCCGCGGGACAATTGAATTCGGAACATGATGACCTCTGGAGTTGTTTTTATTGGTGTCCCAAAGTTGCATTCATCTGGGATCCCACTTTTATACAAAATTCAGCCGCCGATGCAAGTGCTGTCGCGAAAGCTGTCAGTAATTTGTGAGAACGCCTTGTCGGACCGCATCGAGATGACGGGCCATTGCCTGCCGCGCCGCCTCGGGATCGCCCGCCGACAAAGCCGTGAGGATTGCCCGATGCTCGGCCATGCCGGGCTTTGCCCGGATCACTGCCATCTGCCTTTCGAAGATCGTGGTATAGCGCCGCATCTCGCCGATCGTGGCGGCCATGAAGGAATTGCCGCTCTCATTGGCGATGGACATATGCAGAGCATCATCAAACTGCCAGACGAGTTCCTGATCCGGGTCCGGATCGGCTTCGATTGCATCGAGCATTGCGGAAAGCGACGTCAACGCCTCCACGGGCATATGAGGGGCGGCGGCCGCCGCCGCGCTCGGCTCCAGCAGCATTCGCATCGACAGACTGTCGAGATAGTCCTTCAGCGTGATGACCCGGACGCAAAGCACCCCCTTGTCGTTGCGGACCAGCAGCCCCTCCCCCTCGAGGCGGCCGAGCGCATGCCGCATCGGCGAGCGCGATACCGCGTGCTTGGTGGCAAGCCGCCTTTGCTGCACCACCGATCCGCCGGCGAGCCGGGCCGAAAGAATATCGGCTAGAAGCAGGCGATAGGTCTCCTCCGCAAGGCTTTCGTCTTCCGCGTCGTTCAAGCGATCGTCCATGAGACCCCTTTTTCGTTGTTTGCGAGTTGGGCTATCATATGTAACACCAGCCGACTGGAAGAAAGTGCGTCGTTGCACGGTCGCGCCCTCAACACGCGAAATGAGGTAAAGGTGACAGATATTTCAATCTTGCCGGATACGCAGCCAGCGGGCACGCAGCACAATCTTGCCTCGCTGACCTACAAGGCCGTGTCCGACATGATTCGCCATCGCCGCTTGAAAGGCGGACAGGTCATTGTCGAAGCAAGGCTGGCCGAAGCCCTCGGCATTTCCCGGACGCCTCTGCGGGAAGCCCTGCAGCGGCTCGAGGGCGAAGGATTGGTGCGCAAAGGCGATGGCCGCAATTATGTGGTTCGCCGGGTTGATATCGGAGAGTACCTACAGAGCCTGAAGCTTCGCCTGCTGATCGAGCCCGAGGCCGCAGTGCTGGCAATCCCCAATATTCCGCGCCGGCAGTTGATCGCCGTCAGGCGCGAGATCCATGAGCTTCTCGATGCAACGGCCTATCACACCGATGCGCACTGGGTCTCCGACGACAACCTGCACAATCTGATCATCGACCACTGCGCCAACGCGGTCATGGCGAAAGTACTGCGCGAACTGCGCGCCACCACACGCCTGTTCGAGATCGACCGGCTGAAGGATCGGCTGAAGCCCGATTCAACCGAGCACCTCGTCATCATCGAGGCGCTGGAACGCGGGGATGCAGAACAAACGCGGTCTGCAGTTGCGGTTCATATCGAAAGCCTGATCAGCTTTGCGAGAGAACAGTTGGAGTAGTGATCCCAAGACGCGCGGAACTGCCTTATCGGGCAACCTAGCTCCGTATTTGGGCCGATGCCCGCGGGATCGCCGATAAGTTAAAGCAGCATCGAGGCGCCACGATCGAGATAGGTATCGAGGAACTGCTCAAGACGCGGATTTCTCGGCTTCTTGAAGACTTCCTGCGGCGGCCCGGTGAACAATACCTTGCCGTGGTCGAGGAAGATGATCTGCTGGCCGACCGTTGCGGCGAAACCTATCTCGTGCGAGACGACAACCATGGTCATGCCCTCGGCCGCCAGATCGCGCATGACGTTCAGGACCTCACCCGTCAGCTCCGGATCGAGCGATGAGGTCGGCTCGTCGAACAGCATGATCTTCGGCTTCAACGCCAGGGCACGGGCGATCGCCACGCGCTGCTGCTGTCCACCCGACAGCTGCGAGGGATAGTGCCCTGCCCGCGCTTCCAAACCCACTTTGACGAGTTGCGCCATCGCCGCATCCTCGGCCGCTTTCCGGCTCATCTTGTGAACCGTCTTCAGCGCCTCGCTGACATTGCCGAGCGCGGTCATGTGCGGCCAGAGATTGAACTGCTGGAACACCATGCCGATCTGGGCGCGGATCGCACGATTGGCGGCAGCCGAAATGCGCTCGCGCCGTCCTTGCGAATCCTCGGTGAAACCGAGCACCTCGCCGTTGATGGCGATCGTCCCGCGCGTTGCCTCCTCCAGAAAAGCCATGCAGCGCAAAAGCGTGCTCTTGCCGGAGCCGGATGGGCCGATGAGGCAGGAAACCTGCCCCGGCTCGATGATAAGATCGATGCCATGAAGGACCGTGGTCTCTCCGAAAGTCTTGACGAGATTGCTGACTGCGATCGCGGGGACGCTCATGCGTTGAAAAACCTGAATCTGGAAAGTTTCGTTTCGGCAAGATTGCCAAGCCAGCCGGTGACTTCGACCAGCACCCAATAGAAGAGCGCCAGCGCTGAAAGCGCTTCGACGAAGGCATATTGCTGCGATCCGATCGCGCTCAACGTTGCAGTCAGCTCCGGCACCGTAATGATGGATAGAACCGCCGTCTCCTTCATCAGGATGACCACCATGTTCACGGATGGCGGCAGCACCAGCATCGTCATTTCCGGCAACAGAATGCGCCAGACGATCTGCCCTCGCGTCAGGCCAACACATTCGCCGGCCTCGATATGACCCTTCGGCACGGCCTGGAAGCCGGAGCGGAAGATTTCGCTGAAATACGCCGCGCCGTAGATCGAAATACCGATCAATCCGGCAGGCAGGGGATCGAGATCCAGCCCGACGAAGGGACCGCCGTAATAGACCAGGAAGATCTGAATGAGAAACGGCGTGCCGCGCAGCACGGCGACGATAGCGCCCAGCGCCTTATCGACCAACATGCCGCCATATTGCCGGGCGACTGCCATGAGGAAGCCGATGATGGCCGCGGCGATCGTGCCCAGTATCCAGATCATGATCGTCACGCCAGCGCCGCTGACGATGGCCGGCCACTGTCCGATGATGACATTGATGTCGAAGGTCATCGCGGCACTCCGGGCAATCGGCTTTCGATCAGGCCGCCGGCAAGCGCCACCAACCAGTTGATGACGAGATAGATGAGGCCGGCGGATGCGAAGAGCTGCAGCGGCAGAAAGGTGCTGCCGGCGAGATCCTGTGCCATGCGGGTCAGCTCGACGATGCCGACCACTGAGACCAACGACGATGCCTTGAGAATGAGAATCGCCTCGTTGACGAGAGCGGGAAATGTGAGGCGCAGGGCGATCGGAACCTTGATGCGGCGAAAGGTCTGGCGTGGCGTCAGGCCGACCATCTCCGCCGACTCCACAAGGCCGAGAGGCACGCTGGCAAAGCCGCCGCGCAAATTTTCAGCCTGATAGGCTGCCGTGCAGAGCGACAGGCCGATGATCGCGGCGACTATGCTCGGCACATTGATGCCGATGCCCGGAAGCAGATTGTAGATCAGCAGCAATTGCACCAGCAGTGGCACGCCGCGAAAGAAGCTGATGAAAATCTGGGCAGGTCGCACAAAGAGACCGCGCCCCGACAGCAGCATTCCCGACAGAAGAATCGCGATCGCAAAGCCGATGAGGATCGACACGACGCTGATCGTCACCGTGTAGATCGACGCCTGCAAGAGCAACTCGAAGAGCTTGATGGACATGGTTCAGATTTCGCCCGCTTGACGGCCAGAAAGGTGCGGTCGCATTTCTCGGCCATGCCCCGACATTGCCGCGGGCATGGCCGATTTCCGATGGCTGATCAGAATGCCGGGTCCTTGACGGAATCCGGGGTGTCGAAGCTCGCGCCGAACCACTTCTTCTGCAGCGTCGCCATACGGCCGTCAGCCTTGATCTTCAGCATGGCAGCATCGATCGCATCCATCAGCGGCGCATGATCGGCATCCTTCAGGCCGATAAAGCCGAAATAGGATTTCTTGCCGAAGGGCGGCAGCACGACTTCGAACGTTCCTTCGCGCTGCTTGGCAACGAAAGCGATATTCGGCAGCGAGTTGGCGACACCGGCGATGCGGCCGGCCGCGAGGTCCGCATAGGACTCCGTAAAGGCCGGATATTCGCGAATGTCGACCTTGGTCGGCAGGGTTTCGGAAAATTCCTTGAGCTGATCGAGCTGGGCGGTCGCCTTGCCGACGCCGATCTTCTTGCCGGCAATATCTTCCGGCTTGTTGATCGTCTTGTCGCCAGCCTTTTTCAGGATTGCGATGGTCGCCTCGGCGAGCGGCGGCGTGAAGCGATAGCGTTCCATGCGCTTCTTGGTGATCGTCGCCGGGCCTGCGACGACGTCGAACTTGCCGGCTTCGAGCGCCGGGAAGACGCCATCCCAGGGCAGCGTGACCCATTCGATCTTCACGCCGAGTTCCTTGCCGATCTCAGCGAAGAGATCGACGTTCAGGCCGACATGTTCGCCTGCATCGATGAAATCGAAGGGTGCGAAGGCCGTCTCGGTGCCGACCTTCAAGGTGCCGGCGGCCTTTACGGCGGCAAGCGTGTCGGCCGCATGGGCGGAAATCGTCGCGCCAAACAAGAATGCGGCGCCGACCAGCCCCTTCAGAAGCGAATTCATCCTCATGTTTTTCTCTCCAGTTTTTTGCCCTTCCGGTGGAAGGTCCAGGTTCCCCAAGCGTTGTCCCGCCAAGCGGATTTCTATGACCCGCTTTTGTCTATACAAATAGATACAGGCTGGCCTACACTGTCAAACATTAAACTCATTGGACGCAAGATTTATGCCGTACAGCGGCAATGGACCTAGCAAAAGCGGCTTTCGCAGCAACTGAATGTCATGGCTGGATCGAGGTGAGCATTGGTCTCAATTCATCGGAGAATTTTCGAAGACATCGAAGCCAGGATCATGAGCGGCGCCTGGCCGCCTGGTCATCGCATCCCCTTCGAACACGAACTGGTGCAAGAGTATCAATGCTCTCGGATGACCGTGAACAAGGCGCTGTCGGCCTTGGCGGAGCGCGGCATGATCATACGCCGCCGCAAGGTCGGTTCCTTCGTCGCCGCGCGGCAGATCGACCGAACGGTGATGGATATTCAGGACATCTCAACGGAAGCCGAGTTGGCGGGGCATGACCACAGCTACAGGATCCTGATGCGAAAAATCGAGACGCTGGATGCTGTCACCGCGACACAGCTCGGCGAACCGACGGGAGCGGAAATCTTGCGGCTTCACTGCCTGCATGCGGTGGACGGCAAGCCGAACGCGCTGGAGCGACGCATCATCATGCTCGCCATGGTGCCATCCGCCAGAACCGAAGGCTTTGCCTCGGTGCCTCCAGGCAAATGGCTGCTCGACATGGTGCCCTGGTCGAAGGCGAGGCATGTCATCCGCGCCGTATCGGCCGATGCCGCCACGGCACGCCTGCTTGAGACCGAGCGCGGCGACGCCTGCCTGACACTCATCCGCCAGACGTGGCAGAACAGCCGCACGGTCACCTATGTCGAGATCATTCATCCCGGCGACCGTTTCCAGTTTGCCGGCGACTTTCATCCGACTGAGAGAGGCGTCAGGGATCAACTGCCGCGGAGAAGCGCCTCTTGACCGAGAAACAGGCTATCAGGACAGTTCCGCTCAAGGGCTTGCAGGCCTTCGAAGCCGTCGGCCGTTGCGGCGGCGTGAGCGCCGCGGCCCTGGAGCTTAAGGTTTCCCCCGGCGCGATCAGCCAGCAGATCCGCAAGATCGAGAGCTTTCTTGGAGTGACCCTGCTGGAGCGCAACGGCCGTACCGTGGAGCTCACCCCATGGGGGCGGCTCTACCACCAGGAAATATCGAAGGGCTTCGAGCAATTCGCGCTTGCGGAGCAGATACTGGAACGGGCACGCAATGAGAATGCCCTGGTTCTCAGCGCCCTGTCTTCCGTCGTCAACAAGTGGATCGGGCGCCGGATCTTCGACTGGCAGGCCCTTCATCCGGACGCCCATGTCAGGATCGTCGGCCGCGACAAGGAACCGCGCATGGGCTTCGACGACATCGATTTCCGCATCAGTTATGGATCGGATGTGCTGCAGCACGAACACTATACGGAGTTGTTCCGCGATTGGGTCGTCCCCGCCTGCTCGCCGGCGTTGATCAAGGGCAAGGCGCCCTCCGCGGCGCGGCTTCTCGACTATCCACTCCTGCATGTCGAATGGGAGCGCCATTTCACGCCCTATCCGAGCTGGCGCGAATTCGCCGCGAAGACAGGGGCGGCACTCAAGGAGACCACCGCCGGTCTTTCCTTTACCCTGTCGAGCAGCGCCATCGATGCGGCCGTCAACAAACGCGGCATCGTCCTCGCTCAGATGTCGATGATCGCAGACGAGCTTGAAGCGCAGACGCTCGTCATTCCCGTCGATATCCGCATCCCATTACGCGAAAGCTATTTTCTCGCCTGGGACAGGGCGGCGCTGCAGAAGCCCTTCGGCCCGGCATTTCGCGACTGGCTTGTTTCGATTTCGCGTCAACAGGCTCGCATATCTGCGCCGTCCACACCGGTGTAGACTTTTAGAAAAACTAAAACGAAAGACAGCGGCGCGATATTGATGAAAAAAATCGCAGGACGATAATCTGCGCAGACTTTAAGCTTGGCGATCAGGAGAACGGCATGGCGCGCACCGACAAGATGAAGCTGGGCACTTTTGTCTACACCTTCGGCTTCCATCCGGCCTCCTGGCTTCATCCGGCCAGTGACGTCCACGGCGCCAATGACTTCAGCCACCTCCTCGACGTCGCCAAACGATCCGAAGAAGCCAAATTCGATTTCATGTTCATGGCGGATTCGCCCGCCGCAGCCGTCGGCGATCCGGATGCGCTCGCGCGCATCCCGACCAAGATGAACCGTTTCGAGCCGGTGTCGCTCCTGGCCGCACTCTCCGTCACCACCAAAAATCTCGGCCTCGTCGCCACCCTCTCGACGAGCTATTACGAACCCTACAACGTCGCCCGCCTCTTCGCATCGGTCGATCATTTGAGCGGCGGCCGCGCCTGCTGGAACGTCGTGACCTCCGACCACGACGAGACGGGCTATAATTTCAACCGCGAAGGGCTGGATCCCCACGCGCTGCGCTATGAGCGCGGCAACGAATTCGTCGATGTGGTGTTCGGCCTGTGGGATAGTTTCGAGGAAGGTGCCCTGCTTCTCGACCGGGAAACAGGAGTCTATTACGACAAGACGAAGCATCACACGCTGAACCACAAGGGCAAGCACTTCCAGGTGCGAGGGCCGCTCAACATCGCCCGCACGCCGCAGGGCCGGCCTGTCATAGCACAAGCCGGCGGATCGGAACCCGGCATGGATATGGCGGCGCGCACCGCCGAGATCGTCTTCAGCCTTGCCTCAAACATCGACCGCAATCGCGACTTCTATGCCAATGTCAAACGCCGGATGCCCGCCTATGGCCGCGACCCGGAGGATCTTAAGATCATGCCCGGCGTGGTCATCAATGTCGGGGAAACGCAGGCTGAAGCCGAAGCCAAGGTCAATTATCTCATTGACAAAATGCATCCAGACGTCGGCCGGCTGATGCTGTCGGAATTCCTCGAGGCCGATCTGCGCGGCGTACCGTTGGATCAACCCTTCCCGATGGACCGGCTTCCGGCGGCACCGAAAGGCTCGCGCGCCTTGTTCGACGAACTCGTCGATTTCGTCAAAAGCGGGCGCACGGTTGGTGAGCTTGTCCGCCACTATGCGGAAAAGCATACCGGCAACGGCATTACCGGCACGCCGACGCAGATTGCCGACTTCATGGAGGAATGGTTCGAGACACGCGCCGCGGACGGCTTCATCCTGATGTTCCCGACCCTGCCCTCCAGCCTTGACGATTTCGTCAAGCTTGTCCTACCGGAGCTGCGCCGCCGCGGGCTGTTCCGAGAAGAGTACGAAGGCTCGACGCTTCGTGAAAACCTGGGGCTGTCCATGCCGGCCAACCGGTTTGCGAAGAGCCCGTCAGCCTAGCGGCAGCCGGCTCCCGAGCAGCCCGATCGAAGCGACATCAGCATTGGCAAAGGCAAGACGCAGATAGCGCTCCTGTCCCACGCCGAAATAGCTTCCGGGTATGCTGACGATACCCACCCGCTTTGCCAGTCTCTCGGCCACCTCAGCGGAAGACTGGTCAGCGAAGGGGTGCCGTACGAAGGCGAAATAGGCGCCGATTGCGGCGATGTCCCAACCGGGCAGGTCGGACACCACGGCCTTCAGCGCCTCCGCCCGGCGCGCGATCTCCAGCCGGTTTCCCGCCCGCCAATCGGCAAGCACCGGCAAGGCGGCAGCCACGGCCACCTGGGCGGAGCGCGGGGCGCAGATCTGCATATTGTCCATGATCTTGGCGATCTCGCCCAAAAGCTTAGGCCCTGCCGTCACCGCCCCCAGCCTGTGGCCGGGAATGCAGAACGATTTCGAGAAACTGTAGAGCAGGACGAGCGTATCCTCCCAGCCCGGCTCCGACAGCAGCGCATGTGGCGGGCCATAATCGCCCGGAAGAAAGTCTCGATAGGTCTCATCAAGCACGAGCCAGGCGCCATGTTTCCGGCAAAGCGCAAAAAGATCATGCAGCAATGACGGCGGATAGACGGCCCCGGTCGGATTGTTCGGCGTGACGACCGCAAGCGCCCGGGCACCGGCGGCAAGCGCCCGCTCGGCCGAGACAACATCCGGCAGGAAGCCGCCGACCGCATCGCACTCGACAAGCACGCGCTCGATGCCGAGCATGGACAAGGTCGTCTCATGATTGAAATAGAAGGGATTTGTGAGTGCGATCGCATCACCGGCACCGGCAAGGGCGATGGCGGCACACATGAAGGCCTGATTACAGCCGGATGTGATGTGGATATTGGCAGCCTGGATCGACGCGCCGTAGATGTCGCTCACATGCCGCGCATAGGCTTCGCGCAGCACCGTTTCTCCCTCGATCGGCCCATAGCCCGTCATGGCCTGCGATGCCGCCGCCTCGCCGAGGAGCCGCAGCATCTCGGGATGGGCGGGATAGCCGGGCACGGCCTGCGACAGATCGATCAGCGGCCCGTGAGCGCCGGCATAGTCGCGCGCCCATGCAAAAACGGAGGGGATGGGTGGCGGCGAAAGCCGCGTCACGAAAGGATTGGGGATTGCGGATGGCATGTCGATGGGTTCCTTGGAGGCCGATTGCTACACCGATATCGGTCACGATCTCAACCGATTTGTCGGAGCAAACCGTTCCTCAGCGAATTGCCGGCGATTGTTTTGCCAGATCGAAGATGTTGACGGCTTCGGCATCCGGCCCCTAAAGCTCGGCGACAAGAAGGCTTTCCGCTCGCACGGTCTGTCCGGTACCTGAAACCTAGCTTGGAGCGAATCGTGGCCACCAAAATCCGTCTTCTATTGACGAACGATCCAGCACTGCCGGCACTGGCCGCCCTCATGGAAGAAATGCAGGCGCATTATCAGGTACCCTGTCCGTCGCGGGCCGAAATCATTGCCGGGCTCAAGGCAATGCCACAAGGTGCCGAGATCCTGATCGTGGAGGAGAACGACGCCACCCTGGGCTTCGCCGCCTTCTCCGGGATCTATCCCGGACCTGGCCTGAAACCGGGCATCTTTCTGAAGGAACTCTTCGTAAGCGCCGCGCAACGCAGCCGCGGCTTGGGCCGAGACCTCATGCGCGCGCTCGCCGAGCTGGCACAAGAGCGGGGGCTTGCCCGGATCGACTGGACCGCCGACCCTGAAAACGCAAGGCTCCTCGATTTCTACGACGGGCTCGGCGGCACGCGCAAACCCGATAAGCTGTTCTATCGCCTTGATGGAAAGGCGCTCGAAGAACTGACGATCTGACCGCCAGCCTGTTGCAACGCTGCTCCCTGTCTCAGTCGCGCATGCTCTCGGCTTGCCCCATCAGCCATGCCTCGAACGTCCGCATCGAAGCGCCGGGGGAGATGTCTTCCGGCTTCGCGAACCAGTATCCGTATTCGCTTCGATAGCCGAAGCCATTGGGGCTGATCAGTCGACCTGTCTCCAACTCATCGAGAATGAGGCCGCGCGGTATCAACGCCATCCCCTGTCCGGCAAGGGCCGCGCGGATCACCATGGTGTAATAGCCGAACCGCGTGATGTGATGGACGGCGATATCGGGCTTTCCGTGGCTTTCGGCGAAATGCTGCCAATGCAGCGGCGTCTGCGGATGTTCCAGCATGACACCCTCGGCCAGTTCGTCGATCGTGCCCGGAATGCCATTCTTCTGCCAATAGGATGGCGCGCTGACGATCAGAACCTCGTGCCCGAACAGATATTGCGCAGTCTCTCCCTTGTTCGGTGCAATGAGAAAACGGAATATGCCGTCCGCCGTCTCCGATTGCGTGGGTGACACGAAGGTCGTGAACTGCACGTCAATTTCCGGATGTTGTTCAGCGAATTGAACGAAACGCGGCAGCAGCCAACGATCGCCGAAAATCGGAAGAACCTGCAGGCGCAGCACACTAGGGCCGGGCTTCAGACGCGCAACGCGCAACGCCGCATCTTCCATCGCCTTCAGCGCGGTGCGCGCGTGTTCGATGTAAATCAGACCGATCTCTGTGGGGATCATGCCGCGCGGCGTTCGAGTGAAGACCGGACTGCCGATCAGGTCCTCCAATGCGAGCAACTGCTTGCTGACGGCGCTCTGGGACAGGGATGTGCTCTCTGCGGCGGCACTCGTCGATCCCCTCTCCGCCACGGCAAGCAGAACCTGCAGGGCAGTCATCGAAGGCAAGTGCTGTCGGCCCGATACCATGAGTTCTCCGCAGGAGCGCCGATCATGGCTACATCTCCTCGGCCCATTTCAATAATCCACTGATGAAATTCGAGCTAGTCGGTTTTGTCATAGCGTAGTGAAATAACTTCGCTTGCCGATTAAATCAGCACGTAGGAGCATTGCCAAAAGTTTAAACAAACAGGGGACATCAATGTCTGAGCCCACGCAGCTATGGGGCGGGCGCTTCAAGTCCGGACCGTCCGAGGCCTTGGCCAATCTGTCACGCGCGCCGCTGTCCTATTTCCGCCTTTTCCGGGAGGATATCGCGGGCTCCCGCGCGCATGCTTCCGAACTGAAGCGCGCCGGCGTTCTCGACGAAAGCGAATTCGCAGCGATCCGAGCTGCCCTTGACGACATCGAGACGGATGTCGCCGGCGGTCATCAGCAACCGATCGCGGGCGACGAGGATGTCCATACCTTCCTGGAGCGCCTGCTGATGGCACGCCTCGGCGCGCTCGGCGGGAAGCTTCGCGCCGGACGGTCCCGCAACGACCAGACAGCCAACAACACGCGCCTCTATCTGCGCCGCATGGCGCGCGAGCTCTCGCGGGAGATCATCTCGGTCCAGGAAGCATTGACTGAGCAGGCTTCGCACCATGCCGAGACTGTCATGCCGGGCTTCACCCATCTGCAGCCGGCCCAGCCCATCGTCCTCGGTCACCACCTGATGGCGCACGCCCAGTCCTTGTTGCGCGACCTGCAGCGCTTCGAAGATTGGGACCGTCGCTTCGACCGCTCGCCGCTCGGCGCGGCGGCACTTGCCGGCTCCGGCATCGCCTGCCGTCCCGACCTGTCCGCCATTGAGCTCGGCTATTCGGCCGCCTGCGAAAACTCGATCGACGCCGTCGCCGCCCGCGACCATGTCGCCGAGTTTCTGTTTATCTGCTCGCTGGTCGCGGTCGACCTGTCGCGGCTGGCGGAGGAAATCTGCATCTGGAGCTCCAAGCAGTTCAGCTGGGTGCGGCTGCACGATTCCTATTCCACCGGCTCCTCCATCATGCCGCAGAAGAAGAACCCCGATATCGCCGAATTGACGCGCGGCATGTCCGGCACTCTCATCGGCAACATCACGGGCTTCCTCGCCACCATGAAGGCCATGCCGCTCGCCTATAATCGCGACCTGGCCGAAGACAAGCGCGCGCTGTTCGAAACGATCGACGTTCTCGAATTGATCCTGCCAGCCTTTGCCGGCATGGTCGCAACACTGGAATTCGATGTCGACAAGCTACGTGAGGAGGCTCCCAAGGGCTTCACGCTCGCAACCGAGGTCGCCGACTGGCTGGTCGGCCAGAACGTGCCATTCGCCGAGGCGCATGAGATAACCGGCGCGGTCGTTCGCTATTGCGAGGAACGCGGCCACGATCTTGCCGGGCTCACCGAAGACGACCTGCCGAAGATCGATCCGCGGCTGAACAAGGATATGCTTGCCGCCATCACGCTCGACAAGGCGCTTGCCAGCCGCACCGGTTACGGCGCCACTGCGCCGGTTCGCGTACGCGAACAGATTGCCCGCTTCAAAACGGCAATCACCGCCTGCCGCATCTTTGCCGGAGTGTCTAAAGCCACGCATGGAGAGAACGACCCTCAGGAGCTTCGAAGCCGATGACAGTTGCAAGCGCCAGCCCTTCCCCCACCGATGACAAATACGAGATCGCCCATCTGCGCCTGGTGCCGAAGCGGCATATCGGCCGCATGGTCGCCGCCGCCATCGTCCTCGTCCTGCTCGCGGGGCTGGTGCGTGCTTTCAGCGTCGGCCAGATAGAATGGAGCTACGTTCGCGAGTTTCTGTTCGCGCCAGCCATTCTCGATGGTCTCACGAATACGCTGCTGATGACCGTAGCCGCCATGGCTGTTGGCATCGTGCTCGGCGTCCTCATCGCCATCATGCGCATTTCCGGCAATCCGGTGCTCTCCTACATCGCCATCGGCTATGTCTGGATCTTCCGTGGAGCGCCGGCGCTGCTGCAGCTGATGCTGTGGTTCAACCTGGCGCTGATCTTTCCGACCATGGGCATCCACGGCCTTATCGAATTCCGAACCGTTGACGTGATGACGCCCTTCGTCGCCGCCATGCTTGGCCTCGGCATTTCCCAGGGCGCCTACACCTCCGAGGTCGTCCGAAGCGGGCTGCTCTCCGTCGATAGCGGCCAATACGAGGCCGCCCGGACCATCGGCATGACGCAGATGAAGATGCTACGCCGCATCGTGCTGCCGCAGGCCATGCGCGTGATGGTCCCGCCGATCGGCAATGAAGTGATCGGCATGGTGAAGCTGACATCGCTTGCAAGCGTCATCCAGTATGCCGAAATCCTCCACAACGCCCAGATCATCTACTTTGCCAATACCCGCGTTCTCGAGCTGCTGCTCGTTGCCAGCTTCTGGTATCTCGCCGTTGTCTCCGTCCTGTCGGTTGGCCAGCACTATATCGAGCGTTATTTCGGGCGCGGCTCGAAATCGATCAAAACGTCCATGTGAGGTCGACCATGAAACAGGATATTCTCGTCAAGGCCGTCGACGTCACGAAGAACTACGGCGACTTCTGCGCCCTCGACAAAGTCAGCATGGAGGTCGTGCGCGGCGAGGTCAGCTGTATCATCGGCCCCTCCGGCTCCGGCAAGAGCACGTTTCTGAGATGCATCAACCTTTTGGAGCGGATGGATGGCGGCGCCATCTGGGTCAATGACGAGCTGATCGGCTATCGCCGCGAAGGCAACAATCTGCACCAGATCAGCGATGCGGAAATTTCCCGTCAGCGCCGCCGCATCGGCATGGTCTTCCAGCGCTTCAACCTCTTTCCGCACAAGACCGCGATCGAGAACATCATCGAGGGACCGGTGCATGTCCTCGGACAATCCGTGGAGCAGGCCCGCGAACGAGCCTCCGTCCTTCTGGAACGCGTCGGTCTTGCCGAGAAGGCGAACCATTATCCGTCCGAACTATCAGGCGGCCAGCAGCAGCGCGTCGCCATCGCCCGCGCCATGGGCATGCAGCCGGATCTCATTCTCTTCGACGAGCCCACATCGGCACTCGACCCGGAACTCGTCTCGGAAGTGCTCGACGTCATGAAGGATCTTGCAGCGTCCGGAATGACCATGATCGTCGTCACCCACGAATTGGGCTTTGCCCGCAATGTGGCCAATACCGTCACCTTTATGGAAGCGGGAAAAGTGGTCGAAACAGGCTTGGCATCGGAGGTTCTCAGCACTCCGAAAAGCGCCAGAACGGCGGAGTTCATCAAAGCCGTTCACAGTTGAGAAGAGGAAGCTGGCGGAACAGGAAACCCTCCGGCTTTGCACCAGAGTCAAAATGGGGAACAACATGAACAGGCATCTCGTCATGCTCGCAGCTCTTTGCGTTGCTGCAACCGCAGCCAACGCCGAAGGCCTGCCGGAAAGAATCAAGTCCGCCGGCAAGGTCGTCGTCGCCAACCAGGCGAACTATCCGCCGATGGAATACAAGGATCCGGCCACCAACAAACTCATGGGCCTCGACATCGATCTTGGCCTCGCGCTCGCCAAACAACTCGGCACCACGGTGGAGTGGTCCGATATCGGCTTCGAACAGATGGTCTCTTCCCTGACGACCGGCCGCGTCGACCTCATCCATAGCGGCATGAGCGACCTGCCCACCCGTCGCGACACGCTCGATTTCGTCGACTATATGAAATCCGGCGCGCAGTTCTACACATCCTTTGCCCGCAAGGATGAGTTCAAGAAGCCGACCGACTTCTGCGGCAAGATCGTCGGCATGAGCCGCCGCACCTCCTTCCCGGATGAGACGGCGAAGTGGAGTGCGGCCAACTGCGAAGCCAAGGGGCTGCCGGCCGTCAAGGTTGTCGGTACGGAAGGCTCGGCGGACGCCCGTGCCCAGCTGAAGCAAGGTCGCGTCGATGGCGCGGTGCAGGGTTCCGAAACGCTTCCCTATCTGCTGAGCCTCGAGAAGGACACCTATACCGTTGTCGGCGAGCCCTTTACGGCCGTCTATCAGGGCATCGGCTTTGCCAAGAAGGATACCGAGCTCCGCGATGCCTATGCCGCCGCGCTGAAGGCGCTGATGGCCAGCGGCGAGTACAAGACGATCTTCGCCAAATACGGCCTCGAAGGTGCGATGCTGGACGGAATCTACGTCAACGCTCAAGCCGTAAAGTGACGCCTGGCGTCCGCGGCTCCGGCGTGAAAGCGCCGGGGCCGCAAACCAATGACCCGGTGAAGGCAGCTTCATTCGGGTCCATCATTCCCAAATACGAGAGAGCAGACAATCATGTCCCGCGTTCTTGGCGACGCCCCGATCGACAGACTGGCATCCTTTATTTCGGCACTCCGGTTTGAGGCCCTTCCCGCCGATGTCGTCGAAAAGACCAAAATCCATATTGCCGATACATTTGCCGCCGCTCTCGCCGGCGGCCGCTCGAACGAATTCCGGATCGCGAGGCGTCTTGGCCGAACGCAGGGAAATGCGAGGCTCTGGGGCACCACTGACCGGGTATCCGCCCGCGACGCCGCTCTGATCAACGGTGTTGCGGCGCATGCCTTTGAGCTTGACGATGCCGGGGGATGCGATCACTCGGGCGCCGTCGTCATGCCCGCCGTCATGGCCGCCATTGCTGAAGAATCGCGCGTCGTAACGGGCAAGGAACTGATCGCGGCTGTGGTCGCCGGCTACGATGTCGGTCGGCGGATTCTGGAAGCAGCCGGCGGATATGACAGCCACAACAGCCTCGGCTGGCACTCGACCGGCACCTGCGGCACGCTTGCGGCGGCGGCAGCCGTCGCCAATATCTGCGGCCTCGATGCCTCTACCACGCGCGATGCGATCACCCTTGCGACCAGCTTTTCGTCCGGTCTGTGGGCTTTCATCCACGACGGTTCGCAGGCCAAGAAAATTCATGCCGGCCGTGCGGCCGAAGGCGGCCTGCTTGCCGCGCAGCTGGCCGCGGAGGGCTTTGCCGGACCATCCAAGGTCTTCGATGACGTCTGGGGCGGCTTTTTCCGCTCCTTCAACAAATCGGCCTGCGAGGCGGAGAAGCTCAGCGACGCGCTCGGTGAAAGCTGGAAAGTAAAACGCGCTGTTTTAAAACCCTACGCCTCCTGCCGCGGTGCCCACTCAGCCGTGGATGCGCTGGACGACCTCTTGCAGGAAACGGGCCGCCAGGCCAGCGAGATAACGACGATCGAGCTGCGATTAAGTCCCATGTTGATGGGCATGTGCGGTGCCAAGGAGACCAGCGCGATGGCGCCGACCCAGATGAGCCTGCCCTATGCCCTTGCCGCGCGCTGCGTTTTCGACACGGCAGGGCTCCAGGCCTATTCGGCTGAGCGGCGCTCCGACGCCCGTCTCCGCAGCATCATGGATCGCGTGCGCCTCACTGTGGATGATGGCATGCAGCCGCTCGACGAACCGGTGGTGACGCTGATCTTCATAGATGGTTCCAGCGCTTCGCGGATGGTGCCGCGGGCCACCGGCTCTGCCGAAAGACCGATGCAGCCTGCCGCGGTCGCCGCCAAGTTTCGCGAGCTCACGGCCATGGCCATGGAGCCGGAACAGGCCGATCGGCTTTGGGCCGCGATCGCCGACCTTGAAAACCTGAATGACTGCCGCAGGCTCGAAACCCTGCTGGCGGGCAACGCGGACAACCGCCCCGTCTTTTGCTGAGGATACAGCCGTGACCTATGACCTGACCCCGCGCCCGCTCAACCCTGCTGACAAGGCCCCGGCGATGACCTGGCCGAACGGTGCCCGAAGCGCCCTGTTCATCGGCTTTGACGTCGATGCGGAAACCGCATGGATCGGCAACAATCCGTCCAATATCGACCGCATGGTCACCACCTCCCACGGCGGCTATGATGCACGCGTCGGGATAGGCAAGATTCTTGAGCTGATGGAGGAACTGTCCCTGAAGGCGACCTTCTTCACGCCGGGATGGACGGCGCTCGCCCATGCCGAGGTCTGCGAGGGCATTCTGAAAGCCGGACACGAGATCGGACATCACGGCTATCTGCACAAGATGCCGGATCGCGAAAAACTGGACGAGACATTCGAGGAGATCGATCGCGGCTTCGAGGCGCTGGAAAAGATTTTCGGCATCCGCCCTGTCGGCTACCGTGCCCCTTCGGGCGAGAATTTCCCGGAACTGCTGGCCTACCTTGCCAAATCCGGCATCCGCTATTCGAGCTCGTTCCGCGACGATATCCTGCCCTACCGGCATCGGTCCGCAGGCGATCGGCCGGGCGTGGTCGAGATCCCCGTCAACTTCGCTTTCGACGATTGGAACTTCGGCATGTCGAGCCGCACCAGTCCGCGGCCACTTTTCGGGCGGGACACGGTGCTCCCGCTCTGGATCGAGGAATTCGAGGCAACCCATGCGTGGGGCGGGGTGACGACGCTTGTCCTGCATCCGCAGGTCTCCGGCCGGCCGATGCGCTGGCACATATTGCGCGACTTCCTGCGCCACGTGCAGTCGAAGGACGACGTCTGGATCGCGACCGGAGCGCAGATCACGGATCATTTTGAAACGCTGGAAAAAGAGCGCAAAGCTTCTTCAGTTTGAGACGAGGGGTGATACGACATGGCATTCGACCACGAAAAACTGCAGCAGCTGCGTGAAAAATTTGGCGAGGGACATGGTGGCAACATCCATGATCCGGAATTCCAAGCCGTGGCCAACAAGATCTTTTCGGCAAGCGGTACTCGCGCTGCGCCCTTTAGCGGCATTCCGACCCTCCTCGATGCCACCTACCGGCCTATTGACGCCGAAAATCCAGACTTCGGCGATCTCGACATTGCCTTGATCGGGGTTCCGATGGATCTCGGTGTCACCAATCGCCCCGGTTCTCGTTTCGGGCCGCGGGCGCTGCGCGCCATCGAGCGTGTCGGACCCTACAATCACGTGCTGAAATGCGCGCCCCTCTTCGAAACGAAGGTCGCCGATATCGGTGATGTCCCATTCCGCAGCCGCTATCGCCTCGAGCTCAGCCATGAGGATATCGAACGTCGCTTCGGGCAGATCGTTGCTGCCGGCGTCATCCCGCTGGCGGTCGGCGGCGATCATTCGATCACGCACCCGATCCTCAAGGCCGTCGGCAAGGAGCGCCCTGTCGGCCTGATCCATATCGACGCGCATTGCGATACGGGCGGTGCCTATGACCTCACCAAGTTCCATCACGGCGGACCGTTCAGGAATGCGGTGCTGGATGGAGTTCTCGATCCCACGCGCACCATTCAGATCGGTATCCGTGGCGCGGCGGAGTATCTCTGGGAGTTCTCCTACGAATCCGGAATGACCGTCATCCATGCTGAAGACATTAGCCGGATGGGCATCGATGCCATCATCGAAAAAGCGCGCGCGGTCGTGGGAGATGGCCCAACCTATCTTTCCTTCGATGTCGACAGTCTCGATCCCGCTTTCGCACCCGGCACAGGGACGCCGGAAATCGGCGGCCTGACCAGCCGCGAGGTGCTTGCAATCCTCCATGGACTGAAGGGCATCGATTTCGTCGGCGGCGATGTGGTGGAGGTCGCGCCGCAATATGACGCGACAACGAATACCGCTCATGTTGCGGCACAGATGCTCTTCGAAATCCTCAGCCTGATCCGCTTCAGCCCGTCCCTGAAGCCCTAGCGCATCCCGTCGGCCGCGCGCCCAGCGCGGCCGATCACCACAGGATGAGGGCCTGAACCTCACCCGCCGGAAATGAAAGGATTTTCTCCAATGACGCTGGACATGAAGGCGGGCGTATCCGGAGAGCAGATACGGCCTGACAGGCTTGCGGAAGCGCTTGAACGTCTGAAGGAGACGGTCGGGCCTTCCGGCTGGAGCACCCATCCCGGCCTTCTCGAACCGCATGTCGTCGATTGGACGGGCGTGATGCGCGGCAGTTCGCCCCTGCTGCTGAAGCCGGCACGGACGGAGGAAGTCGCCACCATCGTCTCGATTTGCCGGGAATATGGGCTGAAGATCGTGCCGCAAGGCGGAAATACATCCCTGGTTGGCGGCGCGGTGCCGAGCGGAAAGGGTGTCGAGATCCTGGTCAATCTCGCCCGCATGAACAAGGTGCGGGCTGTCGACACCATCAACGATACAATGACTGTCGATGCGGGATGCCTTCTCGCGTCGATCCAGGCGGAGGCAGAGAAAAACGAACGTCTCTTCCCGCTACGTCTTGCCTCCGAGGGCAATTGCCAGATCGGCGGCAACCTCGCCTCCAATGCGGGCGGTAGCAATGTCCTGCGCTACGGAAACACAAGGGATCTCGTTCTCGGGCTCGAAGTGGTTCTCGCGGATGGCCGCATCTGGAACGGCATGCGCGGCCTTCGCAAGGACAATATGGGCTATGATCTCAAGCAACTGTTCATCGGCAGCGAAGGCACCCTTGGGATCATTACGGGCGCCGTGCTGAAACTCTTTGCAAGGCCCGCCTCCGTGGCGACGGCGGTGTGCGCCGTGCCATCCGTCAAGGCAGCGCTGGATTTGCTTGCGCTTTGCAAGCAGCGAACCGGCGGGCAGGTCACCGCTTTCGAGCTTATGCCGGGAACCGGCCTCGAACTTGTCCTCAAGCATTTCCCAGCCTGCCGGCTCCCCTTGGAAAGGCTTTGCGAATGGCAGGTGCTGATCGAATTTTCCTCGAGCGACGAAACCGCCTCGCAGCAGGAAAGGATGACGGCCGTGCTTGCCGAGGCTTATGAGGCCGGCTTGGTCAGCGACGCCGTTGTTTCCGCTTCTCTCAGCCAAAGCAGAAGTTTCTGGGCGCTGCGCGAAGGATTGGCCGAAGCCGACATGATGGAGGGACCGACGATCCAGGGCGATATCGCTGTTCCGATCTCGTCGATACCGGATTTCCTCGAGATCTGCTCTGCGGCGATTTCCCAGGCCGTCAAGGGAGCCCGCATCATTGCTTTCGGCCACCTCGGCGATGGAAACATCCACTTCGGCATCATCCAGCCTGCTGACGTTTTGCCCAAGGATTTCCTGGCCAGATCGGATGAGATCCACGGCATCATCAACCACAACACCCTGCGCTTCGGCGGAACCGTTTCAGCCGAACACGGGCTCGGTACGCTCAAGGCAGGTGCGGTGCTCAAATATCGCGGCGAGGTCGAGCAGGACCTCATGCTTGCGATCAAGCACAGTCTCGATCCCTCAGGCATGATGAACCCTGGCAAGGTGCTGGAAGCGGGCCGTCGTCAGCTGCAGGAATAACGTCCACTCTGGTTGCTCGGCGCCACCAGAGTCTCGCCATGTATTCGAAGAATACCGCCATCCATTGCCGCAGCGCCTCCTTCGGTGGAAGACTTTCAGCCAACTCAGTTGCGGCTTTGGCGAGCTGTTCGGTCTCGTTGCGGTAGATATCACCGATCGAGGCATCGCGGGTGTGGAAGTGGCGATAGAGCGTGCCGATGCCGACGCCCGCGAGGCTGATCAACCCGGTGCGCGAAGGCGTGCGATCTCCTACGCGCTCGATTGCGAGCATGCGAAAGCGCTCCGGGCAAAAAGCGAGGAAATGGTCCACGAAGGTTTTGCGGTTCAATACGCTTAACAGGAGTGAGCGCGTCACAGCTATAATCCGCGACTGACAAAATGCTCGCTGGCATAGGCCGTCCGAGGCAGGCCTGTGCTCGTCGCCTCGCCGCGGACTTCGCCTTCCATCTCGAAGGCGAAGTCCGCGAGCATCAGGTTCGAGATGTCGATCAAGGCCTGCATCTCTGTCACCTCGCAACGGCGCCTTCGCACCGGTCGCGCGACCTACCCCTCGAAGCGACTCGCGGCGTCACGATCGCGGTCGTATCGTCTCGTGAGCGGAAACGGCGGCAACCAGGATTCGCGACGGACGGTCCAGAGTTCGTAGGTTGGTTTCAGCTGGTCAGGGGCATCCAGCGATCCCAGGTTCACTTCGATTTCGTCCGCAGTGCGGGCGAAAACGGGCGAGCCGCAGCGCGGACAGAAAAAACGCCCGGCGTAGTCGCGTGTTTCGCCTGCGATCGTCACCGAATCCTGAGGAAATATCGCGGAAGCGTGAAAAAGGGCGCCGTGATGCTTGCGGCAGTCGAGACAGTGGCAGACGCCGACCCGGTATGGGCGTCCCGACGCCACAATTCGAACGTCGCCACACAGGCAACCGCCGGTGAATCGGTCCATGCTGTGCCTCCTCTAAAAACAAGCAGGCAGAATGTTTACGACGAACAGCACGGTCATCGCAATTACTGCAGCGCCCATCGCCGCCATTCCCGCTATCGATCCGGACAAGTCTTTGCTCGGCGAACCCGATGCGGCACCGGCCCAATCTGCCAAACGCAGGCAATAACAACGAAGGGAACGAATTGATGATCAATAGGTAGAAAAGTCGGGCTTGCCGCAATCCTTTGCCGGAACCCGCTCGGTCGCTTCTTCCCGGAAGACACGGTCAAAAGCCGAGGTTTCACTGTCCCAATCTCTGCTCCGCCGTCCGGCGGAGCATTGTTCTTTCGAAACAGCAACGCCAAGATCGTTTGCCAGCGCCTCATCTCAACGATTCGATTCAAGGGACTTCACAAAGAGCTTCCCGAACACTAGAACGACATTGGTCCAAAGTTGACCAGCTGACCGATGAAAGAATTCGCCGGCATTGTTTCCTAAACCTGTCGGCCAGGAAATATCCAACTCGCCGTACCAAGAGGTCGGTCGATGGCGACAGGCACGAATGACCGCCGCCAGAGAGCAAGGTAGAATCCATGCGTACACCAAGACGGCCAGGCAGTCCGCTCGAAGCGGCTGAGGCGCTCTTCAAGCCAGTCAAAAAAGCGCCTGCTCCCGCGGTCGAACGGGGGCCGCTGCCGAATATCAAAGAGCTCGTCTCCCTGAAGCTCGACAGCGAAGTCCTGGCTTATTTCCAGGCGGACGGCGCTGGCTGGCAGGACCGGATCAACGATACCCTGCGCGCCGCCATGAAGATGAAAGACTAGGCCGCTCGGCGCTCACCAGGCTAGTGCGGCGCAAGACACTGTGGTCATCCGCTGCGACAGATCGCCGACATCAGCATCGCCAGCTGCGGCGGGTCGGCGGGCGGTCTATCGGTTAACTTGGCGAGGGCGTCTAGCGCATCGGGTCGCTCTCTCCTCCACTCCCCCAGGGAAGGCCTTTCTGGGAAAGGCGGCATACATGGCTATCAGCCTTCGAACGCATGTCGAGTGGGGCAGGCAAGTGGACGAATTCGCGGGCGCCTCAATCTGGGTGCTTCCGAATCCAAGCGGACTCAACAGGGCCTTCGACCTGGCGAGATTGACGGAACACTATCGCGAGATGAAATCGGCAGTGGCCGGCACAGCGCCCCCATCGGTGATGGCTGACCCAAACAAGCAACCGATCGTTGCCCGACATTTCCCGCAGACGACACCTACAGCGCTGGACGCCGGGCACCCGCCTCAGTTCGGTTTACCCGACGAAGTTGCCCGGTCATGATGATCCTGCGCTTGCCCATCCGAGGCCACGACCCTCGTCCGGTTCAAAGCTCTCGCCTTGAGGAAACTTGAACCATCGGCCCATACAGTCGAATATCGTTTTGGACCGCATGCGACCTGCGAAACACCGATCGGTAATGACGCATGTTCACGACGAGTATGGTCAATTGCGCACCGACAGCTGACATTTCTTGAGTTGGTCGCTCCGCAGAGATACTATGCACCAACCAGATATACGAACACCGGTCGCGCATTTTTGGGAAACACTCGACTTTTTTGTGGTAAGTGCGCCCGAGAGTAATAGCGATGGAGACATTTCGCACCCATGATTGAACTAACACCGTCCCAGATCGCAGGGTTGAAACTTGCCCAGCAAGGAGACCTTTATCCCCAGTCTGCGAAGAAGTGGACGCACCAGAACGCGACCGTGACATATGCAAAGACCGATCGTTGGAAAGAACGACCGCAGAAAATCAAATTCATAAGCGCCAAAACATTGGAAGAGTTGAGGGAGCCCGGCTTTCTCGAGCGTCTCCACTTTAACGACGATGCCGAAAAGGACGTGTACGCCATAACCATGGCCGGCAAGATATGGCTTCTGAAGAACAAGTAGAGCCAGGGGGCCATAGGCCGAGCATGATTGTCGCCGTGCCCGTCGACTGCACCCATATCCTGTCGAGATAGACCCGGCACCACCGAACGAGCGAAGCTGATGATATCGTGTCGATAACAGCTCGTTCAGGTGGTTTGGAGGCAATGTGAAATCGAAATCGTGAACGAGTGTTCGCAAGAGCAGACGTTCACCGTGGACTCCATCGATAGTCTTCAACCCTATTTTACACTTTTGAAGATGACGATGTCACCGGAAGAAATGTGACGTTTGTTAAGGCGACTCCGCCCATTGTGCTCGCGCTCCCTCGCATGCGCTGTCCATGAGCAATATTTCGTCACAGGATTCAATATTGAAAAGCCGCAGTTCAAACGTAGAGGCTTCACACCGGCATCGACTTTGATGCCGGTGCATATTTTAACCCTGCTGGAAAGATCATAATGATGGCTGACTCGAGATTCTTTGAAAAACGCGGGCCTTTCGATCTGGCGACGGTAGCATCGTGCGCGCGCGGCTCGGCGATTTCAAAAGATCTCGTGCTAACCGGTGTGGCCACTCTTCAGACAGCTGGTCCCTCCGACATCAGCTTCCTGGACAACCGCCGTTATCTGGCTTTCCTTGGCAAATCTCTGGCAGGCGCGATTATCGTGCATCCGGATTTGCAATCCGATCTGCCGCCTTCTGCCGCGGCTATTGTGACTATTGAGCCTTACGCTGCGTGGGCGCGTGTTTGCGCACTCTTTCATCCTGAATCGCTTGTATCCCCAGGGGTTCATCCATCCGCCATCATCGAGGAAGGCGCTTCAATAGATCCCTCCTGTGAGGTGGGACCGAATGTCGTCATCAGCAGCGGCGTCGTCATCGGTGCCGGCTGCGTGATCGGCGCCGGATCTGTGATTGGTCGAGCCGTCGTCATCGGACGAGATTGCAAGATTGGGGCTCAAACTACCGTGAGCCATGCAATCATAGGCTCTCGTGTCGAGCTTTTTCCCGGCGTCAGAATAGGCCAGGAAGGCTTCGGCTTTGCTGCGACAGCAGAGGGTTTTCTGGGCGTGGCCCAGCTCGGGCTCGTGGTCATCGAAGATGATGTCAAGATCGGTGCAAACACCACCATCGATCGCGGATCAGCGCGAGACACGGTCATAGGGGCGGGTACTCGCATAGATAATCTCGTTCAAATTGGTCATAACGTTGTTCTCGGCCGCCAATGCGTCGTCGTTGCGCAGGTGGGTATCGCTGGCTCCACCACCGTGGGCGATTTCGCGAAAATCGGCGGACAAGCGGCAATTGCCGGTCACCTGAACATCGGCCGCGCCGTGCAGATCGGCGCACAGGCGGGCGTAATTTCCGACGTCGAGGAGGGAGCGGTCCTGCTTGGAAGCCCCGCTCAGCCAAAACGGGATTTCTTGCGCCAAGTTATCACGTTAAGAAATATCGAGCGCCAGGCCGGGCTTGGCGTTCAGCCTGATGGTCGGACCGGCCAGGGAAACCGCGCGGTATAACCAGCGAAGGTCTTTCAGAGGAAAGTCTAGCCGCCGTCGATATTTAGCACCTGGCCGGTAATGTGGGGCCTCGGCCCCGAGCAAAACGCGATAACGTCCTTTTGGCCATACACAATCTACCTCATTCCCTTACCAGATGTTGTCCTCATCATCCTGGGCCTCGGGAGGCTGAGGCATGATGAAACAACCAAGAATGATGGTCGCCATGAAGGCAAGAAACAGAAGCACGCGGTCCCCTCCGATCTCATCGGAATGCAGCAGGCCTTGAAAGGTCAAGCACGCTTTATCGTCGCTTGGCTCATTGCTTTTAGGTGCTGGAGACCTCGATACAGCAGTTCGATTATCGAGCTTCCTGGAGGCAGGAACCCGGCCGGAACGTTACCGTGTGTTACGGATTATAGATTCTTGCAAACGAAGGATTGTGTTGGTCGCGGACTGCAAAGCGGAGTTCTCCGGCACAGTGTAAACGGCCAGCTCACTTCATCTCGCAATAGCAAGAGGCGTCGCCGATAGGATGCGCTGCGGTCGAACTGTTCAACACAGGTTGAGCAATTCTCCTCTCTGATGTATCCAAAAGGGGGTTTTGAGGGGAGAAAAGTATGAAAAAATCTATCTCGATACTGGCATGCGTCATATTAGCATCGTGTCATTCACTTAGACCTACCCCCGAAGCGCCTCCCTCCATCGTACGTCCATTGACGCCGGAGGAAACCAGCGCCGTTCAAAACGGATTTCAAAAATCGCTCTCGTTGAAGCAGGTGGCAGTTAACAGCGGGAGAGCCCGCTCATCGTCCGGCGGAGCGACATATGCCTGCGGCACAGCGAACCTCGGCAAAGACAGCCCGAATGCCCCATACATCGGCACGCTCGTGCAAAGTCAGTTTGGTGGCCAGAACGTCACCATCTTCAACCTGATGGCCTATGGGCAGACGGATGAGTTGGCGGCGCAAGTGCGTGATCGCTGCAAAGCCAACGGCATTGATACTTAAGAACGCCAGCCAGCAATGATGGCCTTGTCTTGAGCGGCTGTCCCAATTTCCACGTTGAGTTTCGGCCCTCACACAATCGGCCTGCCCATTGTAAGCCATGGGCGACCTCTCGCGCTCGACTCTCGCTGTGGATTCGAAGACGATCATCGGGAACTTGGGGGAGGATGGCACCTTGAAGCTTGTGACGCTGACGGCGGTTCTACTGACCTTGATGGCAGGTTCATCACTTGCATCCGGCACCGTTTACTATGGCTCCCGTGCCGGGATGGAAGTCACCATCGTCAGCATGTCGGGTCTGGACACTTCTCATGCCGAAATCCGGACGAAGCATACGCGCGCAAATGCAATCGCCTTCTGTCGTCAGTACGTTCAGAAAGTTACTCCGGACTGCATCAGGCAAGAGCTGTCGATGCCGTTGAGCGATGTAATCGAGGCCGATTGTAAGACCGGGATTTTCACAGATTTCGCTGGCGACCGATATCAATTCCGCGGTCGCAACCCTGCCCCCGACAGCATGGCGAAGTATCGGCTGGTGAACCTGCAGACCAATGACGATGCGGACGGCTCATCTGCCTCTGGCTACCCGACAAATATGGGGATCTTCCGCGCTCTGTGCCCAAGGACCGCCCCGGCCGACTATTGAAGCGCAGGCGTGACGATCCTGCGGGTGACGTTGCTTCCGGCGTCACGAGCCCTCTTGCCAAGTTAACAGCCCACGGCAAGCCGGGCACAATCACCTGCGAGATTGCCGGCAATTCCAGCAATGCAAAGCAATCATCGACTGCCCGATGCCCATCGTGAAAATACCTAGACTGACTGACCGGAGAGCCGAGTTTGGTGCTTCGTACCTCGTGGCGCTCCGATCGATCTCGGACACCGAGCGCGCCCGGTCTTTGCCGGCAAAGACATGCCATAGGGCTCACATTCCATCACCCGAATCGGCGCAATTTCCGCTCCAAACGGCTGCATCGAGAGTTAAAATCAGTATAAATAGTAACGTAGACTTATCATTTGGCTACTAACATTCCAGTGTATATATACATTACGTACGTTTATTTAGTATTTCCGGTGCATATAGTTAGATAGACTCAACCATTACAGAGTATAAGTGATGTATTTTTGCATCTATGACAATTTTATGTCTGAAAATACACGGCGCGGCGAAACTATTGTGTTCCGATGCCATATCCATCTCGCTACCGTGTGCGTGGGGGGCCGTTGGCTTCCACTTAGAGGGAACAGCCTGATCAATGAACGTAGCGGGTGGTCGCCGGCGTCGTTCCGATCAGGCATATCGATTGGAGACAAAATGAATATCAAGAGCCTTCTTCTCGGCTCCGCTGCTGCACTGGCAGTAGTTTCCGGTGCTCATGCGGCCGACGCTGTCGTCGCTGCTGAACCGGAGCCGCTTGAGTACGTCCGTATCTGCGACGCTTACGGCGCCGGCTACTTCTTCATCCCGGGCACCGAAACCTGCCTCAAGATCGGCGGCAAGGTTCGTACCGAAGGTCAGTGGTACGATGCCTACAACCCGAACAGCCGTTTCGGCACGCTCTGGCACACCCGCGCTGAACTGCAGCTGCAGACGGCAACGGACACCGAGTATGGTCCGCTGAAGACCAACACCGAACTGCGTTGGGACTGGGCCAACGGCGGCTCGACGTCCACCAACCTGCTGCATGCCAGCATCAGCCTCGGTGGCTTCACCATTGGTAAGGAAGACTCGCAGTTCAACGTCTTCACCGGTTATGCCGGCGACGTCATCAACGACGACGTGGTTTATGACGGTCCGTACGA
>Ga0207695_10000509_pt1 | contig 82842 bp, 68 predicted proteins | sample KBSC54metaG_FD_184354 | JGI IMG/M metagenome (GOLD analysis project Ga0207695, IMG submission 184354) | Corn rhizosphere microbial communities from Kellogg Biological Station, Michigan, USA - KBS C5-4 metaG (SPAdes) (version 2) | ecosystem: Host-associated > Plants > Roots > Rhizosphere > Soil...
GAGATTCGATCGGCGTGCAGACCCCAATAGGTTTCGATTCTCCAGCGCAGGTAGGGACTGCGCCACGGCCGCAGGCGATTCTTTCCGGCCGCCCGCCACAAGAAACCGAGCATGCCTAAAGTCACCGTTTGCCGGATAAGCTCGAGGATTTGGGCGGAGCGGGCGTGGCATAGTAACCGTTCTTCGCGCGCACCGTGGCCCCCCGGTATTGCCCGCTGAGCTCGATCTTGATTTTGCGGAAAGAACCGTCCAGATTGTCGTTGAGCGGAGAATACACGATGGTGTATTGACTGCGGATCTCGTGGGCGATTTCAGGCGTGAGCTTTTCCACTTCCGTCAGATCCTTGGGATAGTACGCGAAGCCGCCGGAGGTTTCCCCCAGCGCATTGAGCGCCCGCTTGGCGGCGCGAGCTTCACGCGGTTCTTCTTCGCTCAAAAGCCGCGAGCTTCACGCGGTTCTTCTTCGCTCAAAAGCCCGATCGAATACACCAGCACGCCGCTGTCCCGGACCTTGCGCAAAAGTTGTTCCAGAGTGGTTTCGCCGCTGGCGTTGTCGTTGCCGTCGGTGACCACCACGATCACTTTCTTATCCAGCTTGGCGTCCGTCTTCATGTAATCGATCGCCCCACTGATGGCGTTCCGCATAGCGGTGCCGCCGCGCGCGTCCAGCCGCGCCAGCGCTTCTTCCAGCTTTTTCGAGTCGTGCGTGAAGGACTGATCCAGATACGGATCGTCGTTGAAATTCACGATGAACACTTCGTCGTCGGGATTCGAGGCCTTCACCAAGGCCAGAGCCGCAGCGGCCACCCGCGACCGCTTATCGTTCATGCTGCCGCTGTTATCCACCAGAATGCCCATGGAAACCGGGACATCCTCGCGGCGGAAAAGCTTAATTGGCTGCTCGACATTGTCTTCGTAAATCTTGAATGCCGACTGCGGCACGTTGGTGATCAGCTTTCCGCTCTTATCAAGGACGCTCACATGCAGCGTGACTTCCTTGATTTCGGTGTGGAAGACAGGGGTTTCATCGTCCTGGGCGCGAATCACCAGAGCCGATAAACCGGCCGTCAACAACCCCGCTAGCAGAAGCTTTTTATTGAGACGGCGCAACATATCCGGGACGATAGCGTGCCCGCAGCGGGGGCAAGTCTTTCACTTTCACTAGTTTTACCTCTACTTTTCTATATTTCCCGTCATGCGCCAGGTTCTTGGGGTTGTAGCCCAGAACGTACTGATTACGGAGTTCCAGGCCGATCTTGGCAGCCACGTCCGGGAGATCCGCCAAGTTTTCTACGGAGAAATTTCTTCCGCCGGTTTGTTCGGCCAGATCGCTGAGCAGCCCGGGACCGCTCATTTCTTCTGGGGTGCGCCCGCGCGAGCCCAAAGGCTCATAAATGCCGATAGAGTAGATCTGAACGTCGCCTTCCCGCACCCAGTTCCGTACCTCACTCTCCGTAAATCGGCTGGAATTGTCTCCTCCATCAGAGATGATCAGGAGAGCTTTCCGGCCGTTTTTGCCCTTTTTCATCTCGTTCATGGCCATGGCGACCCCATCCAGCAGCGCCGTCCTGCCCTTGGACTGGACCCAGGTGAGATGGCTTTGAACGTCCTCGGGATGCGGCGTGAAAGACACGGTCAGCTCGGGACGATCGTTAAACTGAACCAGAAAGAACTCGTCCTCCGGGTTGGCCGTCCGCATGAACTGCGCCACCGCTTGGCGCGACCGTTCCAGCTTGTCGCCCATACTGCCGCTGGTATCGAAAACCACACCTATGGAGAGCGGAACATCCTCGCTGCCAAACGAGACGATTTCCTGCGCGTTTTTATCTTCGGTCAGCTCAAAGTTCTCTTTTTCCAAGCCGGTAAGGAGCTTTCCCGTCGCAGCGATGGTCACCGCCACCGGAACCAGAACTAAGGTTGTGTCGATGCGGAGGTCGGCACGGCGGTCCAGAATAGTTTCCGCGGAACCGGCTGCCGAGGGCCTGACACGGGGTTGAATACTGATGGTCGGAGCCTGTGTATTCGCCTGTTTTTCGACGGGATCGTCGGCTGTCAGAGGCAGCAGCGAAATCCCCAGCAGCGCGATCGTAAACACCGAACGCATAGTGGCCCGCAACCTGACCCGATTATAGCAGGACATGTTAAATTCCGATGCATCCGAAGTTCCAAATTTTGAAGACGGATATGGATTCTTGAAGCCCTTCGCCGGCAGCCCCCTTTGTGCTATATTCGAGTGTGCCGCAACGGATTCTTGGTGTAATCCCCGCACGGTACTCTTCCTCTCGTTTCCCTGGCAAAGCCCTCATTCCCATAGCTGGTAAGACTATGCTGCAGCACGTCTGGGAACGCACCTGCCAGGCGCGTTATCTGACCGACGTGGTGATCGCCACCGATGATGAGCGCATCCGGGCCGCAGCGGAGGAATTCCGTGCACGGGTGGTCATGACGCGCGCCGATCACGCCTCCGGAACTGACCGTGTGGCCGAGGCTGCTTCCGCTTCCCAGGCCCAGATCATCGTCAACGTGCAGGGCGACGAGCCTATGATCGACCCCGCGGCCATCGACGCTGCCATTCTGGGGCTGCTGGATGACGATATGGGCGCTGTTCCCATGGGCACCATCAAGAAACGCATCGAGCGGCCTGGCGATATCCAGGATCCCAATGTAGTGAAGGTGGTTACCGACGCGCAGGGCAACGCGCTGTATTTCTCACGCTGTCCCATTCCTTTTGCTCGGGACGGACATGTGGATGACCAGCCCGTTTACTTTAAACACATCGGCCTGTACGTCTACCGCCGCGACTTCCTGTTGTCGTATCCGGATTTGCCGGTGGGGCCGCTGGAGCGCGCCGAGCGCCTGGAACAGTTACGGGCGCTCGAAAACGGATTGAAGATTCGCGTGGTCGAAACCGAGTACGAGTCCCTTGGCGTCGATACGCCTGAAGATTGGAAACAGGTCGCCGAACTTTTTGAAAAAACATTGGTAAATCCTTAATGGCCAAATACATATTTGTTACTGGCGGTGTAGTTTCCTCCCTGGGCAAAGGAATCGCCGCGGCGAGCCTCGGCTGCCTCCTTGAAAGCCGCGGACTCAAGGTCACGCTTCAGAAATTCGATCCCTACCTGAACGTCGACCCCGGGACCATGAGCCCGTTCCAGCACGGCGAGGTGTTTGTCACCGATGACGGCGCGGAGACCGATCTCGACCTGGGCCATTACGAGCGTTTCACGCACTCGCCCCTATCGCAAGCCAACAACCTCACCAGCGGACGCATCTACGAGCAGATCATCTCCCGCGAACGCCGCGGCGACTACCTGGGCAAAACCGTGCAGGTGATTCCGCACGTGACCAATGAGATCAAGGCGGCGGTACGCCGGGTTTCCAGCGCCGAACACGCTTCTGCTGCCGACGTCGTGATTTGCGAAATCGGCGGCACCGTGGGCGATATCGAGTCCCTGCCCTTCCTTGAAGCGATCCGCCAGCTGCGCCACGAGCTGGGCCGCGAAAATACGTTGTTCGTGCACGTGACCCTGGTTCCGTGGATCGCCGCCGCGCAGGAGCTGAAGACCAAACCGACCCAGCACAGCGTGAAAGAGCTGCGCGCCATTGGTATCCAGCCCGATATTCTTCTCTGCCGCAGCGAGCGTCCCTTGCCGCAGGATATGAAAGAAAAGATCGCGCTGTTCTGCGACGTCGACGTGCAGGCGGTCATCACCGCCACGGACGTAGGCAGCGTCTACGAAGTCCCGCTGACCTTCGCCGAGCAGGGCGTGGATGAAATCGCGATGCGCCTGCTGGCTCTGGATGCGGGCCCCCGGGATCTCACCGCCTGGACCGACATGGTGCACCGCGTCAAGCACCCTTCACGCGACGTATCAATCGGCCTGGTCGGAAAATACGTCGAATACGAGGATTCCTACAAAAGCCTCAAAGAAGCACTATTGCACGGCGGCCTGGCGCACGATGCCAAGGTCAACATCACCTGGATCGAAGCCGAGCGGCTCAAGTGGCCCGAGGCGGCTGGAGAGTTGGAGGCGTTCGACGGGATATTGGTCCCCGGGGGGTTCGGACGCCGCGGCATCGAAGGCATGCTGCAGGCCATCCGCTACGCACGCGAATCGAAGGTCCCCTATTTCGGGATCTGCCTGGGGATGCAGACCATGGTGATCGAGTTCGCGCGAAACGTATGCGGTCTGGAGCAGGCTAACTCGACGGAGTTCGATCCGGCCACACCCGACCGCGTGATTTACAAGTTGCGCGAACTGAAAGGCGTCGACGAACTGGGTGGAACCATGCGGCTGGGCGCGTATCCCTGTCAGCTCGCGGACAATAGTTTCGCCCGCCAGGCGTACGGGCGGCGCGAGATCAGCGAGCGTCATCGGCATCGCTACGAATTTAATCGCGAGTACGAGGCCACGTTAAGAGAGCATGGACTCCGGCTTACCGGAGAGACTCCCGACGGCGTCTACGTGGAGATTTGCGAACTGGCCGATCATCCCTGGTTTCTAGGCTGCCAGTTCCATCCCGAGTTCAAATCGAAACCCCTGGAGCCGCACCCATTGTTCCGGGCGTTTGTCGGCGCGGCGCTCGATTACCGTAGAACCCGAGCGGAAACTCAGCCTGACAAGCGCGCGCACGCCGCGCCGGGCCGGACTTCGGTGATCCTGCAATAGTGCGCATTACTCCAACAGTCGAGATCGGCGGCGGACCACTGGCGTTGATCGCCGGGCCGTGCGTGATCGAGAGCGAAGAGCACGTCAACATGCTCGCAACGGCGCTCTCGAGGTTAAATTTGCCTTTTATATTCAAAGCCTCGTTTGACAAGGCCAACCGGTCGAGTGTGAATTCGTATCGCGGACCTGGGCTCAAGGAAGGGCTGCGGATCTTGAAAGGCGTCCGCGATCGTGGCATCGCCGTACTCACCGACATTCACGAGCCAGGTCAGGCCGCGCTCGCAGCCGAGTCGGTGGATATTCTCCAGATCCCGGCTTTCCTGTGCCGCCAGACCGATATCTTGGTCGAGGCCGGTAAGACCGGACGCGTCGTCAACATCAAGAAGGGCCAATTCGTCTCGCCTGCCGATATCCGGCATGCCGCGGAGAAGGTCGCGTCCACGGGCAACAATCGGATTCTGCTGACCGAGCGCGGCACTTCCTTCGGCTACAACAATCTGGTAGTCGACATGCGCAGCCTGGCAATCATGCGCGGCTTCGGATGGCCGGTGATCTTCGACGCGACGCACAGCGTGCAGTTGCCCGGCGCTGCGGGGACGGCTTCGGGCGGACAACCTGAGTTCATCGAACCGTTGGCCAGCGCCGCGGTGGCCGTGGGCGTCGATGCGGTGTTTGTCGAAGTGCATGAAGCTCCGGAGCGGGCGTTGTCGGATGGGGCTAATGCCCTGCGGCTCGACAAACTCGAAGGTCTGATGCGGAAGCTGCAACGGATCTCGTTAGCCGCACGGTGAGACGTGGCGCACGCTCCGGGCAGTGCCCAGAGATAAAATGGTTGTGTGTTCACCCCGCCACTTTCTCTCACTTTTCTCATTATCAGCGCTGCAATTCTCGGAATGATCATGGGTACACTTACGGGACTTTTTGCTTCTCTGTTGCTAAGGCTCAAGACCCAGCTCCGGTACTTGGTCGTGGATGGCATTCTCGGCGCAATTACATTCCCCCTGGCGTTTCAAGCCGTTTTGCGTATTCCGTGGCGAAACACCATCACTTATCACGTAGGCGACACGCTCGTTACTTCCAGCATGGACACCTTTCAATATCCCGAATTGATCGCGTATATAGCTGCGATTCTTCTACCTATTTTTCACGAACTCCGCCGTTTCAAAACGAGGGCCAAGCCTGTAGGTTAGTCCCGTTTGTGCTGCTTTTCCTTCCCACAATCGCGCACAGGTATACTGTGGTCATGAAGTTCCGCGTGGTTCTCGAATATGATGCCGAGACGCAAAGCTGGTCCGCCGTCTGTCCGGAGCTGCCGGGATGCACTTCGGCGGGAATCACCGAGGAAGAAGCCCGACTGGGCATCGCGGAAGCAATCCGCCTTTACCTCGCCCCAAGAGATCTGCACCTACCCGCCGACGCTAAACTCGTCGAGGTAACGGTTGGGTGAACGCGGCACGCCCCGGCTAACCGCGGATCAAGTGATAGCGGTGCTCAGGCGCCACGGATTCTTGCTCGCCGGAACCTCCGGTAGCCATCAAAAGTGGCGGAATCAAGCAACAGGGAAGCAGGTCATCGTACCCTATCATCGAGGTCGCATCCTGCCGTTAGGGACTATGCGTTCCATCATCGAGGGAAGCGGAATTCCGGCCGACCCGTGGAGCCGTTAGTTCCTAAGACTTCCTTGCCCGGAAGATCAGCAGAAAACTCAGCGCGATTGCCGAAAAGCTCAACCACGCCCCGAGTGTGACCACACCCGGCCGATATCGCATCTCCACCCGATGGCTGCCCGCCTCGAGCACAATTCCGCGCAGAGCGCCGAACACTTCATAAATCGGTGACGGCTTGCCGTCCACAGTCGCTTCCCAGCCCGGATAAAACGTCTCGCTCACGACGAGGAGTCCGCGGCACCGCGTATCCGCATTGATCCGCATCGTGTCGCTCTCCGGCCGGTCAAAGGAAATAACTCCCGCATCGCTGCACTCTGCAAGCGACGGCAGAGTCTCCATGGAAACAGCGGTGGTGGCGAAGTCCACGGCTGGATCTTCGATAGAACGCTGGAGATCATCCACATCCTTCGCCGCGATCCAATGATGGACGATCCAGGCGCGCGGCATTGCGCCGGGCACAGACGTTACGCCCAACAATTGCTGTGTGCGCGCTGTCTGAAACTTGAAACGCAGAATATGCTCCGGTACCGCCGAAACGAACGATTGGAGTACATCGACGCCATAGAGATCGCCGAGATCGGTATAGAGCGAATTGTAATCGGCGACAATCCGCCCCTGGCCGTTGGGCGGGAGACTCTTGGCCAAGATCGCGTATTTCCGCAGTGAAGGAGCCACCATAGCAGTGCCGGAATCCAGGTCCGTCATGCGGTGCGCAGCGATGCTTCCCGCCTCCACAACAACCAGCGCGAGCAAAACGATTCCACTCCAGACTGCGAACTTGCGCCACATCAGTACGCTGAGTACGGCCGCTGCGATCAATCCCTTAACCACATAGTGAGATTGGATCGGGAACTCCATCTCGGGCACGCGTCCCGACCAATAAACACCCAGCATGGCGGACGCAGCAGCCACCGGAATCAAAACCACCTTGCGCGGAACCAAACCGCGAATGACGAGGTCAGCTCCCACCGCGGCCAGCGCGCTGAGTGCGAATCCTGCCAGAAAGATCCCGCGGCCGGGGCTGCGAGCCTTCTCCATCAACGGAAGAAATGCATAGACCAGCCGGTGCAACGGCGTGTTTGCTCCAAGCGCGTAGAGCACCGAGCCCAGCGCCAGAAATCCCAGCATCCGCACACGCCGGTCAGACCAGCGATAGATCAGCGCCGCGATCGCCAGAACGATGACGGTGACGCCAGCAAACACAGTCCAATGGTCCTCGGGGGCGCCCCCAGGCGCGAAGAATTCGGCCAACCCTAACCAGGGCAGTGAGTAGCGCGCATGCACTTCGTATGGCACCTTGTCCGCCCAACCGATAGGATTCGCGACGCCCACCCATCGCCGGGATGCGCGGCCGAATTCATAGAAGGGCAGCGTCTGAATAGCGCTGATCGGAATGGCGAGAGCCAAAGTAAGGAGGGTTCCTTTGATCACTCGCCAAGATTTGCCCGTGGCCGCGACGCATAGGCTCCCGAACAACACGGCATAGCAGAGGATCATCGGGATCTCATGATGCCCGGTCCACCAACTAAGCCCCAGGAGCAGGCCCAGAGGAGCCGCGTTCTTCAGAATGCCGTCTTCAGTCCAAAGTCGAAACGCGAAATAGAAGACTAGTGGTGTGAGCGCGACGGCGCTGGTGATATCGAGCCAGGCAGCGCTTCCCAGGAAGCCTGTGCAGGAAAAGGCCACGGCTCCCAGCAGTGAGGGCACAATGGGAAGCGCCAGATACCTGCAGAACAGGTACGCGAAAAGCGCCGCCAGGAAATGCAGCGCGACATACAGCCAATTCAACTCGGCGAAGGAGAGGAGCCCATCGTGCAACGGTAGAAACTTCGCGAACAGCACCATCAACGGATTCAGAGGGCCCGGCTGACCGGACCCAAGCACCGGCTGTCCCAGCCAGATATAGGGATTCCACAGGGGAAAGTGTCCCGCGTGGAGGCTTCGCGCGAAGAACTGAAGTCTGGGTATCTGCAGTTCCGTAAGATCGTAATGATCGAACCAGACGAATCGCGAGGGAAAGAAAAGCAGCTTCCAATAAACGGCGGCTAGCAGCAAGAAAAGACCCGCGGCGACCGCTATCCGCCTGGTGAGAGGACGCATGACGCTGGGGCTAATTCTAGTCGCTCCAGTTGGCGACGATGAAGGACATCACAAAAACATATGCCACACCCGCCAGCGCAACGACGATCAGCCACACTTGCCAGGGCCAGCGTTTCACACTTACAGCTTTAACACTATTGCTCCATCGCGCACAACGCTGAAACCCGCTGTGCGCTCTTATTGCTCCATCGCGCACAACGCTGAAACCCGCTGTGCGCTCTTATTGCTCCATCGCGCACAACGCTGAAACCCGCTGTGCGCTCTTATTGCTCCATCGCGCACAACGCTGAAACCCGCTGTGCGGTTGTCGGGGAGCGGGGCTTAAAGCGGCTCGGGCAGATGCAGTTGCGCCTTTATCAGTGCCTTCTCGAGCACCAGCGCTGCTTCGGCTTCGGTCATGCCGCGGGAGGTCGAAAGCTCCGTGATCAGCATGTGGCGCGCACGATCCAGCATCTTCTTTTCGCGGAACGACAGCACCTTATCGGACTGCAGCACCAGCAGGCTCTTGAGAACTTCCGCTACGGCCAGAAGACTGCCGTCGCGCATTTTCTCGGTATTCTCCTTGAAGCGATCCTTCCAATCGTGATAGCGCGTACAGCGGCCTTCCGCGAGGAAGTTCACCACGCGGGCGAGCTCGCTGTTGCGTGTAACGCGGCGCAGGCGCAGTTCTCCTACGTGCGAGAACGGCACCATCACAGTGAGGCTGTTGTAAGTGATTCTAAGGAGGTAAAAGCGTTCGAGATTGCCGGCGAAGGCCCTCGAACTGATGTTCTCGATGGTGGCGACCCCATGATTGGGGTAAACCACCTTCTCTCCAACTTGGAAAGTCATGCCTGAAGCACCTGTGCCGGAGCGATCGTGGCCCGCCAAATAGGCTCAAAGCATCTTAATCTGAACTTCATCTGCTGTCAATAAGAAAGTATGCCATTTGGCAACCGCGCCTAGCCCCTTGATTCTGAAGACCTTCTGGACCTGGTCTAACTATATCGGTTACGATGGGAAGAATATCCGATGGAATCCGCCAAAATAGACCTGAAGAAAACGGTCCACCTTCCCAAAACCGAATTTTCCATGAAGGCGAATCTGGGTCTTTTAGAGCCCAGGCTACTCGCCCAGTGGGAGCAGTCCGGCCTTTATGACGCGATTCGCGCGGCACGGCTCGGAAGGCCCACCTACATCCTGCATGACGGCCCTCCTTACGCCAACGGCAACATCCACTTGGGTCACGCGCTGAACAAGCTGCTGAAGGACTTCATTGTCAAGGTGAAAACCATGGAGGGCTACGACTCGCCCTACGTGCCCGGCTGGGATTGCCACGGCCTGCCCATTGAGCACAAGGTGGAAAGCGAACTGGGCTCTAAGCGCGCCAGCATGTCGCCGGTAGAGATCCGGGCGGCCTGCCGGAAATACGCTGCGAAATACGTCGAGCTTCAAAAGAAGGATTTCATCCGTCTGGGCGTGCTGGGGCGATGGTCCGACCCCTACCTGACCATGAGCGCCGAATACGAAGCCGTGATTGCCGGCGCGTTCGTAGATTTTCTGGAAAAAGGCTACGTTTACAAAGGCCTAAAGCCGGTGAACTGGTGCACTTACGATCGCACCGCGCTGGCCGAGGCCGAGGTCGAATACGAGAACCATACCAGCCCGTCGATTTGGGTTCGTTTTGCACTGACGTCGGATCCGGCCGTGATCGATCCGGCTTTAAAGGGCAAGCGCGTCTGGGGCCTTATCTGGACGACGACCCCCTGGACCATCCCCGCCAACCTGGCGATCTCGTTCCATCCGAATTACACGTATGTTGCCGCAGAAACGGGCGGCGACGTCTACATTGTCGCCAAGGATCTGCTCGCGCAAACTACGCTCGACTGCGGCTGGAAAGACGTCCAGGTCCTCGCGGAATTCCAGGGGTCCAATTTAGATAAGACCGTTTTCCGGCATCCATTTCTCGAGCGCGATTCCATCGGCATTCTGGGCGAGCATGTCACTCTCGAACAGGGAACCGGCGCGGTACATACCGCTCCGGGCCACGGGCAGGAAGACTACGTCATCGGACAAGCCTACGGTCTTCCGGTGTACTGTCCGGTGGACGGTGCGGGAAAATTCTTCGCGGCCGAAGGCGCGGCGGGAACACTGCCCGAGGAGCTGCTCGGCAAAACGGTCTGGCAGGCGAATCCACTGGTCATCGGGATTTTGAAGAATACCGGGGCTCTGCTGGCCGAAAAGAATATCGAGCACAGCTATCCGCACTGTTGGCGCTGCCACCATCCGACTATCTTCCGCGCGACGGAGCAGTGGTTCATCGGCATGGACCGGAACAACCTCCGAGCGCGTGCTCTCGAAGCGATCAAAACCGTCAAGTGGACGCCCTCCTGGGGCCAGGAACGTATCTCCAACATGATCGCCACGCGACCCGACTGGTGCATCTCGCGTCAGAAGCTGTGGGGCGTGCCGATCATCGTGTTCTATTGCGAAGGCTGCCAGGAGCCGCTCACGGACCGAAAGATTCTGGATCGCGTTGTCGACTTATTCCGTCACAACAGCGTGGACATCTGGTATTCGCAGTCGGCGGCGGAATTGGCTGGTCCGGATGCCCGGTGCGGCAAGTGCGGTGGAACGTCCTTCCGCAAAGAGACGGATATTCTGGATGTCTGGTTCGATTCCGGCGTAAGCCATCTGGCAGTGCTCACCGAGAAAAATTCCCTGCCCTGGCCAGCCGATATGTATCTCGAAGGCGGCGACCAGTATCGAGGCTGGTTCCACAGTTCGCTGCTGGTGGGCGTGGCCCTAAAGGGTGCGGCTCCATATCGCGCGACGGCCACCAACGGCTGGACCCTGGACGGTGAAGGACACGCGCTTTCCAAATCGAGCGGCAGTGAGGCTGCTGAAAAAATCGTCAACAAATACGGCGCCGACGTGCTGCGGCTGTGGGTCGCCTCCATCGACTTCACCGAGGATGTGCGGCTCTCGAACACGATCCTGGATCGTTTGATTGAGGCGTATCGCAAGCTGCGCAACACCTTTCGCTACGCACTGGGGAATCTGCATGATTTCGATCCCGAAAAGGACGCGGTGCCCGTGGCGGAGATGCTCGAGATCGACCGCTGGATCCTGGCGCGCACGGAGGATCTGATCCGGCGCTGCCGCGGATGGTACGACACGCTCGAGTTCCACAAAGTCTACCGCGCGATCTATGATTTCACCACCGCTGATCTGAGCGCACGCTATTTCGACATTCTCAAGGACCGTCTGTATACCGCGGCTACCGCCAGCCGGGAGCGCAGAAGCGGGCAGACGGCGCTTTACAAGGTTCACTGTGCACTGGTCCGATTAATCGCCCCGCTGCTGGCGTTCACCGCCGAGGAAGTCTGGAGCTACACCGCGAAACCGTCCGGCGCCCCCAAGAGCGTTCATCTGGCTATGCTTCCCGAACCGGACGAAGTCGCATCCGGACTGCCGGAAGCCAAGCTTGCCGAATGGGACCGGCTGATGGAAGTCCGCGACGTGGTGCTTAAGGCTCTGGAGGAAGCGCGCCAGGCGAAACTCATCGGAACATCGCTGGAAGCGCGAGTTCGACTCCAGGGCTACCAGGGAGACTTCAAAGCCGAGCTGCCCTCGGTGTTCATCGTGTCGCAGGTAGTTCTCGAGCCAGATGAAAATCTTCGGGTGATCATAGAACGCGCCGACGGCGTCAAGTGCGAACGCTGCTGGAAATATTCAACCGCGGTAGGCCAGGACGCCGAGTTCCCTACCGTGTGCGATTCCTGCTCGGCTTCGCTGAGGGACATGCAAGGATGAATGCGCGTGTGCGGACGGCCGCCATCGCCGCCGCGGTAGTCGTGGTGGACCGGATTACGAAGATGTATATCCAGTCGCAATACACGTCGTGGGACGTGACGCCGGTAATCAGCGGATTCTTCAACATCGTGCATACCGAAAATCCCGGGGCGGCGTTCGGGCTTCTGGCGGATTCGAGGAGCGAGTGGAGCAGTATGTTGCTGGTGGCTGTTTCGCTGGTGGTCATGGCCATCATCGGGGTGATGCTGTGGCGGCCACGTCCAACGTCTTCCCATAGCGCGGGGATGCCATCGACCGGACTGGTTTCGGTGGGACTGGCGCTAGTCTTCGGAGGCGCCTTCGGAAACGTCTGGGACCGGCTGTTCACGGGCACCGTAACCGACTTTCTCCAGGTCTTCTTCGGATCGTACGAATTCCCATCCTTTAATGCAGCCGATTCAGCGATTACGGTGGGGGCGGCCTTGCTGCTGATCGATTTATGGCTGACACGGCATCAGCACCATACGGAACACGGCTGACGGCGTTTACCGGTCTGGGGGCGGGTTCCGCCGAAAAAACCTGTTGGACGGGACGTTTAGCGGGGATACTCCGTTTAACAACATAGGACGCTTGACGGGATCGGGCCATTCTTTGTAATATTAAGTGAGTACTTACTTGTGAACACACCCCCTGTAGTTCCTGCGCTTTCCCCGCCCGTCTTGCCGGCGCCCCGGCATCGCCTGTCTTCAGATGACCGGCGGCGCCAGTTGCTGAGCCACGCCATCGACTTGTTTTCCAAGCACGGCTTCAGCGGGACGCGCACCAAGGATATTGCGGCCGCCTGCGGCGTGAGCGAGGCGATTCTATACCGCCATTTTGCCACCAAGGAAGATTTGTATCACGCCATTCTGGACACGCACGAGGCCGCGGCGGGGAAAGACGAGTGGCTGGCCAAGATGCGGGAGATTGCGGAGCGCCGGGATGACCTGGAATTCATCCGCTGCATGCTGGCACAGCTTCTGAAATCGTTTCGCGAAGACACGGCGTTTCATCGGCTGATGCTGTATGCCGGCCTGGAGGGGCATTCCCTGCCCGGCTTGTTTCATGAGCGGATGGGCTCCAGCACGCTCGAGTTCCTGCGGAACTACGTGGTGCTGCGGCAACGCGAAGGAGCCTTCCGGAAAGGCAATCCGGACGCTTTTGTCATGCTGCTGGCCTCACCCGCGATGCAGTACGCGAGCAGCAAATATCTTTTCGGCCGGAAGGCATTCCCCAGGACGGACAAAGAGGTGGTCGACGAATTCGCCAAGCTGCTGTTAGCCGCCCTGGCTCCCGCCCACTTGCCTCCGTCCAGGAACAGTTCCAAGAAAATGAGCAAGCGAAAGACGTCCCAGTCATGAAATTGCAAGTATTGTTGATATTCACGCTCCTCGCCCTGGCCGGCTGCCAACGTTCGGAAACCAGCGCCTCCAACGCACCAGCCGACGGAAAGGCCATCATACAGACGCCCACGGTCTCTACGGTTCGTGCCACCACCAAGGACGTATCGGCCACCGTGCAGGCCACCGGCAGCTTTGTCGCTCAGGATTCATCCGACGTCGCCCCGAATGCGCCTCCAACGCACCAGCCGACGGAAAGGCCATCATACAGACGCCCACGGTCTCTACGGTTCGCGCCACCACCAAGGACGTATCGGCCACCGTGCAGGCCACCGGCAGCTTTGTCGCTCAGGATTCATCCGACGTCGCCCCGAATGAGGCCGGCATTATCGTCGCCACGCTGGTGGACGTAGGAGATGTGGTGAAAAAGGGTCAGGTGATTGCCAGACTCGACGATCGCGACGCCAAGCTGCGGCTGGACCAGGCTCGCGCGGCGCAGCAGCAAGCCGAAGCCTCGGTCCGGCAGGCGCAGTCGAAGATCGGATTGGGACAGAACCAGACATTCGATCCCAGCACGGTTCCTGAAGTGCTTTCGGCGAAAGCGGCCTATGAGTCGGCGGTCGCGCAACAGAAACTGGCGCAAGCTGATTCCAAGCGTTACGAAAATCTGGTGAATAGCGGCGACGTTTCGCGCAGCGCCTACGATAAGGCCGCTACCCAGGTGGAAACCGCCGACGCCCAGGTGAACGCCACGCGCCAGCAGTACGAAGCCGCCCTGAACGCGGCTCGTCAAAACTATCAAGGGGTGGCGACGCAGCAAGCCGGGCAACTCGGCGCGCGCGCCCAGCTGGCTCTGGCGGAGAAAGTCCTGGCCGATACCGAGGTTCGTGCGCCCTTCGCCGGCTATGTGAGTGCACGCTCGGTCACGCCGGGTGAATACGTTTCCGCCAGTTCGAAGATAGCCACAATCTTGCGGGTCACTCCCATCAAGCTCGAGTTGCAGGTGCCGGAGTTGTATGCGCAGCAGATGAAGCGCGGGCTGAACGTAGAAGCCAGCATCACGGGTTATCCAGGCCGGGTGTTTCAAGGCGCTGTGACCGCCATCAATCCCGCCGTGGATCCGAGTTCCCGAACATTCGTGGTGGAGGTTACCTTCGCCAATGGTGATGTGGCGCTGCGACCCGGAATGTTCGCGACCGCGCGCATCGTACTGCCCGGAAGCACGCAGGGTGTCTTTATCCCGCCAAGTGCGCTGATCACGGATGCGACCACGAATTCATCGCAGGTTTTTCTGATCCGCGATGGGAAGGCGCGTCTGGCCGTAGTGCAAGTGGGCGAGCGGGATGGCGACCTGGTGCGGATTTTGACCGGCATACCGGCCGACGCGGTAGTGGCCACCGATCATCTGCAGGATTTGTACGACGGCCAGAGCGTGAAGCTAGCCGAGACACCTGAGGTAAAGCGGGTAACAGGAGCCTGAACTATGCATAAACTCGCAGCATTGTGCGTACGGCGGCCGGTCTTCGCGACCATGCTGATCCTCGCCCTGGTGGTGGTAGGCGGTTTCTCCTACTTTTCACTCGGCGTGGATTTGACGCCCAAAGTGGACGTGCCCACGGTGTCCATAACGGTGGTCAATCCGGGCGCGACCGCCGAGGAAATCGAAACCGACATTACCAAGCGCATCGAAGACGCGGTCAACACCATCAGCGATATTGACGACGTCCGTTCAACCTCGGTGCAGGGGCTTTCGACGGTGGTAGTCAGCTTTTCGCTCGACAAGAACGGCGATGTGGGGGCCCAGGAAATTCGCGACAAGGTCGCTACCACGCTGCCCGATCTGCCGGAGACGGCCGAAGCCCCGGTGATCCAGAAGTTCGATCCGGACGCGACGCCTATCATGCAACTGGTGGTTTCCGGCACGCGGCCTCTGCGCGAGGTGACAGAGATCGCCGACAAACAGATCAAGCAGCGGCTGGAAAACGTCAAGGGAGTCGGAGAGATCCGCCTGGTGGGCGGACTGAAGCGCGAGATTCGCGTGTGGGTGGATCCGGAGCGGATGCGGGCCTACGGGCTTTCGATTACCGACGTGGCCAACGCGCTGCGTCAGCAGAACCTGGAACTGCCGGCCGGCAGCGTCACTCAGGGCGCCAACGAGCTTACGGTGCGGACCCTGGGCCGCCTGGCCGATCCGGCGCAGTTCAACGAAATCGCGGTGGCGACGCGCGGGCCGTATCCGGTGAAACTGCGCGACATCGGTCATGCCGAAGACAGTCAGGAGGAGGCTACCACCGCTTCCCGGCTGAACGGGGAGCCATCGGTAACCTTGATCGTTTCGAAACAATCCGGAACCAACGCGGTGGCCACCGCACAACTGGTAAAGGACCGGCTGAAAGAGTTACAGCTAACGGTCCCCAAGGACATCCACGTCGAGCTGGTTAACGATCAGTCGGTTTTCATCAAAGCCGCGATCGATGCGATCCAGTCTCACCTGATTGAAGGAAGTCTTCTGGCGGCAGCCGTCATTTTTCTGTTCCTGGCGAACATCCGCACCACGCTGATCGCGGCCGTGGCGATTCCGGTCTCCATCATCTCCACCTTCACGCTGATGGCGGCCATGAATTTCACCCTGAACCAGATCAGCATGCTGGCGCTGACTCTGATGGTGGGCATCGTGATCGACGACGCCATCATCGTGCTCGAAAATATTTACCGCTTCATCGAAGAAAAGGGCATGAGCCCGATGCTGGCGGCGGTGGAAGGCACGAAAGAGATCGGTATGGCGGTGATGGCAACTACGCTGTCCCTGCTGGCGGTTTTTCTGCCCATCGGATTCATGGGAGGCATCGTAGGACGCTTCATGTCGTCCTTTGGATTGACGGCGTCCTTTGCGATCGCGGTCTCCCTGCTGGTGTCCTTCACTCTGACGCCCATGCTTAGCTCGCGCTTCCTGAAAGCTCCCAAGAATTCGGGCGATCACAAGCAAGCCTCCAAGGATTCTGCTCTTTTCCGTTTTCTGGATCGTTATTACACGAAGTCTCTGACCTGGGCCATGGCTCACCGCAAGGTGATGGTCACCATCAGCGTGCTGGTGATCTTCAGCATCTACCCGCTGTTCAAAGTCGTCGGGAAAAGTTTCACTCCGGTGGACGACCGCTCCGAATACCTGGTAACGGTTCGGACGCCGGAAGGAACGTCGCTGGCGGCCACCACGAACGTGATGGAACGGATCGCCCGCGACATTCGCGCGCTGCCGCACGTGCTGGCAACGCTGACCACGGTCGGCGGCGGCACCGATCGCGCCACCAATTCCGGATCCATCTACGTAAAGCTGCTTCCCAAGGATCAGCGCCGCGAGACGCAGCAGGACATGATGATCAAGACGCGCGACGTCTTTAAAAATTTCCCTTCCGACCTGCGCACCGGTGTGGGAGTGCAAAGCTGGAGCGGCAGTGCCGATGTCCAGTACGCCATCAGTGGTCCGGATCTGGACAAGCTTTCGCAATACTCGCAGCAGTTGCTGGCCCGGCTGAAGACCCTGCCCAACGTGGTGGATGCGGATACTTCGCTGGTCTACGGCAAACCGGAGCTGCGGGTGGAAATCGACCGCCAGCGTGCAGCCGACCTGGGCGTGCGGGTATCCGATATCGCCACCGCCTTGAACACCATGATCGCCGGCCAGGTGGTCTCCAGCTTTCCCTCGGGTGGCGAGCAGTACGATGTGCGGCTGCGCGCCGCACAGGAGTTCCGCACCAGCACCAACGCGCTGACTCTGCTGGCCGTTTCTTCGAACAAAGGCGCTCCGGTCAGCCTGGATCAAGTGGTTCGGATCAAGCCGGGAACGGCGCCTTCAAGCATCGATCGTCTCAACCGGCAGCGCCAGGTGACCATCAGCGCCAACCTTCTGCCGGGCGGGTCGCAGGCCGACGTACTGGCCAAACTGGATGAATTCACCAACGATCTGCACATGGATCCGGGATACGCAGGCGTGAGCGTAGGCCAGAGCAAGGAATTGGCTCGCACGGCGTATTATTTCGTGGTGGCCGTGTCGCTGACACTGATCTTCATGTACATGGTGCTGGCGGCGCAGTTCGAATCCTTCCTGCATCCCTTCACGATTCTGCTTACGCTGCCGTTAGCGGTGCCCTTCGGAATCCTCTCGCTGCTGATCGCAGGGCAGACCGTCAACATTTTCTCGGGCCTGGGACTGCTGCTGCTGTTCGGCATTGTAAAGAAGAACGCCATCCTGCAGATCGCCCACACCAACAGCCTGCGCGCCGCCGGCATGGATTTGTATCCCGCCATCATGCAGGCCAATCGCGACCGCCTGCGGCCGATTCTGATGACCACCATGGCGCTGGTGGCCGGAATGCTGCCAGTGGTGATATCGAGCAAAGTGGGAGCGGCCAGCAACCGGTCGATCGGCGTTTTGGTAGTGGGCGGGCAGTCGCTGTGCCTGCTGCTGACTCTGCTGGCAGTGCCCGTGTTCTACTCGCTGTTTGAAGACGCCAAGCAAACGCGGCTAGCTCGCGCGCTGAGCCGCCGCATGGGAACGGTCGCGGGAGTGCTACAGCAGGCGGGTGTCGGCGCGCGAGCTGTGATTCAAAGAAAAGGTGGCGAAGCTTGATGTTTCGGAGGTCTTGGTTCGCAGTTTTTTGGGTATCTTTCCTGGTTTATGGACAGCAGCAAGGCGCGCCGCGGCAAGGCGCACCACCGCAAACGGAAGCGGACCAGGCGATCACGCGGGTGCCTCCCGTCCGGCCGTTTGTGCTGCGGCCGCGCATTGGGGTGACCACCGACAAGGAGCTGACACTCCAGGACGCGCTGGCCATGGCCCTGGCCAATAACAAGGATATCGACGGGTCGCGCATCGATCGCGAAAAGGCGATGAACAGCGTGTCGGGCGCCAAGGGTGCTTTCGATCCCAAGATCGGTGGAGTGACCTCGTACCAGAAAACTGTTACGCCGGTCGCCTCGACACTGGGCGGATCGGCTACGGGCGCCGTAACCGGCCGCACGGCACTGGCCGATCCCCAATTTTCCGGCAGCCTCCCCTGGCTGGGCAACAGCTATCAATTGGATCTTTCCTCGTCGCGCACCACCACGAACAACTCGTTTGCGCAGCTCAATCCGCAATTTCCGACATCTCTGAATTTTTCTTTTACGCAGCCGCTGTGGCGCAACCTGCGCTATGACGATAACCGCCACCGGCTGGAGGTCGCGAAGAAGAACGTATTTCTGACCGATGAACAGTTTCGCCAGAAAGTGATGCAGATCGTCACGGAGACCGAGCAGGCCTATTGGGACCTGGCGTTCGCGTATGGAAACCTGACAGTGCAGCTGGACGCGGTTAGAATCGGTCGCGAGCAGGACGAGAGCAATCGCCGCCAGCAAGGACAGGGGTTGCTCGCGCCCATCGACGTGGTGGCCGCTCAGCAACAGCTCGCGACTTTCGAAGTAAATGCTTATATCGCCCAGGAAGCCCTGACTGCCGCGGAGAATGCGCTGAAGGTGCTGATTCTTCCGGATCGGAGCGATCCCATTTGGTCCAGCGCGCTGATTCCGATTACCCCGGTGAATGTCTCACCGCCCATCACGCCTCTCGAGGATGCCGTCCGGGAAGGACTTGACAACCGGCCTGAACTGGCCCAGTTGCAGATCACCGGCGAGATTAACCAAACCGACAACCGCTACAACCGCGAGCAAACCAAGCCACAAGTGGATCTGGTGGCAGTGCACACCAATGCCGGGCTGGCGGGCATCCAGCTGCCGGCTGGTCCGAATCCGTTTACATCCGGCTTAACCACTTTGAGCGATCGGCTAAACGAGCTCTCCGTGCTGGCGGGGCTGCAACCGCTGCCGACCACCGGCGGAGGAACCCCGACCGGCCTGCCTCCGCTACTGGTGGGAAGTTACGGACAATCCATCACGAATCTTTTCAACAACAGTTTCCCGACCACGCAGGTCCAGTTGCGAATCTCGCTGCCGATTCGCAATCGCACGGCGGAGGCCAACCTGAACAACTCGCTGGCCGAGACGCGCCGCATCCGCAACCAGCGCCAGCAGACGGCGCAATCGATCGAAGCGAGCGTTCGCAATGCCATGCAGTCGGTGGATTCGGCCAAAGCCCGGCTGGAATCATCGCGTGTGGCTCGTGAATCCGCCGAGGAACAGTATCAGAGCGAGCAGCGCCAGTTCCGAGCCGGCACGTCGACGCTGTTCCTGGTCCAGCAGCGGCAGACCGGCATGATCACCGCGCGCAGCCAGGAGCGGCGTGCGGAGTCGGACCTGGGCAAGGCCATCGCCACCTTCGAGCTGGCCACCGGCACTATCCTCCAGACCAATAACATCCAGCTTCGCTAAACTTTGTTTATGCGGCTGGTAATGGCGTGGGCGTTGTCCGCGGCCTTTCTGACGGCGGCGGGAATATCGCCTCATGAGTATCAACAACGCCGCGCCGAGCTGCGTAAATCACTGGACGGCGTCATGGTTCTGTTCGGAGCCGAAGATCCCGACGATCTGCACACCAGCTTCTTCCAGGAGTCGAATTTTCTATATCTGTCGGGATGGCGTGAGCCGGGCGCGGTCATGCTGCTTACCCAGCAGACGGAAATCCTGTTTCTCCCTCCGCGCGATCCGCGCATGGAGCTGTATACCGGCCGCAAGCTTGGGCCGGACGATCCCGAAGCACTGAAGCGCACGGGATTTGACCGGGTGATGCCCAAGTCGGCGCTGGAATCGGCGTTTCTCAAGTTGATCGAGACCGCATCACGTATTTATGCGATCCCCAACGATCCGCGAGCCCGGAAACTCAAGTCGCTGGCAGTGTTCCATGACGAGGCGGACGCGGCGCAGGCGATCGCACTACTACGCATGGTGAAATCGCCGGCGGAGATCGAACTAATCGCTAAATCGACCGACGCCACGGTCGCAGCACATCTGGCGGGATGGAAGAAAACCCGCCCCGGCGTTTGGGAATACGAGATCGCCGCGGCCATGACCAATGTGTACTTCGAGCGCGGCTGCGAACGGAACGCCTACTCGCCCATCGTGGGGAGCGGGCCGAATAGCGTGATGCTGCATTACTCCGCCGACCACCGCCGCGTGGATTCGGGCGAAGTGGTGCTGGCCGATGTGGGCGCGGAATGCTCGGACTACGCGACGGATGTCACGAGAACGGTTCCAGCGACAGGCAAATTCACCCCTCGGCAGCGCGAGCTATATGAGATCGTTCTGGGCGCGCAGAAAGCGGCCATTGCGGCAATCCGGCCTGGCATGCGCCTGCGCGCCGACGGGTCCACGTCGCCACCAACGCTGCATCAGATCGCTTACGATTACATCAACAGCCACGGACACGACTTGCACGGCCAGCCGCTGGGCAAATATTTCGTCCACGGCCTGGGGCACTACGTAGGATTGGACGTTCACGATCCCGGCGATCCGGCCGCGCCGCTCACCGCCGGCATGGTTATCACCATCGAACCGGGCATCTATATTCCCGAAGAGAACATCGGCATCCGGATTGAGGATACTGTCGTGGTGACCGAAACCGGCGCGAAAGTTCTGAGCGCGGCCCTGCCGCGTGAAATAGCGGACATCGAGAAGCTCATTGGCAAGTAGACTCCAAACTGCCGGGTACGTCGGCGTACTGGCCGCTTGCTGGGCGGTGGGCGTATTGTCGGGCTGGACTCCCATCGCCAGCCGATTCGATAACTACACTTACGATCTGATGGATTTCTACACCAGGGATCTGTGGAATCCCGCGCTGCGGGCGCCGACGGAGTCCGTGGTGGTCGGGATCGATGAAGAAACCTTGCGCGCCAGGGGCGGTATGCGCAACATCCGGCCCATTCTGGCAGAGGCGCTCGGCGCGATCCAACAGGCTTCGCCGCGTGCAGTTGCGCTTGACGTGATTCTGGCCGACGACGTGGATCCGGTCGAGGACGCTCGTTTGGAAAGGGCTTTGCGCGACACGCCCAATCTGATCCTGGGCAGCCAGTTTGCCGAAGGCAAGTGGGAAGACCCGGCAGTACGGTTCAAACCTCTGGCTCTTGCCCTGGGGCATGTTCACACGGAACGGGACCATGCCGACGGAGTGAGCCGTCAGGTCGAGCTGGCTCGCATAGATGGGGGACAACGCCGTTGGGCTCTCGCGCTGGAAGCCTTTCGCGTGGCACGACGCGCAGATATTATCGAGTCCCCAGGCGACCTCCAGATCGGCAGTACGGTGATTCTGTCCTCTCGGGCAGCACCGGAGCACCCCCTGCTGATTCGCTACGTGCCCCCCGGAGCGATCCCGACGATCTCGATCCGTGACAAGACCGTTTTTCTTGGAATTACCGCCCTTTCCGCCGCGCACGACCGGCTGGTGAGTCCATCCGGAAATGACGTATCCGGCGTCGAAGTGCATGCCCAGGTGTTTGAAACCATGGCGCGGGGTCAATTTCTGACTCGTGCAGGGGATAGCACGATACTCCTGGTGTGCCTCGGCCTGGTTGTGGCGGCGGGGCTGATCTTTGGTTTGGTTTCCGGCTGGCCCGCCTACGCGGCGGCGGCGGTTCTGTTGGGCGCCACGGTGTGGATGCCCGTCGAATTCTTTCATCACAACACCGTGTTCCCCTATTTCGCGCCGCTGGCGGTGGCATGGTTGAGCTCGGCGGGCGCGGCCAGTTACCAGCACTTCGTGGTGCGCCGACAGCTCCGCAAATCCGAATCCGACAAATCGCGTTATCAGCAGGCGATTCACTGGGCCGCGCACGAAATGCGCACGCCGCTTACGGCGATCCAAGGATCCAGCGAGCTGATGACCCGCTATACGCTACCCGATGCGAAGCGCAGTGAACTGAGTCTGATGATCAACTCGGAATCGAAGCGCTTGGCCCGTATTATTTCGACTTTCCTCGACGTAGAACGCCTCGCAGAGGGCCAGATGGAATTGAAGCAGGAGCCGTTGGCCGCTGCGGATCTGGTTGACATCTGCATGCGCCGGGCCAGACCCCTGGCCGAAGGGAAGCACATTGAACTCTTTCTCAACAGCGCCGTGGAAGGCACGGTATTAGGTGATCGCGAGCTGCTGGAGTATGCTCTTTACAACCTGCTCACTAACGCCGTAAAGTATTCTCCGGCCGATACCGAAGTTCACGTATATTCCGAGTTGAAAGACAGCGAATTACGCCTGGCGGTTCGCGATCAGGGAATCGGCATGGATGCCAAGGAAATCAAGAACATTTTTCAGAAATTCTACCGGACCAAGCGCGCCGAGGCTTCCGGCGAAACCGGCACCGGCATTGGGCTTTCGATTGTGGAGCAGATCGTGTTCCGGCACGGCGGCCGCATCGAGGTAACCAGCACGCCCGGTAAAGGCTCTTGCTTTACCATGATTATGAAAGCTCACGCGAGCGCCCCAACCAATGCAGAAACTGCTGATCGTCGAAGATGACCAATCCGTGCGGACCACCATGGTCACATGCCTGGAACTGGAAGGATACGCCGTTGACGCCGTCTCTTCGACTCGTGAAGCCTTGGACCGGCTGGAAAAGCAAAGCTATCCGATTGTAATTTCCGATATCTATCTGGATGAGCGCACCGGACTCGACGTGATGCGTACCGCTCGGCGCACGAATCCCAATTGCCTTGTGATCCTGATGACCGGCCGCGGCAGCATGGAAACCGTCATGGCGGCGACCGCGGGCGGCGCTTTCGAATACCTCGCCAAGCCGTTTGAAATGGCCCAGATGGTGGACGCCATCCGCCGGGCCGAAAAATCGCTGGGTGAGCCGGAGGACGACGAAGCGGCCTCGATCGACGATTTGCCCGATACGGAAATGATCGGCAGCTCGCCGCGCATGATCGACATTTACAAGACGCTTTCGAAGGTCGCCCCTACGGATGCCACGGTTCTGATTGAAGGCGAAACGGGAACCGGCAAAGAACTCATCGCGCGCATGATCCATGCCAACAGCAAGCGCGCGCAGCAGCCGTTCGTGCCGGTGGATTGCGGCGCCATCGCGCCCTCGCTGCTGGAGAGCGAACTGTTCGGAACGCTCAAGGGCGCCTACACCGGCGCGGATCGCGACCGCATGGGGGTGTTCGAAGCGGCGCATAATGGGACCGTATTTCTGGACGAGATCGGCGATATTGATCTCGGATTTCAGTTAAAGCTTCTGCGATTTCTGCAGGAACGGGAAATTCGTCCGCTGGGATCGTCGCGTGCGAAGAAAGTCGACGTGCGGGTGATCGCGGCTACCAACAAAGATGTTCAGAAGTTGGTGGATGACGGCAAGTTTCGCGAGGACTTGTGGTACCGGCTCAACGTGGTGCGCCTGACGGTGCCGCCGCTGTGCGAACGGGCCAGCGACATTCCGCTGTTGGTTCACTATTTCCTGAAACGCTACAACCAGCGCTACAAGCTCGATACCAAACTGATCGATTCAGGCGTTAAGGCGATGGAAGAGTATAGCTGGCCGGGCAACATTCGCCAGCTTCAGCACATGATGGAACGGCTGACGATCCTGGCGCCGGGCGGGCGGATTGACGATGCCGCGGTGCGCCAGTCGATCGATCAGATGGATTCTCGCGACCATGCGAGCGACAGCCTGGCCGATACCGAGGCGGAGCAGATCCGTCGCGTGATGGCGGCTACCAATGGCAACAAGAGCCGCGCCGCGAAGGTACTGGGGATCGAGCGCAAGACTTTGTATCGCAAGCTCGAGCGGATGGGGTTGTAAAGCCGCTCACTGGCGTTTCCGGTTGGGTGCAGGGGTGGTCGCGATGACGGAATCAGAACTCTTGAACCACGTTTGCCCGGTCGAGTCTTATGATGCCGAAGACTGCCGTGATTTCGTAACTGATCTCCAGTCGTACCTGGCCGGATTCCGATGGGCGCCCCCGACCGGAAGGATGTGGGTCGGTCACTGCATTCCAGGCGTGATCGGAACGTTTCTAATTGAGCTTAAACCATTGAAGGCAGACGTTGACCGTTTTATTTGGGTGATCGTCGGTGACCTTCCTCCAGCGTACTTGAGTTCGGTTTATGCGAAAACCCCACGAGAAGCCTTGAGCGGGTACATAGGTGAAATGTGGGCGTGGGTTTCAGCAGTAGAAAAGAACGAGCCGATAGACGATTTGATTCCGGTAAATGCGCCTCCGACCATTCAAAGCGCTTCGAATTTGAAGGCTAGACTTGAGTTCTTGGAGCGAGATGTTTTGCCCTTATGAGGCCTGGGATCAGATCAGTCCGCTTCATCCAAGCGTCAATGCGCCGACCCGACGGACGCCTGGAATCTCACCGCTGGTCAGATCCCGGTAGAGATCGCGAAGATTCTCTTCGAGTTCCTCGACAGTTTCGCCTTGCGTCAGATAGTCGGGGAACTCCTCGAAGTAACCAAGCCACATCCCGTGGTCCTGCCAGTGGATGTAACGAGCGGTGTTCATGGCCTCAGTTTACCGCGGATTTACGGCAGCACGACGATCGCGTTGCGTGGGAATGCGAAGCGCTTGCCTGCCTCGTCGATCACGTTGATTTGCGCTGTATATTGGCCTGCTGCCATTTTGGCCAGCGGCAGCTGGAAGCTGAACGACGCTACGCCCGGGCGATTGGGCGTCAGTTTAGTCTGTTGTGCCGGCATGGACGAAAACGCTTTGCGGGCGCCCTGGAGCAACTCCACCTGAGCAGTGAGGTCGGGAGTCTTGGAGGCACCCTCGGGAACCGGATCGTAAACCTCGAAGTAGACATATAGGGTCTGATCCTTGCGGAACACACGCGTGATGCTGGGCACTGTCTTCTGGCCGTTTTGGATCAGCGGATGGTTCGCCAGCGCCCGTTTGTCGTTATCAGCCGATCCGACGGCCGCCTTGACATCTTCCTTCTGGCTGCTCAGGATCACCGAACTCAAGCGCAAGTCCTTCGAGGCCGACAAATCGGGGACCACGAAGTCGGTTTCGAAGGTGCCCATCTTGCCGGTCTGGTTTTCGCGCGCCAGGAACCTTAAGTTGTACTTTCCGGGCGGAAGCGTGAGGCCGGCGTCGTACTGCAGATGCCGATGCTCAAGCTGAGAAACATCCGCATCGCTCAGCTTTACGGGGATGTTATCGCGCACCCCGCCCGCCAGACGGCCCGACGGCTGCTCGCGCACCTGGCCGATGAAATCGAAATCCGTGCTCTGCTTGCCGCCTTTCTTGGCCAGCACCAGAACCGAACCGGGGATCTTGACCGAGATAGGCACCAGGTAGCGATCGCGGGCCACGCGGAAGTAATCGACTTCGAGCGCCAGCGGCAGTTCGCTCACCGGATCCCCCAGAGTCAGCGCTTCTTCGAGCTGCCGCTCCTTGTCGCCGGCCGTGAATTTCGCGAAGACCTTGCCGGCGTAATACCCGTTGCGGAAATCCAGCTTGGTGCTGGACTGGAGTTCCTTGCTGGCCAGCTTCACCTGGAGCTTGCGGAATTTTCCGTCTTCCGCCGAGTTTTTGCTGTAGTAGCCCAGAATGTAATAGCTGCTGATGTCCTGCTGGGCTTGCCGGATGCCCATGGCGAGATCGTTGGAGTCGACCAGGGCCTTCCCGCCGGTGTCCGATGCCAGCGTATATAGCGTGTCTTGCGACCCGGTCAGGCTGCTGCGCTGGCCCGCCTGCTTGCTTCCGGTGAAGGCTCCGGTACCCCGACCCGAGGACGTTGAGGCATCCCCAACCGGAGAGGATGCGGTCAGCCCGCGCGCATCAACTGCGTAAATGGAAACGTTCGCTCGTACGGCCGAGTTGACGGTGGCACGGAGCTGGCTCTGATTTTCGAGACCGGTCAGCGTCAGACCGCTGGCGAAATAGATCAGGGCCTTCTTTTCCGGATAGGCGGCTAGCTTCTTAGTGGCATCCTCCAAAGCGGTGAGCTTGCGATCGGTATTGAAGATGTTGAATTCCGTATCATCGGCCGTGAAGGTTCCACTATCGTCGCCCTCATCAGCGCTGGTGGCGGCGACATCTGCCAAGCCGGCGCCTTCCCCGGTCGCCATCTTCTGGAGCCGGGAGAGCAGGCGTTCGCGGTCGTCGGTGAAATCCTCCAAAACGTCGAACCGGTTTCCGTAGGCCATGATGGACACCAGATCGGAAGACGTCATCTGCTTGGTGATGAAGTCGACGGCGGCGTCCTTGGCGCGGAGCTGGTCGGCCTGCGGCATGTTGGAGAAATCGAAGAACAGGGCCACCAGGCGTTTATCCTGATGGCGCACGGGAGCGGTGGCGGCCGCCGTGGTAACGGCTTGTCCCGCGGGGGCCGTGGGAGCGGGCTCAGCACGTTCCTCCAGAGTCACGGGAGCGGCGGGCGTTGTCGCGACCGGCGCCAGAACGTCGTTGCTGAGCTGCTCCAGCTCGAACACAGCCAGGTCCTGTTTCACGCCGTCTTCGTAGATCTCGATATCTTCCTTCTTGAGCGTCGTAACCGGTTTGCCGGATTTGTCCTTGACGGACACGTTGACGATCACCAGCTTGGTTTCGGTCTTAAACGTCACTTCCTGACCAAACTCTTTCTGGACAAATAGGGAAGCGGCTAGAAGCAGAAGTATGGGTTTCATTCTTTTCAAAACCGCAGGCGGACGGTGGCGGAAACGGTCCGCATCCCGCCGGCCGCGGTTGCCAAGCCATAATTGAGTGAATTGACCACCGTACCGATCCCCGAAATGTTTACGTGGTTCAGTAGATTGGTGGCGCTTACGTTAAACTCGACGCTCCTGCGCTCGGAGAGCTGGATCTGGCGTGCCAGTTGCAGGTTCATGGTAAACGTTCCGGGGCCCGGGATGGTGCCGCGTCCGGCGCTACCGAACAGCCCCGCCGCCGGAACCGCGAACGCCAATGGATTGAAATAGCCGGATCCGGCGTCGACCGGCAATCCGGTGGCATCGGCGCGCACCGTGCCGACCACTCCGGCTCCTCCAACGTTGGAGGCATTCCCGCGAACGGTGGCAGTCAGCGGACGGCCGCTAGCCACCTGCGTGGTACCGGTGAGCTGCCAGTCCTTCAGCGATTTTTGCAGCCAGGGCTGCTTCTGGAACATGGCGTTGCGAACACCGACCGGAGATTGAGCTGTGTAGGTCAAAGCGAGGGTTTGTCCCGTGGGCGAATCGATTCCGCGTTCCGCGGCCAGATTCTGAGCATTCTGGGCGACACCCGCGCCCAGCGACGTCGTATTGTCGATCAGCTTTTGATACGTGTAGTTCAGTTGCCAGGAGAAGCTGTTGCGGAAGCGGCGGGTCACCCGCAGCGAACCGGCGTGATAAATCGAATTCCCCACGGGGCTATCGTAGATAAAGCCCTGCGCATTTCCGATCTGGCGCAGCTGCTCGGCGGTTAAGGGCGATGATCCCGGAGGGGCGCTATTGGGAATGGTCTGCACATCCAGACGCGTGCCCTTCTGGCCGTTATAATCCACCTCCATCGCCAGGCCCGCGGGAAGTTCCCGCTGGATGATGGCGTTCCAGGACTGTGCATAGGCCGCGCGATAATAGCGGTCCACCGCGAAGGTGTTGGTGATGGTCTGGCCCGCTGGAATCGCGATCAAGCCGGTATCCAAGCTCAGAATATTATCGGCCGTGGTGTTCGCCGAGTTGGTGCTGGAAAAGGGAGGCTGCTGCGCGAGCCGGCTCCCGAGCTGATTGTAGACGCCCATGTTGTAGGCCCAGCCGTAACCGGCGCGGAAGGTGAATTTACTGCGCGCGGTGGGTTTCCAGGCCACGCCGAAGCGGGGTGAAAAATTGTTCTTGTCCGGATTGATCAGGGCGTCCGGAAACTGTCCGCTATACGGACCGACGCTGCCCGCAATTACTGGCGCGACGGCGGTGAAATCCGGCGCGACGTCCAGGTTCGCCAGATGTCCATATTTTTCCTGAATCGGCGTGAAGTATTCGTAGCGCAGGCCCAGGTTCAGCGACAGATTGCTGCGGACGCGCCAGTCATCCTGGCCGTAGAAACTCATCGTCTGGGAGCGGAAATATTGGCTGGATTCACCATAACGAATCGACGAGGATTGGGGCAGGCCCAGCAGGAAATCCGCCAGGTCCCAGCCGGTTCCGGCGATAGGCTGGCCTTTCGCGTCGAAATTGCTGGTGGAAAGTCCCGAGAAAGTAAACGTCCCGCGGCCATTCGAGTCGGCGATGGTGTTGGTCATGGCCTTGCTCCACTGACCACCCCAACCCCAGTTGTGTTTGCCGCGACGGTAGGTGAAGCTCTCCGAGAGGTTCAGGGTGTTCACCGCCGATGTGGCGGGACTTCCGTCCGTCAGATTGCCGTAGTTGGTAAAGCTCAAGGTGGGCGGACCGAAATTGCGCGGATCCGGAGACGTGCCGACGATTCCCAACTGGGCGGCCACGTCCGTACCCAGCGTTTGGAAATACGGGACGGTCTGGCTGTAGTTCCGGTTAAACCCGATGGTGAAATTGCTGAACATGCGCGAACTCAGGTTCTTGGTCCAGTTGATGCTCGTATTCGAACCGTTGCCTTGCGTTTCGTCCCGGAATGCGAACGGGTTAACGTTCTGCGCGTTGCGGGACTGATAGTTGGAGGTAAACGAGATCCGGTTAGTCTGGTCCACGGTCCACTGGAGGCGGGTGCTGACGTTTTGGGAATTGTTGGGATAGGCCGCTGTGTAGCGGTAATTTTGGATCAAGCCGCTGTAAATCGGCAGCGGGACGTATTGAAGCAACCCTTGCGCTATGGGACTGAGGCGGTTCAGCGGGAGCTGGTTATCCGGGAATGGCTGGCAGCCTAGGCTGGTTACGCAAGTACTTGGATCGTAGATCGTGTTTCGCCCCGCGAAATTGCCGTTGCGCTCCGCCGCTCCCGGCAAGGTGGCCGTGGCGTCATAGGGGTTCCGTGATAAAACTCCGTTGTAGTTCACGGTGAAATTCAGAATCTTGCTGGCGTCGAACAACTTGGGAATAATCAGCGGTCCGCCGATGTTTAGCCCGTAGCGGTTGTTGGCATACGAACTCTTCGCCTGTTCCTGGCCATTGAGCGAGAATGGCCGTGCATCGAACACTGAGTTTCGGGCCGTGAAGAACATCTGGGCGCGGATCGTGTTGGCGGAACGCCGGGCGCGATTGCCAATAAAAGCCGCATTTTGACCGCGTCCGCCCCGTCCTCCGGGACCACCCCGGCCACCTCCGCCTCCCCGTCCACCGCCACCACCTCGGAAGCCGCCTCCGCCTCCTCCGGCAAAGCCCGCTCCACCGCCGCCGCCTCGCCCTCCACGCCCGCCAGGGCCTCCGCCTCCTGGCCCGCCTCGCCCTCCAGGCGCTCCTGCTAACGCTGGCTGGTCACCGCCAGGTCCTCCAGGCGCACCCAGCTGTCCTGAATCGCCGGGGAGACCGCCGCCTGGAAAGCCGCCGGGTCCGAAGCCTCCGGGACCAAATCCCGCAAAATCAGCCTGATTGGTGCGCAGAGCGTCGCTGACTGTCCCATTGACCAGGAAGGATTCGTTAGAGCTGTCCGCGGAAGCCTGAGGGGCGAATTCGGCGACCGATTCGGCCTGGTTCGCGGACAAACCGGGAACCGCCGCCGCATTCTGGGGTCCCGGGCGGGGCTGCTGCGCGGGAGCTACCGCGCGCGCCGATAACTGGAGTGTAAGATCGATATTCGCAGGTTTGGACGTGACTTGAACTTCGCGTCGCAAATGGTCGAAGCCGAACATATCGGCCTCAATGACCCACGCGCCGGGGGTGATTCCATCGAAGTGGAACGCGCCAGTGTCATCGGTGAGCGTAACCAGGCTTCGCTCACCCTGTGTTGCGCGCACGGTCGCGCCAGGGATCGGCTGGCTGCCCGCCTTGACTGTTCCCGCTTGCACGGAAACAGCCTGTGAAGATGCAAATGGCAGGCTCACTGCCAGAAGCACGAGAATCTTGAGCACGAACCGATTCCTCCCGTTCCGCAGTGGGCCTGCCAATTAGGCTGGCCTATTTCTTTTTGAAGGTCATTTCTTGCGGACCACCACGGCCTTGCGTTGTGAGAACCAGTTCGCCGCCCTTAAGCGTGCCTTTGTACTCCTGCTCTTGCTTGCCGTTCTTACCTTCACGCACAATCTTGAACATCACAGTTGAGCCTTCGATCTTACCTTCTGAGATGTCAGTCGCGCCGCGACCACCTTCCAATTTTCCCGTCAACTCGCCGCCCTTGGACGTAAGCGTGAGAGTTTGAGTCTGCGGACCGTTCTTGCCCTGAGTCTCAGCAGTCCAGGTCCCGTCGATATCGGCAGCCAACAACACCAATCCGGTGAATGCCAGCAGAGCTGTCAGTGATACTAGATACTTCTTCATGTTCTTAAGGATCCTCCCTTGAGTGCGTTCAGAGACGCTACCCGAGTAATGATGTCACCGCCCTGCCAAAAGGTTACAAACACCTTCCTTAACGGTTCTTAATTTGCATTCATTTGCATCAACTTAGGAAGACGGCAAAAGTCTGAAAATGGATGACACCTCCAGCGCGATCCATTTCAAAGTGGGCTGTGCTAGCGTGAAAGAGTTCTCCAGAAGCACGCCGGATGAGACCGAACCTCGACACTCTGCGTCACGAAATCGAGCAACACCTGGAATCGCGCGGCCTGGCGGTGTTTCGGAGCCTGCCACGGGACGACGCGGAAAGCTCCCTGCCGGGAGCGATCTACTGGGATTCAGAGAATCACCCCGACTACCGGGAATTCGTAGAGGCAGCGTGCGCGGCCGGCGTGCGCGTAGTCACCCTCCACGTCCGCGAACTGACGCCGGATGTCATCGAGAATGCTTTGGCCCAGCTCTCCGATACGGACCTGGAACGGGACGAGCGGCGAGCCATTGAAACACGCTTGCATGAAATCCGGGCTTACGAAGGATTCACGTGCGAGATCGAGTTGTCCTTCGATCATGCGCAACGAACCTATATCTTTGAACTTAGCACGGACTGGATCGAGGAGCTCAACGATTTGGTGGAGCGTATTGAATATTCCTACCAGGATGAAGGGGATGAGAATCCTCTGAGCGGCTACTACTCTAATAACTAGTGAAGTGGACGATCCCCGAATCCGATGCCAGCGAGACTGCCGCGCTCGCTGGGGCGCTGGGGATCACCATTCCCGCGGCCCGCGTGCTGTGGGCGCGCGGCTACCGCTCGCCGGACCAGGCCGGCAGGTTCCTGCAGCCGTCGATCGCTGATCTAGCCGATCCGGCGCTGCTCAAAGATATGCCCCTGGCGGTCACACGCCTGCGACGCGCGATCGAGCAGAGAGAGCGGATTTTGCTCTACGGGGATTACGACGTGGACGGCACCAGTGCCGTGGTGATTCTCAAAAAAGGTCTGGAACTGCTTGGCGGCAACGTGTCGTTTCATGTGCCCCATCGTTTAAAAGACGGCTATGGCATGCGCAGCGAAGTGGTGGAAGAGGCGGCCGCCGCTGGCGTAGCCCTGATAGTCAGCGTCGACACTGGGATTCGGGCTAACGATGTCGTCAGGCACGCCGGGGGGCTGGGAATCGATGTCATCGTGACCGACCACCATCTGCCCGAAACGGAGCTTCCTCCGGCGGTGGCCGTGCTGAATCCCAATCGTCCGGATTGCGGCTATCCCGAGAAGAATCTGTGTGGCGCTGGCGTGGCGCTGAAGCTGATGGATGCGTTGATTCGGGACTTCGACTGGGAGCCAAGCCGCCGCGAGCGCCTGATCGATTCGCTCCTGAAACTGGTGGCGATTGCAACGGTAGCCGACGTGGTTCCGCTGACCGGTGAGAATCGCGTGATCGTGAAACGCGGATTGGCAGGGCTGGATCGCGTGCGGAATCCCGGCATGCGGGCGCTGCTGGATGTCTCGGGGTTCCCGGAGGGCGAGTCTCCCAATGCGCGGCAGGTGGCGTTTCAGGTGGCGCCGCGCATCAACGCCGCGGGGCGTATGGCCAGCGCCGCCGATGTGATCGAAATGTTTCTGACGGAGGATGCGGAGGTTGCTCGCACCCTCGCAGCGAAGTTACACGAATTGAACAGCGATCGCAGGGACACCGAGGCGGACATCGCACGCGCGATCTTCGAGCAATGCGTGGAGCAGCCCGTGACGGACCTCGACGCCGCGTTGGTATTCGCGGGCGAAGGCTGGCACCGGGGAGTGGTGGGAATCGTCGCCAGCCGCGTGGTGGAACGCTTTCATCGTCCGGCGTTCGTGCTGGGCCTCGAAAACGGACTGGCGCAGGGCTCGGGGCGAAGCATACCTGTGTTTCACCTGCTCGAAGCTCTGGAAGCTATGCCCGATTTGTTCGACAAATTCGGCGGGCATCACCAGGCCGCCGGGATCACGATGGAGGCCGGCAGGGTGGAAGAATTTCGCGCACGGCTGCGGGCCTACGCGGGCGAGCGCCTTACGCCAGCCGATTTCGAGCGCGAGCTGGCGATTGACGCGGAAATCGCGCTGGAAGAAATCAACGATGCGTCCGTCGCGGACATTCTAAGGCTCGCGCCGTTCGGCTTCGGGAATGCGGCGCCTACATTTGCCCTGCGGGGCGTCGAGATCGCCGCACCGCCCGAGATCATAAAAGAGAAGCATGTCTTCCTAAGGCTAAAGGTCAACGGCCGTACGATTCGCGCCAAAGCCTGGAACTTTGCGGAACGAATGGCGGAACTGGCGCCCGGGAGTCGTCTGGATCTCGCGCTGCAGTTCGAGGATGATCCTTATTCGGCTGCTCGCGGGTACGCGCCGTGGCAGGCGATTGTGAGAGATGTCCGCGCAGCTGCCGCCGCTGCCTCACCACGATCGTAGCTACCTCAATCCGTCCGGAGTGAGACGGCCGGATTCATCTTAGCGGCACGCATCGCCGGAAATCCTGCAGCAAGAGCTACGGCGCCCGCCAGCACGAGCACTGAAATCCCGATCGAGAACGGATCGTAGGGCGACACTTCGAAGAGCAACGTACGCGCGAACCTCGCCAACGCCAGTGAAGCGAGGACTCCGACAATTGCCCCGGCAGTCGTGCAGAAGCCGGCAAACCTAGCAATCATAATGGCCACATCGCGACCTCTGGCTCCCACGGCCATCCGCACACCGATTTCCCGCGTGCGTTGCGTGACTAGAAACGACATGACTCCGTACAATCCCACGGCGGCCAACAACAATCCGGACAATGCAAAGACCACCACCAATAGCGCGATCAGGCGCGGCTGTTTTACTTGCTGGTCGACACGATCCTGGAGTGTCCCGAAGGTCACCGGCAGACTCGGATCGATGGATGCTACTTCAGCCTGTACTAGCTTTGCGAGTGCCTCCACAGTCATCCCCGTGCGAAACCAAGCGATGCCGCTGTAGGAGGGACGCCCTTTAGGCCTCAACCGGTAGTATTCCGGATCGGCGGGCTGGTCGATACGGATGTTCTTGCTATCGGCAGCCACTCCTACGATCGACGACCAGCCCGCGCCACCATCGAGGTCGATCCTCTCGCCGAGAGGACTCTCCGCGCCAAACATCTTGCGAGCCAGCGCGGAGTTGAGAATAACAACCGATTCACCGGACGCCCGTTCGAATTCACTAAAGTCGCGGCCTTTAATCATCGGAATGTGCAACGCGCGAAAGTAGCCGGGCGTCACCCAACGATTCATGACCAGACCACCATTGGCGGGAAGAGGCGGGCGATTCGCGACCCGAATATTGGAATAAGGACGCCCAAGCGAGCCCGCCAAGGGTGAACTATCGCTCATCGCGAACTCGTCTGAGGGAAGGCGAGACAGACGGGTTTCCAGTTCGTCCAGCAGCTCCCCGCGCGCCTCAGGCCGCTGGTAGCGAGATCCACGCGCATTGATCGTCGCAGAGATCAGGTGATCCGGGGTGAACCCAAGCGGCTGATTTTGAAGCCGAGACAGGCTCTGAGACAAAAGTGTCGCACCCGATAGCAAGACCAGAGAGGCCGCGATCTGAGCCGTCACCAAGATCACGCGCAACCTATTGGACACAGCGCCGGCGTTGCGCCACCCCGCTAAGGCCTCGGGGTTCGGGCGTTCCGTGCAGGGAAAGACGCCAAAGACAAACGCGGATAGTACGGAGACGGCCAGGGAGAAGATCAGAATGCGGGCATCCACGACTACCTTTTCGAACGGGAATGCGCTCCCTGGGGCCAGACGCACAAATAGCCGCACCAGAACCAAGGCGAGCAGTGTCCCCGCCGTGCCGCCCGCAAGCGCTAGAATCAGGCTCTCGGTGCTCATCTGCCGTATTAAGCGTCCACGGCCCGCGCCAATAGCCGCCCGCAACGCCAGCTCTCTGCGCCTCGCAGCGGTCCTTGCCAGCAATAGATTCGCAACGTTGAAGCACGCCAGCAGAAGCAATGCCCCCACCGCGCCGAGCAGCATCCAGGAAGCCGGGATGAGGTCGTGGTACTGCCGGTCCCGAAGGGAGCGGACCACCAGCCGTACGTCACTGCGAAGCTCCGCGGGAACATCCTTGCGCACGGAGTCCTCAAATAGAGGCTGCAGTTGCTCCCGGGCCTGTTGCACCGTCACCCCGTCACGCAATCGCGCAAAGGATCGTATGAACTGTTGAGACGTTTGGCTGCGGGGCAGTCTGTCGTCGAACCGCGCTGGCTGCAACAGATCTACTTCGCCGAGCTGGGGCATCACGAAGCCGCGGGGAAGCACGCCGAGAATACGGACAGGCTGTTCATCCACTGTGATCGTACGGTCAAGAACGGATGCATCTCCGCCGAATTCGGATTGCCAGAGCGCATGCGAAATGAGAGCCACGCGCGGGCCACCGGGACGATCCTCGTCGGCCGTGAAGAGACGTCCCATCAGTGGAGCGACACCAAGCGTGGGAAGAAAGTTTGCCTCCACTTGATAACAGGGTACGGTCCGCGGAACCTCACTGCCAAGATCGCATTGCCCACCCGTGCGCATGGCCGTCAAGGACTCAAAAGGGAGCTGCTCGCGCCGCCAATCGAACTGGGTGCTCACGAGCTGAAACTCGTTCGAATCGACAGGCCCGAAATATCCGACGGACACCAAGCGATCGCCGTGGGGATACGGGAGTGGACGGAACAGCAGGGGGTCGATGGCGCTGAACACGGCCGTGGATGCTCCGATGCCGATGGCGAGCGTAGCAATGGCAACGGTAGTAAACCCGGGGGAACGCCGGAATCCCCGAAAAGAATACCGGACATCCTGAACGGCCTGGTCCAACCAGATCCACCGATGAACGGCACGCATGGCTTCGAGTGTTCGAAGCTCGCCTCCGAACTGGCGCTGGGTCGCCTGCTGCGCATCGGCCGCGTTCAGACCTCGCCGTTCGTTCCACTCGCGGCGCATCGCGAGATGCGCGTCGATCTCTTCTCGCAACTCGTCATCGTGTTTCATGCGTGTTTCATGCGAGTCCCATCACCCTCTGCACCCCCTCTACGACCGAAGTCCAGTTCTTTGCGGCCTCCGCGAGCCGCTTATCGCCCGCCTTCGTGATCGCGTAGAATCTCGCTCGACGCCCGCTAGCGGTCTTCCGCCACTCGCCCCGGACCAAGCCGTTCTTCTCAAGGCGATGAAGGGCGGGATAAAGGGAACCATCCTCAATATTCAGCAGGCCTCCGGAGACTTCTTGGACATGAAGAGTGATTCCGAACCCATGGTTCGGCCCGGTCACCAGGGTTTTCAGGATCAGAAGTTCGAGAGTTCCCTGCAGTTGGTCCGGACGACTCATCCTAGTTATCTAGGGTAGATATCTAGGACAGTAAAGTCAAGCCTTTTCCCCGGCCCCTAGCTTCCCCGCAGTTCGAGGATCAGGCGCATAACCAGACCTTCGATCTGCACGGCGACGGCACGGTAGACGCTGTCACTCTCCCCGATGGGATCGCGGACGCTCCATTCGATCAGGCGGCCTTTCACAAGCCCGGGTGAAAGCCGCTGGCCGCTGAGGTTGACTACGACGTCGAAGGGTTCACCTGCGAAGGAGTCTACACCCTTCGGAAACTGGCCTTCGCTGGAGATATTTTTTTCACTGAGCATCTGACGGGTGAGCGGCGGAAGGCTGGCAGCGGGCGCCAAGCCGGCGCTATGCACGATCAGAATATCCGAGCCGTAAGTTCTCGCGAACGCCTCCGCCATCTGGCTGCGGCAGGCATTTCCGATACAGACGAACAGGACGCGTTTCTTGCTTTTCAAGCTGGGCCGAGGATTCAGAGTGCTGTCCCCGCGTAACCGCGGCCGGTCTCCTCTTATACCCCGAGTCACGTTACGCAGCCCCTCGATACCATTCGAGCGTTCTCCTCAAACCTTCCTCAATCGGGACGCGCGGCGCGTGACCCAAATCGCGGATCGCGGCCGCGGTATCCGCCTTGGAATGGCGGACGTCGCCTGCGCGAGGCGGACCCATATTGGGAGGAAGGCTCACGCCCTCCATCCGCTGTAACAGGCTCCAGATCCGGTTCAACGTATACTGGTTTCCGTTTCCAGCGTTGTACATCTTTCCGGCGACTCCGCTGGCCTGCGAAGCCTTCCAACACAGCTCGGCCACGTCTTCCACGAAGGTAAAATCGCGCGATTGTTCGCCATCTCCGAAAATAGTGGGAGACGTTCGCGCCAGCAGATGCTTCATGAACAAACTCAGGACTCCGGAATAGGTGCTGGTCGGGTCCTGGCGTGGTCCGTATACGTTAAAAAACCGCAGGGACACGGCTTCGAGGCCAAAACAGGAGTGAAATACCGAAGCGTAGTACTCACCCACCAGCTTCTGCACTGCGTAGGGAGATTTGGGCAGAGGCGCCATCGTCTCGTACTCACCCACCAGCTTCTGCACGGCGTAGGGAGATTTGGGCAGAGGCGTCATCGTCTCGGTCTTCGGAAGGACTTCGGTGTCGCCATAGGCCGAAGAAGACGCCGCATAGACAACCCGCCGTACGCCGCCCTGCGCAGCGGCACGGAAGACATTGAAGGTCCCGTCGATGTTGACTTCGTGCGAAGGCACCGGATCGTCGATCGAACGCGGCACGGAGGGAATGGCGGCCAGGTGAAACACGGTGTCCGCGCCACGGACAATCGGCTCGAGCGCGGCGGCATCGCGGATATCCACTTTGTGGAAGTCGATCTGTGCGCTGACTTCCTTGAGATTAGCCTCGTGACCGGTCAGGAGGCTGTCGATCACGACTACCTTGCCGCGCGCGAGCAGAGTCCGCACGAGCGCCGACCCTATGAAGCCCGCGCCTCCGGTCACGACGAATTTCGGGTCATTAGGCATGTTCTTATTTCGCTTTCAGCCGCGCCACGATGACTAGCGAAAGGCCCTGCCAGGGCAGCAGGAAGTCGACGCGCCGCCAGAACCACACAGTCTTATCCCACAACTTCAAGCCGGGGCGATTCATCTTCGGGCGATGAAGGATCGTTCCGAAAAACCACCAGGACAGCGCACCGATCTTATTAATCTGATGCTGGTGCTCCATCTGGAATCCGTGTGACTCGAGCATCTTTCGCAGCTCCGGCTCGTCGAAGCGTCGTTTGTGACCCATGCCCTGGTCGAGCGAGCTGAATAATCTCTTGCCTTGCGGGACCAGCACCACCAAATCTCCGCCCGGCTTCAGGCAACCAGTCAGGGACGCGATCACAGATTCGGGATCATCCACCGTTTCGAGCAGGTTGACGCATAGAGCGCTCGCGAACTGCCCGGCCCAGGGCTGATAGTCGGAAGGCTTCTCGGGATCCAGCTCGCATACGGTCACATTGGGCGTTCGCAGGAAGCGGTTGCGCAGAGCATGAAGATAGAGGACATCCGTTTCAGCCGCCACGTACAAGAGTTTCTTGCCCATCAGGCGGCCAGTCCAATTGCCCAAGCCCGCGCCGATTTCAAGCACTGTGTCGCCCAGATAGGGACGCAACACCCGGGTGATCCAGCTTTGATACTGCGGAGTGCCGGTCAGGCTGTTGAGCAATCCGCGGCCGTAGGATTCGGCGTAGAGATCGTCGATTACCCAGAAATACAGGATCACGCCCAGGGCCTTGGCGCCATCCTTCCACCCGATCTTCTTGCCTTCTTCGTAGGTGCGTCCGTGATAGCTGATGGGAACTTCGTACACGCGCAGCTTGCGCTTGGAAACCTTCATGGTGATCTCCGGCTCGAAGCCGAAACGGTCGCTGCGGATGGGAATGCTCTTCAGCAAATCGGTGCGGAATACTTTGTAACAGGTTTCCATATCGGTCACGTTCAGATTGCTGAACATGTTCGAGACCAGCGTCAGGAACTGATTGATCTTGGTGTGCCAGTAGGGCAGCACGCGGCTCTGTTCTCCGGCCAGATAGCGCGATCCGAATACGGCATCCGCGTGGCCGTCGAGAAGCGGCCGCAACAAACGCGGATATTCAGCTGGATCATACTCCATATCGGCGTCCTGAACCAGGCAGAAATCGCCGACAGCTTCCTGAATCGCGCGGCGTACGGCTGCGCCCTTGCCCTGATTGACGGACTGCCGAAAAAGGCGGATGCGCGGCTCACGGGCGGCCAAGCGGTCGAGGATATCGGACGTTCCGTCGGTGGAACAATCGTCCACGATCACCAGCTCGCGGTCCATATTTTCCGGTAATGGCGCCGACAATACCAGCGCCAGGCTCTTCTCGACCACCGTCCGTTCGTTATAGACCGGAATCAGGATCGAAAGAAGCATCGGAGTCTGGTGCGCGGAGCCATATGGAAAGTATAATTGGGTTTGGCACCTCAACCACAAGCAATCCCCAACAATGTGCTCTTAGAGAGCGATCTGAAGACTTATCGGCTGTTTGCCCGAGGAAAAGTACGGGACGTCTACGAAGACGGCGACCGCCTGCTGATCGTGGCGACCGACCGTATCTCGGCGTTCGACTACATCCTGCCCACGGGTATCCCCGACAAGGGTCGCGTCCTGACCCAAATGACGCTGTTCTGGCTGGACTATCTGAAGGGCCTGGTCCCCAATCATCTCCTGACCGCCGATACCAGCGGGCTTCCTCCGGAATTCGCAGGACGGTCGATGTGGGTGAAACGCGCCGACATGTTCCAGGTGGAATGCGTGGCTCGCGGATACCTGGTGGGCTCGGGATGGAAGGATTACCAGAAGACCGGCGCGGTCTGCGGGATCGGGTTGCCGGCCGGCTTGCGCGAATCGGACGCCTTGCCCGAGCCGATTTTCACGCCGGCGACCAAGGCCGTCAGCGGTCACGATGAAAACATATCGTTTGAAGAGATGACCACGATTGTGGGAGCGCCCACAGCGGGCAAACTCCGGGACCTGACGCTCGCCATTTATAAAAACGCAGCGGATTACGCCCGCACGCGCGGCATTATCATCGCCGACACAAAATTCGAGTTCGGAATCGTCGACGGCCAGATTGTCCTGGCCGACGAGGTGCTTACGCCGGACTCCTCGCGCTTCTGGCCGGCTGATCAATACGCTCCTGGAAAGGCTCAGCCGTCCTACGACAAGCAGTTCGTCCGCGACTACCTGGAATCCATAAAGTGGAACAAGCAGCCGCCGGCGCCGGCTCTGCCCGAAGACATCGCACGGAAGACCAGCGATAAATACAAGGACGCCTATCGCGAGTTGACCGGACACGAACTCGCGTCGTGAGCCTGTTCGACGTCCTATTAATCGCCATTGTCGGCGGCTCCGTTGTGTTCGGTTTCCTGGCCGGATTTGCGCGCGCCGGGATCGGATTCCTGGCCGCCGTTACCGGGATATTATTCGGATTCTGGTTCTATGGAATCCCGGCCGCGTGGATTCATACATTCGTAAGTTCCGTGGCGTTTTCAAATCTCGCGGGATTTCTAATCGTCTTCTTCGCGTGCACACTGCTAGGCGGACTGATCGGCAACTTGCTGGCGAGGCTGTTCAAATGGACCGGCCTTTCGTGGCTGGATCGGATCATGGGCGCAGGCTTCGGATTGGTCCGGGGTGGCCTGGCGGCGGTCGCATTCGTATCGGTGCTGATGGCGTTCACGCCTCGGCCAATGCCGGCCTGGATGACGGGATCCTTCCTGCTTCCGTACGCCATCGATGCGTCAAATGTCCTTGCGTCGCTTGCGCCGCGAGCCTTAAAAGAGCCGGTGCGCGAGTCGGTTGAAGAGATCCGGCGGGCTTGGGATGAGCAAATCCGGAAAAGCCGGAAGAAGGATGAAAAGCGGGACAGGACGGCCGAACCAAAGTCGCCGCCGCCCAAGGCCGTGAAGCAGTGAGCTACGATCTTCTGGTTTTCGATCTGGACGGCACGCTGGTCGATTCGCAGCGCGATCTGACGCAAGCTGTGAACGCAACGCGCGCCTGGATGGGCCTGGAACCCCTGCCGGCTGAAAATGTTTCCCGCTACGTGGGCAACGGCGCGCCGGTTCTGATACAGCGCGCACTTCCGGACGCGGGCGAGGAGGATTGGTCGCGCGGGCTAACGTTCTTTCTGGAGTATTACCGCGAGCACATGCTGGATTCGACACGGCTGTATCCGGGGGTTCGAGAAGCGCTGGATGAGTTGCACGCCGCTCGCGTCCCGCTGGCGGTGCTCACCAACAAGCCGATTCGATTTTCTCTACAGATGCTCGAAAAACTGGGGCTCGATCTGCATTTCTTCCGGGTCTATGGCGGGAACAGCTTCCCCGAGAAGAAGCCGAGTCCAATGGGCCTGGAGGCTTTAATCACCGAAGCCCGCGTCAAGCGCGACCGCACCATCATGATCGGCGACAGCGCGGTGGATGTGCAGACCGCGCGCAATGCCGGAGTCCTGGCCTGTGGCGTGCGGTGGGGATTTCAGCCGGAAACATTTGTCGCCTCGCCTCCGGATTTTTTGATTGACGATTTGCGCGAGTTGATCGCGAAGACGGTCTAGAGGACGCAAGGATCGGCCGGCCTCCGCGTTGTCAACACGCCAAGCTCAAGATCGTCTGGAAGTTCGCCTAATCCTCCGACGTGCCGATTCCAGGGCAGTCTTTAAATCTTGGCGGTTGCCAGTGTACTTCTGATGGAAGGCGATGCGGAGTTTATGGGACAACGACCCCTGTCCGCTTAGAGCTGAGCAACGTAAACCGTCCAGATCACTCAGTGTGACTGGCACTGTTTTTCGGCGAACAATGGCACTTCTGGAGAACTCCCTCCTGACGGAGCCCTGTATTTATTGGGTTTCTTGAGGAAATCGCCTGGACCGTGTCAGAGTGCGCGGAAGGCTAAACCGCCGAGAATGATCGCGGAAGGTCAGCCGAATCCGTCATTTACCGACAAAACTCTGGGCGCAATCGGGAAGAAAAGGAAAAGCGTCTGCGTAATTACAACAAGGATGGTGGTCCCCGATGGATGGCGGTCCGCCTCGAAAACGAAGCGGAAAGTACCATGACTTACAAATCGCGTTCTACCAGTTGCAAAAGCAGTCAACTGGTGTATCCTGACTAGACCAAGGTTCCAAATCAGGCAAAAATGGGCGGCGACTCAATATTCCGCGCCCCCAGTGAAGGGCTAATGACCAATCACTTTGGAGCGATTGAGACACGGGAGAATGGAATGGTACGACCTTTGCCGAAACCCCTTATTTTGCTGCTTGTCCTAGGCTGTTGTTCAATGGTAGCCTCCGCGGATGCGATCGGGGTAGGTTTGCTAACGTTCGACGCAAACACATTGACGGCGCCAGCCGCGTTTGACATTCTCAATTTGACTGGCGCGAACGCCTTCCCGCCGGACTTCCCGTTCACCACGCAGCTCACGATCTCGGTGACAAACCTGGTCGCGAATCTTCAGGGTGGAGGAACGCTTACCATTCTCGGTAGCCGCTTTACCGTCGTGGACCCGCAAGGTGATCTCAACTGCACCGTTGCGGGCGATGCCGGCAGTGGAGGATGCGACGTCGCCGCTTACAACATATTGAGTGCAACCTTAACTGGGACATTGAGCCCGTTGACCGGACTGGCGGGACTTCCAGCGGGTGATTCGGGAATTGCGAGCGCTTTCACCACAACCATCACGCCCAACGCGGGCTGCGGGCCTAACGAAGGCACTGCTACGATACTGACTGCTGGCTGCGATAGTGCGGTGGTTAATGCGACCGGGATCCCGAGAACTAGCTCGGTCCCCGAACCATCAACCTGGATACTTTCTGCTACGGCGCTGATCGGGGTGCTGTTGGCCTGCAAGGTCAGGGCACGGGCTTAAGGGACCAGGCGACGTAAGGGTTGTAGGACATCCTGAGGTGTTTTAAACAGAAATCTAGCTACGGTTATAATCTTTTAGGAGAACGGCGTAAATGAAACTGCGAAGTGCGTATCCGTCCAAAACGCTTGGTGCAGTACTGACGGCGTCGATTCTTTTGGTTCCATCCGTGGCCTGGGGGCAGAGCCTTACTTCCTCCGCTAACCCTCCCTCGGGAGGAGCAGGGGTGAACAACTCCTACCTTACTGGCTCGGGCTTTCCGGCCGGTACCATAACCGGCGCAACCGTTCATCTGGGGGCCAGCTGCGCGACCCCACAGGTGGCCAGCGGGCCGGTCTCTCAAGTAACGACTCAGGGAGTTCTTCGCCGTTTTCAATTTCTTATTCCCGCTTCGGTCACCCCCGGCACTTATAAAGTGTGGCTCTCCGGCACCGCAGGAGCAACGGCGTTCAATACGCTCAACACGCCGAGTTGCTCGACGATCACCGTAACGGCCAATGTCACGGGGACGGCCTCCCTCGGCGCCGCGATTTCCGGCGGCAGCGTGACGTTGGTGGACTCAAATGGAGTTACTAGGTTCGCCACAACCGCCTCGGACGGCACCTTCGTGCTGGACAGTTCAGGACTGACGCCGCCTTACCTGGTCCGGGTGGTGACGAACTCGCCTTCGGGCAACTTTTCCGCGGGGACCACGTTTTACAGCGTGAGCGCCGATTCCAACGTCAGCACTCATATCAATGTTCACGCACTTACGGACCTGATGGTCCGCTCGTTTTATAGCGCACAAGGCATTGACCCAGACACCGCATTCGCATCGCCGCTCGGGCCCGACGCCCCACCGACGCCTCTAGCCGTGCAAACGCTCGCTAACCTGGTGATTCCGGCGGCACAGTTGTGGCTGAATAACGCGGGAGTGAACGCGATACCGGATCCCCCGTCGAACGGCGCAATCAACCTGATTTCCAGCCCCTTCATCGCCTATCCTCCAGGAGTAACGCCCCCATCGGGTCTCGACGCGGTGCTGCATCTCATCACGGCCGACGCTGTGAACCCCGTTAGTGGTACCGTGCTTGGGATCACTTTTGTCAACGGCACCATTACGGAAACGCTCACGCCCAGCTACCCTGGAGGCGGCTCCATCACCGTCAATACTACGACTACCAACACGGCCAACGGCGGATCCACATCCAGCGAGTCTTTCAGCGGACTGGCACTCACTCCGGCACAACAGTCGGTTGTCGATGGCATTAACGCTTCACTTGCGATCTTCGCAAACATCGTCAACACCAAGGGCGGCGCACTGACCGGCAATGATCTCCTACCGGCCTACGCCCCCGACTATTTGAATGACGGGCAGAATGCTTCCCAAGCCGCTAACGCCTTCGCCTTGGAGAATGCAGGAATGTTCACGGTCAACAGCCTCAAGGTCTTCAGTTTAAAGAGCCTCGACACTGTTAACAATGTGGCGGATGTACTTGTCGCCTACGATATCAGCGCTAGCGGGCAAGAGCAAACCGGCCACGATTTCGAGATCATCTTCAAGAATGAGGGCGGTACCTGGCTCCAGTACGGCGATCAGCAAATCACCCAAGTAAACGCGAACTCCGAGAGCCGCACTTCCGAGGGAAAGGATTCCATCAGCGTCCGGCAACCGGGGCTATATTTTCAGACAGACATCGGGGCGTTTGTAAATGTTCTCACCAGCTTTGGCGTTACGAACATCACAGTCAGTGGCGGGGGAAGCATTTGGAATGGTGCTACCTCAGCTAGTTTGTTTCACCAACCCCAACTCCTCAAAAATGGACAGACCTTCGACGTCTTCGGTCGTTTGTCGCAAGCGCTCACACTGGCTACAATTCCCCCGCCAGGAACCACATTCACGTTCAACTTTACAACTGGATCTTTCGGCAGTCCTGCATACAAGGCCACCAATAATGCGTTCACTACCGAGAGGAGCGTTATTTTTGCTAACGTAACCGCGGGCAACGGACCGTTGTCATCTGTCGTCGGCAAAACCGTTACGTATACCTGGCCATTGCCCCTCACGTATGCGATCGGTCAGGTTCATCTTAGCGTCGAAATCCAAGATGGGGTTTTCGACGCGGCGACACACAGCTGTTCCTTTAGTTCAACGAACCAGCTAACCCCGACATCTACCTCCGGCACACTCAATATTCCCGCGGACATGTCCGCTTGCGGAGGTGGCCTAAGCGGCGCAATCCAACAACTCAGCGTTTTTCTAGAAATAGATGGTGTAAATGGCGAAGAAGGCATCGTGGATTTGACCTACCCCTTCTAGCTAGGCCGCTTCGCACAAGAGGCGGATGTCCACGATCGGTGAGGTGATGATCGGTCCCTCATAGTTCGGGTGGCGGAATTCCATGTGCATGCCGCGTCCAAGATAAGCGGTCTTCAGCATGGAGCCGCCCCAGTTGGATCCGGCGATCTGCACCAGAACGGGTTCCGGACAGAACTCAGGATGTCCCCAGATCCAGGCCGATCCATCCCGGCGCGGGAGGATAGTGTAATAGCGGTTTCGAGTCTGCACTTCGAGCTTGGCAGCCTCCGGCAGGTCACGCAGGTAGACCCCACCTTCGATCTCACTGCGGATGATGTTGCGGTTGATCTCGTCGCTCAGGTTTTGATGCGGCCGGAACATCCTCGCTCCATTGTAGCCGATACAATAAAACTGCCAGTGACTCACCCTTCGGTTCGCGAACTCTTCCAAACTATCGGCAGGCAGGAGCCCTTCCAGCAGGTGGTTTCGGCCATTTTGCGGCACGAGGCAGGGCCATTTTCGCTGGCGGGTTTGACACCCACCGCGAAGGCGCTGTATGCAGTGCTGCTGTGGCAGGTCACCGAACGGCCGGTGATCATCGTGGCCGACGGAAACCAGCGCGCCGAAGTCCTGGCGGAGCTTACAGCGACGTTTTTCGACCTGCTGATAGGACGGCAGGAGGTGGGACGCCCGTCGCTGCTTCCGGCGCTGGATGTACTGCCCGGACAGCGGCTTTCGCCTCACACGGAAATCAGCGAACAGCGGGCCATCGGATTGTGGCGAATGGCGGCCGGCACCGCGCCAATCACCATCACCCCAGCCGCTTCGGTCCTGCTTCGTACGCATGATGCCGAATATTACCGGCGCCTGGCCCTGGCCATTCGCAGCGGCGAAGAATTACCGCTCGAAACCATCGAAAGCCACTTGAAGTCGATCGGCTATGAACGCCGCGACCCGGTGGAGATGGTCGGCGAATATTCTATCCGGGGCGGGATCCTGGACGTATTCGGGGCCGAAAGCGCCCGCCCGTTGCGCATCGAATTCTTCGGCGACGAAGTCGAATCCATCCGACGCTTCGATGTGGAAACGCAACGGTCGGTTCTTAAAGTTCCCGAAGCCGAGATTCTGCCTTTGCTCGAGCAGCCTCGCCATGGCGGCGTGTTTCCCGGCTGGGAGTTTGCCTCGGCAGCAGAGGAGCCGCGCAAGCACTCGCTGCTGGCCCTGGCTCGCCGGCCGATCGTGATTCTGGACGAACCGGAAGATATTCACTCGGCTTCCGAGCGCCTGTGGAAGCGCCTGGAGCAGTTGAAGGCCGAGCATCCAGAGACCGCTGAACTCGCCGCGGCGAACTTTTTCGACTGGCCGGAATTCGAAACTTTGATAGATGCTCCGGTCCTGAACCTTCGCGAACTGCACATGGGCGTGGATACCCCTCACATCGCGACGCGACCGTCCCTCGCATTTCAGGGGAACATGCAGGTAGCCGTCGCGGAAGCCAAGAACCTAGTGGAGCGAGGAACCCGTGTGGCGTTTTTCGCGCCCTCTAACGGAGAGCTGGAACGCCTGGCCGACATCCTGCGTGAGTATTCCGTTCCCTTTCAATTAGGACTCGCGCCGAACGAAGCCGCGTCTCCGTATCTGGCCGAACGCTCTTATCTCGCCGGGCCCGTCGCCAACACGTACCTGGTGAAGGGGCTGGTACGCCGGGGCGTGGTGTTTCCCGAGGCCGCGGTGGCCTTCATAGGATCGGAGGATTTGTTCGGGTCATCTGAGCTTGTCGCGCAGCCCGGACCCAACAAAAGCCAGATGGCTGCGTTCGCCGCCGACCTGGCCGATTTGAAGCCAGGCGACTTCGTGGTTCACACCACTCATGGCGTGGGAAAGTTTCTGGGCATTCGCGAAATCGCGCAGGGCGAGCAAAAAGGCGATTTCATGCTGCTCGAATACGCCGGCGAGGCCAAGCTGTACGTGCCGCTCACGCGCATGGACCTGGTCGAGAAGTACAGGGGTGGCGGGGATTCGCCTCCGCCGCTCGACAAGCTCGGCGGGGTGTCCTGGACCGCCCGGAAATCGCGCGTCAAAGCCAAGATGCGCGACATGGCGGATGAGTTGCTTAAGCTGTATGCCCAACGCCGCATGGCCCAAGGCTTCGCATTGTCGCCCGATTCGAACTGGCAACGCGAATTTGAAGATGCCTTCGAATTCACCGAAACCAAGGACCAACTCACGGCCACCAAGGAAATCAAGCGCGATCTGGAATCGCCGCATCCGATGGACCGTCTGTTGTGCGGCGATGTCGGATTCGGCAAAACCGAAGTCGCCATGCGGGCGGCGTTCAAGGCGCTGGGCGATGGGAAGCAAGTGGCCGTGCTGGCGCCGACCACAGTGCTGGCGTTCCAGCATTTCGAGACGTTCAAACGGCGATTCGCGGCATTTCCAGTGCGCATCGAAATGTTATCGCGCCTGCGGCCCGCCAAAGAGTTGAAGAAATCGATCGAGGAACTGGCCGATGGGCGCATCGACATCGCCGTTGGCACACACCGCCTGTTTTCGCAGGATGTAGTCTTCCGCGACCTGGGTTTGCTGGTGGTCGATGAAGAGCAGCGCTTCGGTGTGCGCCACAAAGAGCGGCTCAAGCAGATGACGACCAAAGTCCACGTGTTAAGCATGAGCGCTACGCCCATTCCGCGCACGCTGCACATGTCGCTGCTGGGTATTCGCGACATGAGCGTGATCGAGACGCCGCCTAAGGATCGTCTGGCGATCCACACTGTGGTGGCCCATTTCAATCCCGAGCTGGTCAAAACGGCCATCGAGCAAGAACTGAGCCGCGGGGGGCAGGTTTATTTCGTCCACAACCGGATCGATTCTATTTTTGCGCGCGCAGCGTGGATCCAGGAATTGGTTCCGCAGGCCCGCATCGGCGTCGGCCATGGGCAAATGGGCGAGGCGGAACTGGAGCGGGTGCTGCTCGGGTTCATGCGCCACGAGTATGACGTGTTCGTGTCGACAACAATCGTCGAAAACGGACTGGATATTCCGCTGGCGAACACCATGATCATCGATCATGCCGAGCGCCACGGCCTGTCGGAGCTGTATCAGCTGCGGGGGCGCGTGGGCCGGTCGAATCGACGGGCCTATGCGTATTTACTGGTCCCTGCGGACACCGAATTGTCCGAGATCGCGCGCAAACGTTTAGCCGCTCTGCGGGAATTCTCCGACCTCGGGGCCGGATTCAAAATCGCGGCTCTGGATCTGGAGCTGCGTGGCGCCGGCAATCTGCTGGGCGGTGAGCAACACGGGCATATCGCGGCCGTGGGGTTCGATACCTACGTCCGGCTCCTGGAGGAAACGGTGCGGGAGCTGAAGGGGGAAGAAGCTCCGCTCGAGGTGCACTCTTCATTAAACCTAGGGCTCGATATCCGCATCCCACCCGAATACATCGCCGACGAGCATCAGCGGCTGCGCGCCTATAAACGCATCGCCGACGTGAAAGACACCGCGCAGGCAGAAGCCATGCGGGCGGATTTAGGCGACCGCTACGGCCCGCTGCCAGACGACGTGGAGACACTGCTGCGGTTTTCTCTGCTCAAGAGCACCGCACAGCAGATCGGGATTGAAGCGGTCGACCGCAGGAGTGGAGGGCTGAACATCAAGTTTCATCCGGGTTCAAAAATCGATCCGGCGCGGCTGATGAACCTGGTTTCATCCCGGCAGGGCGCACAGTTCACGCCGGCGGGAGTGCTGAGGCTGCCTCTGCCGGCTTCAGGAGGCGGAACATCCGGAGTGGCGCCGGCGGCGCTGCTCGACTATCTGGATGGATCCCTGAAGGAGCTTATTAGAACGTGATGCGGCTCTTGATGGGATCGAGCTTCTTGATATCCAGGCCCTGGACTTTTGCCAGGTCGTCCCATCCCTTGAAATTGCCGTTGGCCGTTCGGTATTTTACGATCGCCGCAGCTTCGTCGGCGGTGATGACCAGATTACTCGCCAGATCCTTGGCGGGCGCCTGATTGACGTTGACGGGCACGCCGAAATACTTGGTGAGGTAATCGACGATCGTCTTAAAATCGTCGTCGGTTCCGGTCGCGCCGCGGCTGCGCATGGAGTCCACGGTATCCTGCCATACGTCGCGTGTTCCAGTCTGACCGATAACGATATCCGCGCCGTGACAGCCTCCGCAAGTATTCTCAAATATGCTCTTGCCGGGGCCTTCCGGAAATCCCCCCGGGGCCGGTGCAGCGGCTGCGGAACTGGTGGCCGGCGCCGCAGCGGGAGCTTGACCCGGAGCAGCCGGAGGAGGGAAATTCTTGGTGAGGTAATCGACGATCGCCTTGAAATCGTCATCGCTACCGGTGGCGCCGCGGCCGCGCATGGAATCTACCGTATCCTGCCATACGGCGCGAGTGCCGGTCTGGCCGGTTACAACATCCAGGCCGTGACAGCTTCCACAAATATTCTCAAAGACGCTTTTGCCAGGACCTTCCGGGAGGGCCTGCGCCTGCATGGAGACGATGGCAAGTAAAGCCGGGGCCAGAACGAGCAAACTCTTCATGCTCCTATCATAAACCGAACTCGATCCGGGCTCAAATACGCTCAACGGCGATACAGCTCGACGCGTGGATCGGCCGCGCGCAAGTCGGCTACCTTCCGAAACCCGGCCTGGTCCAGCTTCTGGCGTGCGGCGTTATAGGCGGACCCGGGTTGATCCGGGCTGAGGGCCAAGCCGATGCTGTCGACATTCGGTAACGTATTTCCATCACAGGCGGGAAGTTGCGGCTGGAAGAAGAGATACATGGTCCGCGCCTCGCGAGGAATGAAAATGGTGCAGCTCGCTTCTCTAAGTTCTGACGCCGCGGCTTGCCAGCCTTCGCCGGGTCGCCGGATCCAGCGGGCGTCTTCGTAAACCATGGCCCCGAGCAGCGCCAAGGGCAACACCCAACCCCAGCCGCGCACTTCCACGCACGCCGCGATCAGGATGCTGATGGGAACCAGAACGAAAATCAGCTGCCGCGCGGCTAGAAAGTAGCCAAACCAGGCATCCGCGGCCGGCACCAGAATGAGGGGAGTCGCCAGGGAGATGATCCAGAAGATCTTTTCGTCTTTGTTCCAAGGGGACCATGCAAGCGCCACTATGATCGCGATCACGGCAAGAGCGGCGCCCGCGAAGCCTGTTCCCATGAGCTCATGAGGAATTACCAGCAGATCTTTGGCGGTGACAAAGAATCGTACGCCTGAGCTAACCGCACCCTGCCAAACTGCATGGGCCTTGATGTACCAGGGCAGGAAGGCCATTGAGGCCGCCACGACGGCCGCTCCGGCGAGAGAAGCGACCCGCAAGTTTCGTTTCGCCAACGTGACCCAGATCAGGTGCGCCACGGAAACAAAGATGCTGTACGGCTGCGTAAACAAGCCGAGCGCGACCAGCACCGCATATCTGGCCGCCTTCCCGCGGGTCGGCTTACGAACCAGTGAGAGAAACACGACCGTCGACAACGCGGTCCAACACGCGGCCTGCGCGTACGGTCTTGCCTCCAGCGCGTATCGTATTGTCAGTGGAGAGAAGGCGTACAGTGCAGCCGCCAGCAGCGGCGCGCGTAAATTGGCCTGCCACGCAAGAATATACACCGCCAGGCACGTCCAAACGGTGAACAGAACACTCGGCAGCCGGACGACGAAGACGGAGTAGCCAAATAGCTTGATCATCCAGAAATCGACCAGGTAGCCTAGCGGAACCCCGCCGGCATTGCCCGGCACGAAGGCCAGCACTTCATTCACGCCATTTGCATGGCGAACGCCATTGAGATCGATGATCTCGTCGACCCATAGCGGTTTTATGGGGATTAGCAGGATCAATAGGACCGCGTAGAACGCCAGGAAAAGGTACAGAGCGCGGCGGGATCGCAGCAGCGGAGTCCGGATGCTTGGCATCGCGATTACTTAGCGTCGCGCCAGTTGTCGCCGACACCGACATCCACCACCATCGGGACGTCCAGCTTCCGCACGCTCTCCATTTCGGATTTCACCATGGCGCGGATCTCGTCGACTTCGCCAGGCGGAGCTTCGAACACTAGCTCGTCGTGGACCTGAAGCAGCATCCGCGTTTCCCTGCCCCGCAGCTTTTCCGCGATCCGGATCATGGCCAGCTTAATCATATCGGCAGCGGTGCCCTGCAGAGGGGTATTTACGGCGGTGCGCTCGGCGAAGTTGCGGGCCGCCGGATTTCGGCTATTCATATCGGGAATCGGGCGGCGCCGGCCGAAAAGGCTCACGGCCAGGCCCGTGCGGCGGACTTCAGCGATGGTGTTGTCGATGAACCGGCGCACGCCCGCGTAACGCTCGAAATAGGCGCGGATGTAGAGTTCGGCTTCCTTGCGATCGATCCCCAACTGCTTGGACAATCCGAAGGGCGTCTGGCCATAGACGATGCCGAAGTTGACGGCTTTCGCGTTGCGGCGCTGCTCGGGCGTAATCATCAGGGGCGGGATCCCCATGACTTCGGCGGCCGTGCGGGTGTGGATGTCCTCGCCGTTGCGGAAAGCTTCCATCAGCACCGCATCGCGAGACATGTGGGCAAGGAGCCGCAGTTCGATCTGCGAATAGTCGGCGACAATCAGCTTCCAGCCAGGCTGGGGAACGAAGGCCGCGCGAATCTCGCGTCCCAGCTCGGTGCGAATCGGAATGTTCTGAAGATTGGGATTCGATGAGGATAGCCGCCCGGTGGCGGCACCGGTCTGATTGAAAGTGGTATGCACCCGGCCGGTCGCCGGATCGATCAAAGCCGGCAGCGCGTCGGCATAGGTTCCCTTAAGTTTCGAGAGCTGCCGATGCTCCAGGACCTTGCCGGCGATCTCATACTCCTCGGCCAGTTGTTCCAGCACGTCGGCGGCGGTCGAGATCACCTTGCCCTTGCCCATCTTCGTTGGAGCGGGCAGGTTTAGATCTTCAAACAACACTTTACCTAATTGCTGTGGGGAATTGATATTGAAAGCCCTGCCAGCAATTTCGCAGATCTCAGCGGTAAGGCGGGCGATCTCCTCTTCCATTCGTCCGCTCATATGCCCGAGCTGCACGGGGTCGACACGAATACCGATCTCCTCCATGCGGGCCAACACCCCAATCAGGGGCAGATCGATAGTTTCGTAGACCTCCGCCAGATTCTGCGACTCGACCTGGGGACGGAGCGATTGATATAGCGACAAGATCGTATCGGCCTGCGCGGCGGGATCGGCATCGAGCGGCCGCTCGAGGTATCGCTCGGAGAGTTTCGCCAGATCCGCCGACCCCGGGTCGGCCGCCAGCAGGAACCCGTAGAGCATGACATCGTGCCGCAACCGGGGTGTTTCACCAAAGCGGCGGATCAGCGACTTAAGATCATGACCTATCGACACACGCGACGGGATCTCGGCCAAAGCCATCGACCGGGCCACGCCGGGATTCGCGGAAAATCCCAGGACGGGTTGCTCCATCACTTCACCGACCGCGACTGCCAGGGGCGCATCGTCAGCAAGAGTTTTTAGCCACGCGTCGAGCTCGGCTTTCGAGGCGAGCTGTTGGTAATCGCGCTGGCGGGGAGCCGCCGAAGCCGGAGCCAGATCGCGCAGCAGGCTCGAAAACTCAAGCGTGCGATACAGTTCGCGCAGTGCATCTGTATCCATCTCGCGCATGACCAGGGCCTCGAGTTCCACTTCGACCGGTACATCGGTGTGAATGGTCGCGAGTTTTTTGCTCAGTATGATCTGATCGCGGTTGTTTTGGAGGCTCTCGCGATAGGTCTTGCGTTCTACTTCGGCCGCATGCTCGATGGCGTTCTCGACCGAGCCGAACCGCGCGATCAGGTCGCGGGCGCCCTTCTCGCCGATGCCCGGAGCGCCGGGGATATTGTCCACCGAATCGCCCTTCAGGGCCAGCAGGTCCGCCACCTGCTCCGGACGCACGCCCATGTACTTTTCGGTTTCCGCAGCGTCGTAGCACAGGTCGTCCTTCATGGGATTAATCATGCAGACGTGATCGTTCACCAGCTGCAGCATATCTTTGTCGCTGGAAATGATCACGACGTCCAGACCGTGCTGCACGCCGCGGCGCGCCAGCGTACCGATCACGTCGTCGGCTTCGAAATTCGGATATTCGAGCACCGGAATCCGCATCGCTTCCAGGATTTTGCGGATCCAGGGAATCTGCTCCAGCAGATCAGGAGGAGTTTCGGTGCGGGTGGCCTTATACGCTTCAAAGACCTCATCGCGGAAGGTGGGACCCTCGCTTTCAAAGATCGCGGCCAGGTAATCCGGATGGTGCTGGGTTCGAAGCTTCCGCACCATGTTGTGGAAAATGTACACTGCTTCTGTGGAAAACCCGGTTCCAGTCCGCATGGGCGGAGCACCTGAACGCGCTCGGGCGTGGTAGGCCCGAAAAATGAACCCAAAGGAATCAATGAGGAAGAGCCGCGACACCTCCCTTATGGTATATGAGGGCCCGGGAAAATTGCGAATTTGCCACAAAAATACTAATAGTGTCTCCTAAAAGACACGCTACAGAACCAGCAAGTCATTTTTTTTCAGAAAGCTAGCGACTATGTACTCCTAGTTGTTACACTAACGTCAGTACGTACTGATGCCCAGTTTGGAGCCACAATTCTGAGATTTGAGACGACGGTCCAACGGCGTGTCGAAGCCTCGGGTGTAGGGCTTCACTCGGGCGTCCCAGTTCGCATCCGCATCCTCCCAGCACCCCCGTCGACGGGCATTGTCTTCGTCCGCAGCGATCTGGGCGGTTTCCAGATTCCGGCCAGCTGGCGGCACGTTCAAAAAGTTAGCTACGCCACCAGCCTGATGCGACAGGGCGTTCTGATCTCGACTACCGAGCACCTGCTCAGCGTGTTCTATAGCATGAGCGTTGATAACGCCTATGTCGAGATCGACAACCTGGAGGTGCCGATTCTGGACGGCAGCGGCCAGCCGTTTGTCGAACTGATTCGCAGTGCAGGGATCCGCGAATACCGCAAGCATCGGCGCTACCTGCGGATTCGGCGGCCCGTATCGGTGGAAGGCGGCGGCAAACGCATCACGATTCTGCCTTCGGATCGTTTCCTGCTGACGTGCGAAGTCTATTTCCCGCATCCCTTGGTCGAGCGGCAGACTCTCGAAATCGAAGTAACTCCTGAACGCTATGCGACGGAAATCGCCCCGGCGCGCACGTTCGGCTTCGAATACGAGCTGGACCAGATGCGCAATATGGGTTTGATTCGCGGCGCGTCGCTCGAAAACGCCGTATGTTTCGACCGCACCACCATCCTCAATGAGGGCGGTTTGCGCTTCCCTGATGAGTGCTGCCGGCACAAGGCGCTCGACCTGATCGGCGATCTGGCGCTGATCGGGAAGCCTCTGCTGGGGCACGTGATCGCGGAAAAGGCAGGACACGCCATGCATTTCGCCTTGGTCAACCGCATTATGAACGACCCGACACTGTACGAGATTCTCAGCTTCGATCAACTCGCCGGGCGCGTGACGCACGCACTGGTCTCCTGAGGGCAAGAATGCGAATTTTCCTTCTGGTTTTGTTGACCGCCACCGCGATGATGGCGCAAACGCATGGGTATGTGTTCGTTGCGCCAGGGGCGGCCAGCGTGGATGGAAACGGCTCCGCTTTGATTCACCTGGGAGCCGGCGGTGAGTTCGTCCTGCCCATGGGAATCGGTGCGGGCGCCGAAGTCGGATTCCTGGGCCGTACCAGTCTGGACGTGCTGGGCACCGCATCCCTCAACGGCTACTATCATTTCAATCGGGACGCGTCGTGGAAGCCGTTCGTAACGGGCGGCTACTCCAATTTCTTCACCATCGGCGGCCACGACAATCTGGCGAACCTCGGCGGCGGCGTCAATTATTGGTACAAGGATCATCTGGGAATCAAGCTCGAATTCCTCGATCACTTTTCCACCTCGGCCAACTACACCGAGTTCCGCTTCGGATTCAACTTCAAATAGCCGCCACATTGCGCGACCACCGCCGCGCGCGATAATCACGAATTGACGCAGATTCCCAATCTTCTGACGGCAGCGAGGCTGCTGGCGGCGCCCTATATCCTTTATTTGCTCTGGACCGGTGCGTATCGGACAGCTCTGGTGTGGTTCGCCATCGCCAGCGCGACCGATGTCCTGGACGGATTCCTCGCGCGTCGGCTTCATGTTGTGTCACGCGTAGGCGCGCTGCTGGATCCGGTCGCTGACAAAGTCCTGCTCAGCGGATCGTTCCTGGTGCTGGGATTGAAAATCATCATTCCCTTATCGCTGACCGTCTTCGTATTGGGCCGCGATCTCATGATCCTGATGTTCGCGCTTGCCGCGCTGGTCCGCAGGACCCGCCGCGACTTCCCGCCCTCGATTTGGGGCAAGGCCAGTACCGCGGCGCAGATCGCGTACGTGCTCTTCGCGGTCGGTCACGAAGCCGCTCTTTCGCCTCTATGGATGATGGTGATTCTCGGCTGGATCACCTTCGGGCTGACGATATGGAGCGGAATCGACTACTTCATCAAAGTGTCACGGCGAGTATCATGAAGTAAACGGATGTCCGAGTCCTTCCCCTCGCCGATTTACGCTGAAACAGTCCTCTCCCACAACTTCCTAGACGCTAAGAAGTATTTCCTGGACGCGCTGATCGAGATCCACTACGCGCACACGCGTATGCTGGCCAGCTGCGGCCTTCTGACTCGCGACGAAGAGAGTAAGCTGCTGGCAGCGATCCACGGGCTGGATCGGAACCGGATCGCGGCGGCGCGCTTCGACGGCACCTCTGAAGACTTGTTTTTCTTCATCGAAGCCTTACTCGAAGAAAGCGCCGGACGGGCTCTGGCCGGCAAGATGCACACGGCTCGCAGCCGCAACGACATCGCCGTTACGCTCTATCGCATGGCGGCGCGGCGCGAAATTCTGGGAACGGCGGCCGCCCTGGCCGAGCTCCGCGCCGTGTTGCTCAAGTTCGCGGCGGAGCACGTCATGACCATCATGCCGGCGCACACCCATACTCAGCCCGCACAGCCGACCACGCTGGCTCACTATCTGCTGGCCGCGATCGAATTTCTGGCGCGCGATGCCGCACGGCTCCAGGCTTCTTTCGCCCGCGTCAACCTTAGTCCCATGGGAGCGGCTGCGATCACCACGTCCGGCTTTCCCATAGATCGCGACGCTACCGCGGGCCTTCTCGGATTCGACGGGCTGGCCGAAAATTCCTACGGCGCCATCGCTGCGATTGATTACATTACGGAGACGGCGGCCGTCGTGGCGGTGGCGATGGTCAACATCGGCAAGCTGGTCCAGGATTTGCTCCTGTGGTCGACACGCGAGTTCGGGTATCTGCGCCTGGCCGACGCATTCGTCCAAACCTCCAGCATCATGCCGCAAAAGCGTAATCCCGTGGCTTTGGAACACGTCCGCATCCTGGCCAGCCGCGCGTTAGGCGAGGCTCAGGCGGTGCTCACCTGCGTCCACAACACGCCCTTCGGTGACGTGAATGACAGCGAAGACGATCTTCAGCCGCTCGTGTTCACCATGTTCACCGACGCCCGCCGCGCGCTCCGACTGCTCGCGGGAGCGCTTGCAACCGCACAGGTGGATACCGCTCTCTTGGCCGATCGCGCCCGCCGCGAGTTTTTGACGGTCACCGAGCTCGCCGACACCCTGGTCCGCCGCGAGGGCTTGAGCTTTCGGGAGGCGCACGCGCTGGTAGCTGAGGCCGTTCGCTCTTGCGGTCCACGCGACGATCCGGCTTCTTTGGCCGTGGCGCTGCGAAAGGCCCGTCCCGCGTTGCAGCTTTCCGCTCAGGAGATCGAACGGTGTCTCGACCCCGAGTACTTCGTGCAGGTCCGCACGGTCACGGGTGGTCCGGCCCGCCAGCAGACGTCCGCGGCTCTGGAGCGGGCCGGAGTTCAACAGAAAAGCATTGAGGACTGGATCGCGTCCACGTGGGCATCGCTCGATGCGGCCCGGGTGGCCGTGAAGCAGAGGTAGCAGGAAAGAATCGAGCCACCTCTTCGAATTGCGATACGGGCGGTTTCGCGCAGCGCCTCAGTTGAGTTAAGCGATTTAGCGCAGCTTGGCGCACCGGCTTACCGGGGCTTCGCTATGTTCTCAACAACGGCCACCCCCGTGCAATGTAACTCGCGGCCGAACGGAGCCCTATGTCACTTCTCACGATCTGCCAATGGCTACAGGAGACGTCCCTCAGCATCTCCATCCGCGAATCGATCCTTGCGTTCCCTCTGATTGAAGGCGCGCACCTGTTGGGAATCAGCGTGTCGGCCGGCCTGATCGCGATCTCCGATCTCCGGATGATGGGTCTGATTCTGAAGAAAGAATCGGCTTCCGACGTATTCCATCAGCTCATTCCGTGGATCACAGCCGGCTTCATGCTGATGATCGTAACCGGATCGCTGCTGTTCGTATCGGAGCCAGTGAAATGTTACAGCAACCTCTCGTTCCGTTTCAAGGTATTGTTCCTCTTCGTGGCGGGGATCAATATTCTAATTTTCCACTCCTCGAAGATCTACCGGCACATGAGCGAATGGGAGTGGGCCGAAAATCCGCCACGCGCCGCTAAATTAGCGGGATGGATCTCCCTGATCAGCTGGGGCATCGTCATCATCGTCGGCCGCACGACGGCGTATAACTTTTGAGAACAGCGCAGGTCACAATAAGACAAGCCGATCTTGCATCTCGCCGGTTACCCGCGCACTGGTCTCATCGACAAACACATCCACCTCTGAGCGGATGCCGAACTCCGGCAGATAGATTCCGGGCTCGATCGAAAAACACGTCCACGGAATCACGCGACGCTCGTCGTGCGTCTCCAGATTGTCCATATTGGCGCCGGCGCCATGCACTTCCACGCCAATCGAATGTCCGGTGCGATGAAAGAAGTATTCCGCATATCCAGCGTCGCGGATGTGCTCCCGTGCTGCATCGTCCACCTGATATCCGCACAGCGGCTCTTTCGCGGCGATCGCGGTTTTCACTCGCTCGATCGCTTTATCGCGGGCATCCCTCACGATTCCGAAGACCTTCTCCATCGCTGCTTGTGGCCGCTCGCCGCAAAATCCCACCCAGGTGATGTCGTAGTACACGCCGTCCGGTACATCCAGCTTGGCCCACATGTCCAGCAGCACCAGATCCCCCCTCTGGATTTCAGAACAGCGCTCCTCGGTGGGATTGTAGTGCGGATTCGACGCATTCGCGTTCACCGCGACATCGGGACCATGATCCGTGATCAGTCCACTAGACCGGAACTTATCCAAAATGTCCCGCTGCATCTCCCATTCGGTGATCCGCTCCCCCGCGCGCACCTTGCTCGAAATACGCGCGAACGCGTCGCCACGAATCCTGTCGATGCGCCTCCCCGCCTCCAGGTGATTCTCCAGTTGCCGCTGATTCCAGCGCGATTCGAACAGCTGGACCAGATTCGCCGACGTGATCACATCGACTGCCATTCCGCGAACCAGTTCCACGGTACCGGCATCCACCATGGCGACGTAAGGCACCGCGCAGTTCGGCGAATACTGCATCGCCACGCGCTTGGCGGGCCCCAAAAGGCGGCGCAGACCTTCCACTAACTCCTGCCAGCCCGCGTACAGTTCAATTTTGCCTGGAAGGTCTTTGAGCGTCTCGAATTCGATCTTATGAGCCAACCCGCGCGGCTCGCCTCCGGCCGGCACGAAGTAATACCAGCGGCGCGTCACCATCGAGCCGGGCGTGAACTGTAGCACACGATAAGCCAGGGGGTCGCGCTGGTGATGATCGAAGAACAGCCAGCCGTCCAGTCCTTCGTCCCGCAACGCCGCTTGGATTTCTTCGAGTCTCATGGCCTTTGTCTCAGGTGGCAATCCGCCGCCAACTCACGTGCGTCCGGAAACTTGCCAGGCCCGCGACATCTCGTGCATCCACCACCGAAAAGGAAATTACGTCGTCCAGCCAGTCCTGACTGTAGCCGTCCGCATATTGAGTGGCAACCGTCAGTGTATAGTCCTGGCGGGTCAGCAGGCAATCGAATGCGAACTCGACTTCGAACGTTTCGCCCGCGCGAACGCATCCCGAATCCACCTGCTCGATGCGGGTGTTCGTTCCGAAGACGTCAATACCCAGCCGGTTGCGGATCAGAATACCGACCACCGGATTCTCCAGATTGTTTTCCGCTTTGGCTCGCACGACGATGGTCACTGGCTCGCCCGGCGCCACGCTCTTGCTCGGCAGCATCTCCACAGCAAGAATGCGGCTGGCGCCGTCGCCGTGCCGGTAGCTGCCTCCGAAGTTTTCACCGCCCGTGCGGGGCGCATCCTGCCTCTCCAGCACCATTCCGACGTAGCGATTCACGACTTCGCTCGGAGCGCCGTACGCCGCGACACGTCCGTCCACCATCAACGCCGCCCGATCTGAGAGACGCTTCACTAGTCCCAGGTCGTGTGACACGAAAAGCACGGTCACCTTACGCTGCTTAAGTTCTTCGAATTTCTTGATGCAGCGGTTGGCGAAAATTGCGTCACCCACCGCCAGCGCCTCGTCGACGATGAGGATCTCGGGGTCTACATGGATCGCCGTTGAGAAGGCCAGCCGCACATACATCCCGCTGGAGTATTCCTTGACCGGACGATTCATGAATGTGCCGATCTCGGCGAACTTCTCGATTTGCGGGAACACGCGTTCCATCTCTGGCCGCGAGATTCCCATAATCTCGCCGTTCAGGAAAACGTTTTCGCGACCACTGAATTCCGGATTGAATCCCGCGCCCAGCTCGAGCAGTGCCGCGATCCGTCCGCTCGCCAGGACGCGCCCCCGAGTCGGCTCCAGGATTCCACAGATAATTTGTAGCAGCGTACTCTTACCGCTGCCGTTGGGGCCCACGACGCCCAGGACTTCGCCCCGTTCGACGCTCAGATTCACATCGCGAAGCGCCCAAAATTCAGAGGGAGGCTGATGCGGCAGCAACGGCAGGATCTCCGTCAGCCGGTCCAGCGGCCGACGGTACAAACGATACACCTTGGAGACGTTCTGGACGTGGAGCAACCGAATCCAGTTTAACTCCCCATCCTCACGCTTCGCCGGAACATTTCCGGTAAGGGCAGCGCGTATCCGATCAAGCACATCTGATCCAGCGCAAACAACACCACGCTGTCAAAGCCCTTTCCCTGCGCCGAACGAGCTTCTTTCATCCACGCCGTGGTCGCGTCTCCGATCCCTACCAGATGGCTCCGCTGCGTCGCCGGGAATGCCGGAAACCCGTCCAGCGCGAGGGCTTGTTCGCTCTTGTCCAGGTTGCGCTGGAGCGTGAATCCGAAACCCTCCGTCTTCAGGCAATCGAGCGTGGCCGCCGTCCATTGGGTCGGCGGATAGTTGATTGCTCGATTGAATGCGGTCTGGTTCACATCCACCGGATAGAGCACTTCGAACCGCGCGCTCGAGTATGTTCCCCGGACGTATTCCATAATCGCGGCGGTAAAGTGTCCGAGCACCGTCTGCAGAAACCCAACTTCATCGGGATACGCCGTGGGATCGGCCGTGTTATCGGCAAATACTGTCATCGCCCTTCCGAACTGGGCTAGGAATTGGCTCGCCGTCCAGTCGTCGTAAAACGGCATTCCCGAAAATGCATTACCGAGTCCGTCGTTCGGAAAATACCACCACTGCTCCTCTCCAAATTGAAGATAGGGCCGCAATCCGGCATCCACCTGGATCGCCGCCGCGTCCAGGTATACTTGCTTCCAGAAATCCAGACTCGCCGGAGAAAAGTTCGTTTGGTACGCGGGCGTTTGCAACAGAAACGCGTCGCCGTCGGGACCCCTCTGAACCATGCCAACGCCTACCGCCGGATCCACGTCGCGCAATTCAGTGCTGAATGCGCTCGCAGCGTCGATCCCGTAGCCCTGAAGCGCGCTGAAGAAGCTTCTATTCCAATCGCGCACCGCGCGGTTCAGCCTCGGCGTAGCCGACAGATCCGTTCGCCATGCACCCGTATTCCCGCCCGAGAAGGCCGCTGACACGCTTACGGTCAAAGTACTGCTGGTGGTGGACGTGTCCAGAGTGTAGTGGTTGCCGTCGGACCCCAACGATCGCGAATGAAGCGTGACCACACTTCCGGAAGCGCTCGCCCATAGCCCCGTATAGCCATGATTAAGTTCCTGCGCGTAGGAGATGGCGATCGTTTCCAGGGTGTCCCCGACATGCATCCCGCGTTGGATTTCCGTGGCCGCCGTACCGGCAGGATCATCATCGCGCGACAGGAATATCGAGACAAACTGGCCCGGCTCCGGTGTTCCTCCGAATGTCAGGGTTCCCGTGGCATAAACATTGTCCGGATTCGCCAACTCGTAAAACCACAGAGCGCCGACGTAATGGTTTTGCCGGCCCTTGAACCCTAGCGTGCCGATCAGCCACGCCGTTCGTTCCGGCGCCAGCGCGATCGAATGATCCGTGTCCCAGTCCGTCGCCAGCGTCATTCGCGGCTCGTCCGGGAATGCCGGAAGCGTCGTCGTGGGCACCGCCGTCTCCAGAAAGTCAAAATACAGGTCCCCGCCTGCCGGACCCGCATGCGTGAGGGTCACCGTATGAGTCCCGCTTCCGTACTCGCCCACCGGCCAACGAATCAGTGCGTCTTCACCCGGAACGCGAAGATTGACCGTGATGGCCGCGCTCCCGTCGACCGCGATCGACAGTTGGGCGCCATTTTCCGTATATCGAGTACCGACGTACAGCCTGTGCGTCCCCGCAGCCGAGTATTGCAGACTGACCGAATCGCCCTCTGTCGACGTCGAGTGGATCGTGCCGCCCGAAAAGTTCCCGCGCGTGATCGCCCACGCGCCGTCATACGCCAGACCGGCGGCATCGTCTTCATAGCGGCGGCTCCCCGGTCCCGCTAGAGAATACGTCGCTCCCGTCCCGCTCACCGTCCAGTTTGAGATGACTGCCGCGAACTCACTTCGCTCGAACGCCCCTGGCTGCAAGTCCGCGGCGTACGTCCAACGAAGCTTGCGGACCTTGTTCGTCGGAATGCTTGTCCCGTTCCTATCCAGGAGCGATGAAAAGTCGATCGTCACCCGCCATTTTGTCGGGGACGTGCCATTGGCCAGCGTCTTTGCCGTCGCGTCCCACGTAGCCGATCCGCTGGTGGACGAGTATACGCCGAATCGATTACCGTTCGCGCCCGCGCTGCTTGGATAGAGCACTCGGATCGTGTTTCCCGTTTGCGTCGCGGTCAGAAATGGCGACGTTGGCCCGTTCATGCCGCCTGTAATCGCCGCCGCAATATCGTCCAATGTGTCTCCCGCCGACACCTGATAGGTGTAGCTTAGGCCGAGATATCCCAAACCAGCGAACTCGCCCGCGACGGCCGTTCCGGAGAGTGTGAAATCCGCATATGCCGGTTGATAACTGCCTTCGATCGCCTCCGCATGATCCTTCACCCTCACGAAATAGGGATCGGCCGCCGGATCGTCCCCCGCCCACACTCGCAAATAAGGCCAGTCCACAGTGGGGTATAAATCCGAGTCCAGCGCGATGCAATTCGTGCGAGTCTCCTCATAGGTCAGCACTAGCCCGCTCAAATCACCATCCGGAAGGTTTCGCAACGCCGGGTGTTCGTAAACATTATCGCGATTCCACTCGATGACCGCCCAGTCGAACTGTTGCCGCCACGTGCCGGAGACCGTTAATCCAACCCCCGACGCGTCGCTGATGGCTGCAATTGCCGATGGATGCAGAAAGAAGCACTGCAGATCCCGATCCGGTGTGAGCTTGTTGATTTCCATTCGCTTTAATTTGCGTCTTAGAGCCTGATCGTCACCGTCAGGTCGCGGCCTGGTAAGGTTCCCGCGGCCGTCGGAACCGACGTGATATTCAGATCCAGTCGGGCGTTCGCTTCCAACGGGGCCAGCCCGAATCCACCCACCAGGTTTGAACTAGTCTGCCCGTCCGCTATCGTCAACGTGCAGTATGCCAAACCATTCTGCGTCAGTTGCAGTTCGATCGCACCTCCGCTGGGAGCTTCCCGAACCACTGCGGAAATATCGCGTGCGACGTGCGGATCCTCGATCACCAGCGCCGGCGCCGCTCCGGTCTGAATGGCCAGATATCCCTGCGTCTGGACCGATAGTTGGCCGCCCGCCAGTGTGCGTAAACCCTGGTCCGCCGTCGTACCGAATGCGGTTTTCCCCACCAACCCGCCGCCTACCGCGTTGGTCATGTACAATTCCGCCGCGCCGATCCGCACATTCGGTAGAAACACGGAGTAACTGAATGCGTCACTCGCCGGGCTCCCGAAAAATCCCTTGACGAATGGCACCACGACGATCAGCCGCCGTAAGTGATACAGCAGAGTCGTGCCACTATGCGCCGCCGCCACACTGGTGAACGATCCCCGCACGACCTGGTACTCGGTCCCACCGCCGAGCACGGCGCTTACCTCCAGAATCTCGCCCTCGATCTGGATAAAATCGCCCACGCCCGCCGGACCGGCTGCGTTCAGAGTGATTGTCGTGTCGGTCGCGGTAGCGCCACTGGTCAGCGAAAATGTCGTTGGGCTGCTGAGTTCGTCCCAATAGAACAGCCCCAGTGTCCCCGCTTCGATCGTCTGCGTGTTGGCCAGCGTTGTGAACTCGATTCCGGCCAGCTCCGCCGTCCCTTGTCCCGCCAGGTTCAACGCGAACGTCGGCGGCGGGGGCGTGTCGCTATCGACTCCTCCCCCGCTTCCCCCGATTTGCCAGCGAGTCAGCGGATTCAGCTCGTAGGCGCTTTCCTGGTCGAGCGAGTTTGCCGACCGTCCCGATATTTCCACCGTCGCGCCCGGCGTGTTCGATACCTCAAACTCCGCCGGACTCGATGTGCTTAGGCCGCCGAATTTCCATGTACCGTCCGCGACCACGAAATAGCTGGTCAAATCGGGCTCCACCTGCCAGGGCGGAGTGACAGTCAAAGTGGTATCGGTATTCGCGACCACTACCCGCTCTTGAGTCGCGCCTGTCCCGCGCATCACCCGCACCAGCGCACCTTTGAAATTGTCCGCCAGCATTCCCAGTCCGCTCTTGCCGATGGTCGTGGCCGAATGAATCTCCACGTTCGCTTCCGGCTGCAGCTCCAGCCTCCAATAGAAGTTCGCGTGGTTGTAATTGCCATCCGGCGGACCCACCAGCTCGGCGGTTGCTCCGTCGTCGATAAACGAGGTCGCCACTGCGTGGCCATGTGCGATCCGCAGCAGCTGGATCGGGTTCGATCCTCGGTAAACCGAGAATCCCGCTGTATTGCCCGGCGAGAAACTCAAGCCCGTCAGGCTCACGGCATTCGTGCCTGTTCCCGCTGGTATCTTTGCCCGTATCGCGAACGATAGGCCGCTTTCGACGCCACCCGCGTCCGTCGCACTGACCGCGTAGTACAGCGTCTGTCCGCCCGCCAGCGTTCCGCCAATGGGCGCATTCGTCGGATTCAAACTCACTAGGGGAATGTTCGCCAATGACGACGACGGAGCTCCCGGTACGGTGAACGCCGCTCTTAGCTTCACCTGAAAGCCGCCGTCAGACAGCGGAATCACCGTCTCCGTTATTTCGAACTGTTCGATTCCGTTCCCGTCCAGTACAGTTCCTACCAGAGGTCGCGGGAGCCCGGTTTCACCCACGCCTGTTCTGCGGCCGCCGGCCGCGCTGGCGCCTCCCGATGTGTACCAGCCGTCGTCGTGCCATTGCGCCGTGATCAGAACCGTCTGATAGTTCACTCCTGGAGCCAGCCGCAAAATGCGGAACGGCTGCCTCTGCAACCCTTCCTTCAGATACGTGACCGTGATCAGATCGCCGGGCGAGAGCCCTGCGCCGCGAACCGTGGTCTCCAATTCGACTAACGTGCTCCCCACGGCCGACTTCGCCAGCTGCAGATCCAGCATCCGCGTCGCTTGGTCGAAGTTCGGCAGCCCCAGACCTGAAAACGCAGCCGTGACTTCCCGCTGCGTCAGCAGCGCATCGTCCACATCTACCAGTGACAGGCTGTCTTGCTGATATTCGTTGAACTCGTCCTGGAATTCCACCGTCAGGCGGTTCGGCGTGTCGGACCCGCTTGCTGCGTATAAGCGGATAGCGGGCTCGCCGCCCGGCTTGCGCAGAATACCCGAGAATGCAGCCGATCCGTCACTGAATTCGTACGCCGGCCAACCCCCGTTCAACGTCTCGGTGCCGTTGCTTCCGTCCGGTTTCGAAGGCTGTTGCAGCGCCATCGTGTTTTCCACGCGTAACGTCAACAGGCCGCCCGTGCCATACGCCAGCAGGAGCGACGATCCATTGCGGATGCCCCGTGCGACTTCTGCCGCGCTCCATCGCCGATTCAACACCAGATTGCATTCGAATCGTGCCACCAGCACCGTGTTGCCATACAGATCCTTCGTCTGGATGGCTTCCTCGCAGTACGCGGCTGCTTTCGCGAAACTACCCAGGTCGACATCCGACATAAGCCAGCCGCTCCGCCGCAGTACGTCCAGCAAAACCCACGCGGGATTGTTTGTAAAGGCCTCGCCGAGGGACGTACCGGCCTGGTCGAAACGCTCCAGATTCAGCCCTGCCAGCAGCACCTGCACCTTGGGTAGCGACTGACCGTTGCTGATCCGGTTCGGAACCACCACGCTAGCCATCGCTATGCTGCCGTAAGGATCGCCGCCCGGAAAATCCGGGTTGAAGGAACCGGACCGCGTCCCGCTGGTCACCAGGTTGTACCAGCCCGTTCCCGTCATGTCCACGCCGCTGACGCCCTCGGGAATCTCGACGTCGTTGACCACCACCTTCAAAATCTCCGCGATCTGCCCCATCCCCAGCAGCACTTCCAGATGCGTCAGGTTGCCGTCGTTCCTCGCGAAAACTACCGGCGGCTGGTACCACGCCGTCCCGTACACCAACGGCACGAAGTCGTTGTACCTGGCTTCGTTCGCAACGATCAGAGAAAGATGTGATCCCGACTCTCCGAAACTCCGCACCTCGATTTGAGCCGGCACGAACTCCACTCCGCCGAATCGTCCGAGGTCGAACATTCCGCGCGCCGTGCATGCCGAGCGGGTGTAGTCGCAGCCGGTAAACGGCTGGTCTCCGTTCGAAGCGTCCAGCGTACCCACCCCGCCGGTCTGATCGGCCGAGTATCCGCAGCGATATAGCGCCGAATATTTCTCCTTCGCGCCCCCGTTCATTGCTTCCAGCCGCTGATCCGCTGTAGCCGGAAATGTCCACGGACACCGCCGCTGGATTCTTACTTCCGGAAGCACGATGCGTTGCAGATTCAGCCTGTTCGTGAACGTGACGCGAAGCGCTGCTTCGGTGGTTTCCTCCGCCGCGCTGGCGGTTCCGCGAAAAATGATCCGGGCTTCCGATGCTGCCTGCTGCGTGGTCAGATCGTAAAAAAGGAATCGAACTGTGACCTGCGCCCCGCGAAATCCGGTCTCGCGCTCAATCTCTGAAAAATGGGAATCAGCGTTCGCCAGCGTCACGCTCATTTTGGTGTCTTCCGGAGCCGCCGACAGCGTGAAAAGATTGTGCTTCAGCAGCCGCGCATCGTAACTGTTTCCATCGAAGGCCGCCGCGTGCGTCCCCCATCGCTCTACCGAACCATTTCGTAAAGTACATTCAAACAGGAACAGTGGCGTCGGAGGCGCCTGCGCTTCTTTGAGGTCGTCTATTGTCGCCATCTGGGTTCAACTCGCCACGATCCCGATCACGGCGTCGAACATATCCGTGCCGCGCGCCGTCGCCGTCAGCGTGTCTTCCGCAAAACGCGCGGCTGCGTGCACGCCCGCGCTGCCCGAGGTTTGCTTGTAGTCGGACGCGCCAAGCTGCGCTTCCACTTGCATCCCGAATAAGTCCACTGTCGCACCTGCTTCCAGTTCCACCCCGAATACGATGCTATCCGTATCCAACGCCAAGCCGACGTCTAGCGAAATCCGCTTCCATTGGCTCGTCAGCGCGATCATCCGCGTCGCACTTCCCCCCGCGGTCGTCGCGGATAGAGTGACGTTCGACACGCCAGTCGCCTTCACCCACGCGCTCAGCGTGTACCGGAAATTCCCGGGTACTGCCAGCGTTTGCGCTACCCCGCCTGCTGCCGATCCCGAGTTGACCACGTGTGTCGCCCGCGTCGTTCCCAGGGGATCGTCGATGCCCGGCGTCAACTGGATCAGCGCGCTATTGTCCCACGCCGGATCGCCGAACGCCTCGCTGCGCAGCAGCAGATTTCCGGCTGGATCCAGGAACGTGAATGTCGCATGCCGGCCCGCCACAGCCTGGAACAAGGTGTCGATCGCCGTCCACTCGAGCAGAGTCAGCCCGGCGCTCCGAAGTTCCCACCTCCGCATGCCTGCATCCGGATCAGCGAAGATCACCATGCTGCCATCGGCAAGAGTGTTGGCCACCGTGCGCGTCACATACGTGCGCGTGACCGGATACTGTACCGCTGCGCCCGTTGTCAGCTGTGGAAACACCAGCATCTCAGCGATTCTCCTTCACTATCACCGAGGCTGCCCCGTCGCCTGGCCCGCGATAATTCGCCGTCATTGTGTCGCTCTCAAAACTGCAGTTCGTATGCACGGTCCCATCCCAAGGGTCGGTAAACGTAAAGCTTCCCGCCCGGCCGCCCTGTTCCAGGTAGAACCCTTCGATGTCCGCCAGTTCCTTCTCATCCAGCAGTTCCAGCAGGATGGTCCAACGTTTTAGGGGCGCCCCGAATCCGGCGAATCGCTGCTCGCCGCCGTCTAGAAAGCGCAGCACCTGCGTCGAAAACCGCCTCGCACGATCCGCCGGATACTGCGCCACAGCTCCCGTTTTCAGCGCCGGAAAACTCGCCATCTTACGCCTCCCGTACCACGTCGTTCAGCACGCTCGATTCGAGCATCGCCTGTCGAACGGCCATGGCTATATCCGCGCTGTGATCCAGGAAGGACTGGCTGTCCAGCGCCTGAACCTGCACCGTGATCTGCGCCGCCGCGCCGGCTTGCCCTACCGTGGGGACAGCTCTCGGAAGCCCACCCTGCGGATTATCCACCGCGAATGCCGCTCCTCCGCCCTCATTTACGCCCCCGGTGGCTTGAATCGACGGAGGCAGCGTGAACCGTGTCAACGGAGCTGGCGTGCTGCTGTCCCCGCCTCTCGAGAGCAAGCTCACGATCCCCGAGATCAGCGGGCTCAGGCCGAGTCCGGTGCCGAACACGTCCAGTAGTGCACTTCCAATCGACCCGGACGATGCGCCGCCGCTCGTGGTCTGTGAACCGGCCTGCTTCGATTCAGTCGCCGACTGGCTGGATGTCTGCAACTGCTGCAACTCATCCGCCAGCCTCGCGATTTCTTCACCCAGTCCGTTGTTGCCGGAGATAGCGCCTGCCATCGCCCCCGACAGCACACCGCTCACCGTTCCCGGATCACTTGCCATTCAGTCCCTCCGCTCGCAGCTCTTGCTCCAGTGCTAGAAATGCATCCGCCTCACGCGCTGTTGGATCTTTCCACCCCCAGCTTTTCGACGCGGAAAATCGCTCCAGCAGCTCGATACTCTCCGCCGTCACTAGTGAGTTCGGGCATTCCTCCGTCGACGCCGGTCCGCGCGCCCACACGATGCGCTTCGCGCCACGTAGTTCCGGCGACAGAAACCCGCACCGTCTCCGCGCTTCCAGACCCTGCTTTCGGCACGCGTCGCACTCCCATCGGGCTCCGTTGCCGCGCAGGAAATGGAATGCGACGATTAGTTTTTTCGTTGGTCTTCGCTCAGCCCGCACTCACGCTTGATCCGGCCCAGTATTTCTTTGGCTAGATCCAGCGGGCCCTTCTCGATCAGCTCCACCGGGGTCGCCCCCTCCCCGTCGATCGCCAGCCCCTGAATTTCCTCTAAGCCCCACTCCAGATACACGCGATCGATCTCCGCCGCCAGCACCGCCGCCTCGAGTTTCTCGCGCGGATCCTGACCCGCCTCCAGAAACTCGACCTTACGGCCGATTTCTCTAATCCTTCGCGCCAGCTCGATCCTTCTCGCCACGGAGATCCGCGCCACTCGGAACCGCACCCCCGCGCTCGTCTCCGCGTCGAACCACGCCGAGCTCTGGTGCCCTGCGCTACCCGAAAGCGATGTAGAGTTCGTCATCCACCGTCCCCTGTGCCCGGTCGTTTTGAAACGACCACTGTAGTCGAGTCTCACTGTCGTCGAATTCGGGTACTTCCGGAACCATCGCCGGCATATACGCCCCGAACAATTGCCCCGGCTGCTCTCCTAACTGCAGCATCACCCCGATCGGCGACCTTTGCCGAGCCGCCTGATACAACCCCTTCGTCTGCGCGTCATCCTGCTCGAAAATACGAAAATTCAGCCGCACCGTCCGCTCTCCGGCCGCGATGCACCTCGCAAAATCGCTGCCGAATTCATGCAGCCTCTGGGCGATGTTGTTGGTCAACGTAAGGTCGGCGGCCGTCAGCGTGAAGAACTGGCTTTCCGGCGAGCCCATCCACACCTGCCCCAGGTGCCCCGGCACAATCGTGTAATCGAAGTCAGCCGGATCCGGTTCCGCGGAAAAATTCTCCAGTCCCGCTTCCCCGCTCATAAAGCTCGCGCTGTCCACCAGGTCCTGCGACGGACCCGAGAAGTCAAATTCGTGAAAGTCTCCATTCACCTTGACTTTCATGGTGTCGATCGCCGCGCCGTTCAGGATCCGCTGCACCACCGTACTGGGATCCCAGTAATCGTAGATCGTGGCGCTTCCCAGGTCCGTCGCCAGTCGGAACGTCGCCGTCGCTCCGATGACCGATCCCGCTACCGGCGCGACAGAAAACGCTGCGTTGATGAACACCGTCGTGCTGTTCTGCACAGCCGCGACAAACCGGATCTCGCCGCTTGACGTAATCGCCTGGCCGGCCGTGAGGCTGTGGGCCGCCGTGAACTCGATCTGCGTCTGCCCGGTGACCAATGCCACCGTTCCGCCCGCGAAGATCACTGGCGAGCCTCCCATCGCTGCCTGAAACAATGGCCCATGCGTCGGCGGCACTGTCTGGTCCGTCCATTGCGTCATGAACGTGTTCAGTTGGAAGCTCGTGCGCCTCCGAATCCTGTTCGGTAGCCCTGCGAACGTGCGGCTGCCGGTCTTGTCCCGGCGCCCGATCTGTTCCTGAACCTGCCGCGCCGTTAGCTTCACGATCGGAATTCGATTCGCGCCCGTGATGCCCGCCGCTTGACCGTAGCTCGACTCCAGCGCCACGTACACTCTGTTGTTGTTCGATGATATGTAGCAACTCATTTGCGTCTAATTTGCGTTTATTTGCGGCTTAGTGAAGCGCACAGCGTTTTTCAGCGTCGTGCGTGATTCAAGCAACGGACATGTCCACTTCAAACTCCACTTTCGCGATCTGTAGGAAATTTCTTCCGCCGTGCCGCACCGGATCGATACTTACTTCGTACCCGCCCGTAAAAAACGCCCCTTCTCCCCAGTTCCCCCGATTCGCATCCAACACCTCTGTCACCGCTTCCACATACAGCCGCAGTTGCTCCTCCACCCCTTCCATCCGATCCTGCGACACCCGCACCTCGGCCACCGTTCGAACCTTGCCCGAGAATGTCCGGAACTTCTCCGTCAGCAGGTTCCGAACGCGGTCCGTATATACATAGACGGCCGGATATTTTACGATCTGCGCACGCTCGCTCAGCTCGACCGAGACGTTCTGGTTCATCACGTGGGCCGGCGGAATGGCCGCCAGTTCCATCGCCGTTTCTTCTGCGATCCTGGCCACCGCCGGACCCAGCCCCTTATCCGGCGCTGTCAGGAACTCCACCACTTTTCGCGTCGCGACGCTTCCTGTCTTGGCCATCTCTTCAACCTCGCCGCAGGATCCAGCCGCCGCTGATATAGGTGTCGCCGGCTTGCCCTTCACCGGGCACTGGACCGGCCGATAACCCCTGCCCCGCCAGCGTGAAATTCTGACCCACTGGAACCGGCGTCGGATTCTGGAGCGACAGCGTATCCGGCGTCAGTCCCAGATAGATATTGAACGCCGCCGCTACGGACGGCGGATTTATCATCTGCGCCACGGGCAGACTTCCGGCGGGCGCATCGTAGGCCGTCATCTCGCTCGGCTGTCCCTCTTGCCCCGATGCACCTACCCACGACGCCCGCGCGTAATAAGTGGTTGCAGGAATCAGACCGCCCACGGCGCTGAACACCGGCGGTTCTGCCTGCGGAATGGGAATCAGCGCCAGCCCCACACCGAAGCCGTAACTTCGTTCCCGTGCGCTTCGCGATAGCTCCCGGTACTCCACAAATTTTGCCTGATACCGGTCGTTGAGCTGATTGTTGAATGCGTCCCGGTACACGATCTCCAGCGTGTGTACCGCATGCCAGCGCTTGAGCTGCCGGCTGATCACCACGTCCGCCGCTCCCAGCTCTCTGCGCCCCGCCGCTCGCGGATCCGCCCCGGCGTGCGCCAGCAGAAAATCCAGTATGTCCTGTATGATCTCCTCCGTCGCCAGATTCAGCTTCACGCCCAGGTCGATCATCTCGCCGTTCGCGACGCCCAGAATCGCCGACTCGTACACGCGCAGGTCCTCGGTCGTATTGGGGCTACCGTCGGTCAGCAACATTGAGCTGCGCCTCTTTCCATTTCGCCTCGGTTTCCGCCCGAAACTGAGCCGTCTCCTCCGGACTCGCCAGATCTGCCTTCCCATCCGCGATTAAACGCGCCGCCACCGCTCGCGGCAGCTCCGTCTTCACCCCCGCGCGGCCCCCATCTGGCGTGGCGCGGCTGGTCACCACCGCGAACACCGCATCGATCACAGCTTCGATCCGGCGAATCTTTTCGTAATACCCAAGCAAGTCCATAAGCTGCTTTCAGCAGGTAGGGCCGGCCTTTCGCCGGCCGCATCCCCTAGCTGTTTACCTGCACCCCGAAGCTGTTCCTCAGCACGCCCGAGCCATACAGCACGTCCACGGTGAACTGCTGCGCCAGCGTGTTCGGCTGGTAGCTCATCGTCACCCGCATTCCGAAATTGCCCAGCTCGGCGTACTCCGCGATCGCGCCCGTACCTGGCAGCGGTCTCGGCAGCCGCCGCACCACCAGGCCGATCGCGTCTCGCGCGAACGCCAGGTTATGCGTGGTTACCGGACTAGTGCCCGTCTTCATCACAAACTGCGATCGGAAGATATAGAAGTCCTTCATCTTTCCCACCGCCCCATCCACCAGCGCCCGCAAACCCGCCTCGCCGGCCGAGTTGAATTCGCTGAAGCGAGGAATTTGCCGCAGCGCGGAATACGTTGCGGGATCCACCACCAAAAATTTCGCCGCATTCGCGGGAACCTTGGCGGCGAACAGCCCCGTCTCCGCCGAATCCACCACCGCTTCCGTGATCGCCGTCCCGCCTGTCCCCACCGCCGTATTCGCGGTGAAAGATCCATACAAACCCAAAAGATCCGCCTCGATCTTTTCCGCCAGCGCCACTACGGCCGGTTGCATGTATAGCTTCAGAAGATCCGGAACAGCCAGAATCTTGGTCACGTCCGGGATCAGGAAGGTCGCCTCCGCGTGCGTGTTCAGCACGATCTGCGCGTTGTCCAGGTTTGGATTCTGCGTCGAGACTGTGCTGCCTTCCGTCAGGTTGTGCGCCGTCAGCTCCGGTGGAATGGGCACGTTTATCGTGTCTCCCGCCTGCGCCAGCGCCGGTTCATAGTCGCGATTGACCAGGTTGCCCATGACAAGGTTCCCCATTAACGCGGGTAGCGCATCCGCCGCCACCAGCTTCACAATCGCGTTTGCCACGTTACTCGATGTAATTGCCGCCATTATTTCTCACTCCTGAATTCTGACTTCTGTCTCCCGCTTTTACAGCCCGCGCAGCGTTTGCGACGCCACCCGCGCGATCTCCTGCCTCACCCTGTCCATCTCTTCCGCGCTCATCCCCGGGCGGATTTTGTCGATATCCACGGCACTCGATGCCGCGCCGCTCCCCCGAGCCGCCCCCGTCGCTCCCGATCCTCCCGCCAGCCGCGCCGGCAGCAGCTCTGGATTCTCTCCCACGAATTTCGCCAGGAACTCCTTCATCTCGCCGGCTTCGTGCGGAACATCTTCCTTGACTGCCTTGTACGCCAGTTCGACCTTCGCCACCCCCAGCTTTTGCAGCTCCGCCCGGATCGCCGATCCCCTCTCGGCGTCCTCCACCCGCTTCTCCAACCCTTCCCGCCGTCGCCGCTCCTCGGCCAGTTCGTCCAGCACCACTCGAATGTCCATCTCCTCTGCCATTTATTACGCCCCCTCGATCTCTTCCGCGATACAATCTTTCACGTCCTGCCGCGAGTCGCACATGTACTTCAGCGCGAGCTTCTTGAACACTTCCCGCTTCAGCGTCGGCGACTCTACTCCCAGCGCCAGCAGCTGCCGGGCATCTTCCAGTTCCGTGCCAAAGTCCGCGATGTCAAACTCGTCCATCCCCGTCACGCTCACATCCAGCCCGTCTTCGCGAGCCGCCGCCGTCGCCCGCAGTACTCGCCGGATCTGCTCCTTGACCGCGTCCCCATATCCCCTCAGTACTTCTTGCGTGATCGAAAAGTCCCGCTGCTTGGCGAGCGCGCTCTGCCGCCCCGTCACGTCCAGCGCTGCGCCAGCCTGCGTCAGGTAGCACACACGGTAGATTTCTTCCTGCAGCCGCTCCAGATTGTCCGCCGCGATCTGGTACACCTTGCCCTCTGGCTCTGTCCACCCGAACTTGTCTTCCGGCCCCAGTTGAATGTAGTAGCTCTCGCCCACCATCTGGCTGAACTCACGATCCGAATACACCACCGGCATGGCGAACAGCCCCATCGTCAGCGCCCAGCTCAGAGCGTTCGATTTGTTGAAGTGCTCCAGTTGCAGCGACCCCGCCCGGTTGAGCATCCACAGGCCTTCCGGAATTCTCAGCGCAAACAGCGGCGTCTGGCCTGACTTGGCCAGCCCGTGGGTCCCTTGATCGATGAGGACCGCTTCGCCCTCGTCCTCCAGATAAATGCGGTACGTCCTTTTGTCGTAGTACGCCCACCTGGTCTCCGTCCGCCATTCCCGATCCTCTACGCGATCTTTCTTGATCTGCTTGGTGCGGATCACCACCCAGTCGAAGTTCCCGTACTCGTCCAGATTCCAGTTGATGACGTCATCCGCCGCGTACTCCACCAGATACGCCCGCGATGCGCCGCTCGCGTCTTCTTCTGCGCGCGTCTCCGGCTTATTGGTCACCCGCGGAAAGTCCACCAGTACATAGCTTGTTCCCGTGATCAGACTCTCGGTGAACTGCCGCCGGAAGAAATCCGCCAGCGACGTCCCTCTCCGGTCCGTATCCTCCACCAGCGCCGCGAAAAATCTTTTGGACGCTGGAGCATCGCCCTCAAAAGTAATCACCGGCTCCCGCCGGAACAGCGTAGCCGCGTACCAGTCCACGATCGAGCCCATGTAGTTCTCGTAGAAGACTCTGCATAGCCGCTCCGCGTAAACCTCGCCCGGCTCCCTCTGCCGCCGGATCAGGTATTCCGCCGCATTCGTCTTGAATTGCTCGCCGCCCGCATACAGGTCGCGGTACTTTCTCCACGCGCACTTCCGTGCCACATACTCCGGATGCTCTTGATCGATATCGAACGCCATCAGATCAGCCTTTTGCCTCTCTCTCCGACCTTCTCCGCCACTCGCAGTTCCTGCCACACCAGGTAACCCAGTGCATCCGACAAGTGGGTCCTCTTCGGATCCCGGTCCTTGTCGATCACCTGCGTGTTCTCCTTGTAAGCCACCTGCTCCAGATCCTTGATCAGCTCCTTGCACCGCCCGTCGATCTTCATCCCCTGAAACGCCACATTGACCACCATCACCCGATCCCGCACCGCTGGGTTCGACTTCGGCACCTTGAACTCCACCGTCCCGTACTCGCCGCTCCGGAAGAACTGTTTTAGAACCGCTAAATCCGAAGTGCCCGTCGTCTGCATGCGCGCTCCCGACGCGTCCGCATAAACCTTCAGTCCCGCTTTATGCCCCGGAAACCGGCTCTGAAATTCCTCGCAAGCCTGCTGCGTCGTCGCCCGGCTCAGCACGATCTCATCCAGCACTGCCACTCCTTCACCTTCCATCTGCGCGATAACCGAGCTCATCGGGTCCACGTTAAAATCCAGCGCCCACAGCAGCGCTCGCGTTGGGTCCACCTTCACTTCGGCGACGTTCTTCGCGCGCTCGAACCCGTAGTACACCCGCCCCGCGTGCAAGTGCAGGTATTGTCCGAGCACCTCTTGCTGATAGAACCGCGAGTCGTAACTGCTCTTGAGCCGCTCGTAATAATCCGGCACCCGCTCGAGCAGATGCCGGTTCTCGAACGCCTGCGCCGCCACCACCTCATAGCCATCCACCCGCTCCGCCACGAATCGCTCATGGACCCAGTCGTAACCCTTCGGTGTCCACACCGCGAACCCGCACAACCTGGCTGCTTTTGGATCTCTTAGCCGCCCTTCCAGCCGCAGCCAGGCCTCTTCCGACGTGTACGTCAGTTCGTCCAGCCCGAACCAGGCCAGGTTGCTTCCACGCAGCCTTTCGAACTCCTCCACCGCCCGAAACAAGATCCTCGATCTCGTTTCCCCCATCACCAGATAGTTCTCCGCCCGATTCACTTCGTGCGGGATTCGATTCCTTCCAAGTACGTCAAGGAGTCCCGCCACCGTCGCATCCCGCAGCATCGGATACGTCGGAGCCCCGATCAGCCCTGTTCGCCCCGGATTCAAATAGCTAAGCTTGATCGCTTCCTGGCACAGCGCCTGGCTTTTCCCCGATCCGATCGGCCCCGAAAACCCCTTGAACCGCGCCCCCGATTCGTGGAACCGCTTCTGCGAAGGCAGTGGCCGGTATTCTATTCCTCGGGTTTCGGGTCCACCCAGGTCACCTTGATGTCCTTCGGCTCTTCTTCTTCCAGTTCCTGCTGGAGCTGCACCAGCCGGATGTAATCCCCCAAGGTCGCCTTTACGTCCTCGCCCCCTAACTTTTTCTCCACGTTTTTCAGCAGCTTCTGGACTACTGCGGCCTGAGTCTTTTTTTTTTGCTCTCGCTCAGTTTGCTCACGACCGAAGTCTACCCGCACACTTCGGGCGCACCCCTGCCGCACTGCGCTAAGTCGCGCTCTCGAAAGACCTTGTATTTTGTTTGAAAGTAGGACAGGCGATCTTGTCGCCTGTCAGTTATTGGCCCGGCTCGATCTTCAACACCGCGCCATCATTCTCGTCCGTCAGAAGATACAGCAGCCCGTCCGGCCCCTGCCGCACATCCCGGATGCGCTGGTGCAGATCCGTGAGCAGCGATTCCCGCCGCTGCTCCCCGTTCTGGTTGAACACGATCCTCTGCAGGTTTCCCGTCCCCGGTAGCCTCCCCACCGTCATCGAGCCAAGAAACAGGTCCCCCTTCCACGCCGGAATCTTGTCGCTGTTGTAGAACAGAATGCCCGAAGCGGTCACCGACGGCACCCAGAATAGTTCCGGCGGCTCGAACCCGTCTCGCGACGGCCCTGGCAGCCGTTTCCCGTCATAGTCCCGTCCGTACGTCACCAGAGGCCACCCGTAATTCTTGCCCGCCTTGATCACGTTTACCTCGTCGCCGCCCTGCGGACCATTCTCCGTCTCCCACAACTCATTGGTTCCCGGTTTGAATGTCAGACCCAGCACCGTCCTGTGCCCTAAGGAATAAATCTCCGGCTTGGCGCCCGCTCTCCCCACGAACGGATTGTCCTTAGGAATCGTGCCGTCGTCGTTCAGCCGAAGGATCTTCCCCACGTCCGAATTCAGATCCTGCGGCCCATCCGGATTCCTCCGGTGCGATGAGCTCAAGTACATCTTGCCATCCGGCCCGAATACCACCCGCGATCCATCGCCGCCATTGAGCGGCTGCCACGCGTCCGCTACGAAAACGTCCTGGACGCCCGTAAGCGCCTTGCCGTCGAATTTCCCCCTCGCCAGCGCCGTCGTCGCCCAATAGCCGTTCTTGCCATCGGGAGCCTTGCCCTTCTTGATGTATGTCAGATACACGAACCCGTTCTTCGCGAAATCCGGATGGAGCGCGACGTCAAACAGCACATCCACCGACAGCTTCGAAAGATCGGCTACGGGCTCCGGCGCAACCACGCCGTTATGCATCAGCCGCACCCGCCCGGGCCGTTCCGTGATCAGTACGTCTCCATTAGGCAGGAACGCCAGGCTCCATGGATGCGACAGCCCCTTAGTCACCACCGACACCCGAATCTTCGTGTTTTTCTCGTAGGTCGTGTACGTCCACGGCCCCGCGCCGAGAGGATAGGCCTGTGGCTGCGCCCACGTCAAAACCACAACACTCAGGAACAATAAGATCCGCATATTTCCCCGAGTCTATCTCAATTTCAGGTGGGACAGGCGATCTTGTCGCCTGCCATTCATCTCGTCTGCTATCGTAGAAAGTTCACCCTTTAAACATGCCCACTCCAGTTCCCATCACCGTCGCGCACGGTGACGGCATCGGCCCCGAAATCATGGCCGCCACGTTGCACATCCTCAAGGAGGCTGGCGCAGCGCTTGAAATAGACACCATTGAGGTCGGCGAAAAGGTTTACCTCACCGGCAACACCTCCGGCATCGCGCCCAGCTCCTGGGATTCCCTTCGCCGCACTAAGGTATTCCTGAAAGCTCCCATCACCACCCCTCAAGGCGGCGGATACAAGAGCCTCAACGTCACCACCCGCAAGATGCTCGGCCTGTACGCCAACATCCGGCCGTGCGTGTCGTATCACCCGTTTGTCCGCACCAAGCATCCCGGCATGGACGTGGTCATCGTTCGCGAAAACGAAGAGGATCTCTACGCCGGCATCGAATACCAGGCCACACCCGATGAGATCATCGCGCTTAAGGTCATCTCCCGCCCCGGCAGCGAGAAAATCGTTCGCTATGCCTTCGAGTACGCCATGCAGTACAAGCGCAAAAAGGTCACCTGCTTCACTAAGGACAACATCCTCAAGATGACCGACGGCAGCTTCCACAAGATCTACGACGAAATCTCCGCAGAATATCCCAGCCTCGAAAAGGAACACTGGATCGTTGATATCGGCGCAGCCAAACTGGCCGACACGCCCGAAGCCTTCGACGTCATCGTCATGCCCAACCTCTACGGCGACGTGCTCTCCGACGTGGCCGCGCAGATCGCCGGTTCCGTCGGCCTCGCGGGATCGTCCAACATCGGCGCACACGCAGCCATGTTCGAGGCGATTCATGGCTCGGCGCCCCGGCGCGCTGGCCAAAACCTCGCGAATCCTTCCGGCCTTCTGCACGGCGCACTGTTGATGTTGGTACACATCGGCCAGCCCGATGTCGGCGAGCGCATCCACAACGCCTGGCTCCGCACTCTGGAAGACGGTATTCACACTTACGACATCTTCCAGGAAGGTCTCAGCAAACAGAAAGTTGGCACCAAGGAATTTGCGCAGGCTGTGATCGCGCGTCTGGGCCAAAAGCCGCAGACCATCAAGGCCGCGGAGTATTCCACGACCCCTCGTCCACCGATCAAGTTGCCGGAGCCCAAGCCCGCGCCGAAGACGGAGTGGGTCGGCGTCGACGTTTACGTAGAATGGCCCTCCCGCGAGCCCAAGAGCCTGGCCACCGTCATCGGCAAAGCGTCTGGCGACGGGCTTACGCTCGAGATGATGGCCAACCGCGGCGTCAAGGTGTGGCCCGAGGGTTCACCCGAAACTCTCTGCACCGATGATTTCCGGTGCCGTTTCCTCGGCAGCAGCGTTACCCCCAGGCAGATCGTTTCCCTTCTCGATCGCGTCGTGGGACTCGGACTTCCAATCGCGATGACCAACAACCTCCGCAATTATGACGGCAAGGCCGGCTTCACTCTGGCCCAAGGACAATGACCATGGTGGCGGTCATTATGGGTAGCAAGTCCGATTGGGATGTCATGAAGCACTGCTGCGACGTACTCGCTCGATTCGGCGTCCCTCACGAGAAACGAGTACTCTCCGCGCACCGCACGCCGCACGCCACAGCAGAGTTTATATCAGGAGCTGACCAGCGGGGCGTTAAAGTCATCATCGCCGCGGCCGGTGGCGCTGCCCATCTGGCTGGTGTCGCTGCTGCCCACACTCTGCTCCCGGTCCTCGGTGTTCCCATGGAAAGTGCTTCGCTCAAAGGCATGGACTCGCTGCTATCGACCGTCCAGATGCCCGGCGGCATCCCCGTCGGCACGCTCGCCATCGGCAAGCCTGGAGCCACCAACGCCGCGCTGCTCGCTGTAGCGATCCTGGCCACCACCGACCCCGCCCTCCGCGAGAAACTCCGCGCCTTCCGCGAGGAACAAAGCAAGAAGGTTCTCGCCGAAACCCTGTAAAGCAATCTTCGGGCGTTACAGTAGTAGAAGCGAGCCCACATGAAAATCTGCTACCTCGACGCCTTCTCCGGGATAAGCGGCGATATGACTGTCGGCGCGCTGCTCGACGCCGGGGCTCCGGCCGAGGCGGTTCTCGACGCCCTTCTGAGTCTCGATACCGGCGCGCACTTCGAGGTCGAGAAAATCACCCGCGGCGGAATCGCCGCGTCGAAATTCCGGGTTCATCCCGATGCGGCTCCTGCCAAGCATCGCCACCTTTCGCACATCCTGGAGATGATCGACCGCGCCCCCCTTACTCCCCGCGCTCAGGCCGCCGCATCCGCTGTCTTTCTCCGTCTGGGCGACGCCGAAGCCAGTGTCCATGGCGTGCCGATTGAGAACGTTCACTTCCATGAAGTCGGTGCGGTCGATTCCATCGCCGATATCGTCGGCGCCTGTGTCGCGCTCGATCTCTTGGATGTCGCGGAGGTCCACGCCTCGGCCATCAACGTCGGCAGCGGAACCGTCCAAACCGAGCACGGCCTGCTCCCCGTTCCTGCGCCGGCCACCGCGGCACTGCTGGCCGGAAAGCCGATCTACTCACGGGGCCCCGAAGTTGAACTAACCACCCCTACCGGCGCCGCTCTCGCCGTGACTCTCGCCTCCAGTTTTGGGCCGCTGCCGGCCATGCGGATCTCTTCCATCGGCCATGGCGCCGGTGATCGCGATTTCAAGCAGCACGCCAACGTCCTTCGAGTTCTGGTCGGCGAGCGCACCAACGCGCCCGAAGCGACCCTGGTTAGCGTCATCGAAGCCAACATTGACGATTCCAGCCCCCAGGTTCTGGGTTACGCGCTCGAGAAACTCATGGACGCGGGCGCGCTCGATGCCGCGCTTTCGCCCCTGCAAATGAAGAAGAACCGCCCCGGCTCGCTGCTCCGCGTGATCGCCAAGCCTGAGGATCAGGAGCGCCTCGCGCGGATTATTTTCGCGGAAACGTCCACGCTGGGCCTGCGCATCTATGCAGCCGAGCGCCGCGTCGAGCCGCGCAGCATGGTGGAAGTCGACACGCCCTACGGGCCCATCCGGGGCAAAATCTCCGCCCAGGGAGCCTTCGCGCCGGAGTTTGACGACTGCAAGGCGATCGCCCAGCGCACCGGGACGCCTCTGCCGCGCGTGCTCGCCGCCGCCCACGAAGCGTATCTCACGAATAAATGAGCAAATACTACCTAACGACGCCGATCTACTACGTCAACGCCGCTCCCCACATCGGCCATACCTACACCACTATCGCCGCCGATGCGATTAAGCGCCTGAAACGGATGCAGGGCTTTGAGCCTGTGATCCTGACCACCGGCACGGACGAGCACGGCCAGAAGATCGAGCGCGCCGCCGCCGCCGCAAACAAATCGCCGCAGAAATTCACCGATATCATCTCCAACGAATTCCGCCAGCAGTGGGAAGTTCTCGGCTTGCAGATCGACCGTTTCCAGCGCACCACCGATCCCAAGCACGCCAAAGTCGTCCAGGATCTCTTCGACCGCTGCGTCAAAAGCGGCTACATCTACAAGAGTCAATACACCGGCGAGTACTGCGTATCGTGCGAACTATACGTCACCGACGCCAAGCCCGGCGACCCTTGCCCGGATTGTGGACGACCCACCGAAACAGTCACCGAAGAGAATTTCTATTTCAAGCTCTCGGCGTTCCAGGAACGTCTGCTCCAGTTTTACGAGGACCATCCTGAATTCATCCGCCCGGAGTCCCGCCGCAATGAGGTCATTGCTTTCGTCAAGCAGGGCCTTAAGGACGTCTCCATCAGCCGGACCACCATCAAGTGGGGCATTCCCGTCGCGAATCAAGCCCCCCACGTGTTCTACGTCTGGTTCGACGCACTTTCGACGTACATGAGTGCAGTCGATGGCGAAGGTCTCTGGCCCGCCGACCTCCACCTGATCGGCAAGGAGATTCTACGTTTCCACGCCGTCTATTGGCCGGCTTTTCTGTGGGCCGCCAATCTCCCCCTGCCCAAACAACTCTTTGCTCATGGCTGGCTGCTGTTTGAAAACGACAAGATGAGCAAGTCCAAGGGCAACATGGTGCGCGCCACGCCCATCAAGGAGGCCCTTGGAGCCGACGCCCTGCGATATTACCTGTTGCGCGAAGTAGTCTTCGGCCAGGACGGCAATTTCAGCTACGACGCCTTGGTCCAGCGCTACAATTCCGACCTCGCCAACGGCCTGGGCAACCTCGCCACCCGCACGCTGGCGATGATTCATCAGAATTACAGCGGCACGATTCCGAACGGGCCGGGCGACCCCGCCATCGCCCAGGCCGCGAGTCTCGCCGTCGATAGCGCCCTCGATTCCTTCGAGTGGCTGAACTTCTCGAAAGCGCTCGAAACCATCTGGAGCCTGATCAGCGCCGTCGACAAGTTCATCGTCGAGCGGGCTCCCTGGAATCTGGCAAAATCGGGCGACAAAGCTAAGCTGGCCGATACGCTTTACACCGCCGCGGAAGCACTGCGGATCGTGACCGCCCTGGTCTATCCAGTGATCCCCGAATCAGCCGCAAAGATCTGGGCCCAGCTCGGATTCCGAACCCCTCTGGACGCCATCCGCATCGCCGACCTGGACTGGGGCAAGCTCGCGGCTGGTCAGGACATCGAACCGGCAAGTGGAGTGTTTCCAAGGGCTGACGTAAGAACTATGATCGAAAAGATGAAGGAAGGCGAAGCCGCCGAACTGGTCCGCCAGCAAACCCTCATGGGTGTCAAGACGGCTCCGTCGGCTTTGGTTGTAGCAGATGGTAGTTCGCATATCACTATTGACGACTTCATCAAGGTCGACTTGCGGGTCGGAGAAGTCAAAACCGCCAATGCCGTCAAGGGTGCGGACAAATTACTTCACCTGCAGGTTGATATCGGCGAGGCCAAGCCGCGTTCAATTGTCGCTGGTATTGCTTTGGCTTACAAGCCAGAAACTCTAGTAGGACGTAAAGTTGTCATTGTCGCCAATCTGGCCCCACGCAAGTTACGAGGCTTGGAATCGCAGGGCATGATCGTGGCGGCCTCGCTTGAAGGCGGCAATCCCGTACTCGCCAGCTTCCTCGAAGACGTGCCTATCGGTGCTCGCCTGAAGTGACGCGCGTTTAAAGTGATTGACTCCCACTGCCATCTCGATAACCCCCAGTTCGATCCCGACCGTGAGGCCGTCATCGACCGCGCCCTGGCCGCTGGAGTCGAGCGAATGGTGGTTATCGGCACAGGCGACGGCCCGCCCGACCTCGAAGCCGGTATCCGCCTGGCGGATCGCTATGACCCGATCTACGCCACCGTGGGGGTCCATCCACACGATGCCTCCAAAGCGACTCCGGAGACCTACAAACACCTGCGGGAACTACTCCAGCACCCCAAGGTGATCGCCCTGGGCGAGATCGGCCTGGATTATCACTACGACCATTCCCCGCGCGAGACCCAGCGAGAGGCATTTCTAGAGCAGATGCTGATCGCGGGCGAGGCGCGCAAGCC